>BCSF01000329.1_pt1 | contig 19785 bp, 15 predicted proteins | sample 1016431 | NCBI WGS metagenome assembly BCSF01 (sample SAMD00045685;SAMD00045686;SAMD00045687;SAMD00045688;SAMD00045689;SAMD00045690;SAMD00045691;SAMD00045692;SAMD00045684;SAMD00045690;SAMD00045691;SAMD00045692;SAMD00045684;SAMD00045685;SAMD00045686;SAMD00045687;SAMD00045688;SAMD00045689, study...
CAGACGACATACCGTAGGCTATCTCATTACCTGTTGTAACTGTTTGACCTCCAGCAAAAGATCTTTGGTAGTTCTGCCAAATCTCAAAAACTTTATTGTCACTCATCTCACGATAGTCTTGAGAAGACAGTCCACCTATGGCACCACCTGCTAGACCAGTAACACCACGTCTAGCTTTAGTGAGCACACCACTTGGAGTAAATCTAGCCTCTAAACTAGAACGAATAACTTCCATAAGACGATCATCATTTAAGATGTCTTCTTTAGTCAACTTGCGACCATAGTCCGCAAAAATTTTTTCTAGATCAACATAAGAAGAGTTGTCAATACCTTGAGGAACTATAGGAGATTGAGCTTCACCAATTTTATTTAATATAATTGGTTCTTCAAAATCTTTATCTATAACTATAGGTGGTTCAAAATTTTTATCACCTACAATTATTGGATCTTCAAATTGTTCTGCCATTTATTCACCAACTTTAATTTTACTGAATAGGGATAGGATTACCAGTTTGAGCGTTAATTACAACATCACCTGCTTTTAATATCCCAGCTGCAGCTAAACTTTCAGCAACTGCTCTATTAGGGACAGTAATCTCTTTACTAGATGCGTTTAGTAGTGCAGGATTAATATATGCATCTTCATATCTAGGATATAGTTGTTGTAATGTTTTAGTATATGCTGTTCCATATAAACCTGCTATCGGAACTACGTTATCATCACCATAAGATTTTACAGCACTTTCAATTTCAACTTTTCTATCAACTAGCCAACTACGTTCAGCTATCTGATCTGTTGTAAGATTACCACCTGCATCTAAAGAATCAAACTCAGCTATTTTATTTTTAACCATATTTAATTCATCTTGAGCACGAGTTAGATTACCTGCAATTGCTCTCTTCTCAAACCTATCTAAATCTTCTAAAGATGGTTTTTCTACAAAAACAGGTTCAGGAAAGAATACAGCTCCAGGATCTTTTGACTGTGACTTTAATAGATCCTTATACAATGAATCCATCTCACGACCTATAAAGTCTTCTAGCTTAGAAAAATTTATATCTCTTGTAGTTGACTGAGTTATAACAGCATCTTCAATTATACCTGATATAACATCTTCAGGTAAAATTAATTTTTCACCTTCGTATTTTAATCTCTGCTTCTCCAATAGACTTAATAATCTAGGTGCTGCTGTTTTATCACCGCTAGCTAAGATAGGTGCAAGTGCTTCTTCACTAACATTATATTTTTTCATCAACGCAGAAACAGCCGTTTTAGAAGATGTACCTGTATCTTTACCTTTTTTAGAAGAAGTTAAAAAGTTACTACCGTACTTCATCTCTAACTCAAAAGCTAGAGCTTCTCTTTCATCTTGTTTTTTCTTTTCTACAGCCTGAGCTGCTTCTGCTTTATCTAAATAATTAAGTATTCCTCTTGCAACACTCATAGTTACATCCTCGCCATTAGACCAGTTTTAACTGGTTCTTGTTCTTCTACCTCTGGCTCTGGTTCTTCCATAGGTTCTGAAACAAAAGAGTCTGGGCTAGGAGCATCTTCTTCTTTTATTTGTTTTAACATTTCTTTTGCCCTAGCTACATCACGTCTGTAAGATAATGCTTTCTTACCTTCCTCATTTTCAAAACCTTCGTCATACTCTACTCCAGATGCATCAGCAAAACCTTTTATATGTTCGTGTAACACAGGTGCTATGATAAGACTTACATCAATACTATGTATACCTTCCATTACAGCACCACGAAGCATACCTTGAACTAGTGTTACCAGATCTACACCAAACTCTAAAAAGTATAGTGCATCTTCCATTGCACCTTCTCTAGCAAGATTATCCATGTGTGCATCCAAAGCTTCGATAGGGTCAGTTATCTCTGGAGGTCTTTCAAAAGCTTGACTCTTTGATTCTGCAGTCAATGACTGGCCTGGTATAGGTCTTTCAAACATTAACATTATTTAAGACTCCTGTCTTCATTATATCTTTGTAAAATATCTTCTGCAGCATCAATTCTTTTGCTTAACTGAGGTTTTCCAGGTCTTAGATAGTGATTAGAAGTAGCTTTTGCAGCATCTATTACTGTATCAGTATTTAATATTTTATTCAAAGCACTTTTTTCTGTTGTATCAAACTCTTTTGTAATCATCGCAAAGTTACCTTCATAACTATCTGCAGGTAAATTTCCAAGATCTATTAGCAGTTGTTCAAAAGTATCTCTTCTATCGCCTGTCCATTGTGCAAAGGCTAAACCACCTTTAGACCCTTTAATTGTAGGTTTAAGTTCTTTCATAAACTTAAAACCACCTGTTTCATGCCAAAAATTACCAACAACTCCTGCAGCCTGTTCATTAGTCATACCAAACTCTGATTTTAAATCATCCATTAATTTAAAGGAAGTTTCATAGGCTTTGTCTACACTAACACCAGAACTTTTAGAAAATGTAGGTGTTTCTTCTAAATCTCCAGTTATAGGATCTTTTTCAACACCAAATTCTTTCATCTTCTCTGCCATGCTTTCATTTTCTTTTTTAACTGCATCCATCCTATCTAAGATTCTTTTTTGTAGAGATGGCTTCTCTTCCTCATCTCTTACATACTTTTCAGTATCTAATTTTGTACCAAGACCTCTAGTAATTCTAGAAGATTTTAGAGCTGCAGCACCTGCAGTTCCACCCATTTGTAGGGCATCAATTATATTTGTATAATTAATTTTATAATTTAATTCAGACATTTTTTATCCCTTAACCTATAATAATCCAAGAATACCTTCTGGACTTGAACCAAATAAGAATCTCATAGCAAGCTCTGTATTATCTGCTTTTTCAACCTTGTTAAGTTTTTCTCTAGCTATCTCAAGTTCTTTATCACCCATAATAATTTGTAGTGATCTGTCCATTGCAGACTGATCAGCAGTAAACGCAAACGACATAATGTCTCGTTCACGTTGCCAGATCTCATCTAAGTTTTTCATAGACATTTGGTTTATAGTTTTAGCAAGATCCATATTTGCTTGATTTACAGCAGCAGTATTGACTGTTGCTAAGTTTTGTCTCCACTGTGCATTAGCTTGAGCAATAACTAAACCATTCTGTGCATTAAATAAATCACGTTGTTGCTGCACTTCAGAATTAAATTGACGCATAGCATTAGTGGTGTTTACATTAAATTGATCCATGGCATTTTGCTGCGCTGCATTAAACTGAGATGTTTGTGTAGAAAGATTAGCAAAAAACTGGTTAGTCTGGTTTTCACTAGTAGCATTAAATTGCTCTGCAGCATTTCTTGCAGCTTGATCTGTAAACAAAGCTTGTATATTTTGTTGAGCCTTAAACAATTCAGTTTGCTGTGCATTTGCAAGATTAGTCATATCCATCTGTAAAAAGTTTTGAGCATTTTGTACAGCAGTTTGTTGTCTATTATTTAAATTTTGTGTATCTAGCTGAGATAATGCAGCAGCCTCTGCCATTACTAGTGCTTGACTATTTGACAAATTATTTAGATTCATGGTGTTTGCTGCACGAGAATCTTCTAGAGCTATCTGTTGTTCAGCAGTAAAGTTTAGATTAGCAATATCACCGATACGTGCTGAGTTTTGAACACGAGCTTGAAATGCTTGATCAAACTCTTGACCTAAAAACTGTGCTCTTTGTTGTGCAGCAAGTATAGCACGTTGTTGTCTATTTGACAAGTTTTGTGCTTCAAACTGAGCCATTACCTGTGCATCCATTTGTGCAATAGGTAATGCAGATTCCATAGCAGCTTGTACAATAGCTTGACCTGCCATTGAAGATGCACCTAATCCACGTGCAGCCATAGTAGCTGTAGCTGCTCTCATAGCTCCTGCAGCCCATGAAGGTGTATTACCACCCTCAAACTGAGCCATGAGTCCCTCTAATTGACCTGCAACCGTGGCTTGTTTACTTGGTGTGGCTGTGGCAGCTTGTATCTGTTCATTAAATGTAGCAGCTTTTTGAGCCTGACCTGCTACGTCATTAGCTATGTCTATTATTTCTCCTTGTTGTATTTCACGAGGGGCAGGGGCATTAACCATAGTAGCTGTACCCTGAGCAGCTTCCATGCCAGATACAGACGTAGTCAACTGCTGTTGTGCAGGAATTACAGCACCTGGTTGTATTGTACCTACTTGTGGGGTAAATTTAGCAGCTTCTGTAGCTACATCTGTAGCAGCAGTTTGAGCAGTCATAGTTCCAGGAGTTATTGCTGTAGGTGTTGCAGATTGTTGTACTGTCCCTACAGTAGCAACGTTAGCCATAGGAGCTACAGGAGTAGCTTGACCTGCGGTAGGTGCAATAAAGTCTGCAGCTTGAGGTGTAATTTGACTGACAACTCCTGTAGTAGGTTGCATAGTTTGGGTTATAAGATCTTGTTGCATCTTTTGAAAATCTTCAAGAGATGTCCCTGTAATACCTGTTTGAGCACCAACTCTATTTTTTGCCATACCAGACATAGCTTGTTGATATTTACCCATACGAGCTGCTGCTGCAGGGTTAGCATTTAAAAAGTTTGTAAGTTGAGATGCTGGACCATTAAACCCTAAAAATTTTCTTGCAAGCATTACATCTGGAGAGTTTTCTGAAACAGACCCACCTTCAGATTGACCTTGAACTTGAGTGTATCCAGGGGGCACCATTGTTAGTGGGTTTCCCTGACCATCTACTGAAATCATCATTTCTAATCCTGTTGCGTTGTTCTTATATTTTTTTACTCCTCCAAAACCTGCTTGAGATTGTGATGTAAGATTAGCCATAGTAGTGCCAGTTACATTTGGATTTACCTGAATAGTTGACGGTACTGCAGACAAACCTGCCGTTTGTAAAGGTGTGCCCATAGTTCCTGTAGTGGCAGGACTAGCAGGTGTAACAACATTTGTAGCTACTGTTTGAGGAGTTACTTGAGAGCTTACTGGAGTATAAGTTGCTGCAGGAACTGTTTGTGAAACTTGAGGAGTAGTTGATGGCACATCTGCTGCAGTGGCTACAGTATCTGGTGTAACTGCGGTAGATTGAGGGGCAGTAATAGTTTCTTCTACAACTTTTGTATCTTCTTTATCTACATCTTTTTTAAGGGTTTGACCTGATATAATTTTAAAATTATCTACCATAGGATTTACAGATGTAATTAAACCCTCTATATTAAATAAATCTTGATAATTTGCATAAGGATTATATGTTTGTTTTAATGCATCAAAAGTCTGTTGTGTTTTTGGGTTTATAGTATCTCCCATAGCTGAAGAAACAGAGTCTATCCAAGATGCATCTTGTACACCAAAAGTTTTTAATGTATTAGACATTTGTTCTGCATCACCAGATAGTGATCTTAAATATGTACCGTTATTTCCTTTAATAATTAATTGAGGGTCTTTCAGTTTTGGATTACCATTTGCATCAAAAAGAGTATTACCTGCAGCATCTACTTCATATCCTGAAGACTCATAGACTACCGTAGTTCCACCATACATTTGTGCCGTAGCAATTTGTACAGCAGCAACAAATTTTTCTGAATCTATTTCTCCTGTAACAGGATCGGTAGCCGCATTTCCAATTGCAGCAAAATCACGAGTATCGTTACTAGCACCTGTGATAGGATCACGACCAACACTATATAAAAGATCGCTAGCCATATTAGAAATATCACTGTAATCTTCACCCGATGCATATATTTCTTCTACAGTTTTACCTGCAATCATTTCCATCATTTCACGCATGTTAGGTTTACGTGGATTAGCAGGATTATAACCGTAGTCAGGGTCTACCCATGCAGGTATATTATCTGTTGTATTTTCTTCTGCCATAATCTATTCCTTATTTACCCATTGTCATCCACACTGCACCTGCAATAAATGTTAGCAGTGCGACAGTGGTTACTTTAACTATTGTTGACCAGACAGACTTTCTTGTGTCTCTCCATGCCTCCAGAAGACTACGCATCTCTATTATATCTTTAGCTGCATCATCATCAAGTAACCCGATAGAACGTAATGCTTCTTTAGCACCACGTCTAGCTGCATTGTCTAGCATTTCTTCTAGATCTTCTGGGGTAAGTTTGATGTCACTCATCTACATTCTCTAGTGATTTAGATAGCATACTTATAAATGCTTCTCGTCCTACGCTTAGTTGATCAACGTTAAACTTAGCACTTTTTAGTTTACGGTCTAAGTCTTGTATATGGTTCAACATACTCTTCTGTTGATCTGTTAAGTCTTCTGCAAAATATTCTTTATTATTAACAATTACTGGGGTCTTTTTTTGTTTTCCCATTTTAGTTCTCCTTTATGTTTTTACTAATAACTCCGTTGCTGAAATAGCTGTACCTGCCAGTACACTTGGGTCATCTGCTGTTTCACTTATTGTTCCGTTATTTTGTACAAAGTATTGCTGTCCTGCGGTAAGGCTTAGTTGATTATCTGACACAGAACCTATAATGTCTACTGAGGCATTGCCACTGTTTGCTACTTCGCCTCTGGTAATTGTCGTGCCAGTAACTTGAACCGTTTCAAGGTCCGTTGAATTAGCTTCATCAATGTAAGCATTTACAATTACATTATTATCAGGATCAAAAACAGAACTTGATGCAGAGGTAGTAGTTGCTGAAAACTGTTGTGCAGAAGAAGCTGTTATAGAAGTTCCTGAAACTGTTAATTCTACTAGCTTACCTACGTCACTAGCTGCACCGTCCCTAAAAAACACAATACTTTTATCAGCCGTTGAGCTATACGATACACTATTTCTTTGGGCTGATCCACTATGCCACACTACAGCAGTTCCAAAACTTATAGATGTTCCTGATACAGTTCCTACTCTTGCAGTTCCATACTGTGAATTGCCTTGATCTGGGAAAATAATAATAACTTTATTACTAGTTGAATCAAACGTGATGCTACTTTGAAAAAAGTCATTTGCTGTAAACTCAACAGGAGTACCAAAACTCACAGAAGTTCCACTAATTGTAGCCACTACTGCTTTACCTTTATTTGAATCTCCACCATCTCTATATGCTATTACTGCTTTATTGTTAGCACTATCAAATGTTGACATTAGTGTTTCATGGTTTACATCCCCAGCTTCAAACTCTGCTGCTGAACCAAAAGAAATACTTGTGCCTGATACAGTTCCTACAATGGCTTTACCTTTTGAGCTATCTCCAACATCAGAATACGAAATAAGAACCTTATTGTTACTAGAGTCAAAAACTACAGTTGGAAATGTCGCATGAGCACTTTCAAAAACCGCCTCACTGCCAAAGCTAATAGAGTTGTCAGAAGGATCAACAGTGCCTACAATTGCTGTTCCATAATTGCTATTACCACCATCTTTGTAAACTATAACTACTTTGTTATTACTTGAGTCAAAGGCAATACCATGAGTAGGTTGCATACCTATAGTACTAGCTGCATTAAAAGTTGCAGGTGTGCCAAAACTTATACCACTTCCAGAAACAGTTCCAACTACTGCCTTACCATGCCCATTAGAAGTATCTTTGTATGCTATTACAACTCTGTCACTATTTGTATCGTAAGCAATAGTTGGCCCACTATTAGTGCCTGTGTTAACAACTGAAGTAGCACCAATTGAAAGTGCAGACTCAAAAACCACGCCCCTCGACATACCAATGTAGTTTTCTGAGGTGAGGTTTTGATCAACGTAGGCTGTTTGATAAACAAGGGCTGTGCCATGACTAGAATTAGCGTTATCTTGATAAGCAATTACTACTTTATTTGAATTACTATCAAAAACAGTAGAGCACAGTTTAGTAAAAGCAGATTCAAACACAGAGGAAGAACCAAAACTTATAGATGTACCAGAGACAGTTCCTACTATTACAGTTCCATAATCACTATTGTTGTGATCTCTATAAGCAATCACTATTTTTTGAGCGGCAGCATCATAACACGCATGTCCGTTACTAAAGGTTCCACTTTCAAAAACTACGGCAGTTCCAAATGAAATAGACGTACCACTGACTGTTCCTACAATAGCCGATCCTACGTATGAATCGTATTCGTCCTGATAAACAATAACTATTTTTTGAGCATTAGTATCATAAACAACCGCAGGGTCTGTAGACCCTAAAGCACCTGAATCAAAAACAACACTGCTTCCAAAGCTTATAGATGTCCCACTTACCGTACCGACAATAGCTGTTCCTTTGTTTGAATTACCAACATCTTGATAGGCAATAACTATTTTATTATTAGTAGAATCAAATCCAACACCAGGTCTTTGTAAGTTAGTGCTTGCAAATACTACAGGTGTATTAAAACTAATTGATGTACCACTTATAGTACATACAATTGCCGTACCATAGTTACTGTTATCACCATCTTTATAAATTATTACAACTCTGTTACTATTGCTATCAAAAATTATTGCTTGATTTCCTGCATCACTTGTTTCAAACTCAGCAGCAGACCCGAAAGAAATACTCGTGCCAGAAACCGTACCCACAATAGCTGTACCATTTTCAGTAGCAGCGTCATTTTTATAACAAATAACAACTTTATTGTTTGAACTATCAAAAGTAATATGTATTTGAGTAGTTCCTCCTGCGTTAAAAACAACAGGACTACCAAAACTTATTGAGTTTCCACTGACAGTTCCTACAATAGCAGTGCCATGATCAGAGTTTCCTTCGTCCTGATACGCAATGACTACTTTGTTATTAGAAGAATCAAACGTAGAAGCAATTTGATCGGTGGCGGCTGACTCAAATACCGTTGCAGAGCCTATATTTTCACTGATAGTCGTTTCACTAACAACACTCACAGTCCCATCAGAATTAACCACAACTGGCTTACCACTAGGCAATGTGCCACTAGCTACCGCTTTAAACTCACCACTTTCTTCAGCACCTATACGTTTTAGCATAGTTACCCTTTCACTATTAATTTAGTTGCCGATACAGCCGTACCTGCAAAAACACTAGGATCATCTGCTGTTGTACTAATTGTGCCATCAGTCTGAACGTAGTAGCTTTGCCCTGCTGTTAAAGTCACTTGTGGGCTATACTCAAAAACTGTATCTTGACTACTTCCTACAACAAATATTTGACTCAAGTCATCGTCTTTTATAAAAAAACCTCTTGGAGCAGTTTCTTGTCCACCAACAGAAAGCTCTACATTGTCATCTGTTACTGAAGCCAAACTCCAAGCAGATCCTAAAGTATATTGATAAATTTTATCGTTTGTAAAACCAGTTCCATACATTTTTAAGCCATCACTAGAAAACCAAATTCCTGTCATATTGCTATCGTCATTGTTCCAATTATATTGAACGCTGTCATAAGAAATTGTAGATATATTCCAAGGAGTACTTAAAGAAAATTGACGTATATAACCTGAACTGCCCATATCATTAATGTATACTTTTGAGCCATCTGATTTAAAAAATAAACCGCCACCATATCCAATCTGTGACGACACACTTTGACTTCTAGTTTGTGATGCCGTTGAAAGATCCCAAGGAGTTGATAATGCGTACTGATATAAAGTGTCCTGTTGAGCACCAATCCAATAAAGATCTTGACCATTATCTCTTATAAACATTGACAATAAATTAGTATCTATGCTGTTTACATTTAAGGATTTACTTGCATAAGAAGCCGTAGAAATATCCCAAGCCGTAGATAGGGTGTATTGATATATTGTATTTGTATTTTCATTATCTAACGCATACATTATTGATCCATCAGGTTTGAAAAATATATCATGTGCTTTTGATATTTGACTAGATAGACTAAAAGATTTGTTAGAATACGTTGCTTCGTTTAGTGCTCCTATTGCAGAGGTAAGCGATGTATTTATTGCACCTTGCGTATCTATGATAGCCCCTGCACCATCTGCTGCACCACTATTAGCTATACCAATGTAGTTCTCTGAGGTGAGGGTTGGAGAATTAAAAGTACCTGCGGTTGCAATTACCCTAGCTTTACCATGACTAGATGATCCCGAATCTTGAAATATAGCTACAGTTCGTCTTTGATTTGAATCATATATAATATCATTATAGTCTGCGGAACTGTTTGTATCAACATCAGCTTCACTACCAAAAGAAACACTTGTTCCACTTATTTCTGCTGTTACATATTTTAAATTAGTTTTGTCATAAATAATTACAAATTTACCTGCTGTTTCATCGAAAGCAATTGCAGGTGATAAAGAGTTTGCTACGTTTGCATTATTTTTACTTCCAAAACTTAAACTTGTTCCCGATACAGTTCCTACGATTGCTGAACCCCTACCAGATGAACCAACATCTCTAAAAGCTATTAAAAACTTGTTGTTAGTTGTATCAAAATCAATGTCCATTTTTTGTGATTCAGAAGAGAGCCAAACAACAGGCGTCTGTGACGTAACTGTTCCATCAGATGCAACTTGAATTACAGCAGCAGTTCCGTACTGACTATTAGAGTGATCGGAGTATGTAGCAACATGAACATTACTATTATTATCAAACGCTGATCTTAGATAATAGGCTTGTCCTGTTTCAAACCTGTGTGCAGTTCCAAAAGATATACTTGTGCCACTTACAGTTCCTGCAATACCATAGCCATCTCTTATATTATCTGAATAAGAAACTAATACTTTGTTTACGTTTGTATCAAAAGAAAGGTCTATATACTCAATGCCATTGGTGTTTGCGTTCCAAAAAACTGCTTCAGAGCCAAAAGAGATAGATGTTCCTGATACAGTGCCCACGATAGCAGTCCCATACCCATTATTCCCACTATCTTTATAGGCTATCACAACTTTGTTATTACTGCTGTCAAAAGTAGATGAAATTTGAGGAGAACTAGCACTATTAAAAACTACAGGAGAGCCAAAAGAAATACTGTTATCGCTTGAATCAACTGTGCCAACTATAGCTGTTCCATAACTAGAGTTACCTAAATCTTGATAAACAATAATTACTTTGTTATTGGCACTATCAAATGTGCCTTTATATGGCCTTGATTCAGCAGACTCAAACGTAACCTCTGTGCCAATACCTGCACTAATATCTGTGCTTGTTATAGCACTTACAGTTCCATCAGAGTTTACAACAACAGGTTTTCCATTAGGTAACGTACCACTAGCTACAGCGTGTTCCTGTCTTGGTAAATTTTGATCGTTGCCTATGACACGCATCATAGTTTTTACTCCTCAGAAGGATCTACCCAATCAGGATTAGCTGACCACGTTGTGCCATCTAACTTGTACTTGTTGCCCACCCAATCGCTAGGTGCGTTGGTTACATTCTCTGTAATTGTAGCATTGCTACTGTTGAGATCACCAATAATAAACTTAGCAGGATCTCCTACTGTGATATTATCTGATGTTGCCGTTATTGTTACGTCATCTGCAAGTAGATACTTGCTTAACTTAGTTGATGTTTCTACGATAGTTTTCATTCTTTAACCTTTCACTATTATTTCCGTAGCTGATATAGCAGTTCCTGCTGTCACTGAAGGACTATCTGCTGTTTCACCTAATGTGCCATCTGTTTGTACAAACAAAGTTTGTCCTGCAGTAAGGCTGCTTTGATTTCTATCAATTGTGTTTGCTGTGTTTATTACTGCACTCTGCCCATCTGCAAATGCACCATCTGAAAAACCTATGAAGTTTTCTGAGGTGATGTTTTGGATAAGAGGTGAATAAGAAACTGCTGTTCCATATTCACTATTACCACCATCACCAAAAGCTATAAGACTTTTATTTACATTGCTATCAAAAGATATAGCAGGCCCAACCGCTGTTGCTCCTGCAAAGTCTTTTGGTGTATCAGCAACAACAGTTGTGCCAGAAACTTTTAAAGGAAACACATGACCACGATTTGAATAACTTCCATCTACAGTGCGTGGATATACAACAAGAACTTTCTTAGCATTAGAATCATATATCACATTACCATGCGAGCTTTCGCCATAGTCTCCTGTATTGTCAAATGCAACAGCAGATCCAAAGCTAATACTTGTACCAGAAACAGTACCTACAACAGCAGTACCACGTTTGAAATCTGTAGCACCATCAGTTTCGTGGTTTTGCCTATAAGCAATAACTACTTTACCAGTATCACTGTCATATGCTATACCAGAGTGACTTATAGCACCTGCTTCAAATCGAGTTATAGATCCAAAACTAATAGCTGTTCCACTTATAGTACCGACAACAGCGTCACCCTTACCGTTCCCATCGTCTCCATCTGCCCAAAAAACAACCATTTTATTGTTAGCGGTATCGTGAACAGATCTAGTTTTGTTTGTAGTGCCACTGTTAAAAACAACAGCAGTACCAAAGCTTATGCTTGTACCGCTTACAGTTCCAACTATTGCAGTTCCGTAGCTACTATTACCGTAATCTCTATAAGTAATAAGAACTTTTCCATTGGTGCTATCAAAAGAAATACCTAGTTCATTACTATTTGCGTTATTAAATTCTGTAGCACTGCCCCAAGTTACACTAGTTCCTGATAAAGAACCAACCATTGCATAGCCATGACTACTGTCACTACCATTTCTAAAAACAATAACAATTCTATTGTTTGTGCTATCAAAGGCAGAAGCAATCCCTTGATGATCTCCTGATAAAACAACAGCATCAGTGCCGAAACTAACACCACCGTCTGATGCTACCGTTGCAACTACATATCTCATATTAGAACTAGATTGACGATAAACAATTATATGTTTATTATTAGAGCTATCAAAAACAGTAGTAAGAGTACTTGAAGTTGATGAATTAAAAGCACCTTCTGTTCCTAAAGCCTCTGCAGTCTCTGCAACAGCACTTACAGTTCCATCAGAGTTAATAATAACAGCTTTGCCATCAGTCAAAGCACCAGAAGCTATTGCCCTAACCTGACCATCTCTTGCAATATTACCGAAAGCTTTCATTAAGCTACTTTCTATTAGTCTACTAGAAGTTCGTAACTAACTAAATATGTTAGATCACTGTTTGCAGAGGCTGTAACTGCAAGAAGATCTGTTTCGTCTAAATAAAATCCGTTGTCTTTGTTTACAACCACTAAAGATGAGTCAGCAGCTACAGATACAGTGCTAGCTATTTTTACGTAGTTAGATCCGTTGTCTGTACTTACCTCTACTGTAACGTCAGCAGAGTTAGTACCATCTATGTTTGCAATAATAAGTGAGTTTATCTTTGCACAGTTTTCTGCAGGTACATCAACGATGTCTGCTCTACTTGTTGTGACTGCACCAACTGCCACCTTTGGTGTAATAGTTGCTACATTAATTATATTTGGAGTTGCCATTTACCTTTTCCTTTTTATCCAAATACTATTGCCATAGCAATAGCAAATCCTTTAGTAGCAGAGCTACCGCTAGCATACGTTTTTACATCTGATGCTGGAATAGTCTTCATTGTTCCGTTATCGTTAACTATAAAACCATCAGCGTCTGCCAGTGTTATTGAACTACCAACAGAAGTACCACCATCTATTAAGTTTAGTTCTGCTGCTGTGGCAGTTACAGCAGTTCCGTTTATTGCTAGTTTATCTGTGACAACGTTGAATGTACCATTGTCCTCTATCCTAGCTACCTCTGTACCATCTCGTTGTTGGAAAATTAAATCTTTAGCATCAACAACAGGTCTAACAATTACATCACTAGATGAGTTAGTGATTCTAAGTATCTCTGTTCCACCATCCTGAAACTTAAAGTCACCACCATCTGCGTCTAGTATTATATCACCAGCTACATCAACTGTCAAGTCTCCAGAGCTAAGATCAATCTCTGTACCATCAATGGTTATGTTGTCAACAACTACACCACCGTTAGCTGTAACTTTTGTTGTTGTTAAGTTGCCTGTGCTTGGGTTGTAGGTTAGATCTCCATCCATCTCCAAGCCAACATTACCTGTGCTAGATGTGCCATTTTCTACAAACGTAATTAAGTTGTTTTCGTTTGTGCTTTCATTATCTGTGACAAGAACATGTGCAGAGTTTGTCGCATCAGTAACAGTAACACCTGCTATGACTGTATTAAGAGCAGTTCCGTTTACTGTAATTGCATCTGCTTCAAGTGTACCGTCTACATCCACATCACCAGAAATATCTAAAGAGGCTGCTATAAGCTGGTCAACCTGTAAGTCTTCATGGCTAGAACCTAGCTTCAACTCAAACTTTGGACCTGTGGTATTATAAGTAAATGTAGCGTCATCACCACTACCACCTTCTATTGTAATACCTGCACCGTTGATTACAGCAGATGTGCTGTTACCACTGTCAAGAACAATATTGTGATCGTTAAGATTTACAGTAGTAGAGTTTACTGTTGTGGTTGTGCCTGATACAGTCAAGTCACCTGTAACTGTAAGATTGTCTGCTACTGTAACCTCTGAGGTGCTGTGTCCTAATGTAATAGCTGTGCCAGATACACCTGTACCAATGGCAATAGACTCACTACTATTACCTGTATCAACTACAAAATAATTATCTGACCCTTGTTTAATTGTAAATGCAGTAGCTGAGTTATCAGTAACAGCTACGTTAATGTCTGTAGCGTCAGCACTAATAGAGTCCAGTGCAATGTCACCAACGTTAGTGATGTTGTTATCACCGAAGCTTACATTGTCACCAAAGGTTTTGTTTGTTAGTGTGTCTGTGGTAGTTTTACCTACTAAAGTATCTGTGGTAGCAGGTAGTGTTAGTGTTATATTTCCACTAAATGCTGAGTGAGCAGGAGCTTGTAATTGAGCATAGTGTGCGTTGGAGGATTCACAATAAAATCTAACGTATGATTGTGCTCCAGAGTTTTTAATAGAGATAGCACCTGATTGCATATCAATACCGTTAGAACCATCTATCCTAACAACACCTGAACCATTCGGTGTTAGTGTTATGTTACCGTTTGATACAGATACAATATCCTCTCCGTTAACATCTAGAGAACCGCCTAACTGTGGTGAAGTATCTTCTACAATATTAGATATGTTACCTGCTACACCTGTACCTGCAATAACAGTAGACCTAGTAATCTTTTTAAGACCACCACCTGAAGTATCTACAGCTAAAAATACGTCATCATCTGCTACTGTAGAGATTTCTGACAAAGAAGTTACTACAGTAGGATTAAAGTTTGTACCGTCTGCAATAAGTAAAGCACCTGCAGTATTAGTAGCCATTGTAAGATCATCACCACTAATAGTAAGATCTCCACCTACAACCACATCACCGTTAAACGTAGCCTTACCTGCAAGAGCCATATCAATGTCAAGAGCAGTAATAGCACTAGCACCATCTGTGCCTTTGATAGTAAAGTTTTTGTCTGCTGTGCTTACTGTAAACACTGCATCAGTAGAATCATTTTTAAGTTCAAGTATTGTTGTACCAGACGCTTTAAAGAATACTTCGTTACCTGCAGCGTCTAGTATGATGTCACCGCCTGAGTCTAACGTAATATCAGTTCCATCGTTAGTAATAGTGTCAAGAGCAATACTACCTACGTTTGTAATATTTGCATCTCCAAAAGATGTAGCTCCAAGTGTAGTAGTGCCACCAACAGTTAAGTTGTTACTAATGTTTACTTCACTACTAGCATTGATGTCAACAGTAGGTGCTGTTATTTCAAGCTCAGTATCAGCATTGATATCTAGTTGACCGTCTGCGCTGGAGTGGATAGTAAGTGCAGTATCTCTGAACTGTACTTTCTGTGCAGCGTTCATCAAAATGTTTTGACTTGCATCTACAGTAAAAGATGTAGTGCCGCCTGTTGCAACTGTAATTACATCAGATCCGCTAAACGTGATACTCGTGTTAGTATCTGCATCTCCAGAGATACTGTCTAGTTGTATGTTACCTGCGTTGGTAAAGTTGGAATCGCTAAGATCAAATGTGCCTGTTACATCTAAGTTGCCATCTACAGTTAAGTTACCCTCTGCAGTAATATTAGCGCCACTAAATGTCAATGCTGCTGTTGGTGTTGAACCAGACTTTATTACAAGCTCACCACTGCTGTTAGTCAAACTACCAAACGTAGTTCCATCATCTTTTAGTACAACGTCTGCTCCACCTGCATCTAAAGTAATGTCTCCACTTGCGTCCACAGTAAATGCAGCAGTGGCAACTTGAACCAAAGTATCAGCAACAATATCAAGCTGACCATCAGTACTAGAGTTAATATAAAGAGCAGTATCACGAAACTGGAGCTTTTCTGACGAAGCAACCAGTATATCATCAGAAAACTCAAAGTAGTCCTCGTCTTCCATCCATTTTAGTACACCGTCATTAGTTTCACCATCAAAAGTAATTACAATGTCTGTACCAGCAGTGCCAGCACCAAAGGTTATTCCATGCCCTGCCAGTGTACTAATAGGACCACCCTCTCCAGTTGTACCATCGTGTGTGTGTCCTGTACTAGCAGCAAAGGCGGCAAGAAGCTGATCAAACTCGTCATTCGTGTCTGATGCTTGGATTATGTCACCCTCTGTATAAGTTGACTGTCTTGTGTAATTAGCACCCATTAGCGTCTAGCTCCTACTTGATATTCTAATTGAAATCCTTTTAGTGAATATGGTGGAGATTCACCACTATCATCTACCTTTAGTGCAACAGTAAAACCTGAACCTTCTACAGGCTGTCGAACTAGAGGCTGTGAACCGCCACCGTAAACAAACTGTGTGGTAGAAGAGGAGGTACTATAAACAGCAGTACCATACTGCGCTCCTACCGTGGAGGTGGTTAAACTGTAAGCTGCAGGTCTTGATGCACCCACGCTATCGTTGTCGTATCTTAAAAGTAAATCTGCACTGATGTTAGCTTCAGGCTTGTAGTTAAGAATAACTCTGTGCATTGTTTTTCTTACACCTACATCTCCAAAGTTTAAGTCTGGACTTCTGTATCTGCCTAGTATAGCTGTGCCATCAAAGGTGTTACCTTTTTCTTGTCTATGTACATATCCATCAAACCCACCATGAATAACTATTACATCTCCTGCTTCTACATGAGTGTCTGAGCATGACGGTTTAATACCTAATGATTCAGAAAACTCAAAACCATCACCCTTCATAACACATATGACACCCCTAGTTCTTTTTGCTGACACGGTATCCTTTGTAAAGAATATTCTGTACTGTGTCTTATCTGGTATGACCACACTTTCAAAAAGACTAGAGTCAGTTATGTTTTCGTCAAACAAAGACTGTACGTTCTTGGATATTGTACCTAGCTCAACGTCACCAATCCTAGCAGTACCAGCAACAGTTCTTAAACCATCAGGTCCAAGAAAGATCAGATCACCTGCAAACTCTTGGATAGTGTTACCGTTTACACAACCTATGTTTCTAGTTACAGGTTCTACAGCAAAGTTAGATAGGCCAGAACCTGTCAGTTTAAATATTCTATTCTCACAGAATATAAACAGGTTGTCACGAAAAACTTTTAGTCCTACTATCGTATCGTCTACATTGATACTACCAGCGCCATCTCCTGAGTTAAAACCGTCTTCATCAAACGGCTCACTAAAAACTACAGTTGATGGTGTTGAGGACTTACCTGCATAAAACATGTGGTTTCTAAATGCAGCCACAAACTTTGATGCTGCTACAGTGCTTTCGCTTACATCTGTGGCTGTCATAGATGAGTTAAATACAACAGGTGCATTAACACCGTCAACACATATTAATTTTTCATTACCGTCAAAGTTAAATCTTTCAAAGTCATACTTGTCTGCACTAGTTCTACCTGTATCTCTCTGCGTCCAGTTCTCTGACACTGCATCATCTATTGCGTGGTTAGCTGCAGTTGTACTTGATGTAGATCTAGTGACACCAGTAAAGGTTGTGCTAGTTATACCTGTATAAGTAAACTCCTCACTGTTTATTAATAATGTACCGCTAGATGCAAAACCTGCAGTGGAGTCTACGTTTAGTGTGCCTGACCCAGACATAGCAGTTGTTGATAGTATTCTTTGTGATAACTCTGTAGAGCCAGCACTATATATTCTTTCACCCCTAGCCGCAACAACTCTGTTGGCAAACCTAGCTGACATTAAAACTTTTTCAGTCGCATTGTTTGTTTGAGGAACTATCTGATTAACAAACTTACGAAAACCGTTTATACGTCTGTAACCACCCTCAACATCAGGCTCAAAGTTTTCTAGAACTAAAGCTTCACCAGGTTGCATAAGAAAGGTGGACCTGTTTAGAACTAGCCCACCCTCACAGTTAAAAGCTGCTGGTTGTAGTGTTGATGTATCTGGCATTTTAAGATACTCTTAGTACAGGATTATACGTTGTTGTAGCACCGCCCATTAATGTAGATCTTACGTAGTCGTATTTGTTTATTACAAGTGTTTGCATATTCTTTATGCCTTGTTGAAATCGTTCAAAGTTTACTTGATATTGTTGTATCTCTCCACGATACTGATATACGTAGGCTACTGCGCCATCCACTATGACACTTGCAAACCTATCAGGTATTGTAGTTGTATCTGTAGATGCTGATAGATCAGAAGGAAATGTAAAGTAATCAAAGATTAGCGTGTATTGTTTATCAGGGAAAGGATACAGTATGTAATTATTATCTGGGGTACGCACTATGAATCTAGGGATACCGCCTTTTGAAAACTGTGTAACTGTTGTACTGTTTGCAATTGCTGCTGCTGTTGTATCGTTTGCGCCTCTAGTACATCCTGTGAAATCGTTACCTGTTATACCTGTGTAAGTTATTTGTTCGCCACCTATAAACAAAGTGCCTGTGGCATCAAAGTCAGAGGTATCTGCGACAGTTATTGTTGTTACTGCTGCAGACAATCCATCAGATGCATTGATAGTTGTAGATGCAACGTCATCCTCTTGCACAGCGTAATCTCTTGATATGTATTCATTGTAGTTTAGTTTAGTCAGGCTGTTACCTGCTGAACTTAGATCTTCATCTTTTTTTATTCTTGCTGTGTTGTAATCTATGTACTTTGTGCTTGTTGGCACAGTGTACTTAGCAACACCTGGCGTAAGTGTAGAAGAGTTTGATGCGTGGTTAAAAGGATAAGCAAACTCTCTCTGATTAATATATCTTATAGATTCATTGACAGCATTCTGACACTGTGTTTGTACGCCTCTTGGACTTGCAAAGTTAGAAGATGTAAGTTCTACCTCATTCATCCTAACTAGTGTTTTGTTTGTCAGTGTAAGAAATGTTTCTGCCATAAGTACTTCCCAATATGTGATAAGGGGGCCAGTTGCCCAGCCCCCAAAGTATTATGCTAGTAGATCACGATCTACCTCATTAGCAGAACTTGATCCTGAGACATCATCCATGATTACGCATACAGCGTACACACGAATAATACCGCCAGTGATAGTTCCACTTGACGCATGAATCTCTACGTCAATAGTGTCTGCTGATGCAGTGAACACTGGTAAGTTGGAACATACACCTGAAGATGTAACAGCAGGAGTGTGAGCACCTGCTGATGCACCGTCTAGGTCAAATGCCGCAGCAAAAATGTCTACGTCTGTTCCTGTGATACCAACGTGGATCGAAGAGTCTGTAGTAGTACCTTCCATTGCAGTTTGAACTTTGAAACCTGCATGTAGGATCAAAGTGTTTGCAGGAACAGCAATAGCTTCGATAATATCATCTGCTGCTAGTGCAGTACCACCGTTTTGTAATATAGCATCTGCAAGATCGATGTCGTTCTGCAGAGTAACTAAGCTGCCACGAAGCTGCTTATTGCCAGTACCGCCATTGTTGGAAGTAGAGGCTGAGTTCGTGCTCATTGAAATAGTAGCCATTGTTCAATCTCCCTTCTTACGCTGCGTTATAC
>BCSF01000330.1_pt1 | contig 19775 bp, 23 predicted proteins | sample 1016431 | NCBI WGS metagenome assembly BCSF01 (sample SAMD00045685;SAMD00045686;SAMD00045687;SAMD00045688;SAMD00045689;SAMD00045690;SAMD00045691;SAMD00045692;SAMD00045684;SAMD00045690;SAMD00045691;SAMD00045692;SAMD00045684;SAMD00045685;SAMD00045686;SAMD00045687;SAMD00045688;SAMD00045689, study...
GACCTGAGCTTTACAAAAGCCCTGCTCTACCACTGAGCTACGGAGGCGACTCCCTCTCCTGGATTCGAACCAGGGACCAAGCGATTAACAGTCGCTCGCTCTACCGCTGAGCTAAGAAGGATTGTTTTCTTTTTTCTTTTGCTTGAAATAAAGACTATAATACTTTTTCTTCATTTCATCAATAGCATTCATATCTTCTTCAAACCCCATGTACTTGAGATGTTGATAAGTGCCCTCCATCTCACTGATAAGGAGAAGGAGATTTGTGGCAGTTATTGGACGACCACCAAATGTATATTCACTCAGGGACTTCCTCATAGTTTTCAATCATCTCAGTGAGATCAAAGAGTATCGGGTGACATTCCTCAGCGATAAGGTAGTCACTCATCCGATACAACTCGTCCATAGTATACTGTCTTCCAGTGTCTGCGTCAAGTTTAACCTCTTCTAATTCTTGGACTGCCTCGGGCAATTCTTCAAATGTGAAGGGTATTCCTAAGATAAACCACATATCGACAATTTTGTTTTCCCCTTTTCGGATATTGAGATAACAATAACTATGCGTTATGCGGATTTTCTTCATTAGAAATCTTGCGACATTTCCTGTAGAGACTCTTGGACATATCCCGAAACCATTGCTGGATCGGGGACAAACTCTTCTGGGTCTGGTATATTTATTTGCGATCCCTGACTTGGAGTCGCAATAGGGGTCATGAGTACTACAGATCCGTTATGAATGATCTTAATAGTGTGACCCCTTTCAACCAGGGAGAAGACGAAATCGAAGTTTGACTCTACTTCGTCAGATGTTAGCGTAATTAGAGTTGTCATGCGAGGTATGTAATAAGATCTTCAGGGACATTTTCTTTGAAAGCTGCGATGGTTTCATAGAAACCCTCTGCACCCTCTTCGTCAAATTTCCAGTTGATCACTTCGTCATATCCTTCCTCGTCAAGAATCTTGACGGTGCGTTGAGGGATGTTGACCCAGATGTGCTCAAGGAAAGTTTCAGTAGACATGGGAGCATGATGAAGACTCCCATATCATACCTCAATTTAGGAGCAGTGGCAAGCCATAAACCTGATTTGGTCCGAGACCGCAACCAACTGCCATGTATCCTGTGCCCACACTGTAGTTGATGAGACCAGCAGCAACCTGATTGAGAATCGATCCTGTGGGGACGAATTCGGAGATGACACCAGTAGGTGTAGCAATGAATGTGGTGTGCGCTGCAGCAACAGATCCCAGGAGCACATCATTCATTGATGGTGGCATCGTTGTGCCAAGTGCCATTCTGGTCTGTGTTGGTGGTGCTGCACCAGGGAAGGGAAGGTCAGCAGTAACGTCAATGATACATCCGTTGACGAATGTAAACTGACCAGACAATGCACTGAATGGATTAAACAGTGCGATCATTTCAAAGCGACCAGTATTCAGGAAAGATGTAATCCAGTTTGCTTCGTTGATGATCTCACCATCAGCAGTATTCTCGATGGTATTTGCTTCCAACTTAATAGTCTGAGCATTAAGTTGAATTGCCTCAATACCAGTCAGTTTGACCTTAGCACCCTGAATCCTAACCTCACCAGCATAGTTGATGTCATGATCACCTTCCATTCTGGTGCCAGATCTCTGCTCAGTTTCATCCTGCAATTCACCAGCGAGTTGTGATCCCCAAGGTGTGCGACCCATATGGTCTGCTTCAGGATGGAAAGGAATCTTATCTACAGGATAGAAACCACCCAAGTCATTGATGTACTTGAAGAATTGATCTTTCTCTTTCTGCTTGACGTGGATCAGTTTTGCCATGTCATTAGAAGAATTAGAGGCTGACTGTTGACGTGATTGAATGTCAGCAGATGTAGATGCACCCTGCTTATCGATCTGGGTAGACGATTTACCCAGTTTTGCTGATGCCTTAGCAGCCTGATCGTCGAGTGCTTTATTCTTATTGGGTTGCTTAGAAGATCCACTAGATTCTGCCTGAGGACCCTGAGACTTATTCTCATTCTTAGCACCTGTAATCTCTTCATGGTAGTTACCCATGACCTTCAAATAGAAGTCACCTTCAACAGTTAGCACATAGTTACCTTTGATGGTCTCACACTTGTCCTTAGCAATGATCTTAGTCTCATTGTTAGGGACATTCTTGTGCTCGTTACCAAAGGAATCTTGGAATGTAGTAACACCACCAGGACCCTGATGAATCTGCTTCTCAACTCCAGGTGTTGCATCATTGATGACCTTTGCACCATTCAAGAATGTTTCAGTCTGAGCAAGAAGTTGATTCATGCCCGTAAACATCTTGTCGATGTAAGATCCCGCCTTACCACCTGAGTCCAAACCATCTTGGAAGTTAGCGTAAGGACTGCCCTTAACAGCATCTTCGATGTTGTCACATTCCGTGGTCCCGATTAGTGGGAACCACGCTTTCGACTTCGGTTGTTTAATCGTCCTATTACAATTTCGCTGGAATAGCAATCCAAGAATCATCTTGATGATGCCAATCAGACTAGACCAGTCAAGAGAAGTAAAGTCAATACTAAAGATCATCTGGACTGCATTACCAATACGGGACGCAATCTCTGCTGCTTCGGTTGCAGTTTCAATAGCAGAAACAACGTCTGCTGCAATTTGCTTGACGCGATCCATTGCTTCACCGATGCCTTCCAGCACACGGTTGACAACACCCTCAACTTGTGCAGTGATATCGCTCAGAATATCTTGAATCTTACTGACAATCTGAGACGCTATATTATTTGCGAACGCACTTACGTCTGATATCGCCGCTTGTACTAATCCTAACCACATTGGTTTCTTAGCACAGAAGAGATCAAAAATCGAGTCAAGGAATGACAAGATTGTTTGAATAACAATCAGAGGGATAAACTGAGAGATGATCTTAACAATTGCGTTGACAATCTCTGCAATCAACTTAGCAAGGAATTCCTTGAGAGGTGCCATGATACCTGAGATACCACCAGCAAGGAAATTCATGATCTTGCCCATGTGCTCCATCACTTTGTCACCAGCAACCTTCATTCCAGTAAGAATGGAGTATGCCTGACCTTTAGCACCTGTAGCAAGTCCTGCTGCTTCCTGTCCCAATTCGGACAGCATTCTAGTTACATCATCCTTAAATCCTTGACCAGTAGGACCAGCAACACCATTAGGAATCGATTGCTTTTCTACAGGAGGTTTGATTGGGTTGGTAGTTGGGTTACCAGGAGTCATCTCCTCACCTGCAGAGATAACACCTCTGGTTTGCTCCATGTTGGCACCAGTGGGATCTGCAGGAGTCTTAGACTGACTCTTAGTGTATGGGTGACCGTCGTATCTTTCTTGCCCCGTCATGGTTTTTCTTTGGGGCGCTGCTGTTTGATTTCCCTTTTCTTTTGCTACCGTAGCATCGGCAACTGTGGTGGGATTTTCTGCTGCCTTATCAGTATCTCCAGAATCTTCTCCACCTTCCTTTCTCTGGAATCCACGCAATGCACCAAGTACAATAGGAAGTTGTGCTTCATCACCATCCAGGAAGAATCCCAATACCCAAGCGCCAGGTTTCAACTCAGATGTTGTACCTGCACCTTTTGTCTGAGGTTTATCAGTAGGGAGCAAGACTTGTGCCCATGGAAGCACTTCCGTAGGCAATTCTTTTAGATATGCTTGAGAATCCTGGTGACCAGTATACCACCCAAGAATTCTTACTTTAAGTCTACCTAAACCAGAGGGATCCTGATTGTCTTCGACTTCGCCGAACCACCAAGTATATCCATCCCTACCTAAGTAGTCGCTCCTTTCTCTCATTGGTATAATAATTTGGATGTGATTATTTATCAAGTCTTACGAAAAGGAATTCACCCTCCTCAGGTTTCTTTCCCCAACGTTGCTCGCCAGTAGTTAAATCAATACCTTGATCTTGAGTCCTATAGTCATATCCATTGAATCGGACTCTAGTCCTTGCCTTTATATTATTGACTACACATTCTCCATTGCTTCCATTCCACCAGAAACCATCCCAGCTCCAAGTGATAGGACACTCAATATCTTTATCTTCTAACACACTGTACAATCTAGTTACAACGGTATCCTCAGTATTCTCTACGATACTATACCGCAACCAGTTATAAGGTTTCTTTTCACCCAGATACTTATACCAGGATTTAGATTCAAATATGCCAGAGGCAACCGTCCAAATCCTGATATCTATCTGTGGCCAGTTTGCAGGGGCAGACATTGCTTGGCGTTGATTCCTGTAATGTCCTTCAATTAGCTCTATAAAGTTATTCATGCACCCCACACGGTTATCATAATTAAATTATTCTAGTCTGTCAAGCTCAGTCGTCGTATACCAAGCACTCAGGCTCCGATGGATTCTGATCACAGAAGAGCTCAAGATATGAGGGATCATGATGATCGCCCTCTTCGATTTCTTTCTTGTGATTTACAGCATACTCTTCCAAGTCATGCAATTCGCCTTCAATATGACGACGACGCTGGGGTGAGATGTTAGGATCGTTAAGCTCTTGCTTATCCGATTCAATATGCTTCTCGATGCTTTCCATAAATCCTCCTTAGTTACTTATTAGATTTTTTGGGCATTGAATCACGAACCAAAATCAATTCAGATGTCATTCCGTTTCTCCCAAATTCATGGGTGAGACCAGCGATAAGATATTTACCGCTGTAACGTATGTCCTTTTGGACACGTCTGGAATTCTTTGACTGAGAAGCAGGGATGACAAGTTTGATGATCTCACCAACTGCCATCTGTGTATTCCCAGGAATTTTGATCGTTAATTGCACTGCCTTCAATAAATTATACCTGGCAGTAGCGTATGAGGCAACTTGGACAGGATTCTGTGGTTGTGTGCCATTATCTGGACTACCACCTGATGCCTGATGACTCAAATCTGGAATTACTACCATCTTTTGTCTAGTAGGTGGCATACTCTCTTCATCCTCATACTTTGAATATGGAGGTGCCTTTTCAAGCGTATTTGCTTGATTAAAGATAGAAGAGAATGTAGTTAGCAACGCATCACGAATAGTGCCACTTCCACCCTTACCACCTTTGCTATTCTCTCCAGGATTAGTGGTAGCAGAATTTGTAGGGGTCGTGAATGAAATGCCTGTAGTTACAGTTTTATATGTACCTAGACGCATCTGCTGCAGATGGTTTGCCTTGTCTGGATACTGAATGGATTCAATTACAAACATTCCACCATCACCTTCATCAGGTTCGTTGCCCTGCTGAATATATGTATACTGATATTTCTCACCCTCTTGCGTTAAGCTATCAATTGCTCTAAAGTTGTAACCATTCCGATTCTCGTAGAAAAGGAATCCAGACTGTGCTGAGCTATTAGATCCTTTCTTTCCCGTATTCCATACCACCTTGTTTGACATGTATGCAATAGCGTCAACTGGTCTCCAATTAGGTGCCACAAATTGACAGGGAGAGTGACCATCAAAATTCTCGTCCTTCAATTTATTTCTAGGTGCTTTCAAATACTTCTTGCAGATTTCCTTAGGGATGTTGTCTGCATTCTTCATCTTCTCACCAGGACCAAATGCCTTGAAGACCTTATTGATTTCATTGTTGTACATCTCAGGAGAGCAGCAGTAGAGGTTATACATCTGCGATCTCTCATTCTTCACGATGTCACCCAACTTATAGATCTTCATCTTGATCTTAAGTTTCCCATCTTTTCCGCCGCCACCTTCTTTGGCAGGACCAGTCAAAATATGAATTTCTACTTCTTCTCCACCAGACAATCCTAGGTTGAAGTCAACTGCGTCAACGATGGTAATTTCCATACGAGTAAAAGCAGTCTCGATGGATTCATAGTACTTGAATGCCACCATGATATCTCTGATATCCTTAGTGTCTCCACTATTAAGGGTAATATCAAACTTGGATAGGTCGTATGCTCTTGCTTTTCTGTTTGACATTTTACATTAGTGTTGATACATCCTGTAGCATCTCATTGATGATACCGAATCTAGGGACAATAAAAGGATCCGAATCCTTGTTTTTCTTACCAGGAAGAATGATGGGCACTTCTTCTTGTCCACCACCCCCAGCACCTGACATATCAGCAGATTGTTGATTTGCAGCAGCAACAGCAGCAGTCCTTTCGGCACCAGCCTGTTGCAATGCTTGCATGTCCACCATTTTGGATTCTTTAACCTTCTGTCTCTCCTGCTGTGCAGTCTCTAGTGCAGCTCCAGATTGTGCTTCTGTGGCAGGGGTAATGTCTTTAGCATCTGCTGCAACTTCTCCCTCAGCAATCTTAGGATCGCCCTTATCAAAAGCAGTCTTGATTGCGGTTTCAAATCCTTCCATTGCTGCCTTGATGATATCATCAAGACTCTTACCTTTTTTCTTCTCCTTCTCGTCCTTTTCTTCAGCAGCAGGTTTGGGTGGTGTCAATTCATCTGCAGTTTTACCTTCTGCATTGACGATCAGATTCTCTTCACCACGAGTAGTTGCAGTTGTAGTTGCCTTTCCATCCTTAGATGGCATTGCCAACTCCATAGCAGCACGAGCAGCAAGTTTCTCTGCCTGTTGCTCAGAGACACCCTTTTCCATCCATGCAGCTTTATTTTGCTGATATGATTGGTCATATCTAAATGCAATGTCTGCTTTGGGATGTACTGTAATCGACTGCAAATTATATGGTATATTCTTTGCAGACCGACCTGTGCCACTTCTCTTTTTATTTTGCTTTTTGATCTCTTCTTTGAGACCTTCACTTTCTAGGATGCTCTTAAACTCATCAGATCCAGGACGGACTGCAGTGAGTTTCTCTCCTAACCCAAATACACCTGCCTCAACACGTTTGGTAACTTGCTTGACCTGCACCTTACCATCTTCGGCAGGACTATATCTCACATAGTAAGTCTTATCATTAAGCACCAGACCATTAGTGGTTTTGTCTGTCTCTGCTTTATAATCATCAGGATTAAACTTACCACCCTCTTCAAACAGTGGTAGAGTAGGAGTCAGTGCTCCACCATACATGTATGGCATTGCATATCCACCTGCCTTTGCTTCTGCCATTCTCTTCATGGTGAGACCACCATTAGATTTAGTTGCAGGAGTGTCGAAAGGAATTACAAATGCTTTACCACCTTGGGAGAATCCCTTCATGCCCACCCATTCGGTGCCATGACCGATGAATGATACACTTTGACCACCATCGAGTGATACAGGATATCCAGATTGAGGACCACTAATCCAACCACCAGATGCTGCTCCAGGCACTGCTTGAGGAGTAACTACACCACCCTCAGAGAATCCAAGGAATCCCAGGATGCCGCTAGCAACATTCTTGGCAATCTTCAGAGCAGGGTGATTCGCGAGCATCTTGATCAATTCACCAACATGTTTGGCAGTGCCCCTGTCGCCAAACATTACCTCAAGTAATTTCTCTTCCCAACTCTGACCTTTATCTTCAATCTTTGTCTCTTCATCGCCTTCCTTAGCCTCAGCTGATGTACCCGCCTTGGTATTACCACCCAATACTGACATTGGAATACCAAAGAGACCTGCAAGAGGTGCAATCAGAGATCCAAGAATAGATCTTAAAGGTGCAGGAAGGAAGGATCCAAAGATATTACCGATAAATCCGATAGCAGAGATAATACCAATACCAACTGCCTTAAATGGCATCAGCATCAATTCACGGAATGCCATACCCAGTCTGAGTACTTCTTTAGCACTCTCCATGACCATACTATTAAGTCTACCGCCAGCGGCAAGTTTGGGCGTCTTGGGGACAACTACAGGGGTTGGACTTGCTACGGGGACAACAGGACCACCAGCAGCACGACGCTGCTTAACGGGTCCACCTTTCATCTTCTTCTCTACTTCTTGTGTCTTCTCCTCTGCTTTAGGAGCGAAGAATCGAAGGACAGCAGTCAATGCCTTCAGACCCAAGAAGAAGGCCAGAAAGCGACTTGAATACCAATACCAAGCACTTTCTTGATAATAGGCATTGCAGGCTCAATAGCATCTAGGATGCCATTCATAACAGCACCAAGTGCCTCAAAGAATCCACCGAGAGTATCCTTAATCGGTGCCATCACCGCCTTAAACATATCTCCAACCATGTTGAAGAATCTGCCAATAGGCTCAAAGATGGGTTTCATAAACCCACCAACTGCTTGTCCCGCTTTACTACCTACAAATGCACCAGCAGCACCTGCGAGAGCACCAGCACCAGGGATACCAGTTGCTTCACCGAGAGCAGCACCAACAGCATATCCTGTGCCACCACCAATAGCAGCACCTGTTGCCTCAATGTTATCTGCTCCGCCTGCCTTTGCTGCCATAAAGGAGACAGCACCAGCACCACCAGCAAACGCTAGTTTGCCCAGTTTGGTGCCAGCAAACTTTCGCATCTTTTGACCAAAGCCTGCTGCTACCTTAAGGTTAAGCAGACCTTTGACCAAACTACGGACAACCCACCCGACTGCCCTAGCAGTGCCAAGCGGATTCTTCAGGAATGCCATGCCTAGGAATATAGGCGCTAGCGATACTGCAAATTGTAATGCTCCGAAGAATCCTTGTAGACTCAACGGATTCTCCATAAACTTGACTAGACCGTCTAATGCAGATCCAACCAAGAATGAAGTGACTTTATATACAAACTTACCAAGGGCAAACAATGCCTCTGCAAGTTTTTGTACTTTATCTGGATTCTTTGATATCCAATCAAGGACTGCAAAGAATACCATCTTACCAAAGATGAATGCAGCGAAACGTGCTATCGCTCCGAAGAATCCACCAACAGACTTCTTGACATTCTCCTTGATATCTTGGAAGACCTTACCTCTTTTCTTAGGCTCAATCTTCTCAGCGTCTTTTTCTCTTTCGTCTCTATCTTCTTTCTTACGTCTGTCTTTTTCCTGCTTATCTTCTTTCTTCTTTAACTTCTTCTCTTCTACCTTTTCAGTCTTGACAAGTGTTTCGCTATTGTTTGCATTGGCAACTTGCGATATAATACTTTCTTTTACAGCACTATTCAGAGATTGCATCTGAAGGGCAATAGAATTCACCGATGCACCAAGAGAGTTGATGCTACCGATCACCGATTTCATTCCAACATTCATCTCACCAAGAGACTTCGCTGCCATCAGCGGAGTCATTTTCTCAGCATTGGAAGACGTGGTGCCCTTCCACGAAACCATTTTGTATAGTTTCGCCTTGGGGACTACTACTTGTGGTGCCTTATCTGCCATTATTGCTTACCAGTGAGCATTGGTGATGGGGACGTTTGAATAACAACAGGTGTACTTCCACCTCCACTATTTAGTGATCCTGCTTGGGGAGTTGGGACTGGGACAGGAGTCTCAAGAATCATTGGAGATGCCAACTCTTCATCAGTCTGACGCTTTGCTTTATCGTCAAGTGCTCTCATCTTTGCGACCATTGCACTTCTAGTATTTGATGCCGCTTCCAAACCAGGATCAGCAATCGTGCCCATCACACGACCAGCAACATACTTCTCCTTCTCCATGCCAGTCAGACCTAAAGCATCTGCTTCCTTGCGTGCCTTCTTGGATACTTTAAGTTGTGCGCTGGTGAGAGCAATGTCGGGTCTCTGTCCAGGAGCGAGAGCACCAGGGGGATTTGCCTTTACTGTTGCTCCAGTTTCGTCAGTCTTAGTAACTGCTCCAGGTGTGATTCTCTTATCTACAGGTGCATCACCACCACGATCTGGGTCTGATGTAACAGCTCCCGTCTCACCAAAAGCAGATGCATCACCACCAAAGATTTCTATAAGTTTCTTCAGTCCACTAACTGTGCCCTCAACCATACTGTCAACAGTTACTGGTTTTGGTTTTGCTGCAGGAGATGTTTGACTATCGGTATTGGCGTTGTTTCCACCACTATCGCTACCACCAGCATCCTTTGCAGTCCCACCAAACTGAGCGTTTTTATTAACATTACTGGTCTTCCACATCCAGACATCACCATCTGGATTCTGGTGCTGCATGTCCTTAGCAGACATCTTCCAGTACTTACCAGGACCGTTAGTCTTCTCTCCTCTGGAATTTAATTTTTGGAATGATCCTCTAGGAGGACCCACCAGTTGACCATATGGATCAGATACAATCCAGTCTTGACCTTGATATCCTACCAATAGAGCCCAGTGATCATACTTGAAACCAATAGGTACAGGATTGCCCTTATCGATCTCTTTTCTCATATCATCATGAGTCTTTCCACCAAAGAATCCTTGAGCAGTAATACCCAGATCCTTCAGAGCATTTTGTTGAGAGTTTGCTAATGTAGAGATACCATACTTCTCTCTAGTATCTGTATAATTTTCAATACTGGCATTTTCTGCCTTCTCCCCCAACAGGAATTGTGCCCACATGGACATTGTGGAAGAATAGCACTGAGCATCCCCACCTGTGCCATACTTATCTGCTGGGAGAGATCTCTGGTTTACATAAGGTACATCTTTAATGATCTTACCGCCTTCTGCCATCTCAATGAGACCGCCTTCGGCAGCAAAACTGATACCTACTCTTTGACTGGTGCCACTATCAATAATACCTGCTTCATCATTTCTTCTCCAACTATTGATACCACCATTGTGCTTTGCCAATCTATTTCTATAGTCAGCAGAGACCTGACTATAGTCTCCTGACGATATTGCATCCTTGACCTTTGCAGTTAGAGTGCCACCCATACTGCCGTAGTTAAATACTACAGATTCAAGTGCAACCTTGACTCTTTCTGGCACCTTATCATAGAGAGATGCATCGCCCAACTCATTAACGAGTCTCTGACGGTGCTCAACAATATGCTGCGCCTTGATCCAATATGCCTCTTCTTCTGTAATTGTATCACCACGTTGCACCTTTCCAGACTTACGGAAACCTGCAGGATAATATGTTGCACCAATACCAATGGTAGGAATCTCCCATCCATAGTTAGCATCAGCATATGCTTCTAGTCTCAGTCCCTCATAGTTACCTAGGACTGCAGCAAACTTCTCATCAAATCCACCAGATACATTTGGAGTAGCACCAGGAGCATTGCCGTTAGCAGGGGTTTGTCCATTTGCAGGAGCATTCTTAGGAGTTGTACCGCCACTATCTTCAGTCATGTACTCAGGATTGAATACCCGAATACCATTAACTAATAGTTTATTAAAGGTCTCGAATCCAGAAATTAGTTTGTTATGGATTGCACTACTCTTTTGGAGTGCTCTATCTGCCTCACCTTCTTTACTGGAGGATCCAAAATCAACGTCAGTGCCACCAGATCTGGTGATTGATGCAGATCCCGTTGATCCTGCTCCACCAGATGCAACACCAAACGTTTGACTCAATCTAGCAATATCACCAGACATCGCCTGTCTGACTGATCCACCAGCAGGACCAAACATACCAAAAGATCCCACCATGGTGTTAAGCAACACACCACCAGTGGTCCTAAGCATACCAGTGGCACCATCAGTATATGTGGTGTCACCGCCTGCTGCTCTGGAGGGAGGTGCCTTTACTTCACCACCTGCCGCTTTCTCATTATATCCGTCAGCATCGAATAGATTGAATGTAATAGCATCAAAGAATCCAGCAGCCATGCTGCCAGGATCCATCAATCGTTTCGCCTGACTGACAACAAAATTAACTACTTTGCCAATGCCGTCAAAGATAGGTCCAAGTACAAATCCTACAAACTCACCAAGGATTTGTGCTGCCTTGAATAGCACTCCAGCAAGCTCTCCGACAACATCGAAGAATGCACTGAATACCTCACCGAGACTGTCAATAATTGGAGAGAAGACAGACTTCAGTAGGTCAAATACCATACCAAAGTATCTTTGGATAGGTTTGAAGATAGGCTCCATAATTGGACCTAACTCTCCACCAACCCATTCACCTAAGAAACTACCAATGGCATTACCAACAATAGGTGCAAATGGTCCGAGGAAGGGTCCAAGCAATGCTGTGCCAGCAATACCACCAATAATACCACCTGCTGCCTGACCAACACCAGCACCGACTGCCTTACCTGCAGATTCACCAGATGCCAGTCCAGAGGCGATTCTACCAGCACCACCGATGACACCCATGCCGACGTTTAATCTGCCGCCAAGTTTACCAGCAACTTTACCAAATCCTTTATTAAGTTTCTTACCAGCGATACGACCGCGTTGTCGCATCTTCTGGAATGGACCTTTCTTCTTTGTCTCCATTTGAGAGACAAAGCGATTCTCAAACTCAGTAGAGTACAGGTCGGACTTCATGCCCTTACCTGCTTGAGCACCTCTCTTAGCATCTGCCCGTTGGGCAGACTTCTGCATCTGTTTATATTCTTCTTCGGAATAGATGACGCCAGTCTTCTTATCCCGATATCCTGTCCTTCTTACTTTCTCGCTATGATCTGCCTCTGCTTGTGCTTCACCAACACCAGAGAATAATGACCTGAGAAGTCTTATATCCTTCAAGACTTTCCATGGCATGATCATGTATTGTGCTGTCCTCAGAGCAGCAACACCACCCAAGATTTGCAGAGCACCCTTAAAGAAGTTGAATACTCTTGAGACTGCGTTTCCTTCTTGGAAGGCACTTACCAGATTGGTAATACCATCAAACAGCAGACCAACACCCAGTTTGGTTATGTTGTATGCAAATTTACCAATGGTAAACAGCAATTTGATTACTGCTTCTAGTCGTTTCCCATTCTTAGGGTCACTCAACCAGTCAATCGCAGCAAATGTAATAAAGTACTTGAATACTGTGCCCAGCAGATTCCCTAAGAATCCCAAGAGACCCTTGATAGGTTTATCTTGCTTTCTTATCTGCTTCTTTGCTTCTTCTTCGCCCTCTTTTTCACCTAATTCAGATTCTTTTTCGCGCTGATCACGCTTTTTCTTTTTGAATAACCCTTTGACTTTCTTACGATCTCTCTCAAAGATAGTTTTCTTTTCTCTAATCTCATTCTTAGATTCTTTAGTATCTTCCTTAGTATCCTTCTTAAGATACTCTTTTTCAAACTTAATTAGAGTGGCAGTTTCCTTGACGCTTGCTTGAATACCATCCGTCAGCGTGCCGAGACGATTTACACCCAGGCGAATCGTATTGAGATTCCTTCCAGGTTGCGTATCTGCTTTGAATGGTTTGACTTTAACAAACTTCCTTATGGTTGCTGCCATTAGAGAGAGAATTGATTTTGCTGTTGTTTTTGTCTCCTTTCTTCCTCTTGGATATGAGCAAGGAGGAGATTCACATAAACATCTCTTTCCCAAGGGATCATATTCTCTAACTCAGTTAAAGAATACTTGTGATGTTGCATCAGAGCAAAGTTAGTCTTGTAGTAATTCTCAAGGTTATCATGCATTAGGGCTATGCGAAAAAAGACGCTAGACCTTCAAGGACGACATCACTTTCAACTTTAGTCTTAGGATTAAGTACTTTCAGCGTATAAGAAAGTTTTGGCATAGTTTCAAAGAATCTCTGGACCTTTGCGAATTGCTCAGAATTGAGACCCTCAAGGAATTCCAGTGCTTCTGCAGTGGTAAAACTATCGTATACTTCATCTTGATCATAAACCTGAGCGATACAAGACGCTGCAAGTTTGAATACATCCTCAATATCAGGATCATCTGCCATATTCTGAGAAACGAAGACATCCAGAGAAGGATACTTCATCAGAATACCTACATTGCCATCAAGGTCAATCTTAGGCTCATGATCATCAGGAATCACCACACCAACTTCAGGTAGAGGCACCATTACATCTACTTTAGTTTCGTCATCATCAGGACAGGTGATCTTGAATTCACTAACTTCACCCACAGCAACAGCGCGGATACGAAGGAAAATGTACTCAATCTCAAATGTTGCAAGGTCTTCGACCTTACTCTTCAGGTTTGTGCAGTTTTTGATGATGGTCTTAACTGCTTTCATCATCTGTTTATCATCCTGCGATTCCATAGCAAGATAGAGAAGTTTCTCTTCTTTAACCAGGAATGGACGATATGTAACTTTGGTCCCAGAAATAGGGAGCGTCAAGTCATACTCAGGAATTGCAAGCTTGGGTAAAGGCATAATACTCCATAATTATTGAAATTATTTAGACACCAAAGAAGGATGCATCAACCTGCTCAGTATTCCACCCAGCGATTGAATAATCACCTCTTCTATTGTTATCAATGATGATATCGTTATCTTTACCGAAACTCATTGTCTTCATAGCAATAGTATCAAAACGATATCTCTCAAATCTAAAGTCCACATTCATCTTAATAAGTTGTGTGGGACCATTATCCATAGTGATAGCAGACATGTCATATGGATAGCAACCATACATCTGCCATACACCAGTACTTCTACTCTGTCTCTGTCTGAATTCTTCACCACGTCTATTCGTGGTCCTCAAAATAATGTTTGATCCAAGCTCCCACTTGGTGATCATAATGTTTGCAACATACTCATCATAGAATGTAACTCTGTTTTCAGAATCTCTAGAGCAGATATTCATCCATCTCTCAATAAACTGTCTATGCCACAAGTCTTTTGTGAGGAGGAATGTAAATTTAACTGTCTGAGACTGTTGTCCATAAGCATATTCGACAGGTGTGCCGATAGTCCTATATGCTTGCGTTTTTAATCTACGAGGAGGAATCTCAACACTATCCATCAGATAGTTAATCGAGTCGTAATGCTCTCTAGACCGACTAACTTCTCCACCATACTTACCCACCATCGCAGCAGGGACACCAATCTCTACACCAAACAGGTTAGACCGTGCAGGCTCTTTGGCACCATTCGCGATAACATCCTGAAATTTTACAAATGAGTTGGGATTTCTGTAACCCATTAAACTCTGCTCCAGATAAAACTACTAGGGACATCTATTCGTCTCCCCATAGCATTAAACACGAATTGCTCCACTGGTAATGGAGTCATATTCTGTAAATCAATGGGATTCACCTTGTATGCATTATTTACGTTAGACATAAAGTATTTATGATGGCATCGGCGGGGATAACCCGCACCACCTATTGCCCAGGCATTTGCAACTGCTCTGCGTGCAGATGGTCTGAGATAATGTAAATTTCCACCCTCAAAGTGACCCGTATTCATAGTTCTATCAGTGATTCTCACCATCGGGAATCTGTCAAAGAAGGGCAACTTCTCTGTTGCTGCAGCATAACTGAAGAAGATGATATCACCAGGCTCGAATCCACCAGAATATGATTCCAGACCATATGTCAATTGAGACCTATACCATTCCTTTGACTGAGATCTACCTTCTGCTAACTCTTTGATGTCGGTGAAGATACTCACACGTTTAACTCCTTTTCTGTGAGAATAAGAAACTCCATATTACGGTCTTTACAGTATTCTTTCGCTGCCTTCCATTTTGCTTGATTGACACCGAAAGTCTTCACCTCAGTTATATATCTTTTAGTCTGCCTTTTAGGGCGTTTTGGGGGCGCACACTGACTCTTCGGTTTGACTTCGATAATGTACTTCTGAGTCCTTCCACTCCTGGTCCGTGCTCTGACGTAGAAGTCTGGAAAATAGCGATGAATCCGACCGTCAACAGGACTGATGTATGGAATAACGATTTCTTCACTGCCCCACTCCAAAACGTTTTCATTCTTGTCACACCAGACCATAAACTTTTTTTCCCACAAAGACCTATAAATAATATTGGTGGGATCACCCTTATATTTTTGTCTGTGTGACGGTCTAAATCTTCCAGAATAGCTCATACTATGACATTGCTCGTATACCCTAGGGTAAAACCACTAGGCGCAGATTCTTCAACAACCTCAAACCAGGGCATTCGCTCTGATCAGAGATTCCCCACTGAAGTGATCGACTATCTCAAATTGGAGATACTCGAATCCAAAAAGGGGGGAAATGCGAAGAGTGGCGCTGGGGGAAATAAAATCGTCGATACGATTTATTTATACCTACCTGAGGGAATGAAGGAGTCCTATAGCGGTAAATATCAAGGACTAAACCTTGGTGCTATCGGTAAAGCAGGTGTCAATATCGCTGCAAGTCTTGCTTCTGGTGGTGGTGTGGAAGGTATTGGTGATCAGTTGAGTAGCGCCGCTGCTGCAGCAAAACCCCAAGCAATGTACAAGTTGGGATCTAAAGCAATTAACGAGCTTGCTGGTAATGTTGGTGCATACAATCCTAATCTAGATGCTAATAGTTTAGCACAACTTACTCAAGGTCGCATCTTTAACCCCTATGAAGAGACAGTTTTCCAGGGCACAGATTATGTGAATCATTCATTTAACTTCAATCTGATTCCTAAGTCTTCTGAAGATGTGCAGATGATTTATGACATCATCAATAAATTACGTCTTGCTATGCACCCAGGTAAAGACAAAGAAAACTGGTTGACTATCCCTGATAGATTTAGAGCATCTATCGTGAGATATAAGAGTAAGGGTGATGTAGAAGAGATCACTGGTAGAAAGACATTCAAGAAGAATAACAGGAGCACTGGTGGTTACATGTCCAGTCTCTTCAGATTCCCTCATGAAATGGTTATGTCTAACTTGACATTTAATACAGCATCGTCTGAAACACTGAAATCATATTTTGACAAGAATGATGTTGATTTTGGTTTCGCATTCTATACATTATCTCTGAGTTTCCAAGAAACCAAATTCCGCACAAAAGAAGACTTTAAGGACGCATAAATGTCAGATTATTTCTCCAGAATGCCCAATGTATATGTCAGGACTGCCAGTTACAAGACTGGCAATCAAGACCCATACGTTCTTGCAAAGAATCTTTTCCGTCGTGTCAAAATCAGAGATAATATCGAAGATTTTGCACTTGGATTTGAGCAATACACTATTGGCACTAACGAAAGACCTGACCAAGTAGCGTATAAGTTTTATGATGATGAGCAGTTAGATTGGGTTGTACTTTTAACCAATAACATGCTCAACATCTATGAAGACTGGCCTATGGAGGAGCAGGAGTTATATAGGTATACCGAATCTACATATGCTGCAGAAGGTGGTGCTGAAGGTATTCACCACTGGGAGACTCAGGAGCAAAGAGATCCTACAACTAATCGTATTATCTTACAAGAAGGTCGTTGGGTCCCCGAAAACTTCCAATACTGGCGTCCTGATGGGACTCAATTGGAAAAAGAAGGTCTTGTGATGCCCATTACTAATTATGAGCATGAGGTAGCAACAAATGATTCCAAGAGAAACATTTACGTCTTGAAAGCGATCTTTGTTGATAAATTCATCACTGAATTTGAGAAATTGGTCGAATATCTGCCAAGTGAAGAATTGTCTGCAGATGGAGAGAATAAGAAAACTCTCAGAGCAGTCGAAGAATCGTTTATCGCAGTCAAACCCACCTACGAGACTTTGGTGGGTCAAACTTCATCTATCGAATTTGCTACACAACAAGACTTCGGTAATAGAGTCTTTACTTCTCAGCAACCTACAATTAGTGCTGGTGATGTACTTGCAGACGGTAGCACGGTTGTCCAAACTACCTCTGCAATTACATCTGCTGCTGGTGTTTCTGCAGAAACGGTTACCAACTCCTTCGGTAGTGCTGGATCCTCCAGTGGTCAAACCAGTGGATCTTCAGGATCTAGCGGATCTAGCAGTGGAGGATATTAAAAGAGATCGTGATCTTTTCCGTATTGTAACAATTCCTTTAGATGACCCACATGTTGCGCTCCAAGTGCAATTTGTGGGTATTCTGCTTCTGGACCAAATTCTGTCTCAAATGCTCTTTGCGTGAAATGCTGATTTAGGCGATATTCGAGATATTCGCCTCCAAGCGATTTGAGCAGTGCTGCTGCTCTTTCACACTCTAGACTCCCATTAGAATAGATAACTGCTGTTTTTGGAATCATTTTCTGCCTCCAATTTCGTCCCACATCTGTTGTACCATATCTATTGCTGGTGGTGTTTTGTAAGTTGGTGCTGGTTGCGATTGCCACTTATCAATTTCTTCCTGTGTAGGAACTTCAATTCTAAAAGCAGTTCCGTCCTCTTCAAACTCCTCATTCATTTTTTCATATGTTTCAGGAGTGATTTTGATTTCTTCAGTCACGTTGCCTCCAATCGTCGGGTTTGTCTCTGCCAAACCATTCATTGATATCATCGGCACCATCGAATCTCTCTTTCCAGTTACTAGGGTCAGGATCACCCAAACCCATCTTATTCATGAAATCGTCAATACTGCCTTCTTGAATATCTTGTGCTGCTTGGCGTCTTGCCTTATTTAACCAATCCCGAGCAGTTGTGTGCCTTTTTGCTAATTTCTCTGCCCAGATCATATCTTCTAGAGGCACTTGTTCTTTGTTTGCGATGCAGCGGCAAATCGACTCCAAACGGAGTCGGTAGGCAGTAGAAAGCATATCTCAGTTTCGCAATTGGTCCTGTAAGTCTTGTACTCTTGTATATTCATCCAAAGCGGTCTGAGAGCGATATTCGAGAATAGAATCGATATCGTCTAAGATCACTTGAGTGTCAACATAGTCATCTAGGTATTTATCAAGGGCTTCCTTGAGATGACGTAATCGATGCCATTCTGGCGAATAAGGTTTGTAGTGTGTCATAGTAAAAAGTGCAAAAACCCTGGGGACCAAAAATTACCCCGAATTTTTTTTCGACCTTTTTTTGAATCAAAGGTCGATTTTGGTTTGGGGTCAATTAGTGGTATCGGTGGCAAGGAACCCATCGGGTCCTGGTCTTGTATGTCCACCGACCAGGGATCCACTCAGGTCTACCAGGCGCTTCATAAAACCCTGTGTAGTAACCCTCTACCCAGATCTTTCGTGTGCGAGTTACCTTACACTGAGGTCTAGGGGCATGGTGATGGTAGTGATGGACGTGTCCATGGTCGCCGTCAAACGGCTCCCAGAATTCCTTCCAGGTGATTGCTTGAGCAGGTGTTGCTGCAAGCAATAGAGCAGAGGCGGCGACCAGTAGTTTCATTTGAAAATCAATCCGTAATAGGTTGCGATAACCAAGAGGGTCCACACACCCTCCCATAACACCATCTCAATCTTCCGCAGCAAGGGAAGCGAAGTAGTCAAGGTCAGGACCATCGTCCATCCCATTCAACTCTTCTACTTTAGCACCAAACCCAGAAGGTTGGGGATCAGGGGCGACCACTGGATCATTTGTCACAGTGATGTCACGGTCATTGAATCCACCAACAGGGGTGTCATAGACTGCCTCGTCTTGCTCATCACGAGTGCGGACCTGAGTCCGACCCTTGTTAAGTACAAGATTCAGGCGAGTCTCCAACTCCTCAAAAGACTTGAATGCACTGGGGTCAGTGAATTCCTTGAGGGAATGCTGGGACTTCCAGATCTCTTCCAGTCGCTCGTCACTGAAACCACCGAGGGTTGCAGGTGCAGCGAAGTCAGACTTGTCGTAATTCCAGTAACCACCAATGGTCTGGATCTTGATACGGAAGTCAGCACCTTTCCAGAGATCGAAAGGATTGATAGGATCTTCATCCTCAAACTGAGGTTGCATTGCACCCACGATCTTGTCGTGGATCTTCTTGCCATACTTATACAGGAATACTTTACCCTCATTCTCAGGGTTGAGTTGATCCTTCACGACATAGATGTTGCTGTAGTAGGAGAGCTTACGCTTCTGCTTACGAGCAATCTCTTTGTCAGAATCAACACCGCTATTCCAAAGAGTCCGATTCAACTCACCGACAGGATCTTTCTGACCCAGAGTGGTGAGAGAGTTTTCAATATACCATCCACCAGGACC
>BCSF01000331.1_pt1 | contig 19728 bp, 31 predicted proteins | sample 1016431 | NCBI WGS metagenome assembly BCSF01 (sample SAMD00045685;SAMD00045686;SAMD00045687;SAMD00045688;SAMD00045689;SAMD00045690;SAMD00045691;SAMD00045692;SAMD00045684;SAMD00045690;SAMD00045691;SAMD00045692;SAMD00045684;SAMD00045685;SAMD00045686;SAMD00045687;SAMD00045688;SAMD00045689, study...
GTTGTCATACAAAGCAAGTTTGAATTGATCGTTTCCATTTGTAAAGTCGTGACTTCCTGTAAGCAATTCCTGCTTAAAAGAAGTGCACATATAGTTTCCGCTGAAAGCCATTTTTAAAGTCTCCTTATAAGTTCAGCCAGTTGAGGATGTCCCGCATCCTTTAGTGCATTATACACTGTTGTGCGGTCACTGCGAATAGCCTGTCTCATATAAAATGCAACAAGCTTTTCGATGTGCTTTGAGTAAGCACGAGCTTGGTCCCTAATACCTGGATGAGTATTATCGGAGACCGATACTAATTTTTCTACACAACGCTCTGCAAGTTCATCAGGAGTAAAACCTCGATTTTCTGTCGTGTTTATCTCTACTATCGATTCATGTTGCGGAACGCTTACATCTATCTTAAACATTATTGTTTTGTCCTTATTACCATACCTGTACGATATTGGTCAGTAGTTTCTTTTGCTTCACCTAACATTTTTACACCTGTAATGGCTTCTTGAAAACGTCCTGCATACATACCAAGAACATCCTGTTCACCTTTCATATAAATATACGCTTCTATTAACGATCCGTAAAGAAGTGCCATTTCAGCATTTTCACTCAACCAAGTTGTGCCGCTATCTGCTAACGCTGTCAAACTTTGAGGTCTGTAATAATAATGAAGTTCAGCGGCATACGCACTGTTTGGAGTTGGTGCAACAATAAAATTATCCACATCGAATACGGCGTAGTATCGAGGCTCTCCAGTTGTAGTGTCATCGGGAGTATAAGTTTGTAAAAAACTTACATCCTTAAAGTCCATAAATTCTTTGTCTCCATTCGTTTTTATAAACGCCATGGAAAACGGAGCAAGAAAGTCCGAGGGACACGGTAAGTATTTATTGCTAGAAACAAAGTTTGTCGTTGCGTTTTTACGAAACAAACTTAACTGCACATTATTTAATATACGTTCTTCTGCCAACCGTATAAAGGATGGAATATTTGTTACGAAAGACGTTTCATCGTTTTCCGTATAATCTTGGATTGCTGTTTTTAATTGTCCGTATGTAAAGCTCATGTCGTCACACTATCGTTATATTTCCAACCATAGAACTATGGTTGGTACATTGATATACTAAGGTCGTATCACTCGGTTCATGGGGCACTATAAACTGTGTCAATCCTGTTGTTGAGTTGTAATTTTCGGTAACACCTGTGGTAAAAGCAGAGCCGCCATTGGACGTTCTTATCTGCAAAGGGTGGCTGCTTACATTTGCAGTGTTATCTATTAAATAAGTATGACCTTTGTAAAATGTAAAATTTGGATTGTCTCCAGACGTAGCGCCAGGGCCAGTAAAAGTATAGGCAGAGGAACCGTTAGTACCTGCAACATAAGTGGTTACAGGCCCAGATACTTCATCGTTTAATCTAATCCAATTCCCGCCATGCGCGAAATACAAACCTCCCGTTGCATGAACGTGGGCCACTGCGCCATGGTATGTAGAGGCACTTGGTAAATCAGTTAAAGCAGCATAGTAAAATACAATTTTATTAGCGCCAGAACTTACATCAAGAAGGCCACTTGAATCTATAATATCTGTTAAGGTTGTACCATTACCTAAAGCCGCGTAAACTTCATTAAAGTTATCGTTAATTTTATCGGCACCTACACGAAGAGTATCACCAGTTCCATCATTTGCAGATGAACCTATACCTACTGTTTGTTTTGCCATGTTTTATCCCTCGTCGAATGTATCTGTTGTTGAGTCTAACGTAATAGACGTACTATCAAATCTTGGTGCTTGAGTAGTTGGTGTAGAGATAACCACACTAACGCTTCCCACTGCGCCCACAGGAACCAAATTGTTCGCAGGAGTTATTCCAGGTATTTCTCTAAATCCAACAGGATTATAACCATATTGGATAGATCGTTGCTCTGGTAACTCTGTTTCTGGTCTGGGACCACGTAGTGCCTGTGGATCTGGAAACGCTTTCGGTGGAAACAACTGTGGATGTTTTGGCTCAAACTCATCAGGACCAACCTTTGCGCCAGTCCACTCTGTCTTCATGTCACGAAGACGGTAACGGCGACCTGACCGATCCGATATACCATAAGCATGTTTACCACTAGCGTATGCCATTAGACCCTCAGATAACTCAAGCTAGGTTGCAACTTCAAAGGTGTTCGACCTTGATCTTCATCCGCTGCACGTTGGAACTCTTCTTCATACACAGTTTTCAACAACTGAATACGATCTGGTGCTCGTTTCATTGCCATGTAGTAGGCTAACCCCGCCACCATACAAGGATAAAAACGAAAAGGCATGTCAGTAGTATTAACAAGAGCGTCAGCATCTTCTATCCTGCGTACATAATAATAACGAATCTGATCAGTAGAGTTTTCAGGAGTAGACCACAAATACATTACAGGAGTAATCTGTCGATCTAACCAAAATTGACTTGGTCTACCTTGAGTAGATTTATTTGGAAGAGTTGCATAATCACCGCGACTAATACGTTCTATCTCATAGTCTGTGCTATCACGACGAACAACCACATCCAAAACATCAACTATATCTGCTGCTAACGAATAAGAAGAGGTGCCTTGTGTGACGGTAAACGTACCTTCTTTTACCGTCCACAAGTTAAGACCACGATTAGCCCAATCAGCAAACATCAGGTTAAGAGACCGACGTGCTGTCTTAGCATCGTAGCCTGTGCGGACTTCTAATCCGCACCGCTCATACGCTTCCTCAATTATCTCTCCGACATCGAGGTTAAAATCTCTTGAACCTGAAGTTGCCATTAGACTACTTTTGCCTCTTTCATGCCTGATAGTTGAACACTTGGGTTACAACCATGAACTTTTCCGCCGTGACCAAACTTAACCTCGCCACCGCGCATCATCTTTACCTTGCCACCTTTTTTAAAACCTTCAACACCGCGACCTTTTAAGATGTCTTTTTTTGTGACCTTACCGTCACCAGTCAAATCAGGGAAACTCATTTCTTAGCCTTTACTTTGCCACCGCGCATCATTTTTACAGGCTTGGCTTTAACCGCACCGCCACGCATCATTTTCTTTTTGGCTCCAGTTTTAACTGAACCGCCACGCATCATTTTCTTTTTACCGCGCATCATTCCTGGCATATCAAACACTCCTTTTTCTACGCATTAAAATATGACGTTTGTAATCGTCAGGGTCGTAATTCTTATAATAACCTAGTTTTTCAAGTTTTGCAGCAGCATTTTCAAGTTCACTCCAACGCTGTACAAATACTACCGCCTCTTCTCCCATATAGGAAAGCAGCCATAGATCTAGTTTAGATTCTGAAAAGAACCTGTTCAAAGCCATGCATTCTTCTTCTAATGTTGCATAATCGTCTGCATATTCGTAATCAAAAAACATGCAAACTTTGTGTTTCTTTTTGTGAAAATAGGCACACTCGTGCAAAACATCAGGCCAGAGATTGTGTGTGATGACGGTCTTTACTTCGTTCTTTACAAGAGCTTCCAAAGCAAAAGGACACGCAGCAACACCGTTGTTGTACTCCGATGGTTTTGCTAGTTCTTCTGCCCACTCACGAATCAAAATACCCTCACTAATCCACCAGTAGCTTTTTTATTCTTCCAACTAATTCTTTTTGATGACTTCTTTTTCTTTGCAGCAGACGTGCATTGTGCCATAGTAGGGCGACAGGCAGGATAACTCCGTCGTTTTTCTCCTTTTTGGCGACCACAGGGCTTGCCTGTCTTACAGTCCACCCACCCTTTACCATCGTTTTGACCAAACCATTCTCGTAAAGAGTTTTTCTTCTTCTTAGCCATCAGACTATCTTTGTCCTCTTGCGTCTAGATTCCTCAACTTGTCCGCACCCCGAAGCTATCATACCTCCGTCTGTATAACGGTTACGTGCCGGACGTTTGGGATTATCTACCGCTGCAATCAAACCACCAGTGGCTTTCTTAGTAGAGTTTCCCCAGTTTTTTGCGCCCACCTTGCGGCACTTTGATAACGCCCCCGAAGCGTAAGCGGAGGGCCATACCTTGTAACGGCTTTTTACTTTGTGATAACAAGCGTCTTTTTTTGTCTTTTTCTTTTTCGCCATTAGTCATTCCCTTTGATGGAGGCTTGGATACTTGCTGTCGCATCTGCGCCCTCGAGATTGCCATATCGTATCTCCATTTGAGTTTTCATAAAATCAATTTGTGAGGCCATGACCTCTGTTCGTTTATCCACAGCAATTAAAGTTTTTGTAACCCAATCAGCCCAACTATAGCCAACACCCCCAACACCAATAATGAAAGCAGTTAAAAGAGTTATTGTAACTTGTCTGTTCACTTTACTCACCACATCTTACAAGACCAGTATTTGGCCTTTAGTTTATCCAAAGTTCCCTTATCACAGCCGTGACGAGCACGAAAAGACTTACGACGTTTTGGGTTTGATTTCTTAATAGTCATATTGGCATCCCCGAATCTGACTATTTTTTCTTTACCCTTGTCACATGCTTTTACAACAAACTTTTTGCCGCCAGACTTTTGACGCTTTGGTTTGTTGCATTTCATTTTATCTTTATCGATCTTAGCCATGTTTACTCCAATGTAATAACAGCGGCTTTTACGCCGCTGCTAGAATTAACCAAACATACCTGTGATAGAGGTAATGTTTGTAAGTGTAACATGACATTCATCATCAAAGATAATGCCGTGATCTGGTATAGTGACTTGAACCCAATCGCTAGTATTAAAGACTATGTCGAGTTGGGTCGCACCACCACTGCCATTCTTGAACACTACTTGAGGAGAACCAGAGGTAGCAGTTTTCACAGAAAATGCTTTTAACCTAGTTCGACCACTCTGTAGTGTGCCAGTCGCCGTAGCTGTCTTTGCAAAGATAGAAGCAGCCATAATGCCCTCCTATTAGCCAAGGTTGTTGTTCTGAGCATACAAAATAGTGACGCGAACTTCACCCGCAGATGTTGCGGCAGAGTTAGTTACAGTCAACCGAATATCCGCTGTTCCTGTATCTTCCCACGCTAATGTACCACCAGACTGAGTGGTTGGATATTTACGACCCGCAGTCGTTCCAATAGCAAATGTATTTACAAGAGTTGCTGCACCACCAACGGTGTCTCCAACACTTATGTTTGTGGCTCCGCTTGCCGCTGTGATTACATCAATTACACAATCAATAATCTGAGAGTTTGCGGGAATAACAACGTCTGTCACAGACGCAGCTAATGCCCCGCCAGATAGATCCGCTGCAAATGTCTGAGACATTACTACTTGACCAGTGTTTTTGATATTTGTGCCGAGCGTTGTACCCGTAGTTTCTTTGATGGTTCCTGCTTTAATAGGACCAGAAAAAGTTGTTGTACCCATGTCGATCTCCTGTCTTGGGTTAGTCAGCCGCACCATACGACTGTCAGGGATAAACTAAGTGTACAGAACTTTTAAACAAAAAGAAAGGGGCAACCGAAGTCGCCCCAATCAGGGAGGAGGTAATCCCTCCTTATATCACAGTTTACGCTCCAGGTGAACCGAATACACAGCGTGGATCTGAGAATCCAAAGCTGTAACGCTCACGAGCTTTAAAACGCATGTTGCCTGTGTCGAAGTCTGCTTCCATGTTAGTGGATAGCGGAGTACGCTCAAAGTGGATCATTCCACGAGGAGCATCTGTCATGATAAAGAACGCATCAGGATCTGTTAGGAAGTCGTTGACGGCATAACCATCAGGCAACATACCCATAGATCTTAGTGCGTTTGTATCATTGTCCGCTGTACCAACACGAAGGTTAGATACCATCAGACGTTCTGCAACAAATTGCAACTGACGTGGGATGATTAATTTCAAACCACGTAATGCAACTTTAAGACCACGCTCATCGACAAACCCTGCAATGTTGATCAAAGCATCTTCAAGAGATGTTTCGTTCAAGTCAGCAGCAGTTGCAGGTTCGTTGGCAAACGTGCCACCACTTGTAAGTGGGTGGTTAGTCGCACATAAAGCAACGCCGTCACCGCCTGCGGATGCGCCTGCGGTAAATGCATTGTTAAGAACCGCAGCGGCCTTAACTTGCTTTGTGTGTGCCATTGAACGAGCCAACGCACGAGTATAACGTGAACCAAGACGATCATAAAGATTGTCTTCGATAGCTTCCTCAGTAATTGAGAATGCCAACGCTATTGTTTCGTGGTTGTAACGAGCAGTGTATGCTTCGTTAGCGTCGTCAAAGTTTACTGCGCCACCTTCTGATTTAGTTGGTGCCGCTCCGAAACCAGACAACATCACTTCCTCTTCGAATGCTCGATCAGAAGATTCTGTTGTATAGATCTCTGCATGTTGGTTTTCGTACCGATTGTACTCCATACCAAACAAGGCGTTGAGACCTGGTTCCAACTCTTTCGCTAGTTGTGCGCGAGATATAGCCATAAGTCAGTCTCCTTATACGCCAGTAGTCGATGGAGTTCCGGCTACAATCGCACCATTTGGTGAATTGAAGCTGTTATTCAATCGAACAATTAAAGGAATACCCGCAGCTGTGAAGTCACTGTTCTCAGGATCATCTTGAATACCGATGATACGGAGATGCAATGCAGCTGTGGCAGCGATTGTGCTAACACCCAACTTAGCTGATGAGATACCAGTGGTTGTTGAACCAGAAGCACCCGTAGCAAAGTTTGCGTTTGCGAACACATGTCCTCGTGCAGTTGCTTCGCTAGTTAGTGAAGCGTCTGAACAGATAACAAATGTCTGCATTGGGTTGTCATACACGAAGGCTTTGACGGGAAAGTTAGAATCCGCGCCAGAACCGGGCCAGTAATTAGAAAATATTTTCTCACCAGTAGTGGACGAAACGTACTCACAACCCCAGAAGACACCTACAAGACCTACAGTACCACCCGCAGCCGCGCCAACAATGTCAATAAAGCCAGTTGATAGCGGGATTACAGGAGAACCTTGATAGATCGCGTTAGTGTTTCCAGAGGCAATACGATACTCGGTCGCACCAGTAGTGTTAGCAGCCTGACCGACTACTCCAATCGGACGAAGTCCGAATGCACCGTTAGTGTTTGCCATAGTAGCAATCCTCTATATTAATCGGAGTCGCGTTCACGGCCTCCGAAGGTTACACGACTTTGCCGACTTGAATTTATCGGCATTGAAGGATGTTGTTCCTTCATCAAGTCCTGATCCACAGCAGTCATTTGTTCGCGGGTTCGGCCCCCGTAATACACGTTTCTTTCATGCGCTGTCTCTTCAGGTATACGACACAACATCAGTCCGCCTTGTCCAATCACTCCCTGATATTTGCCATCATCGATGACAGGAGCTTCATAGTGTGGATACTCATCTGCACGGACGGGTTCCCATCCTTCACGTAGCTTGGCGTGGACGTTCATCTTGTCCTCCTCACCACGCATAGAGATTCGAATCCAACGATGCACAAAACCCTCTGGGGCTTCAGGTGCTTCAAGGTGACTGGGCGGTGCCCATGGTTTTCTGCGCGTTTCAGTTTCGCGAGTCTGACTCTTTCGAGAAGTTCTTGTTTCAGTCATATTGTTACTCCTTCACATATTTAGCGTATTCTTCAAGAGGTACGCCCAGTTTCTTCGCAATAGCGACCTGTGAATGCGATAACTTGACCGACCTGCGCCCCTGTTTATTACTGCGGGATGCGGAGGAACTAGCAGAAGCGACCTGGCTTCCTCCACCCGATTTCTTAGCCGTTTGAAACTTATGCGGGAACTCTTTCCGCATACGGCTATCAACCTCACTATAATACTCTTCGGTGTTCGGGTCAAACCCCTCTTCTTCAGTAAGTTGATTATGAAGTGCAAATGCCGCAGCTGTCATAATTTTGTCTTCACCGAACCAAGTATTTTTATCTTTCCACGCCATAGCACGAGGGTCTGGCTGTGCTTGCTGTTGTACAGGCTGTTGTTGCGCTTGTTGTTGTACAGGTTGTTGAGGCTGTGCAACTTGTGCTTTTGCTTGCTGTTCTGCACGGAGTTTAGCAGTATTGTACCGCTGTGTTTCTACCGCGATATTAGACAGAGCTTGTTGAGCTTCTACCATTTTATCACTGTCGCCTGCGTCATAGGCTTCTTTGTAAGCACGTTTCGCAGCTTCAGTTTGCGACTGCAAGCGTGTGCCATATTCAGATAAATACCCTGTATCCAAAGCCTGCATACGTGACTTTAACTTTTTGTTTTCTTCAAGAAGTTCTTGAGAAACCCTAAGTGCTTCAGCCTTGTCTCGCTCTTCTTGACGATACTTTTCTGTAAGTTTCTTAATGCGACTTTGAACACCCTTGCTATACGAGTCTAGTTCCTCATCACCAGTTTTAGCTTCTGGTTCAGCTTCTGGTTCAGCAGCCTTTACTTTTTCTTCTTCTTGCTGTGGTTCTTCTACAACAATTTCTTCTTCAACTGTTTCGTTTTCTTCCGCCATATCTACCTCTTAAACATGTTTAATATCATCAGGCTCAAGGATCGTAGCAATGACTTCATCATCATTGATTATACGAACCTCCCCGCCATCAATCTTGAATCGAGATCCAGAGTAACGACCAATGCATACCCATTGACCTTCCTTGCACCACGGCTCACTGTCTGGCCCAAACTTGCTTGGGTCTTTGTAAGCCAACGGTCCAACCTTCATCACGTATGCTACGGTTGTAGCCACGGATTCACGTTCTCGCACTTCATCAGGAATGTATAGGCCACTCGCAGTTTTAGCTTTACCCTGATACGGCATAACTAAAACCCGCCAACCAGTTGGTTGCGGGAGTCTTTCGAGTAACGGTTTGTCTAAGAGGGACGGGTCTAGTACCCGTTCTTTAGCGTCAACATATGCGCCATCCAAAGCAGAAGAGCTTTTAGCTTCTTCTTTTTCTTTGTTCATTTTCTGCGCAACGTGGTCAGGAAGATATAAGGTCTTCGACATCGTCTACGTTTTTCTCCAGCAGGGACTTGATTTCTTCTCGAGCAAAAGAGAGTCCCCGTATCTCTCCTACTGTCATCTTGTATTGCTCCCAGTCCTTTACGGCTCCGTTTGCAAGAGCTGCGGACAAATCAGTTTGCCGCTCTTCTAATTTCTTATATAGATATTTCGATAAGTCAACAACATCCATTATAAATAATCTTTGTATTCCTCTTGTATGTCAGATGTGATTGGGCCACCTTCTGCCCATGAGTCACAAACATTTTCACTTTTACATACAAATTTGAGCAGTTGACAATACCCTAAATCACCTGAATCGTCTCCTATGCATTCTAGAGTGTCCTCAGTTTGATTATATGCACTACAATTTCCACATACTTGATCAGAACGAAAAGCTACTCCAGTGTTAGGCTCACGGTAATTATGCTCTTCTACAGCCATCTCTCGGTTTTCAGCGTTTAATTCCGAATCTTGAGTAGGAAGAGGACAAGTGTTTCCTTCTTCCGTTTCTTCCATACTGTCAACTGGCATTCCATCAGGTAGGATTGTTATCATTATACCTGCCATGACTACACCACCAACTCAAAATGTGGAGCATCGATAAACGGTCTACGACCCTGTCCACGGCGTGTATCAATGTAATCATTCATTGCTGCTTCCATATTACCGTCCCATTGTGCAATGTTTGGTACAGTCCATGCTGCGCCCCACCGAATAGGAACATCACAAGTACGGGCACCTTCAGCCATTGCGTCAGCAATTTCATCATACAAGTTCAACTCCCAACGGCCTCCATCCACATACGCCATAAGGTCTACAGCTAAACCATCGATGTGTTTACTCTTCATCGTTTGGCTTGCCCCCTTTGCGACAAGGGCACGTTGCTCTTCAATAGTTCTGAGTCCACAAATCACAGAGAAATCTTGTTTTGTTGCACCTATGGCGTACTTAACAACAGCCACCATACGCTCATCCACGCCCTCTAATTTTTCAAGGCTACGTTTTCCAAGTTTATAAGCCATTCCTCTTCCTTTCTAAGTAGAGTCTCCAACAGTTTACTATTGTGTTTAAACTAACTGCTGAGAATAACATTATCCATTGCCACATTTCCATTACTTTCTCCCAAAAAACTTTGTCGCTGAACGCACCCCAAATGATGCAGCGACTATTACACCTAAAGTATATTGATACCAATCGGGCATGACTTCCAACGCAGCAAATCCTTCAGCAACCACATTGCGTCCCCATTCTCCCGTAAACACTAAAATAAGCGGGATACTGAACAAAATTACGAGCCATTCGTCTTTCCAACTTGACTGTGACCCTTCTGCCATAATCCGCTCCCAATCGGCAACGGATGTTTCTTTGCTTAACATAATCTTAGCTTTGGCTTCCGCCTCAGTAAGTTTTAGTTTTGCACTAGCAGCCTGTGCTTGTGTCTTTGCGTTGAGCCACCCTCCGGCTAACTCAGTAATCGGACCTATCAGAGCTTGTAACATTTACATTTCCCCTATCTGTTTTCGCTTCTTTTCCAAGCCACAATGCAAAAGATGCTGACAACATTGCAGTAACAATCGATACAAAAGAACTTTGAGCAATGCTTGGATCAGGAAGCGTCATGTACCACATGCACACTTTCCACGTCAGAACTATCTGACAAAGAAAGGCCAACCGTGGTAAAATCTTTAATTCGTCTATAAATTTAGCTGTTACTTGAACCATTTATTTTCCTCGCACACGCTATTGCAACCCGTTTATCCGTAGTTATTATAACCACTTTTCCATTTTTGTCATATACAATGTATTTTCCACGACGCTCAACTAATATCACCGTTCAATTTTTATACACACCACTTTAGAATTTTGATTAGTTACCAATACTTTAGCTTCTTTTTGTGCTTCTTTGCAGGCTTCAATACTCGAATAGCTACCTACATGATAATGATTAAATTCACCACTGACCATCTGCAACCAAAGCAATACCCACATCACCAACGTCCCTGCCATTTACCCAAGAAATAAAATATAACAAACAGTATTCCGCCGCTAATACAGAATATTACTGCTCCAATAGCAAAGTTAATGGCTGCATCTATACGTTCTTGTTTTTTGTATAACTCATCTTTCCTCTGCTTACGCATTCTTGCCTCAATTGCTAGGACTTCTTTCCAAGCACTCGGCCCATAATTCCAAGAGATATGATCTTTGATCTCCTCTCTCATTTGTTCCATTTTCTTTTTGTTAGCAAAGATTTCTAAAGCCGTTTCTTCATCCGATCCCTTGAATGTTTTTTTCCAGAAGGGTGGGTTCTTTTCTCTTTCTTCAATATTAGTAAAGTCAGAGAAAGCCTTGCCCCACTGGCTCAAAGTTCCCGTCATATCTTGAAGATCCTTGCCCGTACTTATAGCAGCTTTGAGCGTTTTATACGCCCCTGTCGCTAAAGCAACGCAAGATACGGGATCCATTATCCCCTCCGTTGAACCGCCTGACGTTGCACGTCAATGCGTTCACGATTTACATCATTACGATTCTGGGCAATTTCTTCTTGACTCTCCATACGAGCAGCATCTGTGGCGGCACGTTGCTGCATTTTCTGTAACTCAATCAGCAACTGACCTTGGTCGTCTTCTTTCTTACGCTGCAAGTCTTCCTGCTTCAGTGCAAGCTCCTGCATACGGATCTGAACCAGAGGATCATCCATAGGGCTGTTACCCGTTGGCAACAGTCCAGGTAAAACTTCAGCCATGAGTTTTTCCATTTGCAGTGAAATCAACGACTCCATCTGCGCCGGATCCTGCATATCTTGCTGTACTTGCATGATCTGCTGCTGTGCAGCCTGCGGATCTATAGCTCCACTTTGCGCTGCAAGTTCTGCTTGAGAGATTATGCTTTGTATCTCTTGCATGACCATATTTCTCGCTTTCTGAGAAACGTGTTCCATGATATGTGAGTAGAACGTACCCATAACTTGTGGCGAAGTCATGACAAGTGGTGTCTTCATAAACGCCATGTGTATACGGATGTGTATATCGTGATCTTGCTCTGGGAACGTATTTAAGATCTCGCCCATCAACGCACGGGCATTCTCAATGGCGGGGTCAAGTGGCTGCGGCTGCGGAGGTGGGGGTAGTATCTCGTCGATATTCTGGACTTCGAGCGCCTGATACATCCTACGATATGCCGAGTGCAGATTGTGCAACTGAGGGTTAGATTGCGCAAGCTGCAACTGAGTCTGAGCCAACGTAACACGCTGCGCCATTGAGAATATATTCGGATCGCTGACAGGGATGACATCCACGCGGTTGTCAAAGTCCTCCGCCTTGATCATACGGTTACCGCCCTCAACCTCATATGGGTACTCTGGTGGTAAGTTATCTCTGAAAATTCGTGCTAATACACGGAACTCCTGTCGTTGCGAATAGTGCAACCGCTTGTGTATCGCTGACATAACTTTCATGCCACGCTCTAGCATAGCCACTGTAGTGCCCACAGGAGCCGCTGTGTTGCCGTCTCCCGTTTGTTGGTCTGCTAGTGAAACAAAACGTCTTCCGCCCTCTATGAGTGCTCCTAGAAGCTGTGCGAGGGTTCCTGATGGTTCTTTGTACGGTAGCGGTATAATCGCATCCCGTATATTGCCACCCGGTGCATCAATATCCCGCCACTCACCCGGTTGTAACGGCTCGTCATCATTGCGAACCCTTACGCCCCTAGCCTTGAATCCTGCCGGGAGGTTAGCAAGTGTACCCGCATCGATTAACTGTCGAAGGATACTCGTTGCCGCACGACCAAGACCACCAATCATGTGGATCAGACCAAAGCCATAAAAGCCCAGACCTGGCATAAACTTATAGTGTACGAAGTATTGTGTCTTTTTCGCTAACCCTGTGCCCTCTTCAAAGTTACGGCGGATACCAAGAACCTGTCCTGACCCCTCGTCAATCGTAACAATATAAGGAAGTGCAATCCCTGTTGGCTCTCCGTTTGGACCCATGTCCTCAAAACCCTCAATGTCTAAATCGACATGCATTTCAAGAATCGTATAGATCTCATCAGTATATGTGCGAGACGTACCTTGTATCTCGTCTATCTTCTGGCGAACCTCGTCTTCACCCTCGTCATACTTGCTTAACTCTACATCCCTGTAGAATCCTGCGATCTGCATCTTACGAACTTCATTCGCATCCATGCGTAGAACATGCGTAACACGAGAAGCAGTCGCCAGATCCGATGCAGCATAAGGTACAACCAGATCCTGCGCCGGAATGAACGTAGATACAGCCCTCTGTTTCGCTTCGTCAAAATAAACTTTCTTAAATGTAGAACCAGACAATGGAAGATAGAACAACAACTGATCCATATCTGGATCGAACTCTTCCATGACCTCCATGATCTGGTAGTTCATGAAATCTTTTACACGACTTGCCTGTTCTTCTCTAGCTACATCCTGCAAACCAATGACTTGTGTCTTAACAGGGCCACCAGAGGGGAGTAACTCTTTGTACGCCTGTGCTTGAAACTGTGTGACACTCTCTGCAATCAGCGGGTGCGTGACCCCAGAAGCCCCTTCAAACGGTTGAGAACGCTCTTCATACTTGACACCAAGCTGATCCAAACCTTTTGTATAAGTCTCTTCCCACTCAGAACGAGATTCCAAATCTTCTTCGTAAGATCCACGAAGATCCGACGAAAGTTCTCCAAGATACCCATCATCTAATAGCTCCGCTAAGTTTGCGTTATGCGGAACCTCTGGTTCTTGTTCCGCGCCCATGATCGCTTCAGCCAAGGCTTGCACCATTGCGCCGCCTTGACCGTCTGGTATGACCTCTGCCCCTCCATCAAAGGTTTCAGGCTGTGGTACGGACACATCTACCGATGCATCTGTCGGTAACATGTCTTCAGGTTTTATTCCTGTATCTACAATCGGTGGCAATGCCATTAGTAATACTCCCGTTTAGGACGGTACTCGTCGTGTTCATCGTTTTCTCCTTGCAGAGATATAAACCCGCCCTGCCGAAAACGCATTAGTGCTAACGTCATACTATCACAAAAGTCATCATGATCGCCATTAGGAAATGAAACTACTTCTTCTATAACTTCGTCAGCAAATTTTTTGTCTATTGGTGCCCATACTACACCTGCTTCGAACAATGGTGCAACCATGTGCATTCTAGTTATTTTATCCTTACCTTTGCCAGGTGAGAAGCCAAGTGCCGGAATACCGCGTAGCCGCAACTCGTCAATGAGCGGTGTACCCGTCGCTTTCGCTTCGACCACAACCATGTCTGGCTCCCAGTATTCGTGTTCTTCATACGCCACCTCTTTAAGTTCAGGAAAATTCCACCGCCCTCGCCGTGCGTCCATCAAAATCAGGTGATCTGCCCCACCTTCGTCTGGTTCAAACACGCCCCATGTCGTAATCGCGCTGTAATCGGCGGATTCTTTCTTGGAAAACGCCGTATCGTAAGACTGTATGATGTATTTTACAGGGGGAATCTCTTCTTTTTCCCACGGTTGCCACCAATCCCGCTTGATAATCGCAGAATCAGAACTTGTTGGCGTTTGTTGCCACTGTGCATTCCATTTTTGTACAGGCAACGACGCTTTGATAGACAACAATGCGTCTTTTTCCCAGAACTCAGGCCACAATGGTTCGTCTGATGGCATAATTGCAGGAAATTCTACGACCTCCCACTGATCCGCCATGATATCACTGCCCTGCGCAGCTAACAAACGGCCTGTTAAGTCCTTTTTTCCCCATCGAGTCATAACAATTATGATTGCACCACCCGGTTGGAGACGCTGACGGGGGCCAGAAGTGTACCATTCATACGCATTGTCGAATGCGCTTTCGCTCAGAGCGTCCTGTTCCGAATGAGGGTCGTCAATGACGAACAAGTCCGCACCGCGACCAGTAACCGCAGCCCCAACACCCGCCGCAAAATACTCACCACCTTTGTCGGTTTGCCATTTTCCCGCCCCCTTGTTGTCTTCTTTCAGATTAGTATCAGGAAAGATGTCTTTATATTGTGGATCGTCTATAAGGTCTCGAACTTTGCGTCCAAAACGCACCGCCAGTTCTGTATTGTGCGTGGCCTGAATGATTTTGAGCTTCGGATTGCGCCCCAAAAACCATGCAGGCATCAAAAAACTTGCAAATTCAGACTTAGAATGACGCGGTGGCATGTTGATGATCAGCCGTTTGAGCTTTCCTTGCGCCACTTGTTCCAGTTTTTCTGCGATAATTCGGTGATGTCGCCCTTCAATGAAGTTCTCATACACATGATGAGCAAACGGCATGAACTTTTCGGAGGCTTGTTCCCTCAGATCAAGCCGTTTCTTGGCCTCGGTTAAAGCCAGAATCTCCTTTAAGGCTTCTTCTGGTAAGGTTTGTAAGTTCATGCGCTACGTGTTGTTGGTTTCACCCGACTTCTTGAGGTTGTAGTTCTGGTTCTAGTGCGTGATCTAGGTAGCTGACGGCCTATATTACCCGCCAAACCTGTTGTGGCTGTGCGTCCCACACCATATGTTCTACGTCCTGTTGTGGTCGTAGTCGTAGTTATCTTCTCACACATGATGCCATCAGGAGTTTGTACTTCTTGATACCCCTCTGGACACTCTGTAATCGTATTACCATCATCATCTGTTTTAGTAACTGGTGGAATTAAAACAACAGGTGGCTCTTCTTCTGGTGGATCAACCGTTACTACTGGAGGTTCTTCTGGCTCATCTTCTGGTGGTTCTGGAAACTCACCCACTTCTGTTAAAGGTGTGATTGTTGTATCTTGATCTGTTGTTATAGGAGTGCTTGGAGTTGTGTCCTGATCTGTTGGTGGCAAAGAAACAACCGTGTCGGTTTCAATACTTGTATCCGTTTCGGGGGTTACTTCCATATCTATCGTAACACCAGTGTCTTGATCTGGGGTGACCTCAGTAGAAATCTCTGGCCCGAGGATCTCGCCCTCTAGACCGCCAACCTGTTTGGCTGAACCGTCGTCGTCAATAATAACCTCAGTACCCGTTGCAGCAGGAAGTGTGTCACCATCCGTTGTGGCAGGGACTTCTACGGTTGTATCTGTTGAAGCAGTCGCAATACCCTCTGGAAGACTAGATGTATCGATGTCTGGTCTTGAACCTGGTGTTAAGGACCCAAGCCCCGCTACGTCAACCTCTGGTATAGTCGGATCTTGCGGTGCCGATGGCATAACTGGAGACGTATCCGTTCCCGTAGGTAGAACTGGTTGTGCAGGTGCTCCCGCAACATTAAACGTAGGTAACGACGGAGCAGCGGTATCTATCTCTGGTGCTCCAAACGGTGTGGTTACTTCATCAAATACCTGTATCGCATTTGCAAGGTTCTCACCTTTATCAACCACAGTTGTACGTCCTGTCTCATTGTTACGCAGTAACGTGTCCCCATTCGGTAAAGTCTCTACAGCAATGTTGCTTCCACCGCCGATTCCTGTCGGTTGATCCATTAAATCAGAAGGTGTCTCGCTTCCTACGTTAATCGGGAAAGTCTGACCTCCAAGTGTTCCAGTTGATGCATTCACAGCCATGCTGCTCAAGTCGTTCATCGACAACCCAGTCGCCGCTTGTAAGTTAGTCATGACCTCTGGAGAAATGGTTCCCGTTTCTCTGATCTGGTTTTCTATAATCTCCTGCGCTGCCATCACATCGAGCGACGTTGCCATCGGATCAAGTTGAGGTGCTTCCAACAATCCCGCAACTCTATCCTGTTCTATGTCATATGCCGTTGGAACATTGGACTGAGCAAGCTCACCCGCTGTCGGAAAGACATTAGGATTAAACACGGTAGGTGCCGTGGTCATAGCTTCTGGCTGAGTTGAAACCGCTGTCTGATTTGCAGGTGCAGCCGCAAACGATGCTACCCCTTGGGTTCCCGCAGCTTGTTCCATGGCTGCTTGGTTAGCAAGAGCGTCTTGATTCGCTGCTTCTCGTTGACTTGCAGTTAAACCAGAAAGAGGTGAAGCTGCTAATGAAGTTCCTGTACCCGCTAATGCACCCATTACAAAGTTACCAGAAGCATCTTTAGTAACTTTTATCTGTTGATCGCCCTGCAAGTTTAAAAGTTTGTTTAAACCTTTAAAAGCCTCTATACCTTCATAGACTTCTTGACCACCTTCAACGACACCTCTCAATGCCAAATTCTTTCCTGCACCTATAAAACCTTTACCTGGCGCAGGTATAAAAGCGTCAGCAGCTCCTGATCCACCAATTTTAACGGCAGTATCAAAGACATTTGCTCTTACTAAAGCATCTTTAGCTGCATCTACATCTCCACCCTGTTTTTCTAATGTCTCCAAAAACACAGGGTTGTTTTGTAAAATTCCTTGTTGTTCTAACATATCTAGTGCTTGACGAGTGTTTGCTTCGCCTCCACCAATTTGTTCACCAAAGTTTAATATGGCACTAGCTGTCATGCCAGGAAGACCTAAGTAACTAAGCGGGATGTCTGTACTAAGTCCTCCGCCTACTTCCTCTGCAACAACATTACCAAGTCCGCTGTAGCCTCCTTGCCCCTCAACAGTTTCGAGAGATAACTCGCCCGGAGTTGTTCCCGTCACAACCGCTTGATCTCGTCCTTCAGGAAAAAAGTAACCTTCAACCTTTTCTCCCAAGTCTCCTAAAAACTCACCTGCTACACCGCTAAACTGACCACGTTGTGCCGCTTCTTGTGGTGATTGAGAAAGGATCATGTTTTGTGTAGCATCGGGCTGTAACCTTAACATTATTTCTTGTGTAAGATCCACTAAAGGGTTCCCTGAATACGACACAGGACGAGCTTGAAAATAATCTTGAAGACCAAATGCCATATTGGAGGCTTCGCCTGGTATACCCACTAATCCAGAGGCTACCTTCTCTCCAATCGGATCCTGAAAAGTTAAAGCTCTGTATATATCTGAACCTAAATCAGTAGCATAGTTTGTTAAATTTGAAAGAATCCCCGCATCTGCTGTCTGAACCGTAGGAACAACAGGTTGATTCATCACAGCGTCTTCACCACCCGCCGCTGCTATTTTGTCGTTCTCATATGCCGTGGCCTGTAAACGCTCCCCCGCAGTCAATGTTTCAGGGGCAGTGTTTTTCAAAGTTACAAGCATCTCCAACTCAGGATCCACATTGGGTTCATATGTGAATGTAGGTGCCGCTGAATCTGGGCCACCGCGCCCCGCTTCGCCCTGACTAACCGTATAATCTATCGTAGGAGCAAACTGATCGAAGAAGTCTGGTGCAACTTCCGTAGGTAATCCCGTTGGTTGCGTCACTACATCTTGCGACATAACAAGTTCTTCAGGAGTCATAGCCTGCTGTGCCGCTAAATCCGCCTTTGCTTTTTCTAGTGCCGCAGCCGATGCTTCCGCAGCCGCCTGTGCGTCTCGTAATGCAGTGTTAGCCGCGCCCGTCTGCGTAGAATCATAAGTCACAGCAGGCGTGAAATCCGTCACCCCAACTTGATCCGCGTAACTGTCACTACCTACTTTGTCCTCTTCATCACGGAACAAATCCAAAACACTGCCATCCGTAGCAGACGCAGCCGATCCCGCAAACGCCGTCCCCTCGTTCAACGAAATGTTCGCAATAACTTCCTTCGTATCTTTGTCCGATGTACCACCGCTTCTAACGTCAGTGCCCAAACCCGCATTGGCATTCGCACCAGTATATACCCGCGTCAACGCATTGGTGTTAGGATCCTGCTTCCATTCAAAACCGTCCCCCGCATACTGACCCGTCGCAGATACAGAACCTAAACTGGTGCTCCCATCGGATAACTTGTTCCCCGCACCTACACCACTCGGTTTGTCATCCTTGTCGCTACTGCTACTACTTCCACCGCCACCGCCGTTGTCATCATCACACCCAAATGCTGCGCAGTTCCATAACTTATAACGATCAACTATGCTAAACATATTAATTCTCCAAACGGTAGTTTGCACCTACCATACTATATCCGCGCTTTTTCATCAAACGATCAAACGCCTCCATGTTTACACCCGTGCTAATCCCAATACGAAGCTCCGAAACCCCCTTGGCTTTAGCCCAGTCCTCAAATGCATCTAATAAATGTAACCCGACCCGTGATCCTCGATACTCCGGCACAACAAACCACGCAATGTCCCCCGCAACTAATTCGTCACTAAAATAATATTTGCTAACGTACCCACCAATCATACCACAAGGCTTATCCCCCTTCATGGCTATAATTCCAATGCGATCTGGATCATCCATGTAACGCTTGAAGGTCTCAAACAACCGCCTGTCGCTAAACTCTAAATGTGAATACGAACCCTCTTCATGCATCATCCGACCCAAATCACGCAATGCATCAAAGTCTTCCCCCGTAATCTCCCGATACTCCGTCTCAATCTTTTGTAGCACGATACAAACTCTCTATCCCACCAGGGGTCGAATACCTCTTAATGTTCCCCAAACCCGGAATCCCCGTCCCACTCAACGGACTCATCCGACCACTTCTTCCAAATCTCTGAATACGAGGTGGAGCTTTCAATGGCAACTTCTTCTTCGGAGCTAACAACTCCTCAATGCCCTTGCTAATCGCATCCATCCCCTTCTTGTCCTCCGCCTGCGGTACAAGACCCGTGGGCCGTGGTTCGGGTTTCGTCTGAACTTCCTTCCCACTCAACACTTCCGCAGCGTACTTCTTTGCATCACTAGACGACTTATCTTGATCCACGTTCCCCGCACCACCGTTATACGCCATCAATGCCTTGGTATAATCCCCGTTATAATACTCAATCAATGCACCCAAATACT
>BCSF01000332.1_pt1 | contig 19635 bp, 40 predicted proteins | sample 1016431 | NCBI WGS metagenome assembly BCSF01 (sample SAMD00045685;SAMD00045686;SAMD00045687;SAMD00045688;SAMD00045689;SAMD00045690;SAMD00045691;SAMD00045692;SAMD00045684;SAMD00045690;SAMD00045691;SAMD00045692;SAMD00045684;SAMD00045685;SAMD00045686;SAMD00045687;SAMD00045688;SAMD00045689, study...
AGATAGTTCCCTATGCCGATCAATTAGTTTCTGATGTAATCCCAGACCGTCTCAACCGCTTCAATAATGATCTCAGTCGCTGCACTTGCTTTGAAAAGATCATCCACATGTACTTCCATATTTTCAATCTTGTTCAACAACAACTTGATCTCATGCAAATTATTATCGAGCTCTGCAACTACATCCATATCATCATTATCATGAGCCTCTTCATGATTATCGATCGTCATTTGAATATATTTCGTATCTATCAGCATAACAATATTATAGGTTGGTTCCCTATTCAGATCAAACAATATATTTGTCTTTTGAGTGCATAAAATGCCAGAGCTCTTTCAAATCTGCAGCGATATCTTTCAACTCATCTGCATAATACTTTCTTGGCAATTTGATACCTTCTTCATCTTCCAAACATTTAGCATGCGCTTCCAAACTACCACTCAATTCAGCAAGTACGCATGTAATATTGAAAAGTTTTCTCTCTTCATCCCAATTCCTTTCAATCATTCTATTCATCGCTCGTTATATATTAAATTGCTCATCATATTGTTCCTCGCCTTCTTATCCGCTTTCATATAAGACGGCACATCTAAAATGACATGACCATAATCATAATCATCTTGCGTTACAAACCCTTCCTCATACGTACTAACAAACTCCTTGAACATAATATTGTTTGTCGTTATAATACTTGCTATGAACGCTACAGCATCTTGCAAACGATCAACACCCGTAACAACATATGTCGTTCCTCCTTTGAACTTCCAATATGCATTTCCATCCTCGAACTTACCGCTCTCGCAATGGGCTCCATAATTCTCTAATGTTTGTGTATGTACTTTATATGTCATTTGCTTTTAATATTATAGGTTGGTTCCCTTTTCTGATCAACCTAATTTGTCGAAATTACTTACTACAATATTGCAAACATCTGTTATCAGATCTTCCTCTCCGCTCTCAGCAGGAAAACAATTTGTTATCCCTTCAAGATAATCATTCAAATCTTCTAAAATTTGATCACGCACTTTCAGTATTTCTCTGGCTTCTTGTATGTCCATGTTAACGATTATATGCTCGTTCCCTATTCTGATCAAATGATTTCTTGCTCATCAACAAACAACTCATGAGCTTCAGGCATGATTTCTTCAATATCATATCCTACTCCTCCTGTATCGCTATCAATATGGATATCAGTTACCCGATAATCGCGAGATTCATTTACCTTATCGCCGCTGATGGTATCACCAATATTGTATCTCGTCTCCATCATACTTCCTGCGTACATGTATTTCATAACTGCAATAATTATAAGGTAGTTCCCTATTGTGGTCAACGCCCAAATCTCTTCTTGACCCATGAGCGGATTTCTTGCAGAATGACCCAGACAAGCACAAAAGGAAAGAACACTATACGAGCTATATCTATCCATATATTGTATTTCATATCAATACTTAAGGAGCGTCAATTCTCATTAGTTCAAATTACCTGCAAGAGCTGCTGTCTTTACCCAATATGCTTTAGGCCCTCTACCAATCTTATTAAGTTTCGATTCATTAGTAAGTTCTCTAAGAGCTGTATTTGCATATACCTCACTAACGTTATACTTCTTCACAATATCTTCTACAGATATAAAGCCCCCTTCTTTAATAAGTTCAGCCTTGATCTTATCCTTCTTATTCGCTTTACCAGCAAACTTCTTCTCGTTATTGGTAATGATCTTACTATTCATATCAAATCCGGTAGCTGTCATAAACAAGTCTATCGCATTTGTAGGCCCAAATCTATTCTTCGAAAACCATATAGACCTAGCGGTATCATCTACATCTGGATTAGGTGCAATATTCAAATTAGCATCAACCGTATGCGGTACAAGAGTCGTACCTTTCAGCTTACCAGCTTTAGTCAAATGCATCACAAAACATATACAACATTCATTCCTCTGACCAGCCTTGACCAAGCTCTGGATAGCATACTTTTCCTTCGCCATACTATTCATCTTCTTTCGAGTAGTCAAGCTCTGAAAACTATCAATCACCAAAAAGTCAAGCTCTTTAGTCATAGCAGCCAATTCATCTATATCACTAACGTTAGCAATCGCAAGAGAGGTACACTTAATCCTCTTACAAGTAAACGTCAGCTGATATACATTTTCCTCACCCGAACAATATCCAACTTTATACCCATTCTTAGCAAGACCATCCAAAAGCTGCACCATAAAGGTAGTCTTACCACAACCAGCCTGGGCGGTAATCGTCATAGAAGAGCCAGGGAGGAAACCTTCCTGCAACAACTCGTTATCAATCATATTGATACCGGTCATCATTCTGCGATAAAAGATATCTGGCACTTCAATATCACTTACCGCTTGCAATTTCGTCTGTTTAAAATCAAGATTCATATTAATTTAACTCCTCTAATTATAGTTCGGTTCCTTATTTCGTCAATTCGGAAGTACTTCCTCCGCCAATCTATTTTTATCAAATATACTATTCCACCTTTCGCTATAACCTGTCTTCCATTCCTCCTTTATGCATGAATGCACATTATCCCAATTGACTTCTCCTTCAAACAAATTTAGCTCTTGCAATTCGAAATATGAATATCTAATAAACTCTTCTAATGATAATCTATCACCATTCAGCTTGTACTTATCCATTTGCCTATCATAAACATTTGACATGGCAGTATCGATAATTTTGATAGCATGAAGGTCTCTTTTGAATTCTTTAGTCATTAATCAATAACTCCAAATTTGTACTCGCCATTTTCTTTAGGTAAGTCTAAATGACCTGAATCAAATCCGCATACTTCTTTATTAGCAAACTCTACATAATAAGTGGTGTACATTCTCCTTTGATCTCCTCTAATCCTTTTACCATCTGGAGTGCTAACTGCAATAACCTTTCCTCTTTTACCTTGAAAAGATCTGCGCCTCTCGGAATTGTACCCATTATTATCTACTTCATCATTCACTATTGCATGAAGTCCTGGGAGGAATTTGCAGTTGTGGTGGTTCCAATCGAACATTACGTTCGCCTTAATATCATCTCTCGTTAACATGCTTTAATTATATGATGGTTCCGTATCGTCTACAAGCCAAAACTTCCAATTGCCATCTACAAATGTTTGCATAGCAATTCCTTCCTTGATCAGATCTTTCCAATCTCGCATAACATAATCTTGAATGATCGGATGCCATTCATCAATTGTTTGTCTCATTTCTAGCGTGGTCTTATGACTCTTACTCATGACGCTATAATTATAGGGTAGTTCCCTATGACGATCAAGCAGTCAATTCTTGATAAAGCTCGCTATTTTCAACTTCAGATAGCACGGGAGTTTCGACAAATGTTAATCCTCTATCAACACTATAATTGTGATTGCCGAATGCTGTAGAGAAGCAGTGACCCATTTCGACTGCTTCAGTGTAGAGATCATCTTTATAAACTTCAATCAAAGCAGTAAACAATTCTGAAAACATTTTTATGAAATTATGTTCTTGTTGTCTTGAGAAAGGTCTTCGATATGCCCAATAACGTTCAACAGGAAAGATAAGTTTACCGTTTTCGTTCTGCATAAAGTTAACTGGATGGCCTACGTTCTTGCATTGATCAATCCTTTTCATTAGATGAACATCTATAGATTGAACGTTATCATACTCATGACATAACTCGTAATAGAAGCCAGGCCTTGCAAATAATATATTAGCCTCCTCTTCATCATAAGTACACATCATCATATCACAATCAACGTATACGAGAAGGTCAAAGGTATTATTTAGAAGGGCTCCGCAGAAACTAAAAAGTTTAATACAGTCGTTGGGTCTATAATTTTTAGATGATATATCAAAATGAAGAAGCTCTCTAAAGTCATATGCTTTAACTTTAGACTCACTACTAAATTTAGACTCGCAATATTCTAATACATTAGTGTATATGATTACCTCGTAATCATTTGGAAGGTTTCTCTTCTTATAAGTTTCGTATATTTTCTTAAAATAGTCTACATACTCTCCCCCAACGCAGACTGTAACAAAAGTTATCTTCACAAAATAATTTATTACAGAGCAAAAGACTTTCTACAATAAGAGCCTTTACCCTTCTTGGGCTTGTGCGCCCTCGAGCCTGTATTGAATTTGATCAACACTCTCGGCTTTAACTTCTGTTCTTTTATCTTCTTCATTCTTAAGATTATCGATTAGTTCCTTTTGCTCTTCAATAAACTTATTTAATTCTTCTCCACCTCTAGGTGCAATTAAACATAAAGCAATAAACGATATTGCTAATCCAGATGATGTAGTGATCATTGCTTTGTTTATTCCAGGTGACAATGAATTGATATCATTACCGGTATGCATTAGGGCATTAAACGTCTCGATCATTCCGATTACCGTTCCGGTAAGACCTAGCAAAGGCAATACACCTATCATACAGTTGACGAATCCGAAAGAGTAGTCTTTATTCCACATCATAAAGCCAATAAAAAAGGTGCTCGCTAGGATGACATAATTCATAGTTCCTCCCATCGACCACCAGTTACAACAAAATTCGAAATAATCAATCACTAACTAATTTAGATTTCGATTATTATATTTTGGAAAAGATTGGTTTAAAGTTTGGAAAATCTTTTATCCCATAGCATAACTGCTCCTTTCTGACCAAATTTAGTATTTGGTTCATCCATTTCATAAGTAGGACCCAAACAACCACAACCAGTACATAAAATGGTATAGTGTCTGTTTGAGCCCATTAGAGTCCAATGCTTTAATTCTTCACTTCCACAAAAAGGACATTTGTAATTAGGTTTGTATCTACTCACACAAAAGCCTTCTGCGAGACTTTTATCTTTTTGACTTCGTAACCTGCATCCTTTACTGCTTTCTTAATCTTACTTTCATACTTTTTCATAAAAGTCTTTCTATCTCCATCTATGAAGTTAGAAAGCTCTAAACAAACACTCTGCTTTTTAGTATCAAACTTTATATCTTTTGAAGATATAAAAAACAGCTTAGCTAGATTCTTTTTAACTCCAATAGCGCAAGAAGAGCAAACAAGTCCAGGTACAAATACTTCTACATCACACATGATGAGAGTATTAATTACTGGCTTTGGAGGCCCTACTAGCATCCTGCTATGAGGAGGTGTTTGAAGTTCTACGTTTGTAACACCATTTACAAATGAAATGGTCCATATTAGTGATATAACGATTAGTTTTTTCATTTTCTTAAATTGCATGAGCGAAACATTCTCTTAATTCTTTAGATATTTTTTCTTGCTCTTCTTCTATTACTTTTTCATCCCTGCTATCAAAAACCTCCCATGTATTCCATTTGATGTAATGAAAGTCGATATAAACTCCCCATGCTGTATTATCAGAGCTTTTTGATAGTCTTTTATACCTATGAGGAGAGCGTTCAATCAAATCTTCTACTACCTTACGCATCTTTTTTATACTATAAACAAAAACTGATTTAGTCTTTTCATTTACCGCATATATCTGCTCAGCTTCAGTCGTATTGAACCAACCTTGACCATCTCCTCTTCTATATTTGTCTAATTCAATACCATGCCAAGAACCCTTGAACATATTATTCTTTACGTCAATTAGCTTACCTTTTATCTTACCATCTATCTTACGGTTAACTTGACTATCTCTATCAAGATAAGATTCATATTCCCATCCTTCTTTTTCACATAGCTTCCAGACAATATCTTCTCCATTGTCTCCTTTAGCTCCTGTTACTTCATATCCAGGGCGCTGTGATGTACGATCGTACCACTTACTCTTAGTAGATCTTTTACCTCTTATCATCCTTCTTCCTCTTTTATGTACTTGATCTCTTCAAGTACAGCATTAAGACCATCTATGAACCCTGCGTCAAAATCATCCATAGCGATCTTACCAATTAGTTTCTTTTGAATTTGCTGTTCAAGCATTTCTAATAATCTCATATCTACATTATATCACAATCCAAAAATAGCTCAACTTTATCTTACCACAGCTTTTTTAATCTGAAGAAACATTTTTCGGGTGGTAAGTAATTCCATTCGAACTTTGAGCTAGTAAAATTTACTGTATCTTTTGAAAAGGTACCAATCACGTACAAATGTGTCCATATCTTTAGATCATGAGAGTATTCAATTGCATACATTGATTTAAAATCTAAATCATGAAACGTAAAATAAATGCCAGGAGGTGCTCCATACTTCTGACCTGTTACTTCGTTTACTTTCTGATGTACTTGATGTATCTTAAGCTTAGGAGCAGCTTGTAGTGATATAGCGCTCAACAATAATAATGAAAGTAGTCTAGTCACTTATTTTCGTCTCTTTCTCTTAAATCTATCATTAAGATATTTGTTGTAAACATTCTTTCTATTCAGGAAAGGTTTCAAACAATTAATCAATTCTTGCTCTAAAGCTACATAAGGATTGATAGACAAAGATTCGCTAATACTAATACGACTTGGAATATGAATAAAAGTAGCAATATCTGAGCGGGCTTTCTTCTTAAACTCTTCATTAAAATAATTTCTTACTCTTACATTTGTTATGCCTTTATGACTACAATAGTAATACATTCTCCTCTTGAATGTATCTGAAGTTTCTCCAATGTAAACTAACATATCATTCGCATAATGCGCATAGATGCAATGTCTACTATCTTCGAAAGTTTCGCCTACTTCATCTTTAGTAAATCTAACTCTTAAATGATTGTTATCATCCTTGTAAAACTCTGCTGCTCTTTGAAAGTCTAAACCTTCTAATATTCTTTTCTGTATCATTCTTTTTTCCAATATACTATTGCGTTATCGTCTCTATAAAACTTAACACCATTCACTATTTTATAAATTCGTTCCTCTCTCAAGTCAAACGAATTAGCATTAGGGTATAGATTCGATAAAGTTTCGATATTTTCATACCAAACATCTTCTATAATATATAATCCTCCAGGTTTTACTGAATCATACCAAAGCTGTGCTGCACGTATTTGATCATTAAGATAATGAGAGCCATCATCAAGTATAATATCGTAATAACCCTTTCCATTTTTTGCGGGTTCCTCATCTTTTAAAGCGTTTGCGCATATCAAATTTAAGTTAGATTGTTCTTCGAAATACTTAACTGTTTCAGGAAATAAATGGCACTCTATTTCATAAGAATCTAACTCTAAGTCTTTGAAATACCCATTCCATAACTTAGCAGACCCCCCATAAGCAGCTCCTATCTCCATCATTTTAATAGGTTTATCTCTAAACTCAAATAGAATATTATCATAATGTTCTATGTAAGAATGCGTGGTACCCTTATCACACCCCGCGGGGTGTTTTTCTTCTCCCCATATAGGGGTTTCCGATAAAGGAAGATTATCATAAACCTGCCTTAAAGTATTCATAAACAAAATTCTTTTAACATAAATTCAGGTACACATTTAACCACATCATCATAATTAATAGTAAAGAATAAACTCTTCCTATTACCAATAAATTTTTCAGTTATATCGATTAGATAAACGAACTTGTCTTTATACATAGCAGTTTTATATAAAGCTTTCTTGCCATACTTTCTTTTGTTAGCATTCCATTCGTAACAATTCCATGGCAAATCGTATTCATCTTCGTCAAAAAACTTTACTTTAGGCTTTAGCCCCTTTCGGGGCTTAAAGCTGTTCTTATCTTTTTTAAACTTTTGCATATTAATTCAAAGCAAACTCTGGCTTGTCTAAATCAAGAAAGACTTTGTCATTCAATAATACCTTAAAAGCCCTATGCTTCAAGTTATTGTTGATTCCTCCAGTCATATTGCTAATGAACCTACGCTCAAAAGTCTTACGATTATCTTTAGGCTTTTCAGCTTCAAGTGATTTGTTAATACGTTTCGATCCTTGATGATGATCGAGATATTCGGTTACGGCATTGAATGCATCCCATCTGGTCTGACCCCTATTACCTAATCCTTTATTGAAAAGAGTTACGATCTCTTCACGCTTCTTCTCTTCGCTAGTAGCATGAGTGCGCTTATCATCTTTCTTCTTGACATCTGGAAAGATAACATTTGCAAACCCTCTTACTTGTTTCTCAGAAATATCCCAATTCAAAAGCTTCTCAGCCCTCTGCATGAATGCTTGGTTTCCTTCCAAAGCTATGAAGAAAGCAGCTCGTACATTTTCGAGTCGCTCTTTCCAATTGCTGCTATGCCTAATTGTCAATCCGGACCTATGAGCTGCTCCAGAGAATGAATAGAATTGGTTGTTACAGCTTACCCTATTAGTATATGGAAACAAAGCGTTGCTACCCATACCAGTATGGTCGACTAAAAGCATTGCATAATTCATCATCTTATCTCCTTCAAACCCTTTGATATCGAATTTTAATTCTTCAGGCAATTCAGCTTGAACCCAAACCTTACCTCCATTACTAAGCACACCAGCGTTAATATACTTACCACCAGCATCGTTAATAATCTGATCAAAAGGCTCTAGAATATCTCTTGTTTGAATTACTTCATAATTGCCTTTAACAATACTGAACACATCATCAGTATCATTTCGCTTAAGAGCATAATATCCTTTCAATTTAGGATCATGTGCTTCTAGACTATCTTTATAAACGTCATAGTCCATTCCTGCTCTCTGAACTATTTGATCTGGACCACTAAGACCGTCACAGTCTTTAATGCCAATCAAATCCTCTAAGCTATGTATTGCGTTATTAATTATCATTACTTGTCCTCTTTATTACTATAAAATGCTTTCCCGTTTACAATTTCTTTATTGATTAAACCTTCTTCAACCATTTCTTCCAACAACTGATTGAAAGCTTCTTCTAACTCATACTCTGCTGTCTTTGCATCATACTCAAGTTCTGCTTGATTGTTTGTGCAATGTTCTAACAGTTCATCAACTGTTCCTGTAAAAACTTTATTATCATTATCACTCATGACTCAAATATTATAGGTAAGTTCCCTTTTCTGTTCAACTACTTTAGCTCGTTCATTATTTCCAATTGACATCCAAGATGCATGGTTGGGCTCACTAGATAATCAATATCGGTTTCAAATGTGCTTTTGCCGCACTCTTCGCAAACCCATTGAGCTTTTTCAGCTTCAAGCTCTTTCTCTTCTTTGGTCTTTCTCATATCATCTATTGCTTTATAAACAGATTCTAAATGATCTTGAAAATGCTGTTTGATATATCCGTCGTTGTAATCACTATTTGCTTCCAAATGCCAATTACGCATTTCTGCAATTATATTATCAGGACCTATTCTTACTATTCCTCCGCTCATACTGCTTGTTGTTTTGTTAGCTCTTCTTGCAATAATTGAGTTTTGCTCAAATAATCATCATTCGGATTAATAAGTTCTCTCACTTTATCATAAGCTTCTTTTACATAAACTGTACCTGTTTTTAATACTACAGTTGTGCCTTCTGATTCTCTTGGAAAGATTGAATGAATTTTAGATGTATTAATCATCAATTTCCTTTCCTTTCCGGCACTTAAACTGCTACCGGATATGAGTTCTGTTAGTTCAATAAACATAAAAATATATTAGTTACACTCCCTAAAAAATCAACCTTTAGTTCGAGGTACGAACTTTTTATTTACTTTTACGTATAAAGGTTTAAAACTTTTTATAGAAACCACCTTTCCTAATTCTGGCGTTTTAATAACTTTAAGCTTTCTCATGCTTAAATTATAGGGTAGTTCCTTTTACTGGTCAAGAGATAATCTCTTGTATGCATCTTGAAGGAAAGGGGTAGGAAATTTTATGTAATTGACTTTTTCTTTTACATCTATCATTACATTTTTTTCTTCTTTAGTTAATTCAGAATTTTCAGATACTTTTATAGCTTGATCAAACTACTCTAAAGCTCTATCGTGATTTTTGAGCGCAAGTTTTTTGAGTCTAAGAAATTCTTCGTTCACTATTATTATTTTATACCGCGACAATAGGTTTCCAGATTAATAATGACCTTCTATGCCTGGTATTTCTTTGCTTGGGTTATCTACACCCATTAATCTATCGAAATCTTTTTTAGGTAAAAAGTAGCCAAATGTAACAGGATGACCTTGTTTATTAATTCCTGACTTGACCCAATCTAAAGCTTGCCCATCATTAACGACCATAGGCATACTATTGAAATCAGGTAACCCTTCTATGTCCATATGCTGAGCTTGATTAATAAAACGTAAAATATAATCTTTATACTTTGTTGGCATAGAATTACCTTTGCCTTTTATTTGATGAATTTCTACAGCACCATGACCGGTTTCAGGATTTACTAATTGCCCTTCTTTCAATTCTAAAGTTACATGAGGTTCATTATTTTTATCTCTTAACGAAATAATAATATTTGATTTAGGATTATATCCCCCTACGCAATGTTGCATATAAGAACCTTCTCTTTCGCAAGCATCTTTAGTAAGCATTTGTTGCCATTTATACCCATCGTCATACTCAAATAAAGTTTTTACATCTTTACCTTCTTCTGACCCTCTAGTATGATATTTTGCTTTTTGCTCTCTGAGCCATTGCATGTACCTATTATCAATCTGATTAAACTTCTTAAAGGAAAATATTTCGTTAGGGTTACTAATTAGTCTTTCTATTATTTCTTTAGGTGATTCAAATCCTGATACGATTACATCTAACATATGATTTAAACCACCTCTTTCAGCTAATCCTTCGTCGAGAGATTTAATTAAATTATTTGTTAAAGGCGCTATAGCAAATTGATCTCCTCTCATTAAACGATCCCTCTCACTTTGTTGAGATTTTCTTAAAGGATTATGATAAAGCATGTCAGGTTGATATTCAGCTATATCTGCCCACATCTTATCTCTTCTACCCTCAGCCATTTCTGGAGGTAAAGATAATCTCATTAAATTGTTTTTTACTACGGGGTCTCTACCGTGAATAAAAGATAGCCCTCTTAAAACTTTATTTTGCCTCAACATTTCTTTAGCTATTCTTTTACGCATTTCAGGAGGTAAACTTTTGTCTCCTATGTCTTCTAAATCCTCTATACTGCGATATTTGTACGGAAACGACGCGCTTCATAAATTAGCTCTCATTACGTCGGTTATATGTTTATCAGCTTCTATATCTGGTGTACCATACTGATTAAAAATTTCAGCATCGTAAGGTACTTGAAATTTTATAAATTCATTTGTTAATTTAGTGGCGAGTTTATCACTAAAATCATTAATTAGTTTTTGTCCGTCGGGGGATAAATTTTCTAATTCAGTATCAAAATATTCTGCTGGTTCATTAGGATCATAATTAAAAAAATCCATTTTTATTCTATCTTCTAGCTCACCTCTAGCTTCTTCTCCAGCGCCTTGTAAAGCTTGAGCTAATTCATACCCGTCGCCTTCATCAGCTTGATCAATATAATCTCTTTCTGATATAATATCTTCTAAAGAATCTTTTATAAAACTTTTGAACGAATGTTTTAAAAGAGGATAGTTAGCAACCTTTTTAGGTAGCTTTTTAGGTTTTATTTTACTTACTTGATCAGGTGTAAACCCTTCATCATCTTCATCAAGAGGCATTTTAGCTATAGGTAAACCAGCTCCTGATTTAGCAGCTGCTACACTAAGCTTTTTTGTATAGCTTTCAAATATATTGTAAATGTCTTTGTTCATCATCCTTGTGACATATAACCTTTACCGTAACCTCCACCAGCTCCTTGCCATGCTTGCTGATATTGTGTTAGTGTTTCTTCGTCGTTAGCGTTGTTTAGATAAGGTTCGGTTTCTACTTTTTCTGCATCTTCATCAGCCCATTGTTTAATACGCCATTGTTTTATTTGATAATTGATTGCGTCTCTTAATTTTTTAGCTCTTTCTTTCTTTACAGGGTCTAGTTGTTTATCTAAACCTAAGATACTAGATTTTAGTTTATCATGAGCTTCTTTATCTAAACCTAATGAGTAATAAACATATAGTTTAGCAGCTGAATCAATATTACCATTTAAGAAAACAGCATCTTGATATGCCATAGAGGCGTAATCATATTTTTCTTTATCGGAAAGGGCCTTGAGTGGCTTGAGCCACTCTGGTTCTTTTAATTTATTGCCTATATAATTTCCAACTGGAGCTCCTACTCCTAAAGCTAAAGCGGCTGGTAAAATCTTATCTTTCCAGCCTTCAAATAATAGATGGGCATCTTTCTGCACATCTATATTTAATCTTTTTTTGGTTTATAAGTAGTCTTGTCTATTAATATGTAATAGAGTGATTGGACTTTGCGTCTTAACCAACTGTAAAAACGAGTTTTAAATTTCTTATGAAATTCATCTACTATTACATCTTGTATATTAGAAGAGTAATCATCTCTATCTTCTTCTAATTCAAACTTTACCAAGTCTTTTGTATCTAAAACCCCGTCTTTAACAGTAAAGTTTACTTCGATCCAGTAAGTATCGTCTTTAATTTTAATAGTTCTATATGCATTAATAGTTCCTGTAAACTTTACTGGCTTTCTTTTTTCAAATGATTTCTTTTCCCAATTATAGTCTGCTTTATAAAGTTTGCTACGATAAAAGGAATATTTGAGCATGCAATTATCTAAAGATTTTGTTTGATAATCATTGCTTTTACAAGTGTTAAGAATCTTTTCTTGCTTTTTAGTTAAAAGATTTCTCATATAACTCTTGCTAATTACTATGTCATCGTACATGCCCATAAAAATAATTACTTTAACTTACCGGAAAATCAAATCTTTTAGAATCATAAACTTTAACTAAAAACTTACCTTCTGGTGCATCATACCCTTCGCAGTGAGGTATCAAAGTACCGAACATATATTCATGAGCTCGAGTAATTGTACCAACATGAGTATTTTCAGAGTTTAGTTTATCTATTATGTGTTCTTTTAGCTCTTCTAAAGTATAGAATGATTTAGGTACTGAATTGTTCATTTTTTAATTCTATAACTATCTTTATCATCATGAAATGTACTTACTTCTATAATCTTGCACCCTATGCTAGACTCTAACTTATGAGGTACGCATTGTTTAATAGTGTGAGTATCACCAGGCTCTAAACAAATAATAGACTCTTCACAATCATCTGTATTAATGATTACTAGTTCTAAAGCACCTTCCAATACATAAAACGTTTCATGTTTATTAGCATGAAAATGTAATGATGTGCTTTTACCTGGAGAGATAGTAATAATTTTACCGCAATAATCTTCATCAAAATTATTAACTATCCAAAACTCTTTACCCCATTCTTTAATTACTTCTTTAGCCATGTCCGGGTCCTACCTTATCGTGCTCTTCGTGAGTTGCTAGATCCATAATAGTTTCTAGAGACTCTTTTACGTTTTGATAACCCCATCTTGTATTGATTGACGTGTAATCATCTTGAGGTCCTCGCTCTGCAGAAACCATAGTGTCTAAGTTAAATAGAATCTTTTGACTCTGCCCCGCTGTTGTTAGTTCTATTAAATGTGCCATTTATCTTGCTTTTAACATCTTTCTATATCTACGCTTATTATTTTTTGTGTTAAGCTCACACAAACAAAATTCAGTAAAAGGGCAATAACAACATGTGTCATAGCAACTAATATCAGGTCTTTGACAAGTGTTATTACCTGTAATAGATTCTATATGATCTTTAAAAATTATTTCTTCCTCTTTAGATAAAATAACCTTTTCTGCTACGACAGGTTTATCTTTTTTCTTTTTACGTTTGCGTTTGTAGGCCATTTTTATATTATAATGCTTCGCTAGAGAAATCTATCTTACTATCCCAATTGTAATCAGCTAAGGGGTCTTTCCATTCTTCTCTAGGGTGCTTTCTTTTTGACAAAAAATTATAATAACAAAGTCTTTGATTGATAGTTACAACTCTATTTGTATTCTTAGAAGCATATATAGTATCAGCATTTACATCTGGACAAAATCTTACCTCACTAGAAGCTCTAACTATAAAGCAAGACAAATCGATATCGTTTAATGTTGGTTTTGGATTAGCAGGTAACCTTTCATATATCTCATCTCCATTATTGTATTCTTGAGCCCATGTTATCATAGAACAGTCAATATTAGAATCTATCAGAGGCTTTACTTCTTTATACCAATTAGGATGAACAATATTATCATCATCCAAAAAATGAATCCAATCATTATCTCCAAACTTAAATGTATCTAATACCTGATTTCTTCCTTCATGACCCCATAAACCATTTGTCAATCCATTATACAATATAGTAGCATTTTCTAATCTTGGAATAGAAGTAGCTTTACTATCTATCTTTACAATCCAATTGCATTCATCAGGTATAGTTTTGCTTATAAATTCTAAATTATCTACTCTGATTGAAGATGTAATTATATGTATCATGAAAAAGTTAACTTTGTGGTTCAAATGTTAATGTCATTTTATATGATATAACCGATAAAGGATTAAAAATGGTCCAAGGTAATATACATTGGTCATCTGTTAAATTACCTGTCTGCCACCAATCATATATATCATTACATTCACCATACATCTTTATATTTTGAGTAGTTAAATCCCCTCTATTAGCAAAGCCTCCGCTAGGTCCTAATGATACTGACCCTTTCATATATGAATGCTTTGGTTTATCTGTATAAAACCAAAGATGGTAACTTATATCATGAGTCTTCATACCATGATAGTCTTCATTAACTGTATTAGTAACTCCTTGTTGGCCAGCGTTAACAGTAGCTATAGTATGCCGTTTAGTATGTTTAATAGCACCTAAGCCAGATGTATAAAACCAATCTATCTTATAATCAGTGTTGTTGTTTATGATTAAAGTTCCAAACCAACCATCGTATTTACTCATAATAATATATATACTATACCTATCATGAACAAGTATTTTTAGAAAAATTCTTCACAGCTGATCTTGCACCATTAGGTACAAAATACTTCTTAGTATCGGTCCATTCATCGTCAGACATAATATTAATTACAGGAGCAGTCTTATGAGTATAAATCATCACACCTTTCTTTTTACCGATATCCCTCCCAGAGAAAGCACAAGACTTACATTTATTTAATCCTAGCTTCTTTCGAGCCACCTCTATCAATTTACCGCATCTGCAGAACATGCTATTATTATATGATGGTTCCCAGAGAACGTCAAGAAAATAACTAGTCAATATCGTTAGTATCTTCTTCTGGATGTTCTTGTTCAGCAGCTATTTTTTCAATTAATTTTTGATCTTTATATTTTTGTTGTTCTTCAAAAGGAGTTTTTATAAAAATACCAGAGTAATCTACTTCAGGAACAATTAAAGGAGCATTAGCTCCATTATGTACACAGTAAGCATTATACCTGTTAATGTTTTCATCTACTACCGAAATGTTAGGGGTGGGTTTTAATGATTGAGGTACATCATATTTTCTTACAAATTCGCCTCTTCTGGTTACCCAAAACGCACACTTACCATTAGCAATATTTTCATATGGGAGTAAATTATTATCAAGACAATCTAAAATGTAGCTTTTTTCTGATTCAAATTGATTGTGTGTGCTTTTCATCATTTCAATTTCTGATTCAGTGTAATCACTTTCTAATGCATTTATATTATACCAAGGGTAATCTTGGCTGTTAATACTCCAATGTATAGTGCCGTCTTCATCTATTAGTTTTTCGTATCTAAGGTAAACGTTTAAACCATAAAAGGGATGAGATTCATTTATATCAATAGAAGCATCTAAAATCCAATTATGCTGAACGTCGGTAAAGAAATATTCGTCATCAACTGTTCCACAAACATTTAAGGGTAACAAATTCATTTTATATATTTAGAAAAAAATAGCCTCTCTTCAACAGAGAGGCTTTGAAAGGCTGCTGCCGCACCACCAGCAGTAAAACGGGCATATGTATTACATATAGGGGTCTTTAAGAGCAAAGCCTAATTATTAGTTAACAGTTAGCTTTCGAGTCAAAGCTGCATTGCGAATCTCACGCATTACATTACGAGCGTTCAAACGAACATCGTAGCTCTCATACTGATTAACTACATTCTCAAATGAAGCTTCATTCACATGATACGAACCATTCGTATCTCGTGTAAAGGTGACGGTCACGTTCTTAGGACGTGCGTTAGGAGAGAATGCCTTTGGGCCCATTTCGATAGGACGGCCCGGTCCTGTTTGGTTATAACTATTCATATACGATAATGATATCACTATCCTATCGATGTCAACCCTTATATTCTTCAGCAAGGCCTTCCGCTAATAAAGTCTGATTAATATTAATATGCTGTCCAGCTTTAGATGTTATTTGAATTTCGGCTAAACAACGCCCATACTTACCCACACCATGTGATTTTAATTTGACGTCGTAGTTGCTCTTTTCAAATAATTCGATTAGCCTTTCTTTAGCAGCAAATCCTTCTTTTTTCTCCTCTAAATCTTTCGTTCTAGTTTCAGGAGCATCTATACCATATAGTCTAAGAGTACATTTGTAATTGCAATTGAAACCTAAATCAATTAATGCAATACACGTATCGCCATCTACTACTCTTATTATTTTTGCGTTGTATTCGTACATTTTATACGTTTGTCTTAAAATATCTTGACACGAGGTTCTTATTAGCATAAGTGCGTCGTTCTTTATTACCTAATGAAGGTTGGTTAGCATAATTAGGACCTGGGTTGTTTATGATATCAGGAGCACCTGCTACGTTAGGTTGATCCGGAATATTCTTTCTCATTTTCTTACCTTTCTTAGCAGCTTCTTCTTCTCCTGGACCCGAAAAGACTGTTTCATCTTCATCCTCTACAGTAACATAACCTCCTTCAGCTTTAGGGTTGGTTGGATCAAATACTCTTTTTACTTTCTTTTTCTCTTTTCTAGAAACAGGAGTAAGAGCATATTCATTTAAGTAATAATCTTTAAATGACATTTCTGGTTTGTAACTATTCATATGTGGTCCTTCTGCGTAATCTCTCTCTAGATAATCATCTGGGTATTTTTCCTTTTTATCATCTATCTCTCTTTTGTTTTTCCTATATTGATCATATTCTGGATCAGTATATCCAAATCTGTTGAGCATATTATCAACCAATTTTTGCATTTCATTAGGATCAACAAAGTTACTATTTGACTCTGCCATAGATCTTAAAGCTTTAACCATCATTTGATAAGGGTCTAAAAAATGAAATTCACCATAAGCGTAATCTACATATTCATCAAAATCTTTATTCTTAAGCAGGTCTGGGTTAGCCTCATGATAACTCTTTAACGACGACATGAATTTATTCATTTTTTCTTTATCGTCTGCGATTACTGCGAAAGCCGCATCGGCTAATTTTTTTACTGTATTGTCATCTATTTTTTTATTAGTACCAATAGCTTGAGGATTTACTATCTGGTTAAATCTATCTTTATTGCTTAATATTTTTTGATATAAAGCTTTGTATAAAACGTTACCAGCAAAATCGTTATTAACATTGGAAGTTGCAGCTTTTACAATATCTTTAACAGGAAGCTTAAGTTTAGGTCCAATAGCAGCACCCTTTCCTAATAGCTTAAGAAAGTCTCTACGAGATGTATCCAACTCTTCGATTATGCGCCTGTTATCAAGATCCATATAAAATATATTTAATCAAAATCTTTCTTGTTCATTTTGTAATCAATAACAAAACCTATACCAACTATAGTATGTAATAAAAGACTACATAGCATTTCGAAGTCTGCATGATAATCTGTTAGTGAAAGGTGAACATGACCAACCATCCAAAAAGGAATAGCTAAGTTTTGACTAACCCAAACAACAAAGAACTTCAAGAAACTACGCATAGAAATATTTAGATCGTGCTTTAAATAGTAAAGTGGGTAACATATTAGGCATAGCAGGTAGTCATAACGGAGGCGTGGCATTATATATTCCGGAAAGAAATACTATTGAAGTAATAGAAGTTGAAAGACTTATTAATGTAAAGAATGCTGCATACGCTACATATAACCCTGCAATAGACCCTAATGAATGTACTCAGTTAATAAAAGCTTATGTCAAGAAGCATTTTAATGTTGATAAGTTTGACGTTGTCAGATCTATTAGTAGCGATTTTGATAATAGACATGTAGCATATGATTATGACTTTGATATATTCGAACATAACACACAAAGATTTGATAAAGATGGTAACGTTTTAGAAAGTAGCAGCGATACAGGAATGTGTTCAGGAGATGGATGGGCAGCATACCATCATAAATCTCATGCTGCTAATACTTTTTATCAAAGTAACTTTGAAGATGCATTAGTTTTCTCTTTCGACGGTGGAGGGGATGATGGGTGGTTTTTAGGATATCATTTTGATAAAACTAAACCTAAAAACGAACAAGTAAAAACAATTCATTTTTCATTTAGAGATATGGGCTCACCTTATTTCTTTCTAGGTTATTTTATAGACGATATCGATTATATAATGGATTGGGGTGAAGCTTGCTTAACTTATGCTGGTAAGCTTATGGGTTATTGCTCTTACGGAGACGTAAGAGACGAATGGTACCAACCAGTTAAAGAATATTACAACAGATGGATAAGAGAAGGTTGGAGACCTGTTGAGAATGAAGCACATGATATATTAACTAAACTATCTGAACAAACAGGTTTAAAGTTCGATTGGTTAACATACGATGACGGTGCTAAAGTACCTAGCGGTAAAAATAGACTACAAGGTAAAGATGCTTATGATTTAATTGCAACTAGTCAAAAAGTATTTGAAGATATATTCTTCGAAGAAGTAAAAGAATACATGGATTTGTATAAAACTAACGTTTGTATTACAGGAGGATGTGCAATGAACCGACAAGAGACGTTGGACAAAGCGGGCGAATTAATTCACGGCGATAGAGCAAAAGATTACGGAGATGCATATGACAACCATGAGCGGATTGCAGAGGGTTGGAATATAATTTTAAAAAAGATGCTCATGACGCACGGATATTTCACCGCGGCTCACGTTGCTCTTATGATGGATTGGGTTAAAACCAGTAGACTACTAGAAACAATAAACCACGATGATTCGTGGGTCGATAAGGCAGGTTACACGGCATTGGGTGCAGAGTTTGCGGCACTTGATGCGCGTGATTTAGAAACAAAAATAAAGGATGCTAGAAATGGCACAAGGACTACAAATGGCGATGTTCACGCCAAAGAGCGAGTGGGTTCCGCCCGCGGAGCTTCCAGACTTAACGGAAGCCAAAAAAATAGCAATTGATGTAGAGACAAGAGACCCCAATATTAAGTCAAACGGACCCGGATGGGCAACAGGAGATGGCGAGGTAGTTGGCTACGCAATTGCCGTCGAGGATTGGTCAGGTTACATTCCCATTCGACACAACGGCGGCGGCAACCTTGACGAGAAAATAGTTAACCGTTGGCTCAAGAAAGTATTCGAGTGTCCCGCTGATAAAATCATGCACAATGCACAGTATGATGCGGGGTGGATCAGGCGCATGGGGTTTGACCTCAAGGGCAAGATATTTGACACGATGCTGATCGGATCACTGCTTGACGAGAACAGGTTCAGTTACAGCCTCAACGCTTTAGCTTTTCATTATCTGGATAAGACCAAGTCAGAAAGACTTCTGAACGAAGCAGCTGAAGCATTTGGTCTCGACCCGAAGTCAGA
>BCSF01000333.1_pt1 | contig 19625 bp, 28 predicted proteins | sample 1016431 | NCBI WGS metagenome assembly BCSF01 (sample SAMD00045685;SAMD00045686;SAMD00045687;SAMD00045688;SAMD00045689;SAMD00045690;SAMD00045691;SAMD00045692;SAMD00045684;SAMD00045690;SAMD00045691;SAMD00045692;SAMD00045684;SAMD00045685;SAMD00045686;SAMD00045687;SAMD00045688;SAMD00045689, study...
TGACGACAAAGCGCGAATCAATCCTTGTTGATATTGCCTCAAGCCTTGCAGGCACGGTGCAGGTTGGAACGCGCATCTATCGCAGCCGTGTTGTTCCGTTAAGTCGCGGTGAATCGCCAGCGATTGTCATTGAGCCAACGGGTGATACGCCTGAGTACAGCTTGAGACTTGACCGGCTGGACTGGAGCCTGGGCGTTCGTGTGTCAATCATTGTTCGTTCTGCTGTGCCAGACAACGCGGCTGATCCGATCGTGGAAGATGTCCACAGCAAGATGATGAATGACCTTACGGCTGGGGGTTACGCAATCGACGTTGAGCCAGGCTCTGTGAGCTTTGAGCAGATTGATGCTGATCAGCCAGCCGGCGTAATTGGCATGAACTTTGTTGTCAAATACAGGACGCTTTTAACAGATCTCAGCTCTGGTTGACCTTGCTAAGATCGACTTAGGAAACCTGCTGGCTAGTCATGCCACTGCTATCTCGTAAGCGGCTACTGCTAGCCAAGCTGGAAACGACTTATGGCACCGACCCGACGCCTGTCGTCGGTAGTGATGCCATTTTGGTGCGGAACATTGAAGTGACTCCGCTTGAGGTTGATACGGTCAATCGTGAGTTGATCCGTCCTTTCTTAGGTCAGGCTGATCAGTTGCTGGCACAGCAGCGAGTCTTGATCAACTTTGAGGTTGAATTGGCAGGTTCTGGCGCTGCTGGTACGGCTCCGGCTTACGGTCCTTTGTTGCAGGCTTGCCGTTGCACGGAAACCGTTGTTTCCTCAACAAGCGTCACCTACGCGCCGAACAGTGACGCAACGCCTAAATCAGTCACCATCTACTTCAACAATGATGGTGTTTTGCATAAGGCAACCGGCTGCCGTGGCAGTTTTACGTTGAACGCTGAGGTCGGAGCTATTCCGTTTATCTCCTTTGAGATGACCGGCGTTTTCAATGCTCCCTCTGACGTTTCAATCAGCGCGCCGACTTATGCCAATCAGGCCGCGCCTTTGGTATTTAAGAACGGCAACTCGTCAAGCTTCCAAGTGTTCAGCTACAGCGGCGCAGTGCAATCGCTGAGCTTTGAGCTGGCCAATGAGGTGATTTACCGCGAATTGGTCGGCGGAACCAAGAGCATCGACGTTGTGAACCGTGCTCCATCTGGTGAGTGCGTGATTGAGGCAACAACGATTTCGACTAAGGACTTCTTCACTGCAGCCACTGGCAGCAGCACAGGAAACTTGACCTTCCAGCACGGCAGCACAGCTGGCAACATTGCCACATTTACCGCTGCGCAAATTGACCTTGGTGGTCCTTCTTACAGCGATCAAGATGGCATTCAGATGCTAACTTTGCCGTACATTGCCACGCCAACATCAGCGGGCAATAATGAATTCAGTTTGGTTTACACCTAATGGCGCTTGTCCTTAAGGACTCTGATTCCTACAGCTGGCCGATTGTTTATCGGCAGCCTGTATCAGGAGGGCGGCGAGAAAAGCAAGAGTTTGAGGCAGAATTCAAGCGTCTGCCTCAATCTCGCATCACTGAGATTCAAGAGCTTGTGCAACAACGCATTGATGGCGCTGAGATTGAGATCTCAGATGTGAGCATTGCTGATGAGGTTGTTGTTGGCTGGGAGGGCATTGTTGACGGAGACGGTGAGCCAATCCCGTACACGCGACGCAATAAGGAACAGCTGCTAGAGCTGCCCATGATGGCCGGCACACTTATTGAGGCTTACTTCAACTCGCTTGTGGAGGAGAAGCGGGGAAACTGATAGGCGCCGCTAAGTATTGGGCTGGCGGCGTAGAGATCGACGACACAGCAGAAGACGCAAAGCTGTTTGGCCTTGAGATGCCAGACACAAAGCGCGTCAAAGATTTTGAGGTGATTCCTGCTGCCTGGCCTGCTGTTGTGATGTTTCTGAGGCTGCAGACGCAATGGCGTGTTGGAGCTACAGGGATTGTGGGGCTCGATTACAACGCGGTGCGCTGGGTTTTTGAGTTGTATGAGGTCAAAGAGCCGCGCAAGATGCTCGATGATTTGCAGACCATCGAAGCTACAGTGGTTGAGACCCTTAATCAGCGCGAGAAATAGCCATGGCTATGGACATGACCACCGCGCTGACTATCAAGGCGAACGTTGTTGGTCAAAGCCAGATCACAGGACTGCAGAACGGATTAGGGAAAGTCACAACACAGACAAACAAAGCGGCTGGCGCCATGGGTCGCTTTAAGGCTGCTGCCGGTGGAGCGCTTGGCGCAATGCGCGGCCTGCTGCCTGTAATTGGCGTTGGTGCGATCGGAGCGTTTGCGAAAAAGAGTCTTGATGCTGCCGATTCAATGTCGAAGTTGTCGCAGCGGACTGGTGTTGCTGCCCCAATGCTCGACAAGTTCAGGCAAGCTGCTGAGCTAAGCGATACGAGCATTCAGAGCCTTGAAAAGGCATTCCCTAACTTGGCGCGTGGAATTGATGACGCAGTTGTGAAAGGCACGGGGCCAGCCGCAGAAGCATTTACACGTCTTGGCGTCTCATTGACTGACGCGAACGGCAAGGTCAGAGAGACTGATCAAGTGATGCTGGACTTGGCTGATCGTTTCCAGCAAATGCCTGACGGCACAGAAAAGGCTGCTCTTGCATCTCAAATCTTTGGGCAGCGTCTTGGCTCTGAGCTAATCCCAATGCTGAACATGGGCGGCGATGCAGTCCGTGGAATGAGCACTGCCTTGACTCAAGATTTTGCGGACAAAGCGGCAGGGTTCAACGATAAGGTCACTCAGATGGGTGAAAAGCTGGGCCAGCTTGGAATAAAAATAACTGAAGCGCTGTTGCCATTCTTGGAAAAATTGGTTGATGGCGTTGCGTTTCTTGCTGAAAGATTTGCTGCGCTGCCTGGCCCTGTTCAAGGTGCGATTGCTGCTATTGCTGGTATTGCAGCGGTTGGTCTGGTGTTTGCTCCGATTATCGCTGCAGTAACAACACTTGGTCCGCTCATGATCGGGTTAGTTCCAATTATTGGCAAAGTCGTTGCAATTGCTGCAGGTCTTGCGGCTCTTGGTGCTGCTTTTAATGCAATTAAAGATGTTGTTGTTGAGGTTGCGCGCGCAATCAATGACGTGTTTATCAAGCCGATAGCTGAAGGTATCCAGGTTTTAGGCAAGCAAATTGGAGAGTCTTTTCAAGCTACGTTCAAATCTGTTTCAGAAATTTTCCGCAGAGCGTTTGAGTTTATTGGCAAAAACTTTGTCAGGCCAGTTGGTGAAATCTTTTTCAGCCTTGTGAACAGCATAGGGCAAGCCTTTAGAGGCGTTTATGATGCAATTACGGCTCCAATTATAGCTGCTGCGCAGGTTGTTCAAAACATAGTTAGTGGAATTATGAATGCTGTGCAACGCGCTATTAACGCTATAAGAAACCTTGCAAGACGGCGCTCTAACTCTAATACCGAAAATGCCGCTGAAGGTGCTTACTGGCCGGGCGGATTCCAGGCGTTCGCAAAGGGTGGTGTTGTGAATGGACCAACTCTCGGCTTGATCGGGGAGGGTGGCGAGAGTGAATATATTGTTCCTGCTAGTAAGGCCATAGGCTTTGCAAACAACATCCTTTCAGGTGTTCGTGGCCCAGGTGCAATCCCTCGCTTTGCGGAGGGCGGTTTTGTTAGCCCCTCTGCCAACGTCAACATCCAGACTGGCCCTGTGACTCAAATGAATGGCCAGAATTTTGTTACCACGCAAGATATGAGCAAAGCAGTCAAGGCAGGAGTGCAGCAAACGCTGGACATTCTGCGCCGTGATGGCAACGTGCGCTCGCAGCTGGGGCTTGTCTGATGGCAGATTCTGACATCATGTGCTTTATGGAGTATTACGCCGACCGCACAAGTGTGGTCGATGGCTCTGGCAAGCGCACGCCCACAAGACAATGGCAGAATTTTTATCAGGTCGGTCAAACTTTGGGTGTAGACAACAAAGCTACGGGCACTTATTTCTATTTGGCTTTTGACGTTGAGGGTTTTGGTTCAAACGATGCTGCGGCCATCAATGATCTTTCTGTGACCTTGGCGGCTACTGCTGATTTGGTCGACATTACTGATACAGCGATTGCGGCAGAAAATTTAGTGATTGCGTCCCTTTATGTTCAGGATGTTGGCAAGGATGAGTTTGACACGGCAAGCGCTCAGCTTGTGGCTAGATATATCGGCAGCATTGACGACGCTGAACTAAGCGACGAAACCATCACTTGGACGGTAAACCCAGCAATCAACAAGCTCGATCCGCAAGTGCCAACACGCAAGATTACTGTTGATATGCTGAACAAAGTGAGGCAGAGGTTGCGATGACTGAGCAGGTTATTGCTTTCAATGTCAGGATTTTGGATTCTGACGATGTTGAGCGTTCAGGCTTGGAAATTGTGTTTGACGGAACCCGCGTGTTTTATCGAGATTCAGAAGGCGTGGAATATGAGAAGCAAACACTGCGTGGCGCTGATTTTTTAATTGAGCCAATGCTCGCCGCGCGTATCATGTACGAACACGGGGGCTGAGATGGCTAGCAATTCCAGCAAGACCAGCCAGCCTAAGGGCCAAGTCGGCACTATCGCGTCTAGAAGTGATGCGAGCATTCAAAAAAGCAAAAAGCCTCAGCAAGATCTAGAGCGCGAACAAAATGTTGCTACGGCTGGCGACACTGTGCCGATTGTGTTTTGTAAACGAGCTAGCAATGCTGGCGGCGTTTGGGTGCAGCCGCCGTTAATCAAGCAAGGATCTTACAACTTTAACGGAATTTTTCTCTATGCAATCAGTCAGGGAGACATGGTGGATGATCCTGAAATCTATAGAACCTGGTCTGGCGATCGGATTATTTCGCATATACCATCTGGGGGCACAGTTACAGCAACGCATTTTTACTTAAGTGCTGCTGCCATGGCCGCAGCTCCCAATGTTTGTCCAATGACTGGCGGAAAATTTTTCTGCGATGGCGACACTTCCTATTACTTGTGGTTATACGAAAAGGCAAGCGGCTATGCCGAATACTTTGAGCCAAATGAAACGAACATATATTGGAACTTCAGAAAATTAACTGTAGGCGAGGGCGACACTTCAAACAGCGTCATTATTTTTAATGGTGCTGATTTAACTGTTCTTGAAGTTGCCACGGGGATTGATAGAACATCCAGCTATTGGTCCATCGCTTTTGGTGGGGTTAGCGATCCTTCAACTATCAATTTTTACGCAAATGCTAGGTATAGCAACCAAGTCCTTGTCGGGGGCGAGACGGTAGGCACAGTTACGGGGACTACGCCTACGACTTGGGGTGCGACATTCGCTAGTGGTGGACTTGATTTTTATCAAGAATTTTTTGGGACAACACAGCCAGTCGTCTCGATATTTTCTGAAGGCACACTAAACAACCAAATCAACACAAGCAATCCAGCGAGCACTGGGACTCTGTTTGGAGTCCTTGGCGAGCGCGGTGCCTCAACTGTTGCAGACCCTACAAGCTTTTCAAGCAGTTTTGATTTCACTGTTTTTGCTGACATAACTTTTCTGCAGATTGAGGGCAACTTGTATGACAGCGGGATCAGCGCAAATGCTTATCCCACAACCACTCGTCAGCTGTCTGTATTTTACGAGCAGGGAATCAGCGTCGATTTATATAGCGGCGGCTTGGTTAGCGGATCGTATGCAACTGGCGCAAGCAATCAGTTTGTTGACCTTGCGATGCACCTGTTCACGCTGATTGGTCGCGCTGAGGGAGCCACCACAGCTGACATATCAATGCCAATCGATGTTAGTAATTTGCAAGACATTGCCGCATTCTGCACGAGCAATGGCACGTTCTTCAATGGCGTGATTGAGCAATCAATGAACGTCATTGATTACATCTCCAAGGTTGCGCCTTATTTTCTGCTTTCGTTTATTTCAGCCAATGGTCAGTACAGCTTGCAACCATTGCTGCCAGTCACTTCCGGCAACGCTATTGATGTCACAGCTTTGACGCCTGCCGCGACATTCACCGAAGCCAACATATTGCCTGGCAGCTTTGTCAAGGCTTATAGGGACGCAGATGATCGCAAAGAAATCAACATCAGTCTTGTTTGGCGTGAATGCACGCCTTTTGAGGTTGGCATTCAGCGCACAACCACAGTGCGTTTTGGGACTACAGCTAACGATGCACCAACAGAGCAGTTTGATTTAACTGACTTCTGCGCAACGCAAGCTCACGCGGAAATTTTTGGCAAGTATCAACTTGCTAAGCGTCGGCATTCAACACACACAATCAGTTTTGCAACTCCCTTAATTACGTCTGGCTTAATTCCGACAAACGTTATCCGCATCACAAGGCAGCGTAAAAACAGCGCAGGCGATGATCGCACGGAGACTAATTTCTACCAGATCACCAGCATCCGTCATTCAAGCGACGGTGTGAGCACTGTTGAGGCAATGTCCTTCCCGGTTGACGCAAGTAGCATTGCCAAGATCAGCAATGAAATTGTCAACGGCACTTTTGAGGTGATCTGATGGCTGATTTTCCTTCTTTAGAGCCGACCAGTCGAACTTGGTTGATGGGCGATTATCCGCAGCTTGTCCATTCAGGTGTCAGCGGTGGCGAGGTGCGATTTATCCAAGGTTCAGACCGTGTTAGTCAGCGCCTCACCCTTGGCTATGAGTATTTGACGGAATCTGAGGCAAAGCAGATCCTTGATCATTTTGAAGGGCAACAGGGCAGTGTCGTTGCGTTTGATCTGCCGTCGATTATTTGGGATGGATACAGCAGCCCGCCTGTTAGCTCCTCGGAATATCAATGGCGATATGTTGGCGCGTTTGAAGTGAGCAACTCTGCACCCCTTCGCTACAACATGAGCATTGAGCTTGAGACGGTGCCTGTTTAGTCATGACCTTCCCAGCCATCATTCCATCAAGCCGGACGTTTAGCCCTGGCGATATTCCGCGTTCATTGCAGGTCAGTCTTTCAGGCGTAACCAAAGGCTTCCGGCGTGGCAACCGACGAACGCAGCAAACGCTGTCGCTCGGCTTTACAGACTTGACTGAGGCGCAGTTAAACCTCATCAAGGCGCATTTTGTCGATCGAGAGGGCACATTTGGCACGTTTTACCTCTCGGCCGAGGTTTGGAACGGCTACACAACACCGCCAATCAGCTTGATTAGTGATTACGCCTGGCGCTATGCGGCCCCGCCAACGATTACTGATGGGATTGTTGGTCGCTGGAGCGTTGATGTTGAGCTAGTCAGTTATGCAATCGATATTGGTGACTTGATTTTCGATGGCTTGACGGCATCGGCAACACCTGCAAGAACCTATATTCTGGACGGAGGTGCAGCAGCGGCGACGCCTGCTCGTGAGTACATCGTTCAATCGACAGGGGCAGCATGAGCAGCATCACCCTCACAGCTCTTCAAAAACAGCGCCGCGATACTGCTGCTAACTGGACATCAGCCAATCCAACGCTGTTGGCTGGTGAGCTGGGGCATGAGTCAGACACAGGCAAGTGGAAAGTTGGCGACGGAACGACTGCCTGGACTTCACTTGCTTACACCTACTGGAGTCAGATCAGCGCTTATCCGCTGGCGACTGCAGACATCGCGAACGACGCGATCACGGCAGACAAGCTTGCTCACACTGCTGTCACCGCAGGCTCTTATACAGCGGCGGATATAACCGTTGACGCTCAGGGCCGGATTACGGCAGCAGCATCAGGAACGATAGGCACTAGCGAGATTGCCGATGGTGCTGTCACCTCAGCCAAGCTTGACACCAACATTGACATTGCTGGAACGCTAGATGTCACTGGCGTTGGCACGTTTGACAACAACGTCATTATTCAGGGCGATCTCACTGTTAATGGCACCACGACAACGATTGACACCACCACATTGGTGGTGGAAGACAAGAACATTGAGTTAGGTAGCGTTGCAACGCCAACTGATGTGACCGCTGATGGTGGCGGCATCACGCTTAAGGGCGCGACAGATAAAACCATCAACTGGGTTGATTCAACAGATGCGTGGACGTTTAGCGAACACATCAACATTGCAAGCGGCAAAGAGTTCCGCATTGCAGGCACCAAGGTTCTTGATGCGACCAGCCTTGGTAGTGCTGTTGTCACCTCAAGCCTGACAAGCGTTGGCACGATTGCCACAGGCGTGTGGAATGGCACCACGATTGCTGTCAGTAGCGGTGGAACTGGCCAGACCAGCTACACAAACGGCCAGCTGCTGATTGGTAATACGACTGGGAACACGCTGAGCAAAGCCACGCTCACGGCAGGCTCAAACATCACCATCACCAATGGCGCAGGCAGCATTGAGATTGCAGGTACTGCCGGAACGGTCACTAGCGTTGATGTTTCTGGCGGCACTGGCCTAACGGCAACAGGTGGCCCAGTCACCAGCAGTGGAACGATCAGCGTCAGCCTTGACGACACGGCAGTCACGGCTGGAAGTTACACAGCAGCTGACATCACTGTTGATGCTCAGGGTCGCATTACAGCAGCTTCAAATGGTTCTGCTGGTGCTGGTGACAAAATCTCTGAGGGCAACACAGAGGCTGAGGTTGTCGATACAGGCTCAGACGGGCACTTCAAAGTCACGACTGAAGGCGTTGAGCGTATAAGGGTCGGCCCTGCCGGTCAGATCGGCATTGCTGGTGCAAATTACGGAACAAGCGGGCAACTTCTTTCTAGTGGTGGCGCGTCAGGTGTGGTGGCTTGGGTTGATGCCGTAGTTATTGTGGACGGAGGAAACTTCGCTAATGGCACGTCACTGGCCACTAGCTCCGCTGCTATTAACGGAGGCTCGTTCAACTAATGCCAACACCTTCAACCAGAACGCCTGTCCGTGTTGCTCGCGGCACGTATAGCAACCTCAACAGCAGCATTTCTGACCTGCAAGAGGGAGAGGTTTGCTACGCAACTGATCAAAACAAGATCTATGTAAAAGAAGGCTCATCGCTGATTGAGCAGCCTGGCCTAGAGACAGCGCAGACATTTACAGCTGCACAACGTGGCGCAATTTCAGCCATCAGTGTTGCGGCTAGTGACACAACAAAAACGCTGGACTTTGCCACGGCTAACAACTTTGCACTGACGCTGGCTAATACGTCGTCATGCACGTTGGCTAACCCGTCAAACCTGACGGCAGGACAAAGCGGCTCAATTTTTGTTGTTCAGGACAGCACGGGCAGCCGTTTGTTGACTTACGGATCACAGTGGGATTTTGCTGGCGGCAGCGCGCCGACGCTTTCGACTGCTGCGTCATCCGTTGATCGGATCGATTACATCGTTCGCACTACATCTTCAATCCACGCTGTCTTCACCGCTGCTTACTCATGAGCGTCATTGGTTCTAACGTTCTTGCTGGCGCGTCCGGTAATCAGGCTGCAGAAGACACGGGCCGTTCGGTGCGTTTCAACTCAGGAGATTCAGCGTACCTTAGTCGTACCCCGTCGTCTGCAGGTAACCGCAAGACGTGGACTTGGGCGGCGTGGGTAAAAAGAAGTGCGCTTTCTTCATCGTCTGAATTCGCGCTTTTTGGAATGGAGGACGATGTAATTCTGGCGTTTGCACAAGACAAGCTAAAGGCCAATGTTGTTGCAGGAGCAAATGCTTTAACTACATCTGCAGTGTTCAGGGATTTAGCCTGGTATCACCTCGTATTTGCAATTGATACAACAAGCGCAACGGCAAATAATCGAGTAAGAATCTATATCAATGGAAGCGAGATTACAGATTTCAGTAACAGGAGTAATCCATCGCAAAACGCAGACACTAATTTTAACAAAACGTCAGTTCATTATATTGGACGCCAAAGAAATGCGGATCCAAGGTATTTTGCCGGTTACTTAGCTGACATATACTTCATTGACGGCTCTGCGCTTGATGCCACATCATTCGGGGCCTTTGATTCAAACGGAGTCTGGCAAAAAGCAGATTTTTCGGGAACATTTGGAACGAACGGATTTCATCTGCTGGATTTTGAAAACGAGTCAACACTGGGGCATGATTCCAGCGGCAACAACAACGATTTCACAGCAAACAATTTAAGTGCGACGGGAGTAATTGCAAGCTCGGCAGCAGTTTTAAACCTGCCATTAAATTCAACTCCTTTTACTGACAGCTCTGCAAGCAGCGCAACTGTTACTAACACTGGTAGCATTTCGACGACATCTGCGGCGACTAACACCTTTAACATTTCAACCGTTGCTAGCCTTAACGGCTCTAGCCAAAGGTTGACAACAAACAACAACAACATCTCGTTTCAAAATAATTGGACCGTAGACGCATATTTCATCATTGATAACGGATCAACCGGTTTCAACGCTCTCTTTAATAGCGGCTACGGCTCGCAGACTTCACATTACATGTATATAGGCTTTGACAATTCCAATAAACCTTATATTGAAACAAGCTCAAGCGGATCAAGGACTACAGCAGCAAACGCTATAAACAAGAATCAGTGGTATCACATGCGAGTGATACAAAAAAGCGGGACAATTACGATGTACATAAACGGGACAAGCGTATTAACCAAAACGGCGCAAACCACTGATTTAAGCTCTCAAGGTTCTAATACTATTGGCTCATTTTTAGACAATGCCAATAACGCAAGCAATTTCTTTGGGCAGCTTGGTCCGTTCAGGATTATCAATGATGCGTTAGATGCTCCGTCTTCAGGAGGCGAAGCAACCTCTTCTGGAACGTTGGCTAACACCGGCACCAAAACAGTTGCATCTGAAATTGACGTTCTGTTTGACTTCCCAGCAAACGGATCTGCAAGTGACACCGGTGCAGGTGGAGAAGTCAGCGGGAACTACGCGACACTCAACGCTGTAGCACCGCACGGCTTGACCCTTAGCAATGGAAACTTAGATGGCAGTGGCAGTGTTATTCAGGGCCATGCACCCTCAACAATCTTTGCCTCTTCGGGCAAGTTTTACTGCGAGTTCACGCTAACTACTTATCAGAACGATACTGGCGTTGGGGTCGCGGCAAGCATTGCAGATCCTGGAGAGGATTGGATTGGTGAACAGGCTTATACGATCGGTTATCTTGCTGACGGACGAATCTTTCAAAACAGTTCGTCAACTAGCTATTCGTCATACGCGGCTGGTGATGTCATTGGAGTGGCGTTTGATGCTGATACCGGAAAGGTTTGGTTTTCAAAAAACGGCACTTATCAGAATTCAGGAGATCCTGCCGCTGGAACTGGGCAGGTTGGAACTATTACAGGTGGTTATGCCCTTGGCTTTACGTTCCGTTCAGTAGGTGGCGCAGGATCTTTTAACTTCGGCGCTAGAAGTTTTGCGTATAGCGCTCCAAGTGGTTTTAAAGCGTTATGCACAACGAACCTCCCGACCCCGACGATTGCCGATGGTTCGGATCACTTTGACGTCCTTACTTGGACTGGCGACGGTACTGGATCTCGGTCTTTTACAGGGCTTGCTTTTCAGCCTGATTTTACATGGGTCAAAATCAGAACTCAGGCTTATACGCACACGCTGTTTGACGCAGTGCGTGGGGCAGGTTCTGGCAAAGAATTGCAATCAAATTCAACGAACGCTGAAGGCGGGGCCAGTACAAATGTGTCTGGCTATTTAAGCGCGTTTAACTCAGATGGCTTTAGTTCTACGGCTGGCAGCTCAGACAATGATTATTTCAACAAAACGGGCAACACCTATGTCGCCTGGAACTGGGACGCCGGATCATCAACGGTAAGCAACACTGACGGCAGCATTACTTCGCAGGTAAGAGCCTCTCAATCCAGTGGATTTTCCATCGTTGAGTACACCGGAAACGCAACTAATAGCAGTGTAGGGCACGGATTAAATGCGCCCGTAAAACTAATACTTATTAAGTCCCGTGAAGTTAGTTCTGGCTGGGCTGTTTATCACGACGCAATCGGAACAACCACTAACAACTACATCGAGCTTCAGTCAACAGCTGCAGCCGCGCAAGACAACACCGCATTTCAAAACACTGCTCCAACTAGCAGCGTATTCAGTATTGGCACAAAAGCAGCAGTAAATAACGATGAAGACAGCCACATCGCTTACTGCTTTGCACCTGTCGAAGGCTATAGCGCGTTTGGTTCGTACACCGGCAATGGAGCAAGCGGCTACCCAAATGCTGACGGACCGTTCATTTATTTAGGGTTCAGGCCGGCATTTGTTTTATGGAAATGCACTTCGCAGGTTGAGAATTGGACTATTTACGACTCGGCAAGGGGCCCTTTTAACTACATCGACAACAAGTTGAATCCTAACTCGTCAGCGGCAGAGTCAACCAATGCCAACCATGAAATAGATTTTCTATCTAATGGATTTAAGGTCCGCAACAATAATGGTGAATTCAATCAAAATAACGGCACCTATATCTACGCCGCATTTAGCGATAAAGCCTTCTCCCTAAACGGCGGTCTCGCCCGGTAGTCTTTAACCATCGCCACCACGGTCATGTTCACTGTCAGCGGCCAAACAATTAAATACGATTGCGCTTGGACGCACCCTGACACAGGCGTTCAATATCCAGCGAACTGGTTGCGCCTCACGAGCTTGGCTGAAAAGCAAGCTGCTGGCTTGAAAGAAGTCACCACAAGCCCTGATGCGGTCTATGACACGCGTTTCTATTGGGGCGTTGATAACCCTAAGCAGCTCGATGACGTTACCGATGACGATGGCAACACCACGACTGGCTTAAAAACGCTGTGGAAGGCAAAGCAGAACGAAATCGCTGCAAGCCTGCTTGCTCCATCTGATTGGCGCGTTGTCAAAGAGCTGGAGGTCAACAGCAGCTTCAGTGCGGCTAAGACTGCTTATCCGACTGAATGGCAGACCTATCGCGCTGCCGTGCGTACAGCCTGCAACACGCGCCAGACCGAGATCGACAACTGCTCTGATGTTGCTGCGCTGAAAGAACTGCTGTTTGGATCGGCAACGATTCAACGGCAGCAGACTGATGACGACGGCAACGGTGTGACTGAGACCGTGACACTGCAGCGTGTGCAGACAGATTCCGAGGGATCCAGTGTCGTAGACGAAAACGGTGAATACGTTATGGAGGACTACACCGTGGAGCAGCCCGTGATGGAAACGGTTGCCAACCCTAATATCGCTACAGCCTGGCCTGACCCTGTCGAATAATGCAAAGACCTGACCCGATGATCGCCTCCAAGCCGGGGGCGTCTGATGTGCAAGCCATGGCGGCGAGGACCTTGTGGTTAGAAGAATTGTTCTTCCTTGATGGCCGCGACATGATCAGCCATCCGCAGCATGGCTTGTTCACGGGCTTGGCTCTTAAGTATCAAAACCTTGAGTCAACTGACGGTTACTGATGGCGAAGTCACTCAGCGGGAATCAGTTTGTTGTCGGTAAACCCAAACGGACAAAGCAGGGCAATGGCACAAACAGTCGCCCCAAACGAGGGAAGAAGCGATACCGTGGCCAGGGAAAACGTTAATTCTCTTTCCCATGCTCAAAGCTTTTCTTGTGAGTGGTGTCGCCGCTTCTGCGGCAGCTGCGCTGGCATCTCCTGCAACCGCAGGCAGCCTGTATCTGAACCCTGAGTTCAACACCTCAATCGGATCTGACTCCGGTGTTGGTGGTGCGATTCTTGAGGGCCACGTCGGCTACGAGTTCGACAATGGTGCTTATATCCAGTTTGGGCCTGCCGCGTCTTTCCCGGATTCTGGCGAGATGGAAGAGATTGAAATTAGCGGAAAGGCCGGGATGAGCAGCGGACCTCTTTACGGTGAGGTTTCCTTCATCACTGGTGATGAAACTGCTGTTGGCGTCAAAGTTGGCAGCAAGTTCAAGTTCTGAGCTATAACTCAGGCGAAGGCTTCATTGCTTTCTCACACAATGCAGGGGGCTCCTTTCGGGGGGCCTTTTGTTTTATCCGGGGTCATTGTGCAAAAGCTTTTCAACGTGATGTCCGTGGCGTCCTTTGTGATGTCAGCTGGCATGGTCGCGGGTTCGGTGTTGCTCTACACCCGCATTCCGTCGCTTACCAAGCTTTATCTCAGCGAATTGAAGCTTGAGTTGACTGAGATGATCACTGACATGGTGCCTGGTCAGATTGATGAGGCTTTGCCGGAACTCCCGACAACTACAGGCCCAGCCGTCCCAATCAAATCACCATTTTGACGTTGGCGGTCGGATCCTCTGGGTCATGACATTCAGGGCCGAATCCTTCACGCTGCAGCTGCGCCATGTCGAGTTCTGGCGCGGGTGCCTCTTGTTTCTGCTCAAAGGACGCAAGCCATTCGCGTAGCGCGTCACCTGTAGGCGTACCTTTCGGCCACTTGACCCATTTCAGAATGGCCTTTGTATCTGTAAACGGTCTGGCGCTGTTTTTAGCCATTACGGTATAAACGACGGGCGGCCCCTCTCTCCTGCGGTTCCTCTCAATCCACAGCTGACCTGCTACGAACCGATCGCCTGATTTCATGCCCCAAATTCGTGAGATAGGTGTTCAAAGGATCGGCGTGCCTGACATCTCTGTGGGGCAGCCAATCCCGCCCCCTGTTTTACCAGCAGCGCCGCCAGTTACGTCTACGCGCTTCCCAGTTATTGATATGCCTGGCTGTGTGCGGGCCAGGATTGCTGTTGGCAATGGAACGGAAACGTTTGAGGAGGACCCGCGCGGGAATGTAACTCTGTGCACCGGAGCGGTGCCTGTCTTTGAAGCACCGGATTACAGACCGCGTGACTTTACTTGGGTTGAGCCACCAAAGGCAGACATAAAAAAGCCGGAGGTGGCGACTCCGGCCAAGGTTGCATCCCCTCGAGTGCCGGGCGGCGGTCCCGACATCACAAATCTGCCTAAAGATCCGCCGTGCCCACCGTTTGGGTCAAAAGAAATCGGATCGTTTAACAAATTAGGGACAAAGGTGCTGGCTGGTTATGAGCTGCAAGACGGCAAGTGCGTGAAGCTTTGGGATCCTGTGCCTATGGGGCAGGTCATCAACAACTATGTGCCTGACGCTGGGCCGACAGCATCGGTTGCATTGACTGCTGCGTTTGCAACGACTGTGGCGATCTTCGCCAAGCCCATTGCGTCACTACTGCAGAAGCTGGCAAAGCCTTTGACTAAGAAGGTGGTGAAGAAGGTCAATCAGAAACTTGGCCGTAAGGTAAAACCGGAATCTTTACAGCAGCGGCGGGTGATTCAGCGTCACCGGAATCAAGCCATTCGCGATCTGAGGCGCGCTCTGGGTAAATGATCTTGTGCGTGTGCCCTTCTACGGGCTTGGGTTTTAGGACGACATCAGCGCAGATGGAATAAAACGGTGAGGTTTTTGCGAAGCCGTAGCCACCCTTTATGGCTTCAGAGCAAGCCTTAAGCCTGCCCATCTCGTAGTTGAGCCGCTTGTCAGCCAGGGCTTGTTCGTACAGCGCGACTTGCTTGCGTTGCGCGTCCTTGCAGAGGTTGATCGGCCCCCAGTCCAGCGGGATTGAAAAGGTGGCTGTGATGCCAAAGTTGTTGCTGAAGTTTTGGCGATAGCCTGTTCTCTGCGGTTTCGTATAGAGCACCTTGCCAGGATTGTCTGGGATTCCGTCAGGGCCATCAAGCCCAGTCTCTGGATCTATAAGGCCAAAATTATCGCTGTTATCGTACACATTTTCGTGATAATACTCATTGTTTGGCTGGCCAAAAGAATGCGTAGAAGAGACAAAAGGCGAGATATTTAGAGTGGCTCCGTCACACTGGATCCCGCTACCTACTGCGTATTTCATATATTGACCAGGAACAATTTGCACCGCTTGATTAACAACGGAGCCTGAAGAATTACTCACCGGAGATGCAGTTGCGCTCACCTGACTTGCGGCAGGCAAGCAATACAAAAAGCTAAGCGAAACAGCTGCGGCGACTGCTTTCATTGGCTAAACGTGCTGGTGGAATCGACGACAGTCTCGATTAGGGTCTCGCGCTCGATATTTACCCTCTCAATCAGGCCAGGGCCTTGGTAGGTCTCAGCAAACTGAAAAGCAGCGCCAGGTGTTGTCTGCACCCAGTTGGTACGAGAGGACAGGTTCAGAGCAGTAGCACTAGCTGACGGGCTTACAACTCCGCTAGATGGCTGAACTCCTGTGCCGCTGACTGTGTACTCAAAGCCAGTGCGATAGCTCTCAGAAACAATCGACTCTTTGACAATCGTCTTTGATTCCGTGTGGCTACTGACGACACCTTGGCTGAAGTTTGGGACGACAGGCACTGCCACTGCTGGGGAAGGCAGCAGCAGCAAAATGATCAGCCGTTTCACCGTGTTGTCAGCTCACTGATCACTTGACCGATCGAACTGGTGTTGGCTCCACCAGCGGTCACAGTGACTGCACCTGCTGTGGTGATGGTGCCAGCCAGAGTGCCAGCCGTTCCAGCTGCAGTAGAGGTGACATCACCAAAAGCAGGAACTGCGCCAACTGTTGGAGCGGAGGTCGGAATGGTGTCTCCAATGGTGTAGCTGTTGGCAAAGCTGAAGGAGTTACCGCTGGTTGCTTGTGAGGCGGTAACAGTGGTCAACGCACCAACGCCCGCAGTGTGAGCACCCAGACCACCAACAACGCCAGCAGTGTTCCCGTCGGTAGTTGAAACCCCAGAGCCGCTGATGCTGTAGCTGTTTCCAACGCGAACAGCGCGAGTAGAAGCACCGCCAACCTCCAGTTGTACTGAGCTTTGAATTTTGTGGGTTAAATCAGCACGAGCAGGCAAAGCGGCTGCCAATGTGATGCCCAATACCAAAAGTGCGCGGGTCATTTGATGCCGACCTTTGAATCTTTGCTATCCACGATAACGCCGTTGTCCTCTTTCTTTTTCTTGCCCAGTTTCCCTAGGGCTGGTGAGTAAGAAGCCGCAGTCCCAGTCAGCAGGCTGGCCGGGAAAGTCGGATCGACAGACTGGGAAAAGATGCCCAAATAATTTGCGGTCAAGATGCCCATTGACCACAGCAGAATGGTCACGCGGACAACATCGCCTAGCCAAGAATGGCCTTGTTCTTCCTGTTCTTCCGGCTTGGCCTGTGGGGTTTCTGCCATGATTGAACAAGCGTTAGGGGCGGGTCATGGTTGAAGTCTGGGCCGCCGTTGCCGGGGCTAGCGTCACCGTAGCTGGCCTAGGCGTTTCAGGTCTTAATCGTCAAACCCGGCAGGGCCAAGACTCCCTGATCCGTCTAACGACTGCTGTCGACAACCTGTCCAGCAGGCTGGATGTACTTCATGGCGACATCAAGAGCAAAGACGTTGAGATCTTTGGGAGATTGAACGAATTGGAGCGTTCAGTGGCTCGACTGGAAGGGCATTCAGATAGGCACTAACGTATTAGTGCAGTTCAAAGCGCAATCATGCTGCTACTGATCCGCCCAATTTTGTTCCGGTTCATGCAATCGGAAGGTGTCAAAAAGCTGGTGATTGATCTTTTGGAGGCGTACTGCTCCTCAACTGACAACACCATCGACGATCAAGTTGTGGCCTTTGTGCGCAAAAACATGTATCCGACGACAAGAGTGGAAAAGTAGGCGTTGTCCGGCATCATCCAAGTGACCCTGCTGGTTATCGCCATGGGCCTCGCGTTGCTGCCGTTTTTTGAGTGGTACAAACCAGACGTGCCTCATCGCATGGCTGCCATCAAGCAGCTAGAGGAGGCGATGCCTGAGGAGTTGTTGTCGGAAGACGCTGAGTGGTTTCAGGCTTGGAAGGCTAGCGGCATTGACCAGGAGGTTTATGTGCCTCGCTACTTCCGACAACTCGATTTGCCCGGCGGCGAACGTAAGTGTTTCACAAGCGCCTCGGCCATGATCGCGTCTTTTTATCGGCGCGTGAATACGCAAGAGCAATACGAGGCCGTGCTCCGCCCGTTGGGTGACACAACATCTGTCGGCGCTCACGTCAAAGCACTGACAAGCCTGGGGCTAAAGGTTCGCTTTGTTGATACTGCCGACGCAGAAGACGTGATGGAGGCCATCGACGCTGGCATCCCTGTGATGGTCGGCTGGTTGCATCAGGGCAACATGCTGCGCGGTGAACCGCCAATGTGCAGCAGCACAACTTGCGGGCACTGGTCTGTCATTCACGGCTATAGCGGCCGTTACAGCAATGATCCAAGCTGGCTGATGTCAGACCCTGCTGGGCTGCCAGACATTGAACGAGGCGGTCACAACCCTGCTCTTTCTGGCTATCGCGTCAGCGTGCGTCAGGCTGCATTTCATCAACGTTGGCAAGACAGAGGGCCTAGATGCGGCTGGGCCATATTTGTCGAGGCACAATAGGTTGCACTTAAAAGCAGCGAATGACGGTTCTGTGTGACTGGGAGATCAAGGCAAGGTGTCAAAAAAGCCAGATGGTCGTCCCGTTTGACGCAGAGTTGCTGAACCCAGCCAGCTTGGATTTGCGCCTGGGTCTCTACTTGATGGTTGAGAACATCTGCGACCCTGAGCTGATCCGCGTTGACATTTCAGGCAGAACAGAAGATGACCCGTTCATGCTTCAGCCCGGCGAGTTTTGCTTGGCTGAGACACTTGAGTTGTTCAACCTGCCTGACGACATCTGCAGCACTTTTCTACTCAAAAGCTCACGCGCAAGAGAAGGCTACGGTCACATGCTTGCTGGTTTTGCAGATCCAGGCTGGCACGGATCACGCCTCACGCTTGAGTTGAAAAACGAGCGCCTGCATCACCCGCTGCCTCTGTACCCAGGCTTGAAAATTGGACAGATGGTGTTTCACAGAATGACCCCACCGCTGCGCAGCTATCGCGAGACAGGTCATTACAACAACCACTTGACAGTCATGCCTTCCGTGGCATGACTTGATAAGAATCTTCAAGGCTATGGGCTGGGCCGATTGGATGATCGTCGAGCAAAGCCTTGAGGAAGAGCTGGAGGTTGAACGCAGCGTCAGAGAGGTTCACAACTGCAACGACGAGGAAGCGTTGAAACAGCTTTGCGCCGGCCTTGTCCGGCAGAGCTGGCATCAGGGCAAACTCCTCAGCCAAGCTGTCACACGCATAGGTGAGCTTGACGCCAAGCTGGCTTGCTGGGATTAGCCGTGCTTTCCGGTGATCCTTGACCTGTAGAGCCTGACTGCAGCCTCGTAGTGGAAGTTGGCCTGCCAGTCATATTTGAAGTAACGAGCCATCCCGCCGTGGCTCACCTCCCAAAGCAGCATCCCGTCCTTGGTGACCTGCTTGATGGTTGGCTTCATAAAAAAGGAGCGCGACGGCGCTCCTAGTCTCTCGTTCGTCACAAGCCTAAAAGTCAAAGGCATTGCTGTCAGCTGCTGGCTTGCTCTCAGCTGCAGGCTTGTCTTGGGGGACATATGGGGAGGAAAGCTTGCCGGACAGAAATGGATCGCCTTGGTTTTTGCCTTTTTTGATCTCGCGATTCCAGCCAGCAAGGCGGATCTTGACCACTTCTTTGTCCTGCCAATCAAGCACGCGCTCAGCGTTTTGCAGGTAAGAAATCAGAGCGTTGACTTCCTCAGCCGGAACCTCAATGTTTCCGGTCACGTCAGGGCTTTTGTCGCTTTTCTTGTTTTCCTCTTTGACAGTGAACTGAACGAAGTTGATGCTGAAGTCAGACATGGCTTAGTTAAAGAACTTGGAGATGATGGTTTGAAGGGCAGAGTTGATTA
>BCSF01000334.1_pt1 | contig 19599 bp, 3 predicted proteins | sample 1016431 | NCBI WGS metagenome assembly BCSF01 (sample SAMD00045685;SAMD00045686;SAMD00045687;SAMD00045688;SAMD00045689;SAMD00045690;SAMD00045691;SAMD00045692;SAMD00045684;SAMD00045690;SAMD00045691;SAMD00045692;SAMD00045684;SAMD00045685;SAMD00045686;SAMD00045687;SAMD00045688;SAMD00045689, study...
ATTCAATCATATGATTTGAATACACAAAAAGCGGTTATTGTATTTGATTACAGCATCGGCAAGAGAGAATCTGAACCAGTAACCTTAAGTTCAACATTCTTTGATTCCAGTAGTCAACAAAGGTTGGTATCAGTTGTTTCTGCCAGTGAAGTAGATTTCAAATTTGAATTTTCTGAAGATAATGTGACATTTGTCTCAAATCCAAATATTGAAATTCAGGAGTTTTACAAGTACACCTTTGATACTTCTCACTCCTCATTGACAGGAACTTACTTTGACATGAGTCCAAGTAAGAGTTTTAATCTATTAACTCTTGAAAAAGTTGCAACTACTATTTTACCAGGAAACCCTGGTTCGTCAACATCGGTTAAGTTTGGTTTTGGTCCTAGACTAACACAAAATCTTTATAATACTAAAACTGGAACTAATTTCCTCAACTTCTATTATTTTGATAAGAATGGTATTGTAAATTCTGAGGGTGCTTTCTTTGAAATCATTACAGATCCTTTACAGGGCACAAAAACTCTCAATTATGTAACACCAAATAGATTTGTATATAATATCACCAAAACACCACTTTGGGATGGATCTGGATCTATTTCATACACAACTAGTGGTCAATTTGCTGTTGGCGCAATTGATGATGTTAGAATAACAAATCTAGGATTAAATTATAAAAAGGTTCCTTTGATTATTGGTTGTGATCCATCGGAACCATTTAGAGGAAGTGCTACTGTATTATTTGATACCGCAACAAATTTAATCACTGGAGTTAGAATTGATAATATTGGATCTAATTATGTAAATCCAAAAGTTGTAATTGTTGATGGTGATGGTACAGGAGCACAATTCAAAGCGACACAACGTAATGGAGAACTATTCTCTATAGTTGTAGAAAATCCTGGTATCGGATATACTTACGCTCCACAGATTAAAATTATTGAATCTGATGTAGACTTATATTCAGAAAGTAATACTATTGGTATTCCACAAAGTGTAAGAATTACAAACAATGGTGCTGGATATCATTTAGATAAATCGGTAGCATCAGATGTTACTTCAAAGTATACACTTGCTTTGAGAAATTTCTCTGGAAACTACCAGAGAGGTGAAGTATTAACCCAGACAATTAATGGAGTAGAAGTTTCAAGAGCAGTTGTGTCTGAGTACAGAACTGGTTCTAATTTACTCAAGATTGAAAAAGTAAATGGTATTATTAGAGAGAATGTCTCTATTGTAGGTTTTATATCTGGTGCTTCTGGTGTAGTTAAAAAAGCATATATTACTACGTTTAAAACTACAACATCCGCCACTTATGATAACTTAGGATTCTACACTTCAGACAAAGGAAGACTAGGTGTATCCAACCAAAAACTTACTGATAGTTTCTTCTATCAAGACTATTCATATGTTGTAAAGTCTAAGACATCTATTGAACAGTGGAGAGACCTTATTAAGTCTACCACACACCCTGCTGGTTTTAAACTATTTGGTCAAGTTGATGTTGAGACAAACGCTACAACCGAAATGCCAGATGCTGGCAACAGAAAGGCGGATAGTTTCTCTATTATTCAACTCTGGAATCCAGAAAAGAATAAAATTACAGTTGAAAGCACAAAACAAGTAACAACCCAAACTATTCAGTCTGTCGAAAACACTAGAATACGTGATGGGCAGGGATCTGCTGCTACATCAGAGTTTAATTTCAATGAAACTCGTGCATTTGAATTTACACTCTCTGCTCCTTTTGATGGATATTTTGATACCGATGGTAGATTACAAGGTACAACTGTTTTCCAAGTATTGGACAACACAGGATCTCCTTTTACTCCAATTAGTGCTGAAAGTTTAATTGTTACCCTTGACGGTATCTTACAAGAACCTGGGGTAGCATACACAGTAAGTAGTGACACTATTATTTTCAGCGCACCTCCATTAGGACCAGGAGCAAAATTAACTGGCAACAATATTACTGATACATCTTCATATAAAGGAACAAAATTTGTTGGTAGAAGTTTTTACTTTAAAGATAACCAATACAATACAAGATATATCAAAAAACTCAGGAATATATTCCAGAGAGGTGGTACATGGATTGATGCTGCTAATCAAATTGAAAGAAATAAAAAATTCATTATTGAAGAATCTATTGGTTATGGAAAACAATATTATAGTTCGTTAGATTGGAGCACTAAACTAGATGATTATACCGTAGACATCGGATATATTCTAGATGCTTATCAACATGATATTAGATTTGGTGGCAATAGCAAAGTAGTTGACTATGCTAATATCTTTGCGAATGGTTCTAAGTATATTACTGACAATAAAACAGAATCCTTATCGATCTTTAGATATGCTACAAATTTAGCAAATCTAGCAATTATTAATTGGGATTATGTAGAGCAAAGTGTTTTGTTCTTCCAAGGTTCTACTGAAGTTACAGTATCTGATACTGATAGAATTGCTATTGGAATGACTATTAGTGCTGGAAGAGCATTTAGTCCGAATACAATTGTTGTTTCTATTGATAGTAAAACAAAACTAACACTTTCAAAACCAGCTCTAGCAAACGCTGGCGGCGGCGGTGGTGCATCAGCAGGAACTACATTCTTAAGTGGTTCTTCTAATGGCAATGAAGTTCTACCATCTAGTGTTGGTGCTGTACAACCAGGAAATCAATATGCTGTAAATCCAGGAGATACAGTACAAGTTCCTACATCATTTGCTTCTACTGACAGTGCTACATTCTACTTTAGTGGAATCAACAATGGAACGTATTATGATGCTTCTAATTTGATTGCTAATAACAAAGCATATTTACAAGAAGAAGTAAGTGAATTTGTATATGCCAACTATGCTCTGCCGCCATCTGATAAAGCAAAGTGTGCTAGAGATCTAGGATTCTTAATTGATAATGTTGTCTATCATTTAAGATTTGGTGGAAATGCTAAACTAGTTGAATTTGCTCAACTGTATTATACTAATCGTGGATATCCTTATGGAGAAGAATTAACTTATCTAAATGGATTGGAGATCACAGCAGCAAACGCAGCATGGGATAGATTAAAGGATCTCATGATTCTAGCAATGAGAAATCAACTAGGAACAGGAACTTACACTACGATTAATCCATATACTGATCTTACTGTTTTTACTGATACTGTCTTCCCAGTTTGTGCTGAAGTTGAATCATCTATTGATACGATGATTAGCATTGTAAAAGATATTATTGATAAGGGAACTGGTGTGGTAGAAGTTGTCAATATCAATCCTAATAAATCTGGATATTGGTCTGCTACACCAACGTATTCAAACTATAATATTTTACCAGATCCATTGATTCCTGATCAAGAATGTGTAAATGTAATTTCATCTGTTAATTCTCTTTATAACAATCTCGATGATGTACTGAATAGTCTAGAAGTTGCTAAAACTCTACCTGATTATATTGATGGTGAAACTAAAGAGTTTGAACTATATTGGCAAGATGGTTCTCCAGTTGTTACAGAATCTGATGAAAACTTCTTACTATCATTGAATGCTGTACTACAGGAAACCAAGTACAATGCTTCATACCCAGGAGATGATTCCTACTATATTGACAGAACGGTAGTTCCCAACAAATTGATGTTTGATGTTGCTCCAATTTGGGATCAATATGAAGGAGCAAAAACTTTAGGAGAACCAACTGCAGTTGAAAAAGTTACTGGCATTGGTATTGGTAACTATAAGAGAATGACATTAGATTCTAACTTAATCAATAATGTCAGAACAGGTCCTTTCTTAATTTTAGACCTAGAAGATCTTACTGTTGCTAATATTGAAGAACCTGATTACTTCTTGGTATTCATCGATGGAGTTTTACAGAAGAGTGGTGAATCATATACTGTATCTGGTCCAAATATCTTCTTTAATTTCCCAATTACAGAACAAATGAATGTTGACATGAGATACCTATATGGTAGAGATGTCGGGCAAATTCTAAATCTGTATGATTTCAATGTAGACAATTACTATGCTAACGGCATGGTTACTTTAGAAACTACTTTTGGTCTACCTCAGTTCTTGGACAAGAACTGGATGGGCAATAGAAGAGGCGATAGACTCCATGCTTATCAGTATGGTAATACTACCACATACAATATGATTGGTGAAGTATATGATTTTTCTATCACAGGCAATACTTTACAGTTCCGTGTATTTGGAAACAAGTGTGAATTAATTCAAGGTAGAGATGTTTACTTTGCTGTTGCTGGAAGATACGATACCGTATATACTATCGTTGGATTAGATTCTTCTGGATCTAGTATAACATACGAAGTTGATAATGACAATAGAACTTTAGTAAGATCTAACGAAACTTGGCGTGGAACATATTTTAGAAAAACTTACAAGAATCCTTTTATAAGTCTGTCAAGTAATAGCTTGATTAAGGTAGATGGTGAAGAAAACTTTAGAAAAATCAAAGAACTTCCAACAAACTTAACATCTAAAGAACAGAGACCTCAAGAGCAAGTATCCAACAATTATTTTGGTCAAGTTGAAGTCCAAGCATATAATGGAATAACAAGAGGTGAGGGATTATCAATTGTTGCTATCGTTGAAAATGGTTCTGTTGTTAGATTAGATTGGAACCAACGCAGTTATGATCCTGTTACACAACCAACTGCTTATCAGTATTATACTCCACCAGTAATTAACTTCATTCCTGAGAATGGAGAAGGTGGTGGTGCTAGAGCAGCAGTAATTGTCAGTAAAGGACAAGTTATAAGTGTTGAACTGATCAATGGTGGTTCTGGTTACACTAAAGCTCCAAAAGTAGTTGTTGCTAGAAGATATAAAGTATTCAAAGATACTGATATCGGTGTATCTCTGATTGATGCCAAAATTCAATTAGAACCAGGATCTTTTGGATTAAATGTAATCTCTAATATTTCTGTCCTTGGAAATCAAATCGAGGGTGTCAATACATTTACATCAATTTTATTTGATAGTCCTATTGATTCTGATAGAGTTATCACGGCAGAAATTCAAACAGGTGAACTCAATATAGTTGATGGTAATTCCACCATGCCAGTTGGCACTGATCAACCAGACGGTGCCCAGATTGTCTATATTGAACCAGATCCTGTAGAAATTGAAGGTATAGGTGGAGCATTAAGAATTCAAGATAATGAGACTGTTGTTTCTGTCAAGATCAATAGTGTTCTTACTACGAATTCTATTTCTACAGTAAGCAGACAAATAACATCTGCTATTAACCCAGATGTTATTCAGAACACTGCTCTATCTAATATTAATTACTTCCAGGTTGGTGCATTCTTGGATGCTCCACTGGATGCTAGTGACACTATCATTTACGTTGGAAATACAGACAAATTCAGTACAAATGGATACTTATTAATTGGTACAGAGATTGTCAGATATCTACGTAAGATTAATGATCGTTTCTTAAATGTAGAGAGAGGACAAAATAATACCACAGCACAAAATTGGAGTGCTGGAACATTCTTAAGACAGATTCCAGATCCAGTATCTATCGCATACGCTGGTGTTGCGGTTGTTGAATCTGAATCTCAACTTGTTACTGTCAAGGGCGGTGCTGCTGTTGGCGTAACTCAAAGAGAAACTGAATATCAAATCGAAGTTCAAGATCTATCTCCAAGAAAAGATAAATTAGAATTCCTAAGAATTCCACCTCCAAGTGGAGTAATTGATGGTTATCAAGAAAGTGTATTCATTGATGATCCTATCTCAACCAGATTAAATGGTATGGTTGATCTTCTAGATGATTATGGTGTTGTAAAACGTGATGGAACTATCATCTATGCTAGAAACTTGGTATTCCAGAATAGTGTATTCTATATTGGTGATTATACCACAACAAATGCTGGACATACAATTAGTCACTTTAATGGACTATTTGATGATGGTGCTTGTGATGTTTCGGCAATGACTCTTGCGGAAATAGAAACATATTTCCCCGCGTTGGGCATTCGCGACTTTGAATTGAGAGGAGACTCTAGTTATACACTTGCTGGAGATAAATTTACAGTAGCTCCACCATCTATTCAAAATCCTGTTGCTATATCTAATGGTTCTCAATCAATTGCTGTTGGAACTGTTACAGTACAGAAGACGACTTACTTCCCATCATCTGGTAGTTTGTTTACTAGTGATGGTACTGTAATTGATTATACCAGTAAGACGGCAACTTCATTTGAAGGTTGTACAGTTGCTAGTGGACCAGCAAACATCACACTCAACGCTGAAATCGTACCGTTTATAAAGTAATAAATATCGGTATAAATATAAATAACTCAGGCACAAATCACAACGTCGGATAAAGAAACCCATGGCTGCTATTATTTCTGATAAGTTTCGTATTTTTAACGCGAAACAATTCCTAGAATCCTTGACGGAAGGACCAAGCGAAACGAGTGCCGAGCGCACTAGAATGTATTTCTTTGTTGGGCGTCCCCAACCATGGAAAGCATATCTAGAAGTTTATTCTAAGTCTTCTACGAATTTTACCGTAGGCAACGAAGTCTACGTTGGAACATATGGTTCAACAGCATTCCGTGCCACAGTTGCTGCTGTTTATGATAGTGCCCTTCTTCTCACCGACGTTTTTGGCAGCAACGGAACAAACTCAGTTCCACCTCTTGGTTCAGATCTAAAAGAAACCGCTAACGCTGGTGTTTCCGACACGTCCGCAACTGCTAAAGTAGGTGTCTACCGTTATGCTACTGAGGACGTTCCACCCCTTCCTCTCGATAACCAAAGAGAAAAGATTTCTGTATACGACGAAATTATTGCTGCTAAGCGTATTACTGATTCGTTTGCTAGAACAGTTATTCGTCGTTACAACTGGGATTTAGTTGCGAACCCTAAGTTCGACATGTGGAAACCTGACTATTCTGCTACTCCTGCTGGTGGTGGTCAGGTCGGCAAGTCAACTGCAACAGGTCAGACCGCTATTGCTGATGCTAAGTTCTATGTAATGAACTCTGACTATGAAGTCTTCAAGTGTCTATACAATGGAGAGAACGTTGCTAACCCTGCTGGTCAGAACGCAACTGAAGAACCAAAAACTGCAGGTGCTAACTATGCTTCATCAACTGGTCTATACACTGAGACCACTGGTGCTGGTTACATCTGGAAGTACATGTATACCATGCCAACGGATGATGTTCTAAGATTCCTTTCTTCAGACTTCATGCCAATCGTTCTTCCTAGCAACAACACCCGTACTGCTGTTACTGGTGCTGCTGTTGCTGGTGCGATTGATGTTGTTCTAATTGAAGACGGTGGTTCTAACCTCCCAGCATCTCAAACTCTATACACCAGCATCAAAGGTGATGGAACTGGTGGTGTAATTGAGTTTGCTACTGATGGTTCTGGAACTATTACTTCCGCATCTATTCAAGCAAGAGGTCAAGATTACACTTATGCTAACGTACTTCTTGGCAACGGCAACCTATTCTCTGATGCTGGTTTAACCACCGCAGTTGCTACTCCCGCTAACGGTGTTGGTGCTCTTGAAGTTGTAATGCCTCCTCAGGGTGGTCATGGTTATGATCACGAACTAGAACTAAATGGTAAGCGTGTGATGACTAACATCCGCCTAACCTACGCTGAGGGTTCTGGTGACTTCCCTGTTGACAACGACTTCCGCCGCATCGGTATTATTAAGGATCCATACAACTGGGGTACAACTACTTTCTCCACTGCTGATACTCTTAGCGGATTGAAAGCAGTTAAGATCACTGGAGCAACTGCTGATTTCATTCCCGATGAAGAAATTTCACAGACTGTAACCAACGGTACTGCAAAAGGAACTGTTGTTTCTTGGACTCTCGATAGTGGTTCGACAACTGCTGGTGTTCTTAAGTATATCCAGACTAATGATGCTCACACTGATCAGGGTGTTGTAAGAGCATTTGAAAGCAATGGATCTAACGCAATCTCTGGTGGATTGTCTGCTGCTGCTGGAAACGTAGATACTACTTATGCTCAGTCTCTACTAGGTTCAACCTTTGCTGCTGGTCTTGCCGCTCCAGAGATTGAGAACAACTCTGGTGACATCATCTATCAGGAAAACCGTCGTCTAATCACTCGTGCTCCTGACCAGATTGAAGATATCAAACTAGTCATCGAATTCTGATCAAAATTAGATTAATTAAGTCCCCCGAGAGATCGGGGGATTTTTTTTATCTCTATAAATACTAAGGACAAAGAATGCTAGTATTTGGCGGAAAACGATGCCACAAAAGACTAACTTAAATGTAAATCCTTACTATGAGGACTTTGACGCGAGTAAGAATTTTTATAAGATTCTATTCCGTCCTGGGTACTCTATTCAAGGTAGAGAATTAACGCAGATTCAATCTATTCTCCAGAATCAGGTTGAATCCTTCGGTAAATATGCTTTTAAACAGGGAGACTTAGTTGTCCCTGGAGAAGTTGGTCTTAATACAAAATTAGATTACGTTAAGTTATCTTCAGTATCTGAGGTTGCTGTCTCAGAGGGAGATGATATCGTATACAAAAAATATGATATCAGTCAACTTATTGGTCTAGAAATTAGAGGTTTAAGTTCTGGTGTTGTTGCTACTGTTTTGGAAACAAAACTAGCGACAGAATCAACTGCGGATACAGTATATGTTAACTATCTTAGCAGTGGTGATTCTAACCTAGATACCACTTTCCGTCAAGGTGAGACACTAGAAGTAGTCGATGGTGTTAATACTCCTCTTTTAGTTGTTGGAACCGATGGTAGTGTTCTGCCAACTAGCATTCAAGTCAAGAATCCCGACACAGGAGAAGTTACATCTCTAGAAAGTCCTGCTATGGGATATGCTTCTGCTGTAAAGGTAGAAGAAGGTATTTACTTTGTCAATGGATATTTTGTCCGTAATGATAATCAACTATTAGTAATTGATGATTACTACAATAATCCATCAGCAAAAGTTGGATTTACTATTAAAGAAGATATCGTAACTCCAGAAGAAGATGCTTCTCTATATGATAACTCTATTGGATCTTCAAACTATTCTGCTCCTGGAGCACATAGACTGAGAATTAGTCTGACAATTAAGAAGTTTGAATTATCAGAAACAACTGATAAGAATTTTATTCAACTCATTACAGTATATAAAGGTTCTGTTCAGAAGAAAGTATCTCCTACAAACTATAGTCTAATTGAGCAAACTCTTGCTAGGAGAACATTTGACGAAAGTGGTGATTACATTGTTAATAATTTTTCTGTAGATATTAGAGAATATGCACAGAAAGATAAAAACGGTGGTGTTTACAAAGTTGACGAATTTGGAACATTTAATGGTCTTAGTGAATCAGAAGCTAGTAGAAAAATGCTTGCTGGTATTGGACCAGGAAAAGCATATATTAGAGGATATGAAATTGTCAATAAAGAGACAAAGTATCTAGAAATTAATAAAGCAAGAGAGTCTCTATCAAGTGATAATATCACATTAAAAACAAAAGGTCTTCCAACTTTCAATATCACAAACACTTATGGAAGTGTACCTCTAAACAAAGAGGGTGGCGACTTAACAGCGTATCCATATATTAATCTATTTGGAACATATAATGATGGTTCTATTGGACAGAATAATACTGAATTAGCAACAGATCACAGACAAACTGTCGATAAAAGAGGAACTACATTAACTAGTAATGATGGTATTAAAACTATTACCATTGATGTAACTAATACTGTTACAACTTTAGCATCAATTACTGATGGTACGTTTGCTAATCTAGCAGAACTATTTTTCATCAAAACGAGAGATGATGCTGGAAATGCGCTCACAACAGGAAAACTTAAAGCACTATCTTTTGCTAAGGTAAACAAACCTCTTCTAAATTCCAACGATCAAGTCTTATTCTTAGAACTTACAGTTTCTGGTAACAAGGATGATATCGATTTACTTCTTCTAGAATATGATTCTGGAGATTCTAATCTTCAGAGAAATATTTTCCTTTCTTCAGCAGATGCTGCTACAGACTCAAACGAACTAGGATTTATTGTTGATTATAGTGAAACTATTACTCCACTTATTGGTAGAGCAAAACCAAACAATTTCTTCCTGAAAAAAAGAGGTCTTGGATTCAACTCTGATTCTGATATCGTTCTATCTAAAGGTAGATTAGCAGGTGGCGGAGACACTTATAATGCTGTCTTTGGTTTGTCTTATTTTGATCCCGAATTCTTCACTAAACTACTTCTAGAAGTATCTCCAACTGGATCTAGTTTTGGTGTGGGCACATATGTTACTGGTTTAACTAGTGGTGCTTATGGTGTTGTAGAAGGAGATCCATCTGGACTTTATTCTGTTGGTAAAACTTTATTTGTAAGGACTCTATCAGGTAAGTTTGTTTCTGGAGAGTCTATTAGAGATGAGAGTGGTTCTACAAATAGAATTGCCAAAGACAATACTATTTCTCACTTCATTGTAGTAAATAGAGGTCTTGGATATGCTACTGGTTCGACACTAGTAATTAATGGTGTTGAATATGATGCTGCAGCAGCAGAGTTGATGCGTTTGACTAATGGATCTTTCTATAACGTACAAATCAATAATAAATCTGCTTTATCAACTGAGTATGCACAACCACCATCTGTAACTATCAAACAACCAGAGGGTTCTGCCAATCCGACTGTTGGTGCTGTTATTTTACCAGTATTGGTTAGAAATGCTGTTACTACCTATAGTCCTCAAAATGTAAAATCTGTATCAGCACAATATGGATCTGGTAATTCAAACATCTTTACTGCTGATTTGGTAACAGATGATCAAGCATTTGCTGAAATCAAATCTGTAACTGATTTTACTTTCTTTGGATCAAAAGGATATAACTTTATTGAGTCAACTAGTTTCAGTGCTGATGCAAGTCTTCTCTTACAACAGGGCGACGTTGTTCAGTTCTCAGATGAAGACAACAATTTAGTTCGTGCTGTTGTACAATATGCCACAGTTAAGCAAGGGTCTTCTAAATCTAGAGTATATCTAGATACTGTTCTCCCTGGTGATGTTACAAATACCAGTATTGTTAGATTGCGTCCTAGAGTTGAAAACGCAAGTCAAGGAACACTTATCTTCCCATCAGGAAGCACACAGATCAAAAAGATATCTGATACTCCAGAAGAAACTAAGATCAAATATTTCTTCCGTAGAGATTTTGTAACTACAGCATCTACATCAGGTGGTACTATTACTTTTGCTGCTCAATTACCATTCGGCACACAAAGATTTGCTACCTTCAATGAAGAAAACTATATTATCACAGTTTTAGATCCTGGTGATGCTTCTAACATCACAAAGGGTGATATTATCTACGTTGATAAAGACAGTGTAGTAATTGCGTCTTCTACAGATACTGCTAGTGGATTGACTTCTGGTAGTATTAGTCTAAATCTACCATCAACGTACTTTGGAAACATTCCAACAAATGGAACGTTCCCCAAATTAAAACTAACAGCAACTTTAGAAGTTCTAAACGCTAAACCCAGACTAAAAACTTCTATTGAGAATAAGAGAATTGTTGTTACTTCTTCTGGAGATCGTGTAATTCCATTTAGAGGAACTGATTACGATAGTGATGTAGTAGAAACTATTTCATACTCCGATGCTTACAGATTGAGATACGTATATGAGGGAAGTGCCACACAACCACCATCGGTAGATACTTCTGGAAATCTAATTTCAGGAACAGATGTAACTGACAGATTTACTTTCGACAATGGACAAAGAGACACTGTATATGATGTTTCTAGAATTGTATTAAAACCAGGAAAAGAGCAAACTACTGGACAGTTAGTAATTGCTTTTGATTATTTTGAACAATCGCAAGGAGACTTCTGTACTATTGATAGTTACTTACACGAAGCAGGTGTAACAGAAGATGTTATTCCATCATTTAATTCTACTGTATATGGTATCGTAAATCTCAAAAACGTTTTAGATTTCAGACCTAAAGTTGATTCTGATACTACAATTTCTGGATTCCAAAATCAATCTTCTCTAGCAAATAGCATTGGAAACTTTGCTGGAGCAGGATCTGTTATTGCTGCAACACCAGCACCTGATACAAATCTAGAATACACATTGTCCTTCAGTCAAGTACAATATCTTGATAGAATTGATGGTATCTTCTTAAACAAGAATGGAAACTTTATTGTTAAAGAAGGAAATTCTTCATTGAATCCAACCAAACCAGATCCTATTGATGATGCTATTCCACTGTTCTATGCTTATATTCCTGCTTATACGCAGACTAGTAAAGATGTAAGAATTACATCTGTAGATAATCGCCGTTATACAATGCGTGATATCGGTAAACTAGAGAAGCGTATTGAACGCCTTGAGTATTATACCACGCTTAGCATTCTAGAGCAACAAGCTCTTAATATGCAAGTAAAAGATGAGATTGGTTTAGACAGATTTAAATCTGGTTTCTTAGTTGACAATTTCGAGGCACATAGATCTGGTAACCTAGTATCATTGGATTACCAATGTTCTATTGACTCTCAGCAATCTGTATTGCGTCCACAGTCTAAAGAAGATTCTCTCTTATTGAAAGAAGTTAATAAGAGAGAAGACCAAAGATTTGTTTCTGGTTATAAGAAGTCTGGTGATATTATCACTTTACCATATACCAGTTTAAATTTACTAGGAAATAGTTTTGCTTCTAAGACACTAAATCCAAACCCATTTGTAGTTCTACAATATGTTGGCGATGCTGCGTTGTCACCAAGTATTGATCAATGGTATGATCAATCAGTAGAACCACTAGTTGTAGATACTAATACAGATCTTTATAAGATCTTCATTGCTAAAGAAGACACGAGAGAAAGTTTCTCAAGTCTATTTAATTCATTCATTGTTAACTGGGTTGGATCATCTCCATCATTTACATCTATTAATTCACTCGGACAAGTAAATTCACTAGATGCTCAGTCTTCGGTAAGTAATGCTTCTACATCATCATCTTCAAATATCAGTCCACAAAATAATGATGTTGCTAAAGGTGTACAGTCTTCTATCGTAAGAGGAAACGTAGTATCCAATGGTATTCAATTCTTTGCTAGAAGTCAACCTGTTAAATTTGTAATTAGAAGACTAAAACCAAATACTAGGATTTCTGTTTTCCTAGAGGGACGTGATATCAGTCGTTGGGTAAATCCTGATCTTAGATTTACTGGAGTTGCTGGTAATTCCTTATCAGCGTTTAATGGAACCATTACTACTGATGATGATGGTAATGCTAGTGGTCTTATTCTTTTACCTGCTGGATTTGCTCCTAGACAAAATGCTACTTGGGGTGGTGATGTAGACACTGTTGATTATGATACTGAGTCTGAAGAAGTTAGAATTACCACTGGAGTAAAAACGTTCAGGTTTACATCTAGTTCTACTGATGCTGATAAGTTATCTGTAGATACTTATGCAGAAGTTAAGTATTATGCTACTGGCATTTTACCAGAAAACCCTGTAAGTATTATTTCAACAAAACCATCATTCTTCAAAGCAAATGAAGGTGTACAGTTTGTTGATAGTAATACTGATAATCCAGTAAGACCTAATCCTCTTGCTCAAACCTTCAAGGTAGAAAATTATGATGGTGGAGTTTTCACCACTGGCGTTGATCTATACTTCCATAATAAGAGCAATAAAGTTCCAGTTAAAGTTTATCTAACTAATGTCGATTCAGATAAACCAGGAAAAAATATTATTCCTGGAACTGAAAAAGTGATTTCACCATACACATACGTTAAGTTCTATACCAATGCAAATGTATATGTTACTAGAGGTGAAAAAGTAACAGGAACAACATCTGCTGCTAGTGGTCCTATTGAAAAAGTTATTGATAAAAATGGTGTTGATTTAGTTCCATCAGCATCAGGAAGATTCTTGTTAACTAATGAGCAAGTATACACTCTTGTCCTTAGCAATCACAATGGTCGTTCGTTTAATCAAAATGAAACTCTATCTGTTCCATCGGTAACTCTTAGAAATAACACTGAGGGCGAAAATGGTATCTTAACTGTTGCTAAAGACAGTGGTAAAGTTTCTGGAATTAGAATTACAAATCCTGGACAAAATTATACCAATGCTATTCTAACTATTGAGAGTCCACAACTTCCTGGTGGATCAGTTGCTACTGCTAGTGTAGAAGTTTCTGATGGAAAAATTTATAACACTGAAATCAGTCTAAATGGATTTGGATATACAGAACCTCCTTCTGTAGTCATCAAAGGTATTGGTAACGGTGCTGGAGGGTGTGTAATTGAAACGGAGATAGAGATTGATAGTCCAGCAGTTAGAATGGGCGTAGCGATCGATCAGGAAGGTCTCACAGACTCTACTGTTCCAACACACTTTGAGTTTGATCATCCCGTATATCTACAGAATGACACCGAATATGCCATGGCAGTTGAAACTGATTCAACTGATTATGAATTGTGGGTATCGAGATTAGGTGAGGTTGATGTTGCTACTAGCACCGTTATTACTACACAACCTTCTCTTGGTTCTGTATACAGATCACAGAACGTAGATACTTGGACTGAGGATATTTTTGAAGATATCAAGTTCTCACTATACAGAGCAGAATTTGATATTAGCAAGACTGCAGAACTCTTATTGACTAACGAGTCTCTTGGTTATGAGTTGCTTCAAAAGAATCCATTTACCACCAATGCTACAGCGAATACCAACGCAACATCTAAATTGTTCAGAAATAACAATAACATTGTTGAGGTATCTCATAGAGATAATGGATTTGAAACCTCTGGTCTATCATATGTTTTCTACAAAGGAGCACTAGAGACAGGTGGTGTTACGGCAGATGTTCTTAACAGCACTCTGTTCCAAGTTACTAATAGCGGAATTGACACATACAACATTACTTCTTCCGTAGCTGCTTCTGGTAATATTGAAGGTGGTGGTGAAGTAGTATATGCTACTTACAATAGAAAGTATGAAACTCTATACCCACAAATCCAATACCTATCATTTACTGGCACTAAGTTAGAATCAACAATCAAAACAACTAATGTTGTTCCTGTAGATTCTACCACAATTAACTATACATCATATTCTCAGAGTGATTATGAAAAAACTTTCTTGAATGAACCACATTACTTTACCAATCAGAAGTTTATTGCTTCTGATATTAATGAAACTCTCAATAATGTTAGATCACTTACTTACAAGTTAAATCTATCATCTACGGTTTCATATCTATCTCCTGTTGTTGATCTTTCTACAGCAAGTGTTAAAACCATTTCAAATAGAATTGAGTCTGCTTCTGGTCAAGAGGATAGATATGGAAGAAGAGATCAACTTATTAAATTCTTCCCAATTTATAAGTTTAACCTAGGAAACACAGGTGGTACTCAGATTCAAGATAATCAGTCAATAGAAGGATATACTTCCAAAGCAGTTGGAACAATTGCTAAAGTTGATGGAACAACGATATGGGTAAGATTGAAAACTACGCAGTTCTTTAAGAGAGGCGAGAGAGTTTCTCTCGGTAATCAACCAACTTTAACCGAGACAGATGGTGGAGTAATTGTACCAGCCGCTAAGGTTGATACAAATCCAGTAGAGATCTTTATTGATATTCCTGATGCTGCAACAATGATTGCCAGAAATCCATCGACAATTCTTGAAACATATGACAAGATAATTACTGGATCTGCTGTTATTTGGGACAATAAAACTCAGGAACTAGAAGTAAGAAATGATACTCAACCATTGTTAGATAATTTCACTGGAAGAATTATTGATAATATTGTATTCAATAGAAACTCCGTTGTCAATGATCAACTTGCTGATATTTTCAGAGTAGGAGATTTCCTTAAGTATCCAGACCAACCAGATGAGGAGGCAAGATTCTTAGAGATTCAATCAATTGATTATGCTAATGGAATTACATATGTTCCTGATAACACATCTAAGAATAGTTCTTCCGTAGCAAAATATGTTACAAAAGAAGTTGCTATCAATAATCCAGGAACTTCTATTGATGTACAACTAACATTGAATTCTAAGAACATTGAAGATGTCGAAGTTCTCTACAAATTCAAGAGAGCATCCAGTCAAGAAAACTTTGATGATATTAATTGGATTTATTTCAATGATAATGGTCAACCAGACTCATTAGAAATTGCTACTCCAGAAAATACCATTTCTGCGGTTCTAGAAAAACAATCCTCTTATCAAGATATCAAGTACAGTGTATCTGATCTTCCTGAGTTTTCTTCCTTTGCTATCAAGATTGTCATGAAAGGAGTTGATCCTGCGTTTGTTCCTAAGATTCAAGATATTCGTGCTGTTGCTTCTTACTGATGAGTTATATAAAAGTAAAGGGTCACGATGGTCTTGTGAGAGACGCTAGTACGGGAGCTATCATCAACAATGATGCTTCCGCACTAGATGCACGCAGAAAGTCTAAAAACCTCACTGCTGCTATAGAAGACATAAATAACTTGAAGGAAGAAATATCTGAAATTAAACAGCTCCTTAAAGAGATAGTACGAAATGGCAGTTCTTAGATTCGTTGCTAAAACAGACACCTTTGAAAGACAAAGGCAAATTATCAACACTATAGGTCAAGATATATTTGATCTATCAGTTGCTACTGGAGAAGGTGCTTTCAGCCTTTCTGACGGCAATGTTGATCAACCATCACTGTTTTTCACAAACGCAAATGATGTAGGTATATACAGAACAAGCGTTGGAAAGCAACTATTCATTGGAGCTGAAGGAAACTCCGTTGCGTCTTTTGATAAAGACTCTCTTACATTATTACAGAAAATCCAAAACTTATCAACACCAATCAATTCAGTTACGATTGGTAGTGGTGGTTCAGGATATAATGTAGGATCATATCCAAAAACAAGAGTTACTGGAGGTAACGGATCTGGTGCTAAAGCATCAGTAATCGTTAGCATGAATGGAACGTTCCAGTCTGGTGGTGGATATGCAGGAGGAACATATACTCAAGTTCCTTTACAAGGTGGTAATGGTACTGGAGCAGAAGCGACTCTAGAGATTGCCACCATGGGTGGTAACATTACAACTGCTGGATCTGGTGGAACTGCTAACGTATATACGAACGTTCCACTAACAAATGTATCTAGCGGTGGTTCTGGTGCTATTGCTGCAGAAGTTACCGTAGCACAAATTGGACAAGATGTTGGTGTTATTGGTGTTTTCTTCCAGCAAGGATTCAATGTTGGAGCATTTGGTAATGGATATCAGACAGGAGATGTTTTAAGTGCTAATCCATCAGATATTGGTGGTGTAACTGGATTTGAATTTACTCTAACTGGTGGTGGAGAAGTAACTAGTGTAGAGATTACTGATGGTGGTGATGGCAACTATCAAGCAAATGATGTCTTAACTATTTTACCAGCAGATGTTCAAAGTGCTGGTGGCGCTCCTATTAATAATCCATCTGGATTTTCGTTTACTGTTACTGAGGTAGGTATAGTTACAGACGTTACTATCACTGATGGTGGTGATAACTATAAAGTTGGTGACGCTATTGATATTCCATCAAGTGAACTAGTAAATACTGTTACTTATTTGGTACAAATTTTAGATTCTCAGTTAGTAGAATTTACAGGAACTTTACCAACAACAGGATTTAATGTTGGTGATACTCTAACATACAATGGAATATCTAAAGAAATTGTAAAAAGATTTGTAAATGGAAGTAATCAAATTGATGCTGTAACTGTAAGAGATATCAATTTAAATTTCTCTGCTGGACTACAAGCAGATGATGGTAATGGAAATCAAGCAGAAGTTGGTCAGTTAACAGCAGCATTAAATTACTATTTTAGTTCTGATGGTGGTACAACATATACTAACATTCCTGATTTCACGTTTCAGAAAAATGTAAGATATAATTTTGATCAGTCCGATCCATCAAATATTGGTCATCCACTTAGATTTAGCGAAGACCGAGATGGATTCCATGGTATTGTTCAAGCAGTTCCAACAGTATATGGAGAGACTTATACTGGAATTGAAGTTGACTATTCATACTTAACTAACGTTGTATCAATTGTTCCAAGAACAACTACACCAACTACATTATACTATTTCTGTGGTGAAGGAACATCAGAGGGTGCTGCTCACAAAGATGAAGGTGGATTTAATAATAGAGAAGGAACAATTACAGTTTCTGGAGAAGCTGCTCTTGCTGGATCTGGATTATCTATTACTGTCTCTGGTGTTATTCCAACATCTACATTCTCTGTATTGAAAGATGGTACAACTACATTAGGGAATACCACTGCAACTGGATTTGTAAATACTGGAACTACAGACTTACAAGGAAATATTACAGCAGGTGGAACTTTTAATCTAGGTCCAGATTTATTTACTATTGCTGCTAATGGTGATACTGTAATTGAAGGAACTCTTACAGCAAATAGCGATCTGTTCTTCACATCAGATGCTACCTTTGGTGGAACCCTTTATGTTGATGCTACCAATAACAAAATTTCTATTAATAGAGATCCAGCAGTAACTCCTTTAGTTGAAGATTTTGAAGTAGATGGATCAGCTTCAATTGATGGAGATGTAAAACTTGCTTCTGATTCGGGAGCATCTGTCTCAATTGGTGGAGCAGTTGGATCACAAGCACTAAATGTTAGCGGAAGTGCTATTGTTTCTGGAAAATATATCGCACCAACAACAGGAGTAGTATCAACTCCTGTTTATACTTTTGAAGGATATGAAAAACTTGGATTATCTGCTAACTCTACAAATAAATCAGTTTCCGTAACTGGAGAGACAGGTGAATTAATTAGATTTGAACCAACAAAATCTTCATCATTTAGAGACTTTGTAACTTATAAGAGAGAAATTACTGCTACATCAATTTCATCTCCTGGAGCAGGATATACAGCAGGAACATATAGTGGTGTTACTGGTTCTGGTGGAACTGGTGATGGACTAGATGCTGACATTACTGTAGCATTCTCTGTTCCCATTGGAAGAATTGCCACAATTGGAACTGTCACTACATCTGTAGATCCATTGAGATTAGCAGGCACTTATAATGAAGTAGCATATACTACCAGTGGTTCTGGTATTGATGCTAAATTTAACGTTGTAATTGATGGTACAGGTGCTGTATCTAGTGTTTCTTTGGTATCTGGAGAAATTGTAAGTTTCACAAATTCCATTAATATTGTTGCCGCAGATTCACTAGGTTCACATTCTGGAGTTTCTGGATCCACTAATGGTTCTGGATCTGGAGCAACATTTAATGTTGTTAGAGATGTTGCTGGAACAGCAACAGTTACTTTGGTTAGTAATGGTCAAGGTTATGCTGCCAATGATATAATTACTATTCTCGGATCTAGTATTGGTGGTACTGATATTACCAATGATCTCACAATTACAGTAACTGGGGTTACTGCTGGTGGAGGTTTAGGATATGCTATTAATGATGTTATCACTGTTGCTGGTACAGTATTTGGTGATGGAACATCTACTCCAGCAGATGTTACTTTTCTAGTATCAAATCCATGGATAGATTCTATAC
>BCSF01000335.1_pt1 | contig 19543 bp, 23 predicted proteins | sample 1016431 | NCBI WGS metagenome assembly BCSF01 (sample SAMD00045685;SAMD00045686;SAMD00045687;SAMD00045688;SAMD00045689;SAMD00045690;SAMD00045691;SAMD00045692;SAMD00045684;SAMD00045690;SAMD00045691;SAMD00045692;SAMD00045684;SAMD00045685;SAMD00045686;SAMD00045687;SAMD00045688;SAMD00045689, study...
CCGTTCAAGTTCGTATTCAAGTTCGGCGATTGTCCGCAGCGCGTCCCTGGTGAACGCCGGCGCCTCCATTGCCGCCCTTGGAAACTGAGGGTGCGCCGTCAGCCTCTTGGTGTGGTTGTACTCGACCGGCGCCGTATGGCAGCCCATGCAAACGCATAGCGTTATCAATATGAGTAAGTTTCGCATCATATCTTGCCTTGGCTTTTGCTTCCCGTATGCCGTCGGACACCGACAAAAAAAGGCGCTCCAATGTCGGCAGCGCCTTGCAAAGCGCAACGATGGCGCCCACCAATGACATCAAGCTTTCTCGGCGGCGTTCTCGGCCTTCTTAACTCCGTGCCGGAGAAAGACAGCCAGGGCGCTGGTGACGACAATTTGCAGCATCTCGCCGAATTGGATTTCCTCCATAAAAAACGAGCCGACCGCGCCGCAAATGGCCGTAACTCCGGCCCACAATGTTTTTGATTTTAGCATTCTATTTTCCTTTGTTCCTAATTAAAAAAACTATCTTGGCCACCAGGTAGACTAAACAAGCGACCGAGATTGAAATTTGCAGTATCTGCGAAAGATGCAGATACCAAACTCCGACGCCGCTGGTGCCGGCTCCCATCGCCTTGGCCATGTCGACGGCCTCATTCATTTGGTGATGAAGTTGCCGTTCGTTGTCCGCTGCCAGGCGCCTTGCGGTGGCTCGTAAAATTCCACTTCAAATCCGGTAATCGACAAATCAATCGACTCGACGGGGTTTGGACTTACGCAACCCTGGCCGACAAGAATCGCAACCAAGCAGATTACTGAAATTGCGATGCTGTTCGCGCAACTCCGCGAGGCGTTTTTCAAGTCCGCAGATTTCCTTTTTAACTCCAGATACCCCATCAATCAGTTTAACAATTATTTGGTAGACGTTTTTAATTTCCCCCGACAAGTCGCGCAGGACATAGAACACCACGCGATAACCAAACCACCCGACTGCCGCAGCACAAACAACTGGAAAACCCAGCGTCTGAATTAGGTTGATGGTATCGGTTCCCACTCATCGCCGCCCTACTCTGCCGCCGGTGCTTCCTCAACTGGCGCACGTTCCAAGCCGATGTCGGCCAGCACAAGACCACCGACGTATTCGTCGTCGGAACCGGCAGCGTCAGGAGTCCAATTTGTCCATGTGTCGCCGCTAATGACGAACAGCTTTGACATCAGCGGGTTCGGAAAAAACGCGCCTTCCGAATCTTTGCCAAATCCGGTCACGCTGTACTGGAGTTGATACGGCGAGTCGTTCACGCTGTTGAGTTGCACGACGACCTTGCTGATATTTAGACCCGCTTCCAAGTTGGGTACTGTGTTGAGTTCAATCATTCTGTTTCCTCGCTAGATTCTTCTGCCGCCGGTTCTTCAGCCGGTGCATTCGCTTCGGCAAACGCCGCCACAACCGATTCAGTTTGAACTGCCGCGCAAATCGCTTTGGTCACATCTGACTCGGCTGAATAGTCATCGCCGGGGTTGATTGGCTTGCGGTGATTGTTGCTGCCAACGACTGCACCGTCATCTGTGACGGTTGATATAGTTTCCACGAATACAACGCCGTTTGGCTCGATGTCGTGCCTCAATGTTTCTGTTTTTTCTAATGCCATTTCTTAAACCTTGTAAGTCACAGACCCCGCTATGCTGTTTGTGGCTGAACCACTTCCACCCGGCCCTAAATATAAAACCGTACCGGCTGCCTTCATTTCTCCACCTCTCTCAGCGTCAACATCTTCGGTCGAATACCAGCCAGTTCCGGAACTAGCTACCGTGAACGGCAATCCAGCTAACCCGACATAGCTTGCTATTACTAAATCTTGAGCGGCGGCAGTAATTGTAAACCAAACGGTAACTAAATTACCGATTCGCGTATAATTACCCGTGTAAGTAATTGATGTCCCAGCTATTGAACCGCCACCGGTTGCGGCAGGCGTCCACGTTCCCTCTGCATAATTTGATAAAGTTGTGTCACCAAGATTGATGCCACCGCTGAACGTGCATAAGCCGGTGCTACTTATAGTAACTTTATCAGAACCCCCAACTTGTATCGGAGCGTTGCCTGTGCCGTGGGGAACGAAAGCAAGGTTAGCCGGTGCATTCGTGCCTGTGCCGGTCAACGTCAACTGCGCGTCGGAATCGTCGCTCGTCATTGCAACGTGGCCGGTGCTGGCTATCCGCATCCGCTCGCTGCCTTGGGTGCTGAACGTGATTGGATTACTCGTTCCTCCGCTTGCATTTGCAATGTCAAATATGTCGCTGCTTGGATTGCTGATTACGCCTTTTACACTTGTGTTTCTGACGTAAATTGTGCCGTTGACATCTAATTTCGCATTAGCGTCTGGTGCTGTGTTGATACCCACTCCGCCATCACTGCCTATGGTGAGACGAGGAGTGCTATCATCTACGATATTAAAAGTGCCATCGCTTTTGACCCCGACTGAAAAGTCTTTCGTTGTTCCGGTGGTTTTCTTGAAAATTACGCCGCAATTACCCGCATCCGATATTGCTAGTGTTTTGCCAAAAAATGTAGAAGTGTCCGTATTCCCTGTGATTGCGACACTGCCGGTGCTGTCTATGGTGAGCGCCTCCGTGGTGTTGTTTGTAAAAAACTGCACCTTGGAGTTCTCAAAATTTTGAATGCGAAGGTCACTTCCGTTATACCCAATCCGCGCCCCGTCTGTTGCGGTCGCTCCAGTTGTGTCGGTTGACAAACGAAGGTAACCCTCACCGTCTGCCCCGTGAACGTGTAGCTTACCAGCGGGGGTAACGGTGTTGGCTAAACCGACTCCGATTTTCGGTGCGCTTCCAGCGACTCGCAGTTCCTCGGAGTTTAACTGAACCACCGGCTGCACTTGCGTCACTAAAGTGCTGCTGCTGGCCGTGCCATCCGTGTTGCCTTTCCTGTCTTGAATGGTGAGAGATTGCGTCGGATTGGCAAATGCAAAATCTAGGTCAAAGAGAAGATTTGCCGTCAGCGTTTGCGGCACATCCGCTCGCTCAAATAACAACTTGGCATCTGCCAAAGTGTTGAAAGCGCGAAAGCGGTAAAACGTGCCTAGCACGCCGTAGTTTGTGCTGTCGGCAATCCGGCTGACGTTTGCGTTCCCCGCACCAATATTGATTGACGCTGCCGCGCTAATGTCAACGCTGGCTACGCTGTTGCCGTTCTTGTAGAGAGTTAAGTCTGCGCTACGGTCAAATGCAAAGACGTAGTGAGTCGGTGTCCCGTAGTCTGCCGACATATCGTAATTTAGCGTGACGTCTGTATTGGAACCGCCCGAGTCTGTAAATCTTACGATTATGACATTGGCTGAAACGTCGTTATACATTTTGAGAACGCTGCCGCCCCCAATATGTGAGAAATAAATATACGAATCAGTTACATTGTCAGCCGTTTGATTCAGCACAAATTCAATCGTGAAATCTGTCGTGCTAAATTCGGTTGCAGCGTTGTTCGCTATGTCAATATATCCGTTGTTAGCTAAATGCAGACCCGCGCCGTCTCCAGTTGAGCCGGTCAGGCTGGACGTGATTTCGCCCGGGGTCGGGTTGGCTTTGTTTACGGTAATCATGGCCGGCCCTTATTTGTCATAAAATGCGATACATCCGTCGCCGGCAGTTTCGACATCAATGTAGAACTGCGCGTCGGTGAAGTAGTCATCCGGTGAATCGGCGGTGAAGGTAATCGTGTCGCCGGGGTTCAACGGGATGCCTGCCGTGTCGTTGCCGCTGGCTGGCTGAATGTAAACCTTGCCGGCGTTGTCGGTGCGGGCCGCCTTCATACCGACGAAGGTGAAGGAATGGCCGCGAACGGCGCCGCTGCCAAGTGCCTCCGGCGTGCCGGTGGCCGATACTGTTTTGGTGATGCTTCCGAATTGCTGCTGTGCCATTGTATTAAATTTTAAGGGTTAACGCTAAAGAGTATCCAACGGCTTGCGCCGCTGTCGTAGATAAATTGTGCAGAACCGCGTGCCGATATGTTCACGTCGGCCGCCGTCATGGTGTAGATTCGATTGGCGGCCGTGGACTCGTTGCTGCTGTCGTGGTCGATGGTCACGCCGTAGGTTGCGTTGGGGTTGTACAAAATGACCACCCTGCCGTCGGCGCCGCCGCTGATGCCAACCAGGGTCGGGTCGGCCGATGTCGAACCCAGCTTGATGAATGTCGCGTTGTAGGGATTCAGCGTGTGATTGCCTGCGCCGGTGATTGCCGTGTCATCCAACTTGGCCAATTTGAATTGGGCCGTATTCGACCACGCCAGGGCGCCGGTCATTGTGCCGCCGGCTTTTGCCAGGAAGTTGGCGTCGGTTTGCGTTGTCGTGTAGTAGCTACTTGATGGCGACGGTGCGCTGGCGCCGGAGTCGATGCCATGCGGCTGAATGCTGATTGACTGCTGAATCGCCGTCAGGTTGTTGCTGCCGTTTATGTATTCGGCCTCGATTGTCGTCGTGGCTGGCGACGTGTTGGCGCTGCCGTAGCCGAGGCTATCAATCTCGCTTGTGTTTAGGTCGAGGGTGCAGTCGGCATAGTAGTCGGAACCGTCGGCCGAAATGCTGGTGGCGCTGGTGGTTGCCAGGACGGCCGGACTGCTGCTGTTAGGCGTAACGATTGCCAGTTCAATGCTGCCGGCAGTCACCAGGTCGAAAGGCGATGTCAGGCCGCCGTCCTCTTTAGGTGTTACGAGGCGAATGCGAAGCGGCAGCACGTCGCCCTGGTAAAGTTTATCCAGGGAAAACGTGCTTGAATCATATCGGCTTGTGACGAATTTGCGGTTCGTCAGGTCAATTGTTAGCTCGAATTTGTTCGCCATTCGCCTCCATAGGCTGCCGCAGGCGTGGCAGTTTGCAAGCGGTTGTCAGGCTGAATGCGTCAGCGCGGCTGTGGTGTTCAGCAAAAAGGCGTAGCGATGTCTGGCTTCGTTTGGATAAAAATAGGTGTTATCCGCAGTTATGTTTTGAACTGTTGCCGAGTCGGTCGGGGATGCGTCCTCGCCGTGGCTTGGGTAGTTGTTTGGAACTGGTGGCGCTGGGCCGCTAACTGGGTTGCCGTTTGGGTAGGCTAAAAAGCATTTTTTAAGCGGATGAATTGCAAGTTTCGCTTTTGGATTGTTTGTTCGCTGACTTGTGCCGTCAGAGTTCAAGCCGTCAACCACTTGGATAAATAGGCTTATTGGCACCTGGCCGCCGTCAATGTTTGACTTGTAACTTGGTTGCAAAAAATACTCTCCGTAAGTCGCAAAATCTGTTGGCAGCTTAACGTAAAAAGTAGTCCCAAACTGTTCGTCGATATCGTCCGTAATAGGTTGGTGGCCTAGCTGCCCATAATGTTCGCCCGTAACCATTGCAGTCGCGCCTGTGCTAATTTTGTAGTTGTGGCTTGTTCCGCTAATCGCATTCACAAAAGTGTTTGTGATGTAGCTTGTAACTCCATATTGGCTAGTTTGGCTCAAGCTAGTTGTCCAATAAGCCGGCGAAGATATTTCCTCAAATCTGAAGCCGAAACCTTCGTCCTTGGCAAATTCCTGCACGTCCGCAATTTTCACCCATCGAAAGTCATCAATGTCATCACGTTCGGATTGTGTTTGGTCGCTCCTGGTTGTGGTGGCTGCCGCGTTGCGAATTGCGGTTCCGTCTGCCAGGTCGGTGTAGTCGTATATTTTTGTATCACCCCCAAATAAATCAAAATACAAATCATATTGGTCGTCGTTGAGAGTAAACCCCTCGTAAAGTTCAATTGGTGCAATTCGGTCATTAAGCCACCCCTGGCCAGGCTTCATTATCCGGTTGCCAAAATAAACTTCATCGACCGACAGCGGCCGAATCTTGTCGGCCTTTTTCAACAGCACGGCGAAGTTGTTGAAATGTTCCTTCATCAAGTTGATGCGGTTGTAACTGGCCGGCGTTTTGATGGTGTTCAGACTGCTGTCGTTCTTGCTGGCTTCAACCTCCTGCATCACGTCGGCAATCACCAACCTGGAATAATTCGGGTTATTGACTTCGCCGCCGGAGAAACTGCCTTTGCTGACTTTGGCGTCGATGTCGTTGGTCAGAAAACTGGTGTCGGTTTCTGACAGCGTGCCGACATCGTTTAGCGTCAGGTCGGCGCCATCCAGGCCGACAGGGTCGTTGTTAATGTCATTGTGCTTGAATGTCTCCGTGCCGGCCGTGATTGGCGTGGCTGTTTCGTACTGCCGCTTTTTCCGCGGCGTTTCGTGTACGCGATGGAACTTGTGCGCGTCGATATGGTGGCGCCGGTTGCTGACTACGGCGTTGAAATAGGCGTCCTTCCATTGGCTCGGCCAGCCGCAGGCGTAGCCAATCAAGTAACTTGCCTCGGCCTTGGCGCTGCTGCCGGTGTAGTTGCTTGAGTGTAACCGCAGCGGGATGAACCATTCCTGTTCAATCTTCAGCTTTGGCGTGCCGCTGACAAGTTCCAGGCTGAATCCGTGGTTTGTGGTTAAGCCTTCAAACCAACCTTCCGAATCGCCGCTGCCTTTTATCTCGAAAACATCACGCCAAAGCAGGAACGGCCCTTCGCTTGTAAGTGCAACGCTTTTGTTCTCCGGCGTGCTGTTCGATTGGTAGCTGTCAAGATAGGTTTTCAAGCTGCCGACGGTGTAGGTTCTGCCGTTGTAGCTTGTGCCGGATATGTTCGGGTTTGTGCCGTTGCTGGCCAGGTCGTCCATGGCCAGAAAATACCGATTGAAAACTCGCGGCGTGCTGCCATGGGTCGGCGGGAACAGGAAATGCGTCTGCAAGTTGTAAGTCGTCGACGCTAAATTTTTGACGGCATTCTGGTCATTGATTTGCAGCACGTTCGTGCCGACCGGCCAAATCTCCAACTTGTTCGGCGTTGCGTTGGTGGCGATTTTTGTGTCGTTGTTGTGAGTGATTCCGGTTGACGCCAGGGCCGCGTCGATTGTTGCCAGGTTGGTGCCGAAACTATCCCAACCGTCAAAATCTATCGTGCCGACTTCAAGCGTGCTGCCGCTGGTGTCCTTCTTTCGGTAGCCGATGGCGCCCTTGTGATAAACGGTGTCGCCGACTTTTGTCGTGTCGCTGATGGTCGGAAAGTGTCCGGCCGTTGCGTACTCGCTGCCGATGTCGTTGACAGTCGACGGGTTGAAGTAAATCCGCTGGTGATGCTTTGTGCGACTTGTAACGGTGTTGTAGTCGCTGACTTGCAGCGGCGAGTTGTCCATGCCGACAAACTCAAACAGATTATAAAGATAGTTCGGGTTCGTGATGTTGTTGGCCCGCATCGTTTCTGCGATGGAACCGTCAAAGCTGTCGACGTAAAGGAACCGAGGGTCGTCCGGCAGGCATTTAAAAAAATACTTGTAGTCGGTATGAAACGTCGTGCCGACACGTCGAACGCAAACTTGATTGTATGCCGGCAGCGTGAACGTCTTGTGCGGGTCGCTGAAGCTGCCGCAATAGATAGTGTAATCGCGGTCGGTTAGGTTATGTATGCGCCAACAAGAATATTTTTGGTAGGTGTCCGGCATCGAGAATGACGTGCCGCTGGCTGTTGCGATGATTACTTCGGCGACTGCGAACTTCCATTTCTTCTCCGGCGCCGGTTGGTCATATTCCCAAATGTAATATTCCTGGCCGCTATTCGTCCGCGTGTGCGCTTTTAGTGAGCGCGTGAGGTCTGGAGTGCTTGAACCGTCGACGTGCGCGTATCCATCGCTTGAGTAGGTCGCAATCGTGGCGCCGCTGGCTGCCGGGTCGTAGGCGCTTTGGTCGTAGGCGTTCGGTATTGTATCGAATGCAGAATATAGAACGCTTGTCGACGTGGCCGAATGGGTTGCGCCCGCCCAAAAAACAAACTCCTTTCCGCGGATTAGATTGCTGTCGGGGTAGGATGACGGCGATGCGCTGGCGCCGATGTTTTCGAGAAGGTAAGTCGAACAGCCGCCAAGCGCCTTGTCGATGATGCTGTCGGCCTCGGCCCAAAGCTGATTCATCTTGGCCGCCGTCGGCGACTCGCTGCCTGTTAAATAATTTACAGCCAAACCGCCTTGCCTCCGGTGCCGCCACCCCCTGCGGACATCCGGCGCGGCTGTTTGACGTCAATTTCTGTTCCGCTTGTTCCCCTGCTGACTCTGACCTTGTTGTTGCCTTTCACCTCCAGGCTTTTGGCGTATGCCAGAAGTCGATTCAGCCAACTGTTTTTGCTGTTCGTTTCGGGAAGTCTTTGCGGCGCCTGCATGGTTTAACTTGCGACGGTGTAAATCCAGGTCGACCAGAGTTCGAGTTTCCACTCCTGCGTCAGCGTAATCTTGCGCCGGCCTTCGCTTACTATCTTCGGCGCCGATTTAAGCCAGCCCCATTGGTGGTCAATGTCGTCTATCTGCTGAACGCCTGTGACGGCATTGACTCCGCTCGGCCTGCTGTTCGTCTGTGCGTTGGTTATGCTGGTCGTGATGGCGGCATCGAGGGTCGGTTCGCCGATTGTGGCGTTGCCGGTCAGTTTTGCCGGCGTGATGATATAATTGACGTAGGAATAGGCACGCTGCACGACGTTGGCCGCGTAGTTGTATTCGGGGGAAAAGGTCAGCGTATGGCGCAGCGTGTAGGTCGGCCGCTGCCAGCTATCCTGTTCCTTGGTTAAATGCCGATATATGCGCTTGAGGTCGGCGTCGCAGGCGGGGTTCGTGCTGTCGGTGGCGCCGGTTGCTGTCAGGAAATCCGGCTGTTTCACTTTGCCGTCATCGTCTGTTTCGATTTCCTGTTCCAACTGCTTCTTGATTAGGTTGCGGTTCACCTCTTTGGCGTTGAAGCTGACGTTCGGCGTGACTGCCGTGTCGGTCACTTGTGTGGTAAAATCTGGCGCCTTTATTGTCGGCTGTTCCCAAAGCGAATACTGCGTGTCGTTGCCGTCCAGTTCCCAAATCTCGACCGGCGATTCGTCCAGGCCGCTGCCGCCCCAGACGTCTTTCTGATAATTGACGTATAGCTTGGCTGTGGCGCCGTCCGGTTCGAAACGAATGTTGCTTGCTGAACCGTCGCGGACATAGCGGCCCATCAGTCCGCGCACCGCAGTCGTCTCGCCTTCAAACTCTTTGGTGAATGAAAAACCGTTGTTTTTGTCCCATGCGATGCTTGGGTTCTGTTCGACTAAATTGACTCCCTTAACTGTCGGCATTTTATTCGCTATTCCTTGCGATGTCTTTTGTGTTGGTGGCGATGCGTTTCAAAAGAATGTTGTTGTCCTTCTCGATGGCAATCGGGTCGGCTGATTGACTGACTGCCGCACCGATGCGCTGCAAGGCGTTGAGTGCGAGGCTTGGCTTCATAAAGCCGGTTGTGGTGGCATCTTTCGACTGCGCTTCGACGGCATCCTTCACCCAATTTCCCGCCCCGGCTGACTGTGCTTTTGTGCCGCGACCGACGAACGGGTTGATGCCTTCAAGGAAGTTGGCCATCTCCGGTCTGGCTAAAGCCTTGCCAAAGTTTTTTGAAATGTCGTCCCATTCGCTTTGTCGAATATCAATTCCCATTCGGCGCTGCGCCAGCACATCGCTGTCCAATCTTTCAGAGCCAGCCTTGCCGGAAAACATAAACGATTGAGCGGCAATCTGTTTTTCTAGGAAATTAAGTTCGTCTGGGTTTCTAGGTGAACCGGCGTAATCAAAAATATCTGCCAACAATCCGACAACATTGGCCGCAGCAGGCAGCGCGGTTCGCTTTAGCCGGTCAAGTTCGTCATTAAATTCGGCCAACTTCTTAATCGTTTCGGCTTCAATGCCTTTTGGTGCATCATCCATCAAACCGGCAAAACCGCCGGCAAATGCAGGAATCAAAGTTGAACCACCGCGGCCCATTATGTCCGTCAGGCTTTTTGCCTTATCCAAGGCACCGCCGGCCTTCTCGATTGCCTCGGCAATTTTCAGGAACACCTGTTCCGGCGACATGGTTTGCAGCATTTGCAGCGATATTCCAAATGCTTGGAATGCACGCATCTGCGTCGTCAATCCCTGCTTGGCGCCTTCGATGGCTTTGCTGGTGTTGATGAATGCCTTCTCGACATCAGTCAAAGCAGCGCCGGATTGCGTTGCAGCAAAATCAAACTTTTGAACGGTGTCGGTGCTGGTGCTGATTCGCTTGGCCGTCTTGTCGATTTGGTCGGCGTGCTGGAGTATTCGCCTTGTGGCGCTGGTTAAGAATCCAACAGCAAACACACCACCAATCGCGCCGGCCATGCTTGAAGCCATCCGACCGGCGGCCGCTTTGGTGCCGGTTTCCATCTTCCGCAAACCGGCAGCCCAACCGGAACCGTCCAGAGACGTCCGGCCCTTCACGTTCATGTGCGCGGTTGCCATTAGTCAGTCGCCTCCTGCTGCGCTTCTCTATGCCGGCGCAAAAGTTCTTCGGTGTTGTCGTCGCTGATTTTCACGCTGCCTTTCAATTCGTTTAATGTCAGATAATCCCACCAGGTCTGGCCAAGCGGTTGGTTCATTACGGCCGACGCGCTGAAGCCTCCTTCGCTGATTAGCTTCACGCGCATGGCTTGCGGCCATGGTGCGCCTGCCTTGGTTCCGCCGCCCTGGCCTTTTGTCCAAAACTTCGGCATGGCAAGCGCGGCGTTTATGTAGTCGGTAAACAGAACAGCCTTTTCGTCCGCTTCAAACTCGCCGACGTTCTCGGCCCAAGCCTTGATGTCGTCACCTAGTTCGGCGCGGCGCAGTAGTTCCTGTGCGCCTTCAAACGTATTGCCGCAGACCAGCAACCCCAAAAGCAAATCGCCCAGAAGCGGCTCTTTATCTTCGCAGACAAAGGCGCATTCCAGGCGTTGCAATAAAAGGTAATGTCCTAAACTGAACGGCCGCAAATCCTGTCCCAAGATGGTGACAGGCTCGGGGATGATGCTGTGCAAGTAGTCATCCACATTTATGCGAGGTCTTTGCCGCCGCCGGTAAATTCGGCATCTTCAAGGCGCAGCAACGTCAGGCTGGCCGTCATCTCGTTCTCGTTTGAGTAGTTGGCCGTGCTTCCCATCAGATAATACTTGCCGTTTAGGTCGTCGCTGCCGCCAGCAAAGTTGGCCAAAGTTATTACGCTGCCATTTGTGCCAAGGTCGGCGCTTGAACTGCAAACAACGTCGACGCTGACTTCCTTCGATTCGTCATAAATGACGTAAGACATCGCATCGCCGTCGCTTCCTTTGATTTGCCTAGTCTCGGCACGGGTTCCGCCGCTGGCGCTGGTGACTATTGCCTCGCCGGTGAATCCTGTCGTGGCACTAGAAACAATGCCAAACTCGACGCCAGTTCCTTTTACTGTGGCCATGGTTTATAGGTCGCTAAATGATGAGCCAGGGAATTTTATCAAGTTGACCGTCATGGTCATCTCGCTCTCGTTGCTGAAATTTTCATCTGCGCTTGTGACGTAATACTTGCCGTTGATTGCTGCCGCGGTGAATGAGTCCAGCTTGATAATGCTGCCAACCGCAGGCAGTAAAACGGTGTCTGCCGTCACTACGGTGGCCGTCACTTCGGTGGTGTTGTTACTGAAAACCAGCGCCTCGGTGTTGCCGTCGTTTCCTCGGATGCGCTTGGTTTCTGAGCTGGCGTTTGCGTCGGGTGACGAGACGGCGGCCGCGGCGGTAAGTGCCACGCCGGCCGCTGTCTGCAATCCGCCGGCAATGCCATAAACTACTGATTTACCTTTTACTGTGGCCATCGAATTAAAATCCTCAAGTGATGTTGCTGGCGGCCGCTAAAACCTCAAGCGAAAGGTCGCAAACCCAATTCCTGTCCTCGACCGTCTTGCTAATGCTGAAACTTTTGACAGCAAAAACGGTCACGGCCTCAGTGCTGTCGGTCAGGGTTGCGGCGATGCTGTCATCCATAAATAAGTCGCGCATGGTGGCGACGTGCGTCTGGTGGTTGGCCAGGGTCGTGTCGTCCATTGACTCGACCAGGCGGATGACCAGTTCGCAATTAAAGTTGCCAAGGCCAGGGATGGATTCTTCGCCGCCTTCACAAATCACCAGGCAGCGCGGCAGCGAGAGTTCGTCGTCGTCCTCGCCCTTTGAAACGGTGATGCTGTAACCGCTGAACGTGCTGTCGCCGTCAAGTATAGCCTTGGCCCGTGTTTCTAGTTTTTCTTCGAGTGTATTGTAAGCCATTAGAATCCTGCTTTTCGCCAATCGCGTCCCATTTTGCGCTCAATGTAAACAACCATGTCGGCCATGGTTGCGTTCAGTCCCGCCTTCAATCCTTTAATGATTTTGGACTGCGCCTTCTGGCTGTTTTTGGTGGCGCTATTGACTACCAGCGCCGCCGGTTTTAATTCGCTGCGGGCCGCCACTCCGTAGCCTTTCGGCTTGGCTTTGCCTTTGGTTAATCCCTTCGGCCACCGGACGCGGTCGCGGCGGTCGACTGAATAGGATAATTTTTTAATGGCCGGCAGCCAGCCGGAGCGCAGAAATTTGACAGCCCGCACCCTTGCATTGATTAACTTTTGTGCCGCTCTCTCTAGTTCCTTGCCCCAAATTAAAGGCTGGCCCGCCTTCTTGCGCCGGCTGTTAACTATGCGGGCGGCGAAGTTGTCCTCTTTCAGAATGCGCTTGCCTTTCCGCAGGGCGCCCGTCTTGCGGTTCCGGCCGACCTTGTTGCCGATGGCGCCAAGTTTGTACTCTATTGCCTTCGGGTCGGCTGCCTCCGTCAGTCGTTGCGCGTTGAATGCCAGGTCGAGCGCCTTTTTGTTGACGATTTCGCGGAAGGTTTTTTTGTTAACCTTCGCATATCGTCGAAGCGTCCGCGTGAATGCTGCCTGGTCGATTGTCAGACTCATCTGTCCGCGCTCATTAGGTCAAACCGCACCTCGGCGCCGTCGCCGGTGGTTGTGATTTTCTCGATGCGATAAGCCTGGCTGGTGGCTGTCATCTTGGAACCGATGGCCGGCAGGCTTGAATGGTCGGCCTTCTTGCCAATTAGCGTGAGGTCAAAGTCGTCAAGGAACCCGCCTTCGCCCGCGTCCTGGCCTTTGCTGATTTCGTTGACTGCGCCGGTGTAGGTCGTTGCGCCGATGGTTTAGTTCGCCGGCAGGTCGGCAATCATTTCGGCGATGTCGTCTGAATAGCTCATAATAAAAAGGCCGGCAGCCGTTTTTCGCGACTACCGGCCAGAACACCTAAACCACTACCCTAGGCAGAAATTTTTCTGCGCTTAAAATGCAGCGGCGACTTGTAAACCGTCACTTCTTCAAACTTCGGTTTGTCGGCCTCCGCTGCCTCGGTCATTGCCTCAAGTGCTTTGTCGGCGTCGCCACCGACATAAAGCACCTTGAACTTGTCGGCTTTTCGGCCGACGGCAATGTTGACTTTCATTAAGCGAAACAATTCTGAAGCTTTGTGCCGGTAGCGACACCGTACATTAGAGTACGGTAAGGTATTGTGCTCCGTCCTTTGCCTCATACCAATTCCGCAACTGAATTGTAATTCCGGTGTCAGGGTCTTGAACAGACTCGACAGAACCGGCCCAGTTTTCCGGCAGCGCCGGCTGGCGTGCTGCGATTATTAAAGCCTCCTTGCCGCAGACAAAACCTTCTAGGTTCTCGGAGTTCGCAGGGATGTCGGAGTATTCCAACACGTCGAACCCGTGGACACGGGGGATGTTGTTGTCTTGAATGGCGCCAGGGTTGCCGAATGCGTAACTGGCCTGGATAGCGTTATCCTTGGCAAGCGCGGCATAATAGGCTGGCTTGATAACCATGCTGCGCGGTGAACGCGGCACGTTAAGGGTCGTCAGGTCGCCGGCAAGCGTGGCAACGTCGTCGGCGCCAAAGTTGGCGGCAGTCACGACGGTGTTGTTGCTGTAAGTTGCGTTAACAACCAAGGCCAGCAAGTCGTCCATCATTGCATTAACAACAGCGTGAACGGCGGGGCGAACGAAAGTCCGCTCCAACATATCAAGGCCACCCTTTGCCACTTCCAGGTCTGTGAACTTGGCGGTGAAGTGCTTGTGCTTGTTCAGCGTGATGGTCTTGGCCGTTGATGTTACATCAGAAGAGGAATAACCGCTTGTGGCGTCTGATGCGCTTACAGCAGTCGCTACGCGAGTGCTGACCGATTCGCCGACATCTGCAACGTCGCTGCTGAAGTCGGTCGTGAATGCCGAAACGACCGGCATTTCTGCGCTGAGTGTTTCAAGCGTTTGTTGTGCTATTTGGCTGAGGTTAATTCCTCCGAGTGTATTTGCCATCTCTTTGTTCTCCTAAAAATTACTTGGTTAAAGGCTTGATGTTTTCGCGATAGAAAACGGTGCGTTCCTTTAAGTTTTCGATTGCGCTGTATTCGTTCCAAAGTTCGTCGAGTGTTTTCGGCTTGGCCGCTTCCTCGGTTTCCTCTGCCACCGGCTCGGCGCCCTGCTGCGCTACAATCTCGGCAGCGCGTTCGCCGGCAATCTCTTCGACGTCCTGCTGTTCGCTTTTCACGTCGGCAAGTTCGTTTTCGAGTTGAGCCACCTTCTCGACCAGGGCCGCGTTGGCCTTTTCGAGTTTCTCGTTTGTTACGCCAACAGACGCCAATGCGTCCTGGCCCTCATTCTGTGCGGCCGTCAATGCCTCTATCTGGCTTTTGAGGTCGGCGTTTTCTTCAGCGATTGTCATCTATCAAAAAAACAAGTTGATTCGATTCTAGGCTTTCCCAAGTTTTTGCAAGAGGGAATCCAAATTCTTGGCTGTACCGTCGACCATGCCAACGTCGGCAGCCTTCCGACCGGTCAACGTCTGGCCTTGCATATATTCGTAGTTAAGGTCGGCGCGGTACTTCTTAACGAAGCCAGAAAACTCGTTGTAGGTTTCCATCACCTCAAGTTGTAGGTGCTTGCGAACCTCTTCATCTAATGCCACGCCAGGGAATCCGGCAGCCTTGTATTTGCCGCTTTTGAATATCTCAACGGTGACGCCTTTCTCGGCCAACGCCTTGCTGGTGTCCATCACCGGAAGATAAACGCCGATGCTGCCAACCTCGGCGGATGGTGCGGCAAAAATGCCGTTTGCGCCGGCGGCCATCCAGTAGGCCGCGCTGGCCATCATGCTGTCGGTGTAAGCATATATTTTTTTGACGCCAGCACGTTGCACGTCCTCGACTGTCTCGGCCAACTCCGGCACGCCACCGACGGTTCCGCCAGGCGAGTCGATGTCCAGAATGATGGTGTCGATGTCGTCATCCTCGGCCGCCAGTTCAATCGCTGCAATCACGTCGACGGTGTCGACTGCGCCAAGCATTTTTGCCACCGGCGAAACCTTATGGCCGATGACGCCTGCCACGGGAATGATGGCGACGCCGTTTTCTTCGGTCATTGCGTAGTCGTCCATCTCGTCGCGGTCGTCGTCATCGTCGTCAAGAATGACGGTCGCTGTCAGGGTTGCCTGCGCCTGCTTCATGCAAGCCGGCAGGATGGCCCACTTTTCAAACTCCTGTTCTATCTTCATTTGGTAATCCGTTCGGGGTTAAAAGTTGCACGCGGTTCGGGTCGATGCCGTACTTGTCGGCCAAATCTAAAACAAACCGCTGCTCTGAAATTCTTTTTTCGACTTCATCTTCCCAATGCAAACCGCGTTCCGCGTACAATTCCTGCAACGTCGTCAGTCCCATCTTGTAATCCTCGCGGGCGGCGCCTGCATCTCGGCCACCGTCGACGCTAATCTTGCGCGGCCCCTGGTAGTGCCATGAGTACCAATCGCCGCCCTGCGGTCGTGGCAGAAGGCCGGCCTTCATGGCTTTACTCAAAGCGTAGCCGTCAATGCGTCGCGCAATCTTGCGGACAAGCCTCTGGTTTTTCTCGACGGTGCGCTGCGCCTTGGCAGTCACCAGGCGAACGACAGCGCCGCCAATTTTCGTCGGGTCGAGACTCAAGTCATACGGCCACTCGATTGCCTGGAAGGCGCTGCGAAGAATTGTGTTTTCAAACTCCTGCGCGTTCGCCGATGGGCGGTTCCTGTCTACAACTTCAATCTTACTACCAGAACCGGCGCGGAAATAGCGAATGGCCCCTCCCTCCAACGACTCCAGGGTCGTCGATAGGCTGCCGCTATCAATGGTTTGCTCGATGAAGGCTTCGGAGTCGTCGGCGTATCCGTCCTCGTTGTGTTCAACGAGTGCAATGCTGCTGGCTGCCTTTTGTGCGCTGAGTTCATATTCTCGGAGTTCCTTGACGTCCTGCAAATCACCAGTAACAGCAGACAGCGGCGAGATGCCGCGGCCTTGGTCGGCCCACTCTGGAAAAAAGCACAAGGCCATATCGCGGGCGCTGACTTTGCGCTCGCCGTCAATCATGTAACTGACAGGCCGGCCCTGCTTGTTTGTGATTACTCCATTAAATTCGTTTGGCCCTTGTGTCCTGCTGGCGATGCGGTGCGCCGGTATAAGTTGCACGGCCGGATAACCGCTGCCGGTTTTGGTCAATAGCACGCCGACGTCGCCGTCGCGTTTGATTGACAGCAGCGCCAGGTAAAGAAACTCTTCAAAGTCGCATTTGCCTTGGATGTCCAAGATGCCGTGAAACTCTTTCAGCCATGCCTCGGCCTGTGCGCCCCATTCTAAATCCTTCCCGACATACTGCGGCACAAACGGCTGCACCGAATAAGTGCATTGTTCCAGCAGCGCACCGCGTACCGGTGCGAAGTTGCCAAACAACCAGCGGCCGGCGCTGACAAGTTGCTGGTGCGTGCCGGTCGGTATCAGTTGCCTGGTGTCTTTGTTGAGATAGCGCAGCGGCCGACGGTGGCGGTTGCTTTGATATTGTGGCTCCCACAAGGAACCGAGTTTTTTCAAAAATCCTTTAAGCATTGCGGAACTTGGCGTAGGTGCGGGTTGACAAATAACCGTAGGTGCCAGGGTCTTTTTTCTTTAAGGCGAACCGGCATTCGCGAAGCACTTGGTCGATTGGCAAAGTGAATTGCTTGGTGGCGTTCCGGCCGCCGATGCCGTATGCCATTAGCGTTTTGCCTTCAGTCAAAAGCGTTTTGGCCTTTGCTTGAATGGTCGTGATTTCGCTAGTGGTAAAATTTAAGAATAGACCTTCCGCCCGCATTTCCTTTCAAGGATAGCGGTTGCGGTAGTTTCTCAAGCGAAACAAAAAGAAGGCCGACCAGGGAAAGCTACTAAACCTGGCCGGCCATTGTTATGAGTGAGCGCCCGTTGCGGGCTGTTGTCATGTCCAAACAAACTACCGGCAGAACCAAAAGCCGGCGAAACGATTGCAAGCTAGGCCGGCAAATCGTCAAGCGGTTTCCGCCAGGCACTTCGCCATCATTGCCGCCGCAATCTGCATACCTTCACAATCCCAAAGGTGATTGGCCCGCTTGCCGACACGATGCCATTCGTAAACGGTTTGGCCGGCCTTGTCGTGGCGCTCTCTGCGGCGCTCGGAAAACATCTGCAACTCGTACTCGTTGCCGGCATCCGGCGTGACAGTCCAGTTGGCGCCACGGCCGTCGCGTAGGTTGGCCAACACGTCTTTACAAGTCGGGTTCGACCAATGGAACAAAGTCACCGGCCGCACCCTGCCCTGGCTTTTGGTTCCGACAGCAGGGTCGACGTACACTCGCGGCGAGTAGGCGCGGCGAACGGTTTCGCCTTTGATTTTGTGCGCGAAGTCCTTGGTCTTGGCGCCCTTTATTGAAGTAAACCCAAACCGCTTGCAGGCCGCGTACACCTTCTGCGCGTTGTAACCGCTGTCGATGAACACCAGGTGCGGCTTGACGTTGTACTGCGCCCGCAAGTCCTCGATGCTTTCGAAGGTCAACGGCTTCGACCAATGCACCAGACGACTCTGGCCGTCGGCCGCCCAGGCGCGGACTACCAAATAAAATAAATCTCGCTGGACGTCGACGGTGGCAAACCGGAAGGCTTCGTCGGGCCAAGGCCATTCGTCGTCATGGGTTGCCAGTTCGCGCAGTTCGTCGTCGGTTTCCATTTCCTCAATCCAGGGAACGCCAAGCGACTCGGCCTTGAATACTTTCAGCGGAACCGTGGTTCCCACTTTCATGGCTGCCTTGGCCTGCAAAAACTCCTGCACCAAATCACGCCAGGGAACCCATGGCGGCAGGACGGCCGACCAGCGAAATGAAACCTTCTCGCTCGGCGCCTTCTCGTTCGTGGACCGCCACTTGCCGGAAATGGCGAATGCTTTGCGGACGTCCTGCCGGTCGGTGAAGGTTGCCATGCAATGCGGACATTCGTAGCGGATTGTTTTTGCCAGTTCGTCGAAGTCGTATTCATCGTTGACGTATGTCTTTTCGTTGGTGTCCCACTTGATGAAGTCGAAATTCATTTCGTGGCGTTCGTCGCATTCTGGACACAATACCTCGTAAATGCGTTGGTCGCCGGCAAGGAAAGCACGGTGGACGTGGTCGTTTTCGTGGTCAGGCGTGCTGATGACGACGCGCCTGGCGTTCCAGAATGCACGGGTTCGTTTTATCACCATCTCGTAAGCGCCAGGCGGGTAATTCCTTACCTCGTCCAGAAACAGCCACCGGATTGGCTTCGACTGCAACTTGCTTTGGCTATTGGCGCCGTTAATCACCAGCGGCATCGAAGCGAAGTTGATTTCGAGGGTCGTCTTGGCGTGCCGGTCGGTCGGGAATAGTTCGGCAACCGCTTCGCAGTTTTCCAGCGTCGGCATCAACCTTGTCCTGGCGAATGTCTTGGCTTCGTCCTGCGCGGCCATTACCCACATGGCGGGGCCAGGGTCTTGCGCGATACACCAGGCCGCCAAGGTAATCACCATTTGCGTTTTGCCGGATTGGGCGCTGCACATGATAGCCAAATCCTTGCAACGGTTGTCGGCAAAGCATTCCATCGGTTCCTTCGTCCAAGGCGCGATGTTCGCATCAAACTTGCCAGGGAAAGGCGAAGTCTTATCGACGACAATATTCTGCTCGGCCCAGCGCCATGGCGGGTCGGTGCTGCGCGGCGCTATTGCGCGGCGGGCGATGCGTTCAACCGTTGTCGTCTCCATTTGTCGTCCTCCAGAATTGCGAATGCCGCTGCAATGGCTTCGCGCTGTTTGATTTGTATGTCGGCCGCCTTCATGCCTTCAAGAATTGGCGGCAGTTCGTTCTCCAATTTGGTGTAAATCATCCCCTTGAATTGGTGAACCATCCGCGTGACTTCGACTTCTACCTCCGACACCGGAATCAGCTTGCCGAGTTTCTCGTCGATTTCGATTTCAAGAAGCGCGTTTTTGCGTTGTAGGTTCTCCGCCTGCAATCGGCCGCGGTTTAGTTCGTCGCCCTCGACCGGTTTTAGGCCGCGGGATTCGACGAACTTCTGCCAGGCTGCCAGGTCGTGACTGCCATCGGGGAATGCCTGCGGCGCCCCGTCCATCTTCGACCAGACATACAAGGCCGCCCTGCTGCATTGTAAGATATTGCAGAGTTCGACAATCGTCGGAATGCCGCGTCGACTTGTCTTTTCTTTAGCTGCCTTTTTTGCGGCCATATTTGAGTTGTAAGCGCATTTGTTTCTCTGCGCGGGTTGGGTTCATTCTTATTGTTATCTGGCC
>BCSF01000336.1_pt1 | contig 19511 bp, 25 predicted proteins | sample 1016431 | NCBI WGS metagenome assembly BCSF01 (sample SAMD00045685;SAMD00045686;SAMD00045687;SAMD00045688;SAMD00045689;SAMD00045690;SAMD00045691;SAMD00045692;SAMD00045684;SAMD00045690;SAMD00045691;SAMD00045692;SAMD00045684;SAMD00045685;SAMD00045686;SAMD00045687;SAMD00045688;SAMD00045689, study...
GAACATGCCCGATATGCAGTGGCTACGCGACCTGATCGACCGGGGCGTGATCGTCGAGCACAATCACGGGTTGAAACCCGAGAACTGTCTCCCGGACGGGGCGCCGTTCCCCTACTACTCCCGGACGATGCTCGATGCGTTTCGGGCCTCGCTACCGCTCCCCGTGCAGCGCATGAGGATTGAGGGCGCGTGGGACCCTCTCGTCGACGAGCGGTGGATCTCCGCCTTCTCGACCGAGACGCATGTGAGGGGCGACGAGCCGCCCGCCGGGGCCGTCGTCTTCGTCGGGATCGACCACGGGATCGTCGGCGGCAAACAGGCCGCGGTCGTCGGGGCCGTGGTCGGGGCTGACTCGCTCCGGCCTCGGGTCTGGTACCTCGCCGAGCACGTCGGGCACGCGCAGACGAGCCAGGAGGAGGACGCCCGGGCGATCGTCTCGATGCTCCACCGGGCGGGCCTCGAAGTCGAGGACGTCGACCTCTGGGTCGGCGACCGTCCAGCCGACGCCCGGGGCCTCGTGAGGAAGTCGAACTCGATCCTCCGCCGTCACCTCGCCGCCCTCGCGGGGATCGCGTACAATCGCTTCCCGCGGATCACGACCCCGAGGAAGTTCGACGGCTCCGTCGTCGCCGGGTTGACGATGCTCAACAGCCTCAGCGCGACCGACACGAGGGGGACGCCTCACCTCATAGTCTCGCCGCGGTGTCCCGAGTTGGCCCGGGCGTTCATGACGTTCCAGGGACACAAGCAGGACCCCGCAAAGGACATCCTCGACGCCGCGCGCTATCCTGTCGAGAGACTCGTCGGCTCTCAGCGGGCGGTGGCTCTGTCTCTGCGCTACGGGTGACCCTATGCCGTATCAGCCGATCATCTACCCGCCGCGTCCGATGATGCCCGATCAGGACCGCGCGGAGCATCAGCGGGCGCGGGCCTCGATCCTGGATGAGGACTTTGATCAGGTCCTCGACCTCTGGCTTCGGGACTACGTTGCGCCCGAGGTCCTAGAGACCTGGGGCCAGCCCGACACCTCGAACAACCCGCTCGTGTCCTACGTCTCGCAGCTCACGACGCCGGGGCGCTACAGTCAGCGCCCGATCGTGCATCATCCGAGCGAGGCCGCCGCGGGCCTCCTCGACCCGGGCGGCGCCCTCGATGCCGCCGGGTGGACCACGAAGGCCCAGACCTACGAGCGGAGGACGATCGGCCTCGGGGACTACCTCGTCGGGCTCGATGTCTTCGAGGGCTCGCTCGTCCTGCAGCTCGTCGAGCCGTGCGACATCTACCTCGAAGCCGATCCGCGACGCCCCGATCGGGCGCGCGCCCTCTGGCACCTTCGCCTAAGGTACGACAGCGTCCGAGGCGCCTACCGGTGGACGTTCACCGTCTACGACCTCGGCGACCCCGAGGCGGGCCGCCCGCCCTCGCTGCGGGTCGTGAGCGCGACCGAGAAGGACGAGGACGGCTACCGCGACCTCTCCGACGCCTACCTCGACGGGGGCGCCCTCGTCGGCGACGCCTACCCCTACCGCTACGAGGACGGGCGCGCGTTCCTCCCGTGGGTGCAGTACCGGTCGAGCGACACGGGTAAGATCTGGCATTGGTCAGAGCTGCGAGGTCTCCACCGGGGGACGCTGCACGTTTGCACCTATGCGACGTACACGGGCCGCGCGGCCCTCGATGCGACCGGGTCGCACGTCCTGACGTGGAACCTCCAGCTCCCCGGGGCCGACGTGCGCCTCGCCTCGGGGCGCCCCTACGACGACGGCGTCGGCTACACCCCGGGCGGGGCTCCGATCGAGCAAGTCCCGATCACCCCGGGCGCGATCTCCGCGTGCCAGGTCGTCGAGCCTGGCGTTCAGCCGGGCGTGAGCGTCGTCGGGCCGGGGATTAACCTCGCCCCATTGCACGCATTCACCCGCGGCTACATTCACGATCTGATGCTGAACCGGGGCCTCGGTCAGGCGTCGGTCGAGAAGGTGAGCGCGAACCCCGCATCGGGGGCGGCCCTCCATATCTCCGACCGTCAGAGGCGCGAGTATCAGGAGCGGATCGAGCCCCTGTTCCGGGCCTCTGACCTCGAACTTCTCGCGAAGGCCGCCGCCGTCCTCAACCGGGCGACGGGGACGGACTACCCCGAGAGCGGATACTCGATCGTCTATCACCGACCGCCGCGCTCACCGGGCGAGGAGAAGGACGCCCGAGAGCGCGACGCCTGGCTCGTCGAGCACGGGTATCGCTCAAAGGTCGACGTCTACCGGTCGCGCTACCCAGGGCTCTCGACCGTCGACGCCGTCGAGGACCTCCGCCGCATCCGACGGGACGAGGCCCTCGTCGCCTCGGGAGCGATTGACGACGACCGCGACGCCGCCCTCGAAGAACTGGAGGCCGCCGCGTCAGCCCTCCGGGCGATGCCGATGCAGCACGAGGAAGCGACCGACGCCCTCGCCTCTGTCGAGGCCGCCCTCGCCGCCCTGACGGGGTCCTGACGTGCCTCCCTGGAGGGCGCCCGCCGAGGTACGCAAGGAAGCCCGCCGCGCTCTCGACTGGCGCGCGGAGCTACCGCCTAGCCGTCGAGCGATGACGCCGGTCGGGGTCCGTCGGGCCGTCCAGCTCGCCGAGGGGCAGCCGGTCAGCCTCGACACCGTCCGCCGCATGTGGTCGTATTTCCAGCGCCACGAGGTCGACAAAGACGCCGAAGGGTTCCGCCCTGGTGAGCCGGGGTATCCCTCGAAGGGCCGTCAAGCGTGGGCCGGATGGGGCGGGGATGCGGGGCGGGCGTGGTCTCGTCGCATCCTCCGCGAATACGACCGAGAATGGTACCTCGAACGCCTCGCGAGGCGAAGGGAGACAGAATGAGCGAGTTCAGTCAGGAGCAAGTCGATCAGATCGTAAAGGAGCGCCTCGACCGTGCGAAGACGAAGCACGCCGAGCAGCTCGCAGCCGTCCGCGCCGAGGCGAAGCTCGCCGGGGCGGAGATCGTCAAGCTCCGGGAGCGGGTCGCCGCCCTAGAGCCCTACGAGAGCCAGGTCGGAGAGCTGCGCGGTCAGATCGAGAGCGCGACCCGGACCCAGCTCCTCGGTAGCCTCGGGATCCCTGCCGACGCCCTCGCCGACATCGAGGCGATCTACCAGTCCCGGACCGCGGGCCTGGACGAGGCGCCGACCTTCGCCGACTTCCTCGCCGAGGGCGGACCCGGTCGCGAGGTCCCTCTCCTCGCGGGGTACTTCTCCGCGGGCGCTCCCACGGGGGACGGTGTCACCGCTGTCTCGACGCCGAGCCCGGCCTCGCTCCCGGATCTCTCTCGGGGGGCGCCCGCCTCGGCTCCGAGGTCCTCGGGCATGAGTCGCGAGGACGCCGCCGCGTTCCTCACCTCGCCTGAGTTCCGCTCGATGACACGCGAGCAGCAGGACGAGGCGCTCCGGGCCGTCGAGCAGCAGAGCGGCACGTCCTATGGGTCGCGGTGGTTGACGCCGCGCGCCTGACGGGGCAAGATCGCACCATAGGCCCACTACGCGGACCCGGCGGTAACAGGGGAAGGGCGAGAGAGTTCCCTTTCCCACTCGCTAGGAGTCGCCGCTATGGCCTCGATCAGCCCTCCCGCGCTCGCTTCCGCGGTCAACAATGAGGTAGGTTTCGCCTACACCTTCGCACAGATCGCGATTCAGCGCCGTCTCGAAGACGCTCTGAACGTCCAGGCCGCGGGCCTCGTCCGCCTCGTCGGCGACGCCGCCGGCTCTGGCTCCGACGTGATCCGCGTGACCAACATCGGCGGCATTGGCTACAACCTGGCTATGAGCGCCCTCGCGAGCGAGACCGCCGCGATCACCCCGAGCCCCTTCGATCTCGGATACTCGACGGTCACGATCGCCGACTACGGCCTCGCCTTCGAGGAGTCGTACAAGGCGCAGATCCTTGGGCGTGAGCCCGCCGCGATGCTCGACGCGCTCGTCCAGACGATGCCCGAGAGCTTCCTCCGGACTCTGCGCGACCTGACCGCGACCACGGTGGCGGGCTTCTCGACCTCGATCGGCTCCTCGGGGACCGCGCTCACGATGGACAACGCCCTCGACCTCCTCGCCGCGTTCAGAGAGAACCCGGGGAGCGGTCAGCCGGTGGTCATGCTGCACCCGAAGCAGGTGAGCGATCTCGTCGACTCCATCCGGAGCGAGACGACCCTGTCCCTCTCCGTCTCCGAGTTCGGCGGCCTCCAGGGCCTCCAGGGCGGCGCGCAGACGATCCGAAACTTCGCGGGCCTCGGGTTTGATATCTCGATGTCGACGAGCATCACCGACGACTCGACCGACTACTTCGGCGGCGCCTACTCCGCGGGCGGTGTCGGCTACGCGGTCGGCTCGACGGCGGGCGTCCGCGCCCGGGGTATCGACGCGATCCGGATCCCCGAGTTCGGTACGATCGTCACCTTCCCGAGCAGCAGCTCGACGAACGGCAAGGAGACCGCCGAGGCGCGTAGCTTCCTCGGTGTCGCCGCCGGTTCGAGCGACGTGTTCGTTCAGCGTAAGGTGATCTCCAAGATCGCCCCCTGATCGACCCTGACGCGCGCCCGGGCTCCTCCTCGGCGGCCCGGGCGCGTCTGCACCTCGCCGGGGGACAGAGACAGCCAATGCCAATCCGAGCGAAGAAGAAGACCTCGACCGCCGCCGACGCGCTCCTCGTGGGCGATGTTCCCGAGACGGTCGACCCGGGCCTCGCCGCCCTCCTAGAGGACCCCGTCGACACGGGCCGATCCTCCGGGCTCCCGAAGCTGCACCCGAAGCCGCCGTTCTTGCTCCGTCACTGGCCGATGAACTGGGAGATCGGCGAGGTCGACGGATCGCCGACGTGGCTCCCGCGGGTCGAGCCTCACCTCCTCGTCAGAGGCGCCGCGGGGATCCGCACCCCGGGACCTCACGAGCCCGAGTCAAACGCCTACGCCGACGCCGTCCTCGAAGCGAGGCGCCGCGGGTGGGTCTACCTGCCCCTCTCGACCTCGATCCCCGACGAGCTGCTCCCGCCGGGCGTGCCCGCGGGCCGCTACCGCCGCCGCATCCGAGGGCAGCATCCGATCACGCGCGTCGATGTCGAGGCGTGGGTCTCCGCGTGGGACGTGCCCGAGCCGGGGCTCCCCGGTCAGCCGCTCACGTTCACGCGACACCGCGAGAGCTGGAACCGGTGGCGGGCCTCGCTCGTCGCCTCGGGGGCGATCGCCGCACCCGTGCCACAAGCGACCCGGGCCGTCCGCCAGACGATCGAGCGTCACCTCGGGCGCACCCGCAACAGCGGGATCGCTCCTGACGTGAAGGCCGCCAAGGTCGAGCGCCTGGAGGCCCGTCTCGCCGCCGCTACCTCCGCCGGGGTTCCGTCATGAGTGCAGACGAGCGCACGCGCCGAGAGAGCATCCAGAGCGCCGCTAAGAGCCTCCGAGAGGCGTCACGCGGCAAGCTCACACAGACCCAGGCCGAAGCCCGGGTTCGTCAAGCGGTCCGCCGAGGCGACCGCGAACGCGCCAACAACAACCGCTAGGGGCCTCCTATGCCGCTGATCTCCGCTCTCCAAGACATCGCAGCCGCCGACGCCGTCGGGGTCGGGACCTTCGACCTCGTCGGGGCCGCCTACTCCGCGACCCTCTCGGGTGATCTGACCGTCACGGTCAAGCACCCGATGATCCTCAAGCTCGACCCGGGCGGGGCTGCCCGCGACGTGACCCTCGAAGCCGAGGCCGGATGCCCGGGCCGCGTGCGCTGGATTGTCAACGCCGCCGACGCCGCCGAGAACCTCGTCGTCAAGGATGATAGCGGGGTCACGACGATCGCCACGATCAACCAGAACGAGTCCGCGGTCGTCTACTGCGACGGCACCGCCTGGAGCCTGATCGCCGTCGTCGCGATTGCGCTGAGCTGATCTGATGTCTAGCGGCGAGACCGTCTACACCTACCGCCAGAGCGGCCCCGACGTCCTCCAGAGGGCGCGGGCGAATACCGTTACTCTGGAGGTCTGGCGCGACGGGGCGAAGGTCGCCCCGACCGCGGCGACGGTCTCGCTCGTCCGACCGGCGGGGACCTACGTGGTCGAGGACGCCGCCGCGTCGATCGTGTCCTCGGTCGCGACCTACACGATCGGGGCCGTCGACCTACCGGCTACAGAGCCGACGGGGCAGCTCTACCAACTGCGGTGGACCCTGACCCTCGACGGCCTCGCCCGGACCGTCTCGCGGGCGTGCACCGTCGCCCGGTTCCCGATGGTTCTCCCCGTCACCGACGCCGACCTCACCGCGGGCGAATACCCCGACCTCGTCGATCAGCTAGGGGATTACGGGACGAACCTTCAGACGTTCATCGAGGCCGCCAAACGTGACGTCCTCCGCGAGCTGGAGCAGGCGGGGCAATGGCCCGACCTGATCACCGGCCCGAGCGACCTCTTCGAGCCGATCCGCCAGAGCACCTACGTCAAGGTCTTTCGGTTCCTGTTCTCGACCAACGATAGCGAGCGATCCGAGCGCCTGATGGAGCTTCACCGGGCCGAGTATCAGAAGGTGATGAAGGACCTCCGCGCCCGGATGGACCGCGACGACGACGGCCTCCCCGACTCGGAGAGCCGCGAGAGCATGAGCCGCACGATTCACCGCGGGGGCGCCCGGGCGCGCTACCGTCGCCGCGCTCCGTGGTGGTGAGCCGATGCCGACGACCGGGACGATCTCGGAGCTACGTCAAGTCATGGCGGCGCGGATCGCTGCCTCCTCGACGACCGGCCTCGGGCAGGGCTCGATCACCTCGCCGACCTGGAAGGAGGAGCGGGCGCCGTTCGCCATCCTCGACGAGCCGAAGGCCCGTGCGCACCTCGCGTTCTCGTGTCAGATCGCAGACGCCAGCGTCACCGATGCCGGGGATGGGTCCTCGTCGGCGTCGCCGTTTCAGATCGAGTGCACCGTCGCCGTCCTGTTCACGTTCCGAGTTCGGGCCTCACGTCAGCGCGACCTCGACCGCGCCGCCGATGCCGCCGAGGCCGTCGCCCGGTCGATCCTCACCCTCGCATCCGAGGACGTGAGGTATAACATCCTTCCTGACTTGATTTTCTCGCCTACCATGACCGAGGACGGCGAGGCCGTCCAGGTTGAGCAGCGTTACCGCGTCCGCTTCGATTCCACGATCTAAGGAGGCCCCCAAATGGCCCGTTTTACCTCGCGTCTCACGACCGTAAAGTTTAAGGATGGAGCCAGTCCGGCCGACGAGATCGTCGTCGGTCCCGGTCCTGGCGACCTCTCGATCGGCGAGACGAACGCCGACAACGCCGAGAGGAACCGGGTCCTCGACCGCGGAACCTTCGACGGGTTCGTCGTTGGCGACGACCTGGAGCAGGACGTGTCGATCACGATCGAGGTCGAGAACCAGACCCTCACCGACTCCGCCGATCGGATCCGCGACTTTGTGATGAAGACCGGCGCATTCGCGAGCGCGACCTCGGTGAACTCGACGATCTGGGCCTTTATCGTCGAGGTGACCATGACCGACGGCACGAACACCGCGACGATCACCCTTCCGGTCGTTCAGGGCGGGGTCGATTTCAGCGAAGCGAAGGAGGGCTCGACGATGTCCTTCTCGGGCACGAACAACGGCACCATTGCCGTCACCTGATGCCGTACCACAAGAAGAAGACCAAGAAGAAGGGCGGCAAGTAGTCGCCCCGAGGAGACAGCATGAGCGACCCGATCACCCTCGGGGGGACCGACTACCGGCCCGCCGTGATCCTGATCCCGATCCGCCGCCGACTCCGGAGCGCCTACGTCGACGCCGAGGGCTCTCCAGACGACCTCGTCGCCGTCTGTGGGGCCGTCCTCGGTCAGGCCCTACCCGACACCCTCGGGGAGAGCCCGAGCGCCCAGAGGCGCGCCCTACGCGCCGACGTGATCGACTACGGCGAGAGGGTCGTCGACGCCCTTCTCGGTCGGGGCGTCAAGGTGCCCGAGATCATCGAGCACGGGTCGCGCGTGCTCCTCGACGTTCTCCAGCAGATGCCGAAAGACGACGAGATCGAGGAGGCCGCGGGAAACTCCGAGGCCCGGGCGGAGACCTCCACGGCCTCTTCCTCCGTCTCGGGCTGACTCACTACGGGGATCCGATGGCGCTGTATCGACTCGCCGAAACAGACCGGGACGCCCTCGTCGCCCTCCTCGGGTGGGAGCTGCACCGGTCTCGCCAGCGCCCGAGGCAGAGCGCCCCGATCCGTCACGCCGAGGGGCGCCTCGACGCCCTCGACGCGTTCCAGGTCTGACCGATGGCCCTCTCCGAATTCTTCGAGCGTCAACAGCCGACGAGACGGCTAGGCAGGAGAGCCCAGATTAAGGAGGCCCGGTGGCACCGCCGCGGTCACCATTACCTAAAGCATACCGGAGGAATGCGAGAAAACGACCTAATCCAGCCCGATCCGCTGCTGAATAAGAAGATCTTCGAACTCATCGAGCGGGCCTACCCGATGATCGCGGACTCGTTCAATCGGCACCTAGGGCCGGTGGCGAATCAGATGTTCAAGTCGTGGCCCTATGACACGGGCCTGTCTCTGTCGCTTCTCGGGTTCGAGTGGGAGATCACCGACACCAAGCTTGCGGGGTCGATCGTTTGTAATGCGCCCTATGCCTACTTTATCCGAGAGGGGCAGAAGGGTAAGAAGAAGGGCCGCGAGATCACCCGAGAGCTAAAGCCCGAAGAGCTGGCGATGATGGGCAAGCCGCCGCGCGGGATCTCGCGTAAGAAGTGGGCACAGGCGATCGCCGTCGGGGCGAAACAGGTCGATCTCGTGAACTACGGTTACGCGATCGGGGTCCTCCGACGGATCGACCTCGCGCAGACTCGACGGCAAGCACCGCGCAAGGGCCGCCGGGTCGCCGACGCCCTCGTCTTCGATCCGGGCAAGGTCGCCGCGGGGCGCATTTACGACGACATCATCGACGGGATGGGGCGACTATGAGCACCGTTAAACGTGACATCTCGATGTCGATCATCGCCGATACCCGCCGGTATCAGGCGGAGATGGCGAAAATCCCCGGCATGACCGACAAAGCCGCCGCGAAGGCCGCGCAGCGTATGGTCAATCAGGAGCAGAAGCGGATCCGAGACGAGGAGCGGCTACGTCGGAGGGCCGCAAAGGATCAGGAGAAGCTCGCCAAAGAGACCGCCGACAAGACCGCCGCCGCCTACCAGGCCGCCGCGGCGACTGTTGCCGCCGGATTCGCCGCCGCCGCAACGGCGGGCGCGGGCCTCCTCACCCTCGGGCAGGATGTCGCCGACGCCCGCAACGAGCTGAGCGACCTCTCCGTCGAGACCGGGATCAGCGCCGACACCCTCGCCGCCCTCCGGTTTGGCGCGAATGCAGCGGGCAAGGACCTCGGCAACCTCACGAGCGGGATCGGTCAGTTTGCTAAGCGCATGGCCCAAGCCGAGCGCGCGGGCGGTACCCTCGCGCAAGTCTTCGGGGGCCTCGGGGTCGAGCTGCGGAACACTGACGGCACCCTCCGAGACACGGACGAGGTGTTTCGTCAAACCGTGCAAGCCCTCGCCTCTGTCGAGGACGAGACGACCCGGACCGCCGCCGCGATGGAGCTATTCGGAAAGAGCGGCGGACAACTCGTCAACGTGACCCAGGTCCTCGGGGGTGACTTCGACCTATTCGCCGGGGCCGTCGAGCAGGTCGGGACCGGGATGGAGGGCGGCGCCGAGGAGGCCGCCGAATTTCAGCGCGCTATGGCCGTTCTGTCTCAAGTCATGGACGGGCTTAAAGCGCAGGTCGGCCCGCTCGCCCTGTCATTTGCCCAAGGTCTAGCGGGCGCAATCCAGCTCACAAAGGTCACGTTGATGACCTCTCTCGCGGGCTGGTACGGCTACGCGGGGGTCCTCGGGGAGCTTGCCGAGGGAATACGCAACCGCACGATCCCAAGCCTGGAGGAGCTAAAACAGGCGGCGGTCGACGCCGCGCGCCCGATGATTGAGGAGACAAGAGCCGAGGTCGAGGCGTTCCGGGCTCTGATCGGATCTGTCGAGACCGCCAAGGGCGAGGTCGGCGACCTCTCGGGGCTCCTCGATAGCCTCACGACCAAGCAGGGCAAGAACACCGCAGCGACCAAGGCCGCCGCCGCCGCCGAGAAGGTCGCCGCGGGCGTCTCGAAGGACCTCGCGAAGGCCCGCCTCGACGCCCTCGACCCGCAGACGCGGCTAGTCGTCGCATTCAACGAGGAGCGGCGGGAGCTTCTCGCCCTCGTCGACGCGGGCGCCGATGCCGCCGAGGTTCAGGAGTTGATCGCGCTGAAAGGCGCCGCGATGGAGGAGCAGTTTCGCAAGACAGACGCGGAACTTTCCAAGCTGGCACTTGAGAAGGCGCTCGTCGAGCCCCTCGCCGAGCTGGAGGCCCTCGGGCCGAAGATTGACGCAGCATTCGGACAACTGCAATCCGAGCTAGAGGAGAGCCGCGCTAAGGCCGCCGTCTTGCGCGAGCAAATGCTCGAACTAATCACGACCGGACTTGATACCGCGGTCGGCTTCGGGGAGCTGGCGATCGATAAGTTCGGCGAGGCCGCCACGAAAGCCGGGAACCGGGCCGGCAAGCTCCGAGGAGAGATCGAGGAGCTCCGCGACTCTATGACGGGCGCGAGCGAGGAGGAGCGCGCACAGATCGCCGATACCATCGAGGCGAAGGAGGAGGAACTCGCGAGAGCCGAGAAGCGCCGGAAACAGGCGAACAAGGCCGCGAGGCAGACGTTCAAGTCGAACCAAGCGCTCCAGATCGCAAACACGATTATCGCCGGGTCCGCCGCCGCGATCCGGGCCTTCGCCGAGCTGGGGCCGATTGCGGGCGCCCTCGCCGCGGGCGCGATTGCCGCCGACACGACCCTCGCCGTCGCGAAGATCAAGGCCCAGAAGCCGCCGAAGTTCCACACCGGCGGGATGATTGAGCCCGACGAGACGCCGGCGATCCTCCGACGCGGCGAGGCGGTCCTGTCCGAGCGGGCGACCCAGCGCCTCGGGCGGCGCACGATCGAGGCTCTGAACCGCGACGAGCCCCTCGGGAGCGTGAACGTCTACCTCGGCGACGACCTCCTCCGCTCGCAACGACTGACGCGAGCGCCGCGGGGTGGTATGCATACAGCGATCGGGGCGCGTAGCCCCTACCTCGGGCGCTAGGGGGCCGCGTGGCACGAGTAGACCGCACGCCGCAGGGTATCGGCCCCGTCGATGCTCGATACACCGAGAGCGCCCTCGACGCGTCTCTGTCGAGCTACACCGAGGCCGGCCCCCGCCCCGGGCGGGCGTTCGCTACCAATGCGCAGCAGAACGCGAGCCCGATCCTGTCGGGCGCACAGGACGAGGCCCTCGACGTGAAAGTCTCGAAGTCGGGCGATCCGTCCATCGAGAGGCGGGGCGCCGCGTACCTCTACAAGCTCGACAGCGACGCAAGCCCCGAGGGTTACCGCGGGTGGTCCTCGCCGGTGTTCTGTCAGCGGGCGACGACGGTGCACTTCACCACGACCGCCGCGATCACGAGCCTCGACGCGTGCACCGACCGCGACGATCAGCGGGTGACGGTGGTTTACGCCGAGGGCGCGACGACGCCCCTCTCGGCTCGCACGCTCACCGAGTCGACCCAGGCCCTCACGGCCTCGGCACAGGTCCTCACGGTCGGCGGCGGGGCGGGCTCGATGCGGGGACCGGCCTCGATCACCTCGCTCCCCGACGGTCGGCGGATCATCCTCGAATGGTACGGCCCGTCCAATCTTCAAGGCCCGACGAGCTTCTCGCAAAGCACCTACGGCGGCGCGTGGGTCGAGCTATCCGACGACCCCTTCCCCGGCGGGACCTCGTGGGTCTCGGGGTCGGTTGACGGGCTCTGGATCCGCTACGCTCGGGGGCAGATCGTCGCCCTGATCACCGACACGGGCGGACGCCTTCACCAGCTCGCGAGCGCCGACCTCGGGTCGTCGTGGCGCTTCGTCGAGACGGTCGCCGGGGTCTCGGGTCAGGGCGTCGGCGTCGATGTCTACCCCGACGGGACGATCCTCGTCGTCTACCACGACGCCGCCGCCGACAAGCTCCGAGCGGTCCGCCTCGGGTCCGCGTTCGCCCCGATCTCCGAGGCGTCCTCCGTCGACCTCCCGACGGGCTCCGACGTGACGCAGGCGGAGGTCCCGCTAACCGTCACGATCGACGCCGACGGGACCGCCTACGCGATCACCGACGACAGCGTCAACGACGCGCCGTCGCTCTACCTGATCGTCTACGAGAGCACCGACGGCGGGGTCACCTGGACCGAATACACCGACGGCCCGGTCGGGAGCCTGGAGCTAGGCCGGTGGTCCATGCTCCGGAGCGTCGCGAGCAACGGGCGGGTCTACGTCCTCGGGGCTCTGGAGAACCTCACCTCGGGCGCCGTAATGTTCTCCCTTTCGGGGTGGAACAATGTCGGCCCGGGGCCGAACCATACGAACCCGGGCCGCGATGGGTTCATGGCGAACTACAGCGCGATCGCGCGCCTCGGCGGCATGTGGTGGAGCGTCACGACGCCGTCGAGCGGGGCGACAGGCTACACCCCGACCGGATCGGGGACCGGGCTCCTCGCCGGGTCGAGCGATGATAGCTACCTCGCCGTCGTCACAGGGGCGACGACGAACCGGGCCTTCCTCGCGCAGCAGAGCGGAGCCACGGCGGGCGCCGATGCCGCGGTCGCGTGGTCGTGCGAGGTCGTCTCGGGCGGGGCGCTCTCGACGACCGACATCGGGGTCAGCCTCCGACACCGCGACGCCTCGGGCAACCTGATCACCCTCTCGGTCAATCTCTCCGACACCGATCAGCTCCGCTTCACCGACGGGACCGCGGCGATCACCGTCTCGGTCGACGTGACGGCCCGCCGCGACTACCTCCTCGAACTGTCGGGCGGCTCGACGGCCCGCCTCTACTCGCGCCCCTCGCCCGCGGACCTCTGGGAGCTTCACGGGACGATCGCAGTCACCGCCGGCGCTCCGTCGACGACGGCCCGGACGACCTGGGGTCACCTCGTCGCCGGGGCCTCCTCGTCGCGGTGGTGGTGGGTCACGCACCGTCACAAAGACATCGAGATCTTACGCTCGCACGGTCAGGGCATCGGCGATCAGGTCGGGAAACGGATCGCCGGTGTTCCCTACCCGCTCCCGGGGATCGGCTCCTCGACGGCCTCGGCATTCATGCGGGTCGTCGGCGGCCACAATCGACCGATCGGGACGCCCGATTTCAACCTCGATCCGGCCTACGACTACCCGGTCGGGGCGGTGTTCCCGACCTCGTCGCCGTCGCCTGACGCGACCTGGAGGACGAGCGCCGACGGGGTGAATACCGACCTCGTCGTCGAGCTGCAAGCCGGGACCGACTCGCGCCTCGACGACGTCCTCCCGGTCGTAATCGTGAGGAACGCCAACTTCGACCGCCTCGAAGTCGCGACGGGCGACTCGACGCCGACCTATACGACCCGGGGGACGCTCGATCTGCGCTTCCCCGCGGTCAACTACACGAAGACGGGCGACGCGATCGAGGTCGCCGGGGCGCCGGCCTCGGTCACTCGCTGGCTACACGCCGACGAGCTGGTCGGCGGCTATATCGACTTCGGGGGCGGGGTCCGCCGCCGCATCCTCTCGCATACCGCGGGGTATCTCGCCAACAGTGCGACCGTGAAGCCGGTGTTCCGGATCGACGACCCCGGGAGCGTGGGCGCCTCGGGGAGCATGACGATCATCCATCACAGCGGGGTGCTCGTCCTCTCGGGGTACACCCCGGCGCCCGTCCGATACTGGCGCTTCCGGATCCCGAGCCAGACGACCGCCGAGGGCTACTACGAGGCCGGGACGATTGCCCTCGGGGCTCTCGTCGTGCCGGGTAAACGGTGGGCCGATGGGTTCACCTTCGCGGTCGAGCCCGTGATCTCGTCGGCGGACTCGCAGAGCGGGACGCGCCGCATCGAGGAGCGCGGGACGCCTCGCCGACGCCTCACCGTGTCGTGGGCGCACGGGAGCAAGATCGACCGCCTCCGAGGCAACGCCAGTCAGGTCGATCACCTCTCGGCGGGACCGGCGACGCCCGCCCTCGCAGGACGTGACGACGTCCTTTGGCAGCTCGAAGCCCTCCAGAGACGAGCGCAGTCGGGCCGGATCCCCGTGGTCGTCGTGCCGCAGATCCCAAGCCAGACGGAGACGATCACCGATCCGAGTCTGTATCTCTTCGGACTGATTGAGGGCACGGTTCAAGCGGCCCAGGTCGTCGGCGACGAGGGCGTCGACGAATACGTCCGCGTCGAGTCTCTCACCGTGACGGAGCTAACGTTATGCCCCTCGCTCCGTCCTGGCGCGACCTCCTCGGGACCGAGGGCCGGTGGGTCCTCGCGGTGGATTGGTACGAGCGCGGGACGGTCTACTTCTCCGAGGTCGGCTTCGTCCTCGGGACCGATGCGGGGGACGTGCTCGTCGAGGGCGGCCTCGGGGAGATCACCCTCGGGCGCGTCGAGGCGTCGCCCGAGGTCCGGGTCGTCGTGGACTCGGATCGGGTCGACTGGCTCTCGTCGTGGCGCCGGGGCCTGTTCCTCGAACGGATCCCCGCCCGCCTGTACCGGTGGCACACCGGCGACGACCTGGAGGACGCCCGCCTCGTCGTCGAGGGCTACCTCGGGGACGTGACCGTCGCCGATCCGACCGCCCGCGATCGGCTCTCCGCAGTCCTCCGACCGCTCGACCTCGTGACGGGCGACCTCCTCCCGAGTCTGACCGTCACGAAGGCGTCGATCCCCTCGCTCTCGTTCGTCGTCAATGCGGCGACGACCGACGACGGCCCGAGCCTCGGAGCATCGAGGCCCGAGGTCTTCGGGCGCCCGGGCTACCCGACGGGGCAGCCGGCGATCCCCGCCCTCGAACGGACCTTGACCGACGACACGATCAGCGACTCGAAGTCGCCGGGGTGGCTTCTCTGCGGTCACACGGTCCGGGCCGCGAATTGCTTGCTCTGGGATGTGACCGACTTCGCCGTCTCGGTCGTCGAGGGCGTCGTCCAGACCCAAGACGAGCAGGGCCGGACCTTCTCCGCGGCGGCGGACACGGGCAACCCCTGGAGCCCTCTCACCGACGAGCGGGTCAACTCGGGCCGGTCGTTTTGGTGGGGCCTCGCGTCGCCCGCCGAGGGCCGATCGAACCCCTACCGCGTCGGCGACCTCCGGGGCCTCTCCGATGTCCTCCGCTACCTCTACGAGCGGGTCGGAGGGCGCAAGGTCGACACGGGCCGGATGGAGACCTACGCCGCCGAGCTGAACAAATACCAGATCGACGCCGTCCTGACGGAACCGACCGAGATCGGGGCCTGGATTGAGGGCGAGATCCTCCGGGTCTACCCGGTGCGCATCATCCAAGGCCCGGACGGCCTCTACTGTCGGCGCCGGACCTTCCGGGCGACCGAGGCTGACGCCGTCGCGACCCTCTCGACGAGGGGCGGCGGGATCCTCGTCTCGGCGACCTCGCCCCTCTCGCCGGTGGCCGTCACCCTCGCGTCGAGGGTCCGGGTCTCCTACGCCTACCGGACGCTCTCGACCTATCAGGAGAGCGTCACCGTAGGGGTGACCCCGGGCGACGCCGCCGAGACCACGACAACGGGCGTCCTGGCCGAGGGCGGGGCGCATTGGGCAGAGATCGTCGAGCCCTACGTCGGGACGGTGGAGGCCGTGATCGAGGTCCCGACGACCTGGGACCGGGCGACGGCGCAACGTCTCGCCCTCGACTACCTCGACGCGCAGAGCCTACCCCGACACCGCCGGCTCTACGAGGGCGGCGTCGAGCTGGAGGGCCTCGCCCTCGGCGACGTGGTCCGTCTCGACGATCCGGACCTCAACCCCGACGAGGTCCTCCTCGCGACGGTCGAGGAGGTCGAGGTCGGCGGGCCGTCGGTCCGTGTCACTCTGGAGATCTTGCGGGGTCTCCTCCTGTACGATGTTCCCACAAGCTAGGAGCCGCGATCATGGCGACGACACTCACGATCGGGAGCCCGAAGCGGCTCGCCCTCGGCACCACGACCGAGGCCGTAACCATCCCTCGAAACGCCCGATACATCCGGATCGAGGCCCTCGCTCACGACGTGGTCCTCGCCATGACCGGGACCGACGGCGGCGCCCTCGCGTCGGACTACGAGACCTATCCGCAGAAGGCGATCTACATGCGTTCTATCCCCGGAATGGCGGGCAAGGGGCGCAAGGACGGCGACACCGTGGTCTATGTCGCGGTCGCCTCGGGGTCGGGCTCCGTCGCCCTGACCGCCATGTATGAGGGCGCATGATGCCGGCGCCATGCATCGCACAGGGACCGGGGGCGCCGTCGGGCGCGACCTGGGAGACGCTACGCGAGGCCGACTTCACGACCGTCGCCGCGGCTGATCTGCGCACCGGTGGCACCGTCGACGCGGGCGGGATCACCTGGAGCACCGTCAACGGTGGGAAGTGCCTCACGTTCGGCCCGGACGGGTCGACCGGTTTCCGGGTGGTTCAGAACTCGACCGGCGTCGTCTCGTCGGCGACCTCGCCGCGGGTCTACGCCGCGATGTCGTCGATCGGCACCGTCGCCGCGGGCGAGGAGGTCGCCGTACAGCTCCGGTGGTCCGCCGGGGCGACTCCGGGCAACTTCGCGCGCCTCGTCGTCACCCTCTACGGGTCGAGCGCGGTCAATAGCGTAAACGCCGGGGTGAACTACCAGATCAGCCCGGGGCGCTGGGAGTTCGGATCGGTCGTCTATTCGGATCAGTACACCGATCCGGGCGTCGCCGTCTCCGACTCGTCGGACGCCGTCGTCGAGGTCCTGATCAGCGCCGCGGGGATGCGGGTCTTTGATCGGGGCTCGTGGTCGGGGGCGTGGCCGTCCGTCGAGGGTGGCACACTGAAGGACGCGATCGGCACCGTCGCCAGCGCGGCCCGAACGACGGTGAACCCGAGCGTCGCCTCGGCTCAGCTCGGGTTCTCGACCTATCGATCATCAGGGACGACCGACATCACCGTTCACGGGATGCGGATTCTGCGGAGGGCTACAGCATGAGCCAAAGCTATGCACGACTGAACATTGACTCGATCGAGGGCCTGTTCTCGGCGATGTCGAGCCGCGCCGCGATGCTCGGGAGCACGACCCGCGCTCAGCGGGCGGTCCTCTACTCGATGACCGAGGCGAGCCTCTCGGCGCTAGAGTCGGGGTCTCGCGTCCCGACCGCCGAGGAGCGCGATCAGACCCTCGCCGCCCTCGATGCAATCCAGGCCGGGATCTACCCGCCCGACCTGGAGACGCTACCGGCGGCGCAACCGTGAGCGTCGTCGAGCTAGCCCGACGGTCTCGACCGCCCGAGGGGCTCCCGTGCTGCACCCTTGTCGCCCTCGCCCTCCTCGAAGGCGAGGGGAACGAGATCACGAGCGTCGACGACGGGGTCCGGGTCGGCGGCCTCGATTGGTGGGGCCGCGCGAACGTCTGGAGCGGTGACGCGCCGTGGTCTGCCCTCGATGCCGCCCGGGAGCTGACGGGCGGAACCGACGCCCGGATCCTCCTCGTGCGGGATGTCGCGCCGCCTCTCCGCCCGGGGCGGTGGCACGTCGTGCAGCGCTGGCGACACCTCGGCGACGGCGGGGCGCCCGGGGTCGAGGACGACACCGTCGTCCCCGGCAAGTCGACGGGGCACACGTACCTCGCGTGGATGGATGAGGACCGACGGGTCCGGATCGTGCAGTCCTCGACGGCGAAGGGCTACCGCGACACGTGGGGGAGCTGGGAGGGCGACGCCGGCCTCTCGGGTTACGCGGTCGGCGTGGTCTACCTTCCGACCGGGTGGACGTGGGGGGCGTGATGCTACAGACGCGGATCATCGTCGCGATCGTCGGGGCTCTGTCGGCGGTCGCCGCCGCGACGAGGAAGGACAGCGACGGGGGCGCCCGCATCACACCCGCCGAGAGGGACGAGATCCTCGCCGCGGTGATCGAGGCGATCCTCGGGGTCCTCGACAAGCGGGTCGCGAAGTGAACGCGATCCTCGCCAGTCGGCTTGAACTCGAAGCCGACACGATCCTCGACAGCATCCCCGACGAGGCCCGCCGCACGCACGCCGCGAAGGTCCTCTCGGACGTCCTGTCGACGATGGCGGACCACGAAGCGCGCCGCCCGGTCGCCGAGGCCCTCGACGAGGTCGTCCGGACTCTGGAGCGCGTGAGGACGCACCTCGACGCCGCCGACGAGGCCCCGAGCGGGGTCGCCGCGGTCCTCGGGTCGATTGACGCGCGGACCTGGATTGGTATCATTCTCGGTATAGCCGCCGCCCTCGGAGCCGCCACCGGCCTCGATGTCGCGGATATCCTGGGGGAGCCATGAGCGAGGCAGATCGGGCAGCACTGGCGCGCGGGACTCTCACCTCGGGGATCGACCTCGCCCAAGTCGCCGCGGCCCGTGAGGCCCTCGCAGCGGTTCGTGAGGCGATGCCCGAGCCCGCTCCGCAAAACGCCGAGGCCCCGATCAGGGTCTCGACGTGCATCCTCGCCGGGGCTCTGATCGGGGCTGTCGTCTGGCTCGTCCGCTAGTCGGCGATCTCGATCGGCATCATGTCGGGGCCGTCCATCAGGCCGCGGCGCCCGAAGGCCGCGATCCCGTGGCGCGCCCGGTAGCGGAGGACCCGCGACACCGGGACGCACTGTGAGGCCGCGACAGCCTCGTCTGTCGCTTCTCCGGGCCGGAGACGACCCGAGGCCGGGACCCAGGCCCCCGAGCCCGGAGGGCGCCCCATACGGCCTCCGGAGGGGATGCCGTGACGGCGGCGGTACTTCGTCACCGTCAGCCGGTGCACGTTGTGCACGTTGGCGACCTCGCGGTCGGATGCCTCACCGGGGGCGAGGAGGGTCGGGTCAGGTGTCCAGGACATGTCAGAGACTCCAGAGGCGCGCGGCGCCGTCGAGGATTGAGACGAGGCAGAGGGCCGCCGCGCACGCGAGGCGGATCCGGCGGTCGAGGTCGTCCTCGGTCGCCATAGGAAGGACGGCGAGACCCAAGGCGGCGTAGGCCGCGATCACGCCGGTCACTGTGCGACCTTCTCGACGAGGGCCTCGCGGATGAGGGCGAGGCCCGCTTCGGTTGCCTCCTCGACGAGGTAGTCGGCGCACGCGTGGACGAGGTCCCAGCGATCCGTCTTCGCGGCCTCCACAAGCAGCGCCCCGACTCGGTCAGGGTCGATCACGGGGGCGGCGGTCGCCTCCTCGACAATGTCCGCAAGTCTGCGCAGAGCGCCGACACCGGCCCAAATGGCGGCCTCCAAGATCTCGCGCTCGCGGTGTCCGTTGATGTGGCGACTCGTGCTCTCGTCGATGCCGGCCTCGCCGAGGATCGCGTCGAGGTCGAGCGCGTCGACGAGGTCGGCGACGTTGCGAAGATGTCCAATGGTTCCGGTCATGCTGTCTCCAATGTCGAAGGGTGAAGGGCGGCGCCCCGAGGGGCGCCTCGCGGCGTCAGGACCAGAG
>BCSF01000337.1_pt1 | contig 19480 bp, 30 predicted proteins | sample 1016431 | NCBI WGS metagenome assembly BCSF01 (sample SAMD00045685;SAMD00045686;SAMD00045687;SAMD00045688;SAMD00045689;SAMD00045690;SAMD00045691;SAMD00045692;SAMD00045684;SAMD00045690;SAMD00045691;SAMD00045692;SAMD00045684;SAMD00045685;SAMD00045686;SAMD00045687;SAMD00045688;SAMD00045689, study...
AAAGTTTTATTGCTTAGTTAGTTTCTATTTGTTGTGTTGTTTGGATTTGTTATAATGGAGTATTTGGAATTAAAAAGCCAGAAAAAAGCGCACCAGTCATTTCTGACAACTTTCAGTTAGGATACATTGACTCACCACAGTCATCAACCGTAGTTACTGCGCAGATTCAAGAAGTAGACGAACTACAGAAACTAAAAAGGCAAGTAGAGATGGCAAAACTCAAGAAGCAACTTGCAGAACTAGAACAAGACGATGATGTTGACAACGCTTTATTAAAAGACTGTGTAGATACTCTTGTTAGTCTTGGTACACCAAAAAGAAAAGCCACAGTAGAGGCAAAGCAAATACTTCAATCTTCTAACATTAAAACCGTCCAAGAGTTTATTACGGAGTATGGAAAGCGATGAGAATTAATCTACAAGCACCAATCAATCAACTTGGCTATGGTGTAGCTGGACTAAACATACTCAAGGCACTACACAATGAGGCAGAAGTTTCCCTGTTTCCTATCGGGCAACCACAAGTTACCAATCAAACAGACGCAGATGCGGTCAGAAAAGGACTAGAGACTGCTCAGATGTTTGACCCACAAGCACCCTGCGTCAAAATCTGGCATCAGAACCAGATGGCAGAACGTATAGGTTCAGGAAAGTTTATTGGTTTCCCCATCTTTGAGTTGGATACGTTTAGCGACTTGGAGAAGCACCATCTAAATTCCTGTGATGAATTGATGGTTTGTTCAGAGTGGGCGAAACAGGTATGTCTAGATCAGTTGTATATGTCTCCCAACGGTCATACATACTTAGATGCTGACGCAAAAGTTCACGTTGTACCCCTTGGTGTAGACGCAGAACTGTTCCCGCCAGCACCAGTAAGACAGGACGATAAAACGATCTTCTTCAACTGCGGAAAGTGGGAAATCCGTAAGGGTCACGATATTCTCATTAATGCTTTTAAAAAGGTGCTTGAACACGGGGAAAATGCAGAATTATGGATGATGTGTAGTAACCCATTTAACTCTCAAGAAGAAAATAATAAGTGGCATCAACTGTATAATCACCCCAATGTCAAACTAATTCCGAGGGCTGAGACACAGGCAGAAGTGTATAATATAATGTCCCAAGTAGATTGCGGCGTATTTCCTTCTCGCGGAGAAGGCTGGAATCTAGAATTACTAGAGATGATGGCGGCAGGAAAGCACGTTGTAGCAACAGATTATTCAGCGCATACAGAATTTTGTACTAAAGAAAATGCGGGCCTTGTGTCGATAAGCGATGTAGAGCCAGCATTTGACGGAAAATGGTTCTTTGGTCAAGGTAGCTGGGCAAAGATTGGAGCGCACGAAGAGATGGATCTGTATATGAAAATGATGAAATTTATCCTTGATAAAAAGGGTACTGTAAACCAAGCAGGAATAGAAACCGCTAGAACATTCTCTTGGCAAAATACAGCAAGAGAGATGATTAAATGTTTAAAAAAATAAAAAACCTTTTCTCTAAGAAAAGTGAGGTAAAGGCAGGAATCACTATCTTTGTAGAAGAAGATAATCAAATATATGTTGACATCAGGATTGCAGATGAGTCAGAAGAAACCATAGAATCTCTGGCGTCTTTGATTTGCATGTATTCTCCAAACTCGTTTTTTCAAGTGACTGCCGTAATAAAAGCCCAGTTAGAGTCATCAGGAAAACAAGAGCTATATTCTAACATAATAGAAAAAGCGGCAGGAATGATAACATTTGACCAAGAAGATATTGATGAACAATATTCAGAAAAACCTTGTGTAAACCCATCCGATATGCTATAATGGAGGTTGTTATGTCAAAGAAAATAGGCTGGCAGAAATACGAAGATATGATAAAAAAGCAAATTTCTTCACCACTGGCTTCTTTAATGATGTCAGCAAACCTAAATTTAAACATGGAAGAAGATGAAGAAGAATACCAAGAAGAACTAGAACAAGCGTTAGAGACACAGGAAATACTAGCTGTGCCAGTTCCAGAATCATTCCATGAACAAATATCTTTGGTAACAAATTATGATTGCTGGATAGGACACACAAATTTTGACATTACTCCAAGTCTTAAAAAAGATTTTGAAGAAGTCGAAGGCGTAGAAGTTTTGAAAGTTTGCAGCAGATACAGATTTTTTGTGGGTGTTGCGCAAATGTTTGACTTTAAAGATGTGAGGAAACTAATTGAGGAAATTATTAATTGAGGATATTATGAATATTGAAGATATATTGAGCGATGAGGATTGTATTAGTGTTGCCAGAAAAGCATCTATTCCATTTTCTGGAGTTCTTTCTCAAGATGAGATAAATTGCTGCATTACAAATGCGGCTTGGAACTCTGTAAAATCTTTCAATCCAGAGAAAAACACAAAACTCACGACATTTTTATACAAAGGCGTTGTAATAGAGTGTACCAAGCAAATCAAGAACAATAAGGGCAAGAATAACGGCCTAAAGAATGTATCTTGTAGTAGTCTTGGTTTTGTGGAAGATAAAAATAACTACCTTACAGATATTGACTTAATGGATGAGATAAGAAACTGTAGCGACCCAGACATTATGTTTGGTAGATTTTATGAAAATAAAACACTTAGTGAGATTGCAAAAGAAGAGTCGATTACGAAGGAAGCAGTTCGGCTAAGAATCAAAAAAAATCTCAAAATTATAAAATCAAGAATTGATTCTGGTGTATAATAATAAGGAAACAGGAATAACATTTTACAGGATGAACAGGAAATAAAAATTAACTCTGAGGAGTTTAGATATGGCATTGCCAACAAGATATGGTTCAGCATTTTTGGCTGGAACAAAAGGTACAACTTTTGCTCAAGGATATGACATTTCCAAGAGCGGCGTTATTGACGGCGGTACGATTGTAAAGGCTGGAAATAAAGCCTCTGACAGTCCAGTGACAAATGATTTGGGTCTCAACACTCTCGCTGACGACCAAGGAGCAAGTTTTGGCTCTAAAGTTGTTGCAAACGTTGGAACCGGAGCATCAACAACCGATAGAGTCGGTGTTTCTGGCGCTATTGCAGCAAATGCTGCTGACGGAGCTTCTGTAGCTTTCAACGCTGGCGCAACCAACTGGGTTATGAGAGGTGGTAATGTTACCACAAGTCTCAACGGTGTAGCAAATACTCAGCTAATTGGTGGAGCTAGAGAGATCGTTAATGCTAACGGTGGATCTAACGATATTGCAACCAAGGTCGCTAGAACTAAGATTAGTGAGCGTCAAGTCGGAGAATACGCTAGTCGCGACATTAATGTTATGGCTAGACCTTCCACAGAGATTAATCCTGTTCTTGAGAACAGAGGTAATAACGCAGGTAGCGCGTTCACTTTTGTTAATCCTGCTGACGGCAGCGCTGCTGTTGCGAGCGAAATCGCTCCAAGTCAAGCAGTTCCGGGTGAACTCACTTATCACTTTGGCGCTCTTGCAGAGCCAACTACTGATGAGTACAAAGCCAAGAATGTACTTGAGTCTTAATATTTAATTTATTAAGTTTCATAGCACCTCCCCCTTCGGGGGGAGGTTTTCTTGGAGATAGAAATGAATTTCGATACGAGCATAGAGATTATTGGTATAGTATTATCGGTTGCCGGTGGATCGTTTGCAGCTTTTGCGTGGGGTTGGAAATACATAGTAAAGCCGACAATAAGATTATACAAAGGACAACAGCACTTACTAGACTCCGTTGGCGACATTAAAAAAGAACTAACAACAAATGGCGGGTCGTCTATAAAAGATACAGTAAATAGAATAGATCGCCGTCAGGTAATGCTTGACAAAAGATCAAAAGCAATATTCTACAATATAGAACAAGCAATATTAGAAGTAGATGAAAACGGTAATATATTATGGGCAAATGAGAGATTCCATAATATTATGGGGACAAAAAATTTAAAAGGATTGGACTGGGTTTCATATATAGATGAGCCACAAAGAGAGTACTTTCTAAGAGAGTTTGAATCATGCTCTGAAAAACTTAGAGAGTTAAGATTTGAGACCATTTCTACGGAAGGTAACAAGATAAAGTTTTCGGGATTCCCATACAGGGATAATGACAAAAATTTTGGTTTTTTAATTTATTTAGAACAGGAGAAATGAAATGGGTTCGGCAAAATTTAATTTAGACGCTGGCGACTTGATTAAAGTCTTGAAGAATGGACTTTTGGTTGCTATGGCTGCTTTTCTTACATACATCATGAATAACATCCAAGTTATCGACTTGGGTCAGTACACAGCGCTACTTATTCCGATTGTGACTTTGGTTCTTGATACTGTTATCAAGTGGGCTAAAGACAACTCTCGGGACGTAGCATCACCAGATGCTCCAGATGCTCCAGAAGGAGAATAAAATGGATGCTTTAATTGGACTGGGTTTAGTTATTTACTCTATCGGTCTGTTTGTTTACAAGCAATTCTTCTCCGATGGACTAACTTCACAGGCCATTATCCAAATTGCGGTAGCGGGTATTGGCGCACTTGTCATACTCGCGCCGAAATTCTTATCATTTATAATGGGATTAAAGATTCCAGAAAAAGAAAAAGAAAAAGAAAACGACATAGAACTTGATGACACTAAAGATTATCAAGATTTTGTCTCACTAAACTATCTAAAAGACAGGGCTATTGAATTGCGTTCAGAAGAAGCGCTTGAACTTGTTATTAAATTAAACACTTTAATTTTTTCTGTAAAGAACGAAACGGAGAGTTAAATGAAGAAAGCAGTATTAATTATTGCTTTACTCGTAGGCTTTGTGGGGTATCAGCAAACTGCCCCAGCCGAGCCACAAGTAGTAGCAAGTAGCTCAGAATTAGACCAAGTTTCAAAAGCTTTTTCAGAGATACAATCTAAAGAAGATAAAGTCCTTATTTACAAACTATTTTCTGGATCTGCTGAGTATCTAAAAAACTGTAAATCACTACAGGCAACGCAGCAGTTTGATCCAATACTAGGAAGAGTTCAATCTTCTTACGGCTGGAACAGAGAAAAGTACCCCGCCTTCACGGACTCGGTTTCTGCATACCTAGTCGCCGCTGGTTACAACGTCCCTAAACCATTAACAACCGATCAAGAAAGGCTTGATTTTGCTGGTATATTTGAAGGTTTAGCAGAGGCAACAAAATATGAGTGAGTTTCTAGGTGGTAATGATGGCTGGATTGACGATCCGGCAGCAGTAGAGTCGGTAATGAATGACTTACCGTTTCCAGTTTTTCAAGATGTCTGGACTCCAATTAAGGGTACGGGCAAAGGTAAAAAAATACTGCTATATGAATTTATAAAAAAAGCATCTGGCGGCAAGTTTCCACACAGAAAACAAACTGTAGGTGACTGTGTAGCCCAAGGTGCTGCGTATGCTGTAGATGCAGTTAAGTCTGTAGATATAGTAATTAACAAAGAGTTTGAAGAGTGGGTAGCAGAAACAGCAACGGAAGATATTTACGCTGGCAGTCGTGTTCAAATAGGCAAAGGTAGAATACGTGGAGACGGTTCTATTGGAGCTTGGGCGGCTAGGTATGTGAATGAGTACGGAGCTTTACCAAGAGGTAAATACGGAAACGTAGACCTAACAACTTATAGCGGGTCAAAAGCAAGAAGCTGGGGTAGAAGCGGAGCAGGAGTTCCAAAAAGCCTCATACCCGTTGCTAAAAAGCACCCAGTTCTAACTGTCTCAAAAGTAACTACATACGAAGAAGTTAGGGACTTGATTTCTAACGGCTATGCTGTTACAATAGCAAGCAATCAAGGATTTAGCTCAAGAAGAGATAGCGAAGGTTTTGCTGCACCCAAAGGTAGCTGGGCGCACCAGATGTGTATTCTTGGGGTTGACGATGAATATAAACGTCCGGGCGTTTTAGTTCAAAATTCTTGGGGTACTTGGAATGGTGGTCCAAAAAGACACAACCAGCCAAACGGTTCATTCTGGGTAGATGCAGAAGAAATAGAAAAACGAATACTCAAGAAAGGAGACTCTTGGGCATTTAGTGGTTACGAGGGATTCCAGCCGCGCGAATTAAATACGAGAATAATATGAGAGACCTAGAATTAAATCTTACAACTATCGTGATCTTGTTGGTATTTATCTTTACAATTTTTGTCGATGTGGATTCTCCATCGTCGCCACAAGAGATTGTTATAGATAAAGCAAGATCTGAAGGTTTTGTAGCTTTTATTGTCAACGAGAAAACGGTTGACACGGAGGGAGGTGATGTTCAAAATGAATGCGAATGTAATGGCACGAAAGAACTTATCCACGGAGATGGTCATAAAACGCCATGCCCATGCACAGAAAGCCCCGAGGGGTGTAAGTGTAAATCTCAATCCACCCAACCCGTAGAAGAAAAGGAAGTAATAATACAAGAGTTAAAAACTTGTCCCCCACAAGGCTGCCCTCCAACCTCAAATACATCTGTAAGAGGTTCGGGGGGTAGATGGGGGTTTTTTAAGAGAGTGTTCAGACAATGAATATGTACGATGTGATGTCATCTGTCTTTTCTGATAAAGGATTTAAAGTATCAGAATTTATAATAAAGATAGAAGAAGAAACAGTTATTGACATATCTCGTTCAGAAGATTGTATCTATATAGAATTCTCTTCCAACAAACCAGTTATAATAATAGACAAAATAATTAAACTAAAAGTTTCCGTTGACAGGATTGAGCTATATCCAGACAATGGAATATTAGTATTACATCGTTTTCCAGATATACCCTTTAAATACGAATGGTTAAATAATGAATGATAAAATACTCCAAGCCTCAAAAAAGGTTGAGCTAGAAATTGAAGAAAAGTTCAGTAGTAGTAGTAGAAACAGAACAGTAGCAAGAAGCTGCTTAAAACTCTGTAAAGAATGGGCAAACTTAAAGCAGAGCGCTCTTGGAGATTTTAGTAAATCGCAAGCTAAAAAGTCTTGCAAAAAATATGTTATGGAAAACCTACAAGAAGAAGTAAAGGGCGGTTTCTTCGTTAGTCTTTTATTTAGTGTTGTCATCAAACTAATAATAGAATGGATTATAGAAAGATACATAACATCGTTGTTTAAAAATATTTGACTTGATTTTTCTCACAAAACAAACTATAATAAATTGTTTGGTAGTAACATTATATAAATAAAGGAATAACTGAATGTCTTTGAAATCCCTTATGGATTATACTTTTGTCAGCAAGTACGCACGATGGATACCGGAAAAGAAAAGAAGAGAGACTTGGAACGAAGCTGTAGATAGAGTCAAGCAAATGATGCTTGATAAATATGTCTACCAAGAAAATGAAAACGGAACATACCCATACAAGCCAGAAGTTGCTGAAGAAATTGAGTGGGCGTATGAACAGATGCGCAAGAAGCGTGTGCTTGGCAGCCAGCGCGCTCTACAGTTTGGCGGTTCACCAATCTTTAAACACAATGCGCGTATGTATAATTGTATTGTGTCGTACTGCGACCGTGTAAGATTCTTCCAAGAGTGTATGTATCTGCTTCTTTGTGGATGTGGTACTGGATTCTCGGTACAGAAACATCACATCGACAAACTGCCAGATCTTATACCTAAAAAAGAAGGCAGTAAGAAGTATGTTATTCCAGACACGATTGAAGGCTGGAGCGATGCGGTTGGTATTCTTGTGTCTAGTTACTTCGACCAGCACTTGGGTCACGAACTATTTGAAGAGTATAGCGGCAAGACTGTAAACTTTGACTATAGTCAGATTCGACCAGCGGGATCATACCTCAAATCAAGCGGCGGTAAAGCGCCGGGGCCAGAGCCACTAAAGAAAGCTCTAACAAACATTAGGAAAATTTTAGACAAAGCATTAAAAGATGGACAAAAGAAACTCTTACCGATCCAAGCGTATGATGTGGTTATGCATACTGCCGACGCTGTTATTTCTGGCGGCGTGCGCAGGAGTGCTACTATATGCGTGTTTAGTCCTGACGATACCGAGATGGCAACCGCTAAAACCGGAACATGGTTCATTGATAATCCGCAGCGGGGCCGTTCTAATAATAGCGCACTCCTTGTACGTGATGAAACTACTAAAGAGCAATTCTCTGAGTTGATGAAGTCCGTCAAAGAGTTTGGCGAACCCGGATTCGTTTGGGCAGACAGTACAGAACTACTTGTTAATCCATGTGTTGAGATTGGTATGTGGCCCGTCTGTGAAAAAACCGGCGAATCTGGATGGCAGGCGTGTAACCTATCAACTATCAACTGCTCAAAAATTAAGACTGAGCAAGACTTCTTTGATGCTTGTCGGGCCGCTACAATTATTGGAACACTGCAAGCAGGATTTTCTAAGTTTGATTATCTTGGTGAAGCCTCGGAACGCATCATCGCAAGAGAAGCGCTACTCGGTGTTAGTATGACTGGCATAATGGAGACTCACGATATTTGTCTTGATCCGTCTATTCAAAAACGTGGAGCAAACATTGTAAAGAAAACTAATAAGAAACTTGCAGAATCGCTTGGTATCAACCAAGCAGCACGTACTACTTGCATCAAACCAGAAGGCACATCAAGCTGTATTCTTGGAACATCAAGTGGTATTCACCCACATCACGCCAAGAGGTATATTCGTCGCGTCCAAGCTAATAAGATGGAACCCATCTATAATTATTTTAGAGAAGTAAATCCACGGGCTTGTGAAGAAAGTGTTTGGAGTAATAATGACAGCGATGACGTTGTAGCATTTTGCGTAGAAGTTAAAGATGGTAGTAAAACCAAAAACAAGGTTAGTGCTTTACAGTTACTAGAGTATGTTAAGTCTACACAGCAAAGCTGGGTGCTAAATGGTACAAACCCAGAGCTATGTACTCAACCTTGGTTAAATCATAATGTAAGTAATACTATTAATGTAAAACCAGAAGAGTGGGGCGAAGTAGAGAAATATATTTATAGAAATAGAAAATACTTCTGCGGTATTTCTCTTTTACCAATCTCTGGTGACAAGGATTACCCACAAGCTCCATTTACTACGGTCTATCTACCAAGCGAGCAGGTAGCGCATTACGGCGATGCCTCATTGTTTGTCAGTGGTCTTATCGAGGTTGTTCTTACTTTATGGGAAGACAACTTGTGGGCAGCTTGCGACAGCCTTATGGGTGTTGGAGAAAAAATCAAGGGCAACGGCAAGAAAGCTTGGAAAGAGCGATGTGAAAAATTTGCCGGAAAATACTTTAATGGAGACCTAAAACAGTTGACATATTGTATGAAAGATGTATATAATTGGAAAGAGTGGGTTGACATGAATAGAGAATATCAAGATGTTGACTTTACTAATGTTATTGAAGAAACAAATAATGTCAAGCCGGAACAAGAGTGGGCTTGCTCTGGCGGTAAATGCGAGATTGTATAAGGAGTAAACGATGGAAACACATCCAGACGAAGTAGCAAGAATGAAGATGCTTGAGGAAAGTAGAATAACTTCTTCGCTTCCGGGGAATATTAAACCTTGGAACGGACACCCCGTTGCAGTCAAGAAATTAGATCCAACGGCTGTAATTCCAACGAGAGCAAACGCTCATGACGCTGGGTATGATCTTTATGCATTAGAAGACTTAGAGATTGGCCCACACAATCAAAAGCTAGTAAAAACTGGCATCTCTATGGAGATACCAAAAGGTTACGTTGGACTTATTTGGCCGCGATCTGGACTAGCACATAAATATGGCTTAGATGTTTTTGCTGGAGTCATCGACGCTGGCTATAGGGGAGACATCGGTGTAATTCTTTACAATTCAAAATTAGCACACTATAAAATTAAAAAAGGTGAGAGGATAGCTCAGATACTATTTCAAAAAGTAGAAGGGTTTGATTTAGTAGAGGTAAAAGATTTAGATGATAGCGAAAGAGGATCAGGAGGGTTTGGTAGTTCTGGTTCATAACACTAATACAAGGCTAATAAATGACTAAGAGAAAAACCAGAAAAGAAAATGTATCTCCACAAAAAGTTAAATCTGTAGAAGCTAAAACAAATAATCAAAAAGAATATATAAGAGCAATCATAGAGAATGATGTAATATTCTGCACCGGCCCTTCAGGTTGTGGTAAATCTTATATTGCATCTGGCATCGCTTCTGAACATTTACACCGTGAAGATATAGAACAAGTTTTAATTACAAGACCCTTGGTTTGCACAGGCAAAGATCTTGGTAGTTTACCGGGAGACTTGCTAGAAAAAATAGCGCCGTATTTGCTACCCATGCAAGAAAACTTTAGACACTTTTTGGGACGAGCATATTATGGCATGTATTACAACGAAGGTAGAATAAAATATCAACCTCTTGAAGTCATGAGAGGATCTACATTTCACAATACATATATGATCCTAGACGAAGCGCAGAATTGTACGTGGGAACAAATTAAAATGTTTATAACACGTATGGGTCAAGGTAGCAAAGTTATTATCAACGGAGATATTAAACAAACCGATCTTAATAGAAAGAGCGGGCTTGAAGAAATTATTGATAAACTACAAGACCTTGAGGGTGTAGGTATATGTAGATTAGGATACAGTGATATACAGAGAAACGGAATCTTAGGCCAGATTTTAAACAGGCTTGAAAACTAACCTTTTACAACTTGGGAAATAGTAGCGAGCCGTAGCTAACTTAAAAGTTGTACTATATTAAATCGGCAACCCTGCTTTTACAGCTTGGCAGAACGTAACGAGCCGTAGTTACCGTAAAAGCTGTAAAACATTAAATCGGCAACCCTGCTTTTACAGCTTGGCAGAACGTAACGAGCCGTAGTTACCGTAAAAGCTGTAGAACATTAAATCGGCAACAAAGGTTTAACAACTCGCCTAAACATAACGACCTGTAGTTATTGTAAGAGTTGTTAGTATATAAATCAGGGGACTAGCCGCCCTAAGCGGCTTTTCACAAAAGGAGGAATAAATGCCAATATACGATTATGAATGTAGGAACTGTAAAGCACAGCTTAGTGACGTGTTTCAAAAGGTTACAGATACAGAACTAACAAAGTGTGAAGCTTGTGGTAAAGATGGTCTTTACAGAGTGCTTACCGGTGGTATTCACGGTTTCATGGCGGGCGGTAACACCATAGGTAGCATCGCAGACAAAAACACTCGCTTAAATAAAAATAAAATTAACGAGATGGAAGCGATGAAACGAGAAGCTAATCCAGAACCAGAGAAGCCTTGGTATCAGAAACAGGGTGACAAATCTAGAAAAGAAATAAATAAGATGTCAGAGAATCAAAAGACTCGTTACATCATGGAGGGAAAATGAAATACGTCAATGAAGGATTTACCGAAAAGTCTAAAGTTACTAAAGAAGTAAACTTTAATAGAAACGGTAGTGTGGCGAACACAAAAGATAAAGTCTACGCTAAGATCACTAATTCAAACGGAAGAGACACCTACCACATCAAGACTTATCAAAATCAGCCTTTCGACCCGATTGGATCTAACGAGAATAGACAGAAGTACTTAGAAACAAAATTTAAAACCGTGTCCAAAGATACGTTTGATTTTTATTTAATCTATCTACAAACAAATAATTCTATATATTTAACAAGGACCAACAGGAGATTTATAAATGAGTAAACGAGGACCACTAAGTAAGATTGAAAAATTCTATATTGAAAATAACTACGAGTTAGATGTAGATCAATTATCTTCTGATTTAGATAGAGCTAAAAGCGTTGTAAGAGCTTACGCCGAACGTGTTCAGAAAAACAAAAGGAACACAGAAGATACGAAAGCAAAAACAGAACCTACACACTTGGCATCACAGATTCCTTCTAGCAAAGGGTCTACGATTATGACAGAAAATGGCTCTACAATATCGGATGATTTTAGAAAGAAGTCGCAGTTTCTAGGAAGAAGAAGCGAGTGTACTACATCAATAAGAGGATAAAATGGATAAAGAAAAGTGGCTGAAACAATACAGGACAAACAAAAAAGCTGTTTGGATTAGGTGCAAACTAACAAACGGTGAAGAATTTAATTATGATAAATTTGAAGGATGGAGAGCGATAAAAGATAAGTGCGATAAAGAAAATCTGTTTTTATCAGAATTGTACTTGCAATATCGCTCTCATAAGGCTACTATAGATATAAGCGAAGATGTTGATGGTGTTTACCTTATCAGATCTTTACTGGGCGCTATTGGCTCAGACTCCAAAGAGTATTACACTGTGGGTCTAGTAAAGGGCGATAACGTATCTAAAAAAATGTGGATTACACCAGAACTTGTATTAGATAAAGAGTATGAAGATGAAATTGAAAACTGCTTTGAAGAAGCAATCATCTATGACAAAACGAAAAAGAACTGATAAAAGTAAGTATAAGCATCAAACAACTGGCGACCACTGTACGTGCGCTGCCTATCTAGCAGAAATGATGTGCCTTCGTTTAGCAGAGTATAAAAACGAGGGCAATCTTACTTATAAGTTTTGGAATAACAAACCTTGGGATTGGACTTTCAAACAACAAATGTTTGCTGCAAACTCTCTTATAAAAAAATACGGAGAGAAGGCTGTGGTTCGTGCCGTAGCAAACCAGAAATCTATATTCTCTCTAAAGAATAGACGCTTGCTGCCAGAAATAAACAAGCAAGTAAAATTAATTGAACAAGAACAAACCAAACCCGCTCAGGAATTAGATGTAAAAAAGGAAGCAAAGACTAGAAAGAAATCATACGGTAAGAAATCTGGATTAAATAAACTTAGAGGACTAGACAATGGCAAAAAAGAAAGCCAAGAATAAATTTGAAGATGATATTGTAAGTAATCAGATTATTAGCAAGTACGGCGACATTGTAGAACAAGGCACAAAGGTTTTGGCAGACTTGCAAAAATTTGACACCATAGGTATTTCTCCTGCGCTAGACTTAGCTCTTGGTGGTGGACTAAGAGAAGGAAGTGTTGTTGTTATGACTGGCGACCCCAAGACCGGCAAGACAACCACATCGCTTTACTTTGCAGCAAAAGCGCAAGCCGCCGGTAAGAATGTCTATTATTTTAACACCGAGGGCAGACTTACAAAAGAAAACTTCACAGGTATAAAAGGTTTAGACGCAAGCAAAATCAAAATTGTTCAAGCGACTGACAATCAACCGGTTGTGTCTGCTGAAACGTTCTTGAACGCCATCGAAACATACGTTAAGAACACTCCTGACTTTGTGGCAATCATTGACTCTGTATCTAATATGGTTCCGCAGGATGAACTTGATGGAGAAGTGCGTGGCGGTGTCAGAGCGCAACTCCCAAGACTCCTATCTATGTTCTTTAAGCGTATTAGTAATGACGTAGCAAGAACTAAATCTATTCTTATCTTTATTACCCATAATATTGCTAATACCGGTGGATCAAGATGGTCGCCCGCCAAACTTGCTGACTGTGGTAACATGCTTCAGTATCAGGCAGGAACCAATATGGTTATTACGCACCGAGGCAAGTGGGAAGAAAGCGACGAGCAAGGAAATGACGTTGGTCAAGTTGCCAACTGGATTGTAAAAACATCTGCTGCTGGCGGAAAACCAAACTCAAACGCCGTGTCATACATTAGATATGGAACAGGCATTGATGAGATCAGAGAACTATCTGAGATTGCAAATGAATTAACATTTATCAAACAGACTGGCGCTTGGTATACAATTATATGTGCTACAAACTCTACAGATCCAAGAATATTAAAACTACTAAATAAGCATGAAGTACCTGATGATATAGAAGCAAGAGAAAAGTTCTTTAAGTTCCAAGGGATGGCTAAACTGAGCAAGTTTATAGAAGAGAATGAAGAGATACAGGAATTCTTGTATGATGAAATTAGAAGTGTACTATGAAAGTTATTGGATTAAACGGTAGAGAGTACAATATAGACTTAAAAAAATATATTGTAAGAAAAGACGACAAGACCGTTAAATCAAAGTATCACATGGCGGCGAGAGAACTCTTAGCAGAAATGTTCAAGGGTTACACAGTTCTAGAAGAAGTAAAGCTTCCGGGGTCTCGTTGCCCAAGCAAAAAGTCTGCCTTGTTCTTGGACTTCTTTATACCTAGTTTGTCACTTGGTATAGAAGTTCATGGACAGCAGCACTATGAATTCTGTAAATTCTTTCATAAAACAAAAGCAGGGTTCTTGACAGCGCAAAAAAGAGACTTTATAAAAGAAGACTGGTGCGAGTTAAATAATATTGAATTGTTAGTTCTTAAATATTCAGATAGCAAAGAAGATTGGAGAAATCAAATTGACAGCCGCTGAAAGATTGAAAGAGTTTCTTGATGGTATTGAAGCATATATTACTGCAAGAAACATAACACCGACTAAGTTTAATCCAGAGTTTGCGATGGCAGAAACTTTGTCATTAGAAAACTTAGAAAAGCTAACACAAGATGAATGTTTTGGTCATGCGTATCAACTCATGCAGTACGTAGATCACGTAGGAAGAGAACGAGCGCAGTGTGAAAACGTAATTAGGTGGTGTGAAAATTCACTACAAAGTATTATATCTGAGCAACTATCCGGCGGCGTATGGGACACCTACGCTAAACACGAAACCAAGGTCGCTACTATACTTAGAAACCATGAATTAGCAAATAAAATTAACGAATGGAAGCTAACTGCTCAGGGTAGACTTGAAAATTTAAAGTCTAGAGAGTATAATATAAGAAGAAAGGCAGATATTCTTTTTGAAAAAGGTAAAAGAAAATGAGTGATGATATTGTAAAAACACTTTTAGAGTCTTTGACAGATGAGCAAAAGGCCGAACTAGTAAAGTCTTTGATGAAATCTGAAAAAGAAGAACCCGAACAGAAGGAAGAGGTGGTCTCTTCTAATGTAGAAGTAAAAGAAGATTTTACGGTTACGAGAAAAGTAAATGAGTCTACAAGGAGAAATCCGGTGAGAGCCAAGAAGAACAAGTGGGTTGACGATGGTAGCTTCCAACTAGAGGGCGAAGAAGAATTTTCTTCAGGCAGAAAGAGAGCCACTAGAAGTAGAGGTAAAACTAAGAAAGTCGAACTTGAATGTTCTGTATGCGGCAAAACATACATGGAACACCCCAGTCTAATCTATGGAGAATACCACCGCTGTAACCGGTGTGGGGGCAGATAATGGAATCCAAGCTATTGGACTTGGGCGCGGAGAGAGCGGTTCTTGCCGGTCTCTTTACCTACGGTCTAGAGTCATATGTTGAAATTAGCGATATAATTGATCACAATAGTTTTTGTCATCAAAACAATCAGCTAATATATAAGTGTATTGAAAAAATCTTAGGCAAAGAAGCAGAGGTTGATCTACCTGCACTTCTTTCTGCTGCCGATCAGCTTGGATTTTCTGAAACAATACAAACCAAGCAAGAGCTTGAATACATCAATTCTTTGATGCAGTACCCAGTAAAGAAACATAATGTAATACACTTTGCTGCACAGATTAAAAAGTTTGAGTTCGCCAGAAAGATTAGAAGTCTTGCCAGCAAGATTGGTAGAGACATAGAAGAGATCAAAGGCGACGAAGATATTGATGACATCATCGGCATTGTAGAAAATCCTATCACAGAGTTTCTTCAAGATGATGACACAAGAGACAAACCAGAAAAGATAGGAGAAGGGCTAGAAGAATATGTTGATTTTCTTATTGAAAACAAGTGCGATCAGATTGGCATAGCTAGCGGGTTCGACAGATACGATGCAGCTATTGGTGGCGGTCTACGGCGCAAATGCGTAGACTTGGTTTCTGCCAGACCTAAAGTTGGTAAGTCTGTATTTGGTGATAATGTTGCTGTTCATGTTGCAAGAAAAGGCGTGCCAGTCTTGATGCTTGACACAGAAATGAGCAAAGAAGATCACCTGAACAGGATTCTTTCTGGAATCAGTGGCGTTCCTATTAGTGAGATTTCTACAGGTAAGTTTGCAGAAGATGAAGAAAAGTTTATCGCTGTCAAAGCTGCTATGGATGAAATCAAAGATATACCATATACCTACGTCAGTGTAGCGGGAGCGCCATTTGAGAATATCTTAAATCACATCAAGCGATGGGTGATCCAAGAAGTCGGAACAGATGAGAATGGCAGAACAAACGAATGTGTTGTTGTCTACGATTATCTTAAACTCATGTCTTCATCTGGCATATCTGGTAATATCCAAGAGTATCAAGCACTTGGTTTCCAGATTACAAACTTGCATAACCTTGCGGTTAAGTATGATTTCGCATGTCTCGCATTTGTGCAGTTGAATAGAGATGGTATCACCAAAGAGTCTACTGACGCTGTAAGCGGTTCTGACAGACTTATTTGGCTTTGCACTTCCTTCTCTATATTTAAAGAAAAGTCCGCAGAGGAACTGGCGGAAGATGGACCAAAAGCTGGCAATAGGAAACTAGTACCTATTGTATCACGTCATGGCCCCGGTATGCATGATGGAAACTACATTAATCTTAGGATGGACGGCGACTACGCTAAACTATCCGAACTAAGAACAAGAGACGAATTTATAAAATCTGGAACCGACGATGCAATCGAAGGTGCTGAACTACCATTCGAGGAAGATACTGAATGAATTATAAAGCACACTTTCAGGGTGGGCCAAAGCATGGCGATGTAGACCTAATATCACGCGCCTTAGAGGTTTATACTGTAGCTACAGTTTACGACATAAGTGGATTTAGAACTGTGTCTAAATATAATTTAGTAGATCAAAAGGGTGAAGATCTATACTATCATTTAGATGAAGAAAGATTTGATGGAGTTGATCCAACCCCCTTCCAAAGAAGAACAAAATGAGTGCCACAAAGCAAAGACTTGACTTAAATAAAGTAAAAGATCTTATAATAGATAATATTGAAGTTCTTTTAGAAAATCTAGACATAGATTACGAATGTATGTCTGATAATATATTTATGAAATGTCCTATACATGGGGGTGACAATGATAAAGGTGTATCCATATCCTTAACACAAAAGAATTGGCGGTGTTGGACTCGCGGTTGCCACGAAGATTTTGGAACAGACATATTTGGTTTTGTCAGAGGTTGTAGACAAGACCCGACATTTTCTGATACGTTGAGATATGTATGTAAACTCTACAACATCGGAAACGAGTATAAGTCTACTTCTGTAGAGCCAAAAAAGAAGAAGAGTGAGTTTGATGAAATAGTTAATATATTTAGTAAAAAGAAAAAGAACATGAAGTCAGAATATGTAAGAGACGTAGAAACTTTAAATAATTCATTTTATTTTGAAAAACGAGGATTTTTGCCTGACACATTAGAGCATTTTGAGGTACAAGATTGTATAGACAAAAATTCTAAGATGTGGAATCGCGCTATTATTCCTGTTAAGTTTGAAGGCAAAGAGATAGCATACATAGCCAGAGCAGCAAAGAATTTTATACAACCCAAGTATTTGTTTTCCAAGGGATTTAAAAAGACAGAGTATCTTTATAATTATGACAATGCGATAGAAGTAGCCAAAGAAAAACATGCACTATTTCTTGTAGAAGGACAAGGTGACGTTTGGAGAATGTACGAAGCTGGTGTAAAGAACTGCGTGGGGCTTTTTGGTAAAGACATATCAGAAACACAAAAGTCCTTGCTGATTACATCTGGTGTTACCGATTTGGTTGTATTAACAGACAACGACCAAGCCGGTAGAGAAGGCAGAATGAAAATACAAAGAGAACTAAACAGAATGTTTAATTTAATCTACCCTCCTATGCCAAAGAAAGACGTGGGAGATACATCCGTTAAGAAAATACAAAAACACATCTTATCACAAGTGGAAGGACTTTATTGATGATCTTAGCTATATCTGGCAAAAAGCAAGCAGGCAAAACTACTGTTGCAAACATAATCCACGGTGCTATTCTAAAAAAGAATGGCATGGTAAAAGATTACAACGTAAACGATAAAGGTAAACTAATTATCAACACCGTCAACGCTCAAGGACAAGAGGGTTGGGGTGAGTTTGATATTGAAAGAAAAGACGAGCAGTTTATTGAATATGCGCATTACAACATGTGGCCTCATGTTAAGTTGTACAACTTTGCTGACTCTCTGAAAGACATGTGTATCAACCTGTTTGGATTTACATACGAACAAGCATATGGAACAGAAGAGCAGAAAAATCAAGTGCTTCCCAATATCAGATGGGAAGACATGCCAAGATTTCAAAACATAAATATAATGAGGAAGATGCCTATCGACGCAAAAAAAAGCTGGGGGTGGAGAGAAGGCGAAATGACTGCGCGCGAGTTTATGCAATTCTTTGGAACTGATATCATGCGCAAAATCCACAAAGACGTTTGGGCAAATGCTTGTGTTAATAAAATTAAAAAGGAAGGTAGCGATCTTGCTATTGTAGCGGACGTAAGATTTCCAAATGAAGTTGAAGCCATCAGCAAAGCCGGTGGCAAAGTATTAAGACTAGAAAGAGATGTTCATGTAGATTGTCATGACAGCGAAACTGCTTTAGATTCCGATAAGTACGATCACGATAATTTTTGGCAAGTTATTGATAACAAGAATATGACAATAAAAGAAACTATAACTAAAGTCGAGTCCTTGTTGGGAGAAATTTAATGATAGTGACATACATCAGGTCATCAAGTTATAACGGTTACGACTACTGTCAGATGCAGTACTTTTTGACCTATGTGCTTGGTCACAGATCAGATAGTGGCAAGAAAGCAGAACTTGGCACTATGGTTCACAAGGTAATGGAAATCCTTGCTGGGCTAAAGAAGTTTCAACAAGACAATCCTAGAAAAAAATATTTAGTTGTAGAAGACGATGCTGCTGGTAAAATAAGAATACACAAAGATAGATTGCTTACGGATGAATTTGTAAATGAGCTTACGGATGTTAGCATAAAGTGTTACGAGAAAGATTCTAAACACAAGTGGTATCCGGCAGACAAGAAGCAAGTTTCCAAACTAACTTGGGACACACTGGAATACAATGAGGCTCAATTTGACCCAAGACTAAGAGACGTTGTAGATCCAGAGCCACACTTTGATATTGTAATTGACGAAGACTGGGCAGAGTATGAATATGAAATGCCAGATGGCGAAGTGGTAAAAGGAAAATTAGCAATACCATTAGCAGGTGCAATGGCTTACTTTGCATTTAATTATTTTGGATTAGACGATTTCTTTGAACCTGACGATGAAGATGAACTATTTGATTTCTTAGAGAGTGAAACATTATCAGAATTCGGAGCATTAATTGCAAGTGCATTAGCTATGGGTACAGTTGCTTTAACACCTTTAGCTTTAGCAGCTGGAGCAGCAAGAGCAGGTCAAAATAAAGCGCCAAAAGGAGCTAATGCTTTAAAACCTAGATTGTTAGGTAAAAGTAAAGGTCTTCTTATTGCATCTGCAGCAACAGCAATTGCTGCTTATACATTCAATAGATTAGGTATAGCAGATTTATTTAATGAAGATGAATCTGATACTAATATTGATGAAAATTTAGATGAAATGACAGAAGAGAAATTTAATGA
>BCSF01000338.1_pt1 | contig 19450 bp, 13 predicted proteins | sample 1016431 | NCBI WGS metagenome assembly BCSF01 (sample SAMD00045685;SAMD00045686;SAMD00045687;SAMD00045688;SAMD00045689;SAMD00045690;SAMD00045691;SAMD00045692;SAMD00045684;SAMD00045690;SAMD00045691;SAMD00045692;SAMD00045684;SAMD00045685;SAMD00045686;SAMD00045687;SAMD00045688;SAMD00045689, study...
GAGGCGGTCGAAGGTCGTTAGGAGGCACTACAAGCGGCTTGTAGGTGGGTAAAGTGGCTCGTGGTACCTCCAGTACCGGACGGGGTAGTACAGGGGCCTCAGGGAGCCGTAGAACCGGCAGTACCGGCGGTGCTCCCAAGTCCATTACTTATCACCGAAAAGACCACGCTCGATGAAATCAACGGCTTGGTCATCAACAGTGTTATCAGATTGCTCAGCCAGTTTGCGGAGCAGGTCAACAATCAATCGCTTCACTTTGTCGCTGTTAAGAAACGACATCAGAACGGGACGGATAAGTGCAATCATTGTTCTAAGGGGGTAAAGGTTTATTCAGGAAGCTGCTGTTCAGCAATATGTGCCTCATAGGCAGCAACAACCTCAGGAGTCCACAGTGCCGTAGCAACTGCTTGCATCTCGGCGCACTCGCCGGTCATGTCATCACCAGGCACTCGGACGTGGCGGTGATAAGTGCGTCCCACTTCGACACCATCCTTTTCAACAATGTCCGCACGACGGCATTGCAGGATGTTGTACGGGGGAATAATTTCAATTTTGTGTTCTTGGCGTTCAGTAAAAGCCATTAGGGTCATCCTCCAGATGAGACAGGTTTAAGGCGTAGTTTTGAGACGGTTGCGGTCTTGACAGGTTTAGGTAGTTCTAACAGTAATACTGCCAATTAAACGCTGTCCACTTAGCGCATTGTTTCGTATGCCAGCTTGCGAGGTGTCGGTAGGATCACGGAAACTAAAAGAATTACTAGAACTTCCCATGTAGATAGTCATCAAACTGCCGTGATTTTGCCAAGCCAACGCCCCAGCACCTTGGAGGTTAGTAGGACCCGCACTAAATGGCAAACTTACAGCAGCAACTGCAGTATCGGCAGTATTGGGATATGTAACGTCAAAAGTACAAAACAATAAGTTACCAATTTTGGTGTATCTACCAGACGCTGTTAAAGCGTTTTGCGAACCGCCGCTAGCGTCAGTCGGAGTCCAAGTCCCCTCGTCATAATCATCCAGGGCGTTAGCAGCAGCCGTGTCGCCGTTGAAGGTTAGACCGCCAGCAGCAAGGATTCGCATCCTTTCAGTGCCATTAGTATCAAAACGCATGGCACCGTTTTCACGGTTTAAAAGCTGGGTTTCACCATTAGTAAAGTGAATCAGCTCAAAGCCGTTTGCAACAGCAGTGCCGCTGGTGTCATTTGTAATTTGAATAACGCCTTCAGACGTACCACCGTTAACGACTAGCTGACGGTTTGGACTTGCTTCGCCAATTCCCACCCGACCCTCACTAGCATCAACAAACAGAATGTCGGTGTTAACTGCAAGATCGTTTGGTACGCTGACATTGCCGGAGTTATCAAAACTGAGACTGTCAGCTGTGGCATCGTTGTGCCTCAGGTTGTTAGTGATGATTCTGCTCATGCTGCACCTCCTTCAAGTGCGGTGATGCGAGTTTCAAGGGTTTCGATCTTGGCAATAGCCTCCTGCAAAGCAGCAGTCAGCAGAGGTACAAGTTTTGATTGGTCGATACCTTGGTAAACAGGAATTGTGTTTCCGTTTTCGTCAAGCTTGTTGTCGCCGACTGAAACACCATCAGGCAGAGTTTCACCCTCTTGCCAGACTTCAACTTCATCTTTGAAGCCAGTAGCGCACTCAGGTACAACGGTCTGCGCTTCATGCGCCATAAAACCATCAACCGTCTTGTCAGGGTCTACGATAAAGTTAAATCGGTGAACCTGAAGTTGGTTGACGCGATCAATAGCGCCTGTCAACGGAACAACGTTTTCTTTTAGTCGATAGTCGGAAGACGTGTTATATGCAACCGAGGCACTGTTAGGTGATGTAATACTTCCAGCAGCACTTTCCCGCCAATAAAATAAAACGTGATTATTGTAGACAGTATTGGAAATAAAAGAAGACCTACCGGAGTTACCAGTGCTTCTAACCTGGACGCATCCACTGTCATGACCACCATTATTTGACGCTTGTCCGATTGTTAATTTATATGTTGGTGTGCCGCTTAGAATACCATCATTAGTAGTGTTACCAACCTTTAAAGCACCATCATTAGAGAGCTTTAATTGCTCCGTCGGAGAAGACGCACTAGGCGGAGCTACATAGAAACGAAACTCACCGCCACCAGTGCCACTAGCTACGTTTGCCGTTAAGGCTGCCTGTATACCTGCTGCGTTTGTATCAATATCTTGTCCCTCAAACACAAAGCCACCAATTGTCTGGCTAGTGGCTTGTGTAACATCAGTGTCTTCAAATCGAATAATGTTATTGGCTAGCGTAAAATCACTGCCAATACCCGAGTTACTAGCTGATAAGTGTAACAAATCATCGGGCGAGGTTGTACCAAGACCGACGTGACCCGCGCTGTCGATGTTAACCGAATCAGCCGGTGCCGAAGCGTTGACATCAATAGCGTCAGGAAAACTTACATTAGTCTGCCAACTCAACGTGCCAGTACCGTCTGTCTGCAGGTATTGACCAGCATCACCGTCATTAACGGGAAGGGTCAGGGTAACGTCAGTTCCCGCAGGACTTGTGTTGTCTGGTGCATCTAGGGATACGGAGCCACCAGTTGCACCGTTAATTTTAAGTGTCATTAGTTAGTGTCTCCGGGTTTAAGCAGCACGATAAATTCCAGACATCATCAAATACCTTGTTCCGCCACCATCCCAGGTAGCATTTGATGCAGTACCGGGTTGGATAGGCTGAATTTCACCAGTACCAGGCTCACAATAGCCAGTAGAAATATTTTGTTGAAAACAATTAGTGTGGTAGAAAAATGCTCCACAAAAATTGGCATTTCCGCCTGCTACGTTAAACGGTAGTCCAATTACTCTGGCTTGTAAACCAGAACCGGTGCCAATATCAAAACCTTGAGAATAATAAGAGAATTGCACAAACTTACCAATTTTTATGTAATGTCCAGTAGTGTTACCAGGCGAAGAATCAAAACCAACATTTTGCCAGCCACTGCTGGTGTTGTAATATTTAAAAGTTACAGTAAAAGTCCCCTCTTCATAACTATCCAGCGTTTCGCTAGTCATGCCAGCGGCATTAGTCTGGATCTGACTAAAGTCAATGCCAGGAGAATTGTTAAGTTGGAGCGTTCCATCGCTGGTGATGCGCAATCTTTCAGTACCGCCGGTATTGAATCTCATGTAATCACTGGTGTGATTGTATTCAATACGCCCTTGCCTGACAGCATCTTGGTCAGCAAAGTAGACCGAAGCGTTGTGACTGCTACCACTACGAACGGTAATACCAGTGTGAGCAGTGCTAGAAACAACTAAGTCATCAGCTTCTGCGTCAACACCAGTAGTATCGTTTTGACCAATCAGAACACGACCCGAGCTATCGAATCTAGTTACGATATTCCCGCCAGTAACAACATTTACTTCATCAGTACCAAAACTGATACCGGTGTTTGTATCTTGACCCTGGAGTGCAGGAGTTCCGGCAGAGCCGTCAACACCCGAGATTCCAGTGGTTCCATTAATTTGAATAGCCATAATTAAACAATCGTCCAAGTAGAACCAGAAGGAATAGTCACAGTGACGCCAGCGTCAACCGTGATCGGACCTGCACTGAGGCCGTTAGTACCCGACGTAATCGTATAGTCGGCACTAATAGTTTGAGACACTTCGTAGATAGCACCACCAGCGGATGCACCGCCACCAATGCTTCCCCAAGACGTACCGTCAAAACCTTCAAAACTAGTCGTATCGCTGTTAAAACGAAGCTGACCAGCAGCGCCAGTCGGACGTTGTGCTTGAGTACCAGCTGGCAAAGCAGCAGCACCAGTTGCAGAGGTTTGATCTACAAAGTTAGTGTCAACGTAGTTCTTAGTTGCAGCGTCTTGTGCAGCGGTAGGATCAGTAACATTAACAATCTTATTGCTGTTTACATCCAGCTCATCATTGATGTTAACGTGACCAGTGCTGTCAAAGATGTTGAAACCGTTGGTATCCAGGTTCTGAATCAGGTTGGGAAAGGACAGCGAACCGGTTCTAAACGTAACCCGTCCAAGCTGTTGATCAACCTCATACGTCGAATCATTGACTTGATCACCACCAATACGGAACTTACCGTTGTGGTCAGTAATAGCGGTCCAAATAGCACCGTTATTAAGAACAATCGTTTGACGATCTTCAACAGGAACACCACACGGAGCGGTACCACCCGTTGCATCGGCGGTAACAGGGTCGTTAGCACCAACAGGGAACGTACCAGTGGCGTTCTCAGGCAGTGCACGATAGTCAGTACCAGAACCGACATACTCCATCGTGTGACCGCTAGAAGCGATCTGAGAACGAAGGAAGAACTGTGCGGTAGCCGGAGCGTTGACAGCACCGTTAAGACCAAGGTTATTGGAACGGTTAGCAGGATCAGGACGGCTAATAGTCACGTCCCACCCAAGACCGTTTGCAACAGAAGACAGAATTGGATAAGTAACGCCGTTCAACTGAACAAGCATGTTCGGCTGAGGACGGGTTGCATTACCGTGCCACGATGCATCAGCAGTAGGTTGACCAATGGTAAAGGTCGTTGCTTGGTCAGCAGCGTTAACCGTAAGGTCAGCAGTAAAGATGTTGGTAGTAGAACGACCGTCTGCAATCAGTGAATACCGACCAAAGTCAGAAGTCGAAGCAGCAAGGTTAGCCTGACCACCATTCAGACACTTCAGGTGATAGTGCGTAAAGAATGCATAGCTGGACGTAACCTGGGTATAACCGTTGTTAGTAACAAAGATACCAGGACCGTTAAGAGCAGTGTGGGTGTAGCTATCGCACACCATAGACCGCAAAGGACTATTAGCAGCAACAACAGAACCGTCAATAAGAATACCACCACCAGAGAAACCATCAGAGTCAAGGTCACCAGCAGCACCCTCACCCGGAACATGCGGAGTGAAGTTTACGTTGTTGATTTGACTATCAGAGAAGTTGGTGCAGTTTTGGATGTAAGGAGACTTACGAATAGTTGCACCAGGGAAGAACGCAAAGTTCCAGCCTTGTTGTGTCGGAAGACCAAACGTAGCGTCGGTATCAAGGACGTTACCACCACGAGTACCAGCAGCCTTCATACCTTGAAGCGTCAGGTTTTGAATGTAAGTACCGCTGTTCACTTGGAACATGGTGCTCAATTCGTTAGCCTCAGGAGTGTCTACGTCGTAAGCTGCTTGCACAGCGGTGTCTTCAAGCGTACCAGTACCCGTACCAGCGCCAGTAGCGGTAAAGACCGTACCAACTTCGTTATCAGCAGCACCAATAGCAGTAAAGTCAGTAGTACCGACAAAACGGATCCGATACTCACGACCGTTAACAGCAGCAGTAGCTGCAGTCACACCAATAGCAGGGTGAATAATACAGTTACGCAGAGACGTACCGACAATGGCAACATCGTTCTTTTCAATTGTAATCGGGAACTCCTCAGCATAAATACCAGGAGCTACAACAATCAAAGAACCGTTGCCAACATCATCGGTTTCTGCGTTGATTTGATCCATAGCGGCTTTAATAGTTCGCTTAGGATTACTAATTCGGTGACCGGCAATATCGTCTTTACCGTTAACAGCATCAACGTAGACAACCTTAGACAATTCGGTAAACAAACCACCAGAAGCAACACCTAGCCAGCTTGTACCATCCCAAATTGAAACACTTCTATTAACATCGTTTTGCAGCCAGACTTTACCTACTTCCCAATCAGAGCCAGTAGGAATTGTAGTTTGAACAATAGTGTCAAACCGCTTAGCAGCCGCAGCAGAAGTAAAGATGCTGTCATCATCAGTGGTTGGAGTACCGTTCTGCTCAGCCAACGTAATAACGTCGCCAGCCTTCAGACGGTCGAGATCAACAGTACCAGCGCCAAGACCAAGAGTAATAGTGCCGTCACCATCATCAGTTACGGTAATACCAGTGCCATCGGTACCAATGTCATTAGTAATAGCACTGTCAATTTTAGAGTCAACTCGGTTGTCAGAAGCAAGAGTAGTAGGGATGTGATCGTCATCACTAACCCACGTTTCACCACTTTCAATAGTTTCCGTAGCCTCGTCTTGGAACCGCTGATCCATAGCGGCGGTGGTAGCAATCTGAGTATCAGAGCTTACCCACGTTTCGTCGCTATGAATGGTATCGGTTTCGTTATCCCAAGTGTAGTTCTTAATCTCTTGAACAGCAAAATTATTCTGTTCAAAGTTCTGGTTAAGATCCTGAGCACGGATAGAAGAACCCGCAAAGAACGTGCTTTTAAGGGTATCAATATCCGTGTCCCGATAAATTCTGATAGCTACATCTGAAGCAGGTGCAGTATCAAACAGGATCGTTGTAGCGTTGGCAAAAGAGTATGCAGTTGTAATTGAACCATCAAGACTGACTTTTACATCAGCCTCATCAATGTATTCAAATGTTATATTATAGGATGTAGTTGAACCATCCCCAGTAAAAAAGTTTTCAGTAGTTGCCATTACGTTACGTGATTATGGGAATGGGTGGATTATTTACGCATCTCACGAATGGTGCGTAACTCTTGAGCAGACTTATCAGTCCACTCAGCAATGTCTTGAGCACCCCGGACATCACCGGATTGCATCGCTGCATCAACAGCACCTTGACCTTCAACACCCCGCCAAATGTCAGGGTATTCAGAGATAAGACGAAGTTCAGCATTACGCTTGGCTTCAGATACAACCTTGTCAAGATACTGATAAACAGGAAGTTCAGACTCTTTTAGTTTAACTTCTTCGTAGCTAGCGCCTGAACGGCGGAAAGCCCGAAGTTCTTCTAGTTGTGCGTTGAAAGCTTCGTTATCTTTGATAGCGTCAACTTTCTTCCACAGCTGTTCTTCGCCCATGAACTCACTAATAATATCTTGTTCTTCATTAGTGTATTCACGGCTTCCTTCAGAGGTGTAACGGATACGGTTAATACCGTCATAACCAGTTCTCAACAGCCAATCACGCCAAGGTTCTGCCTCATCACTAATCTTAAGACCAGTAAGAGCATTCAATGCCCGTTGTGCAACGTTATCAACTTGTTTAAGAGGCTTACCCGTCCACAAGTCACGCTGTTCAGGCAAAGTACCGGATGCAAACGGAAGACGATTCTTGACATATCCCATCATGTCTTTATAAATAGCCTTTTGACTAGAAGTGATGGTATCACTAATAATACCAAGGTTACCAGACTGAGGAATAGTCATACGAATCATGTTGGCTTTCATCCGTTCAAAAGCCGACTCATCACCGTTCAGAGCAGCAAGCAACGGCTCAATGCCGTGCAACGGAGTTTGATTAAAGTAAGTGGCAGAGATACTCCAGCCAAGCTTATCAATGGTGTCTTCATAAACGGAAGAACCAATGTCGTTGTAATAATAAGCAGCATCACCCACAAGACTCAAGACGTGCTCAAGTACAGGGATGCCATCATAACTTACCCATTTATTACCAATCTTGATAGTCTTAGGTTCCCAACCATAATTATCCCGGAGCTTTTTACGCTCAGCAGGGTTGGTAGGACCGTTACCACGGATGTTACCAGCAAGAGCATATTGAGAGGCACTAATACCAAGCATTTGACCGAAAGCAATTCGTCCCATGTACTCATGCTTAAGGCGCTCATACATAGCCATAGCATTAGGAGTAGCATCAAAGTTCTTGATACCGTGCTCAGCCATAGCTTCTTTAATCTTCTCAATATCGTTACCTGCCAGCAGAACCTTACCGTACTTATTTTTGAACGGAGGAATCATACCCAGCGGGGTATAGGACAGGGCGTATTTAAGATCGTTTACGCTGGTTTTGGGGAACATGAACCAACTCTTAAACGCTGGAACAGCAGTAGTTGCTTTATCCAGATAGTTAGAGATAGGATCATCCAAGTTCAAAGAGATTTCACCAGAAGCATTCTTAGCCGCTTCATCGGTAAGAACCCCATTCTGATCAAAGATTTGATTGTAATGAGCATCCTCAGCCTCTTGCAGAAGCTCAGGAGTTACCTTACCGTGCTTAGTAAACACGTCATCATACGCACGGGTACGTGAGATAACGGTAGCTTGAATAGCATCAGTATAAGCGTCAACACCGCCCATACCAGTCATACCTACACGGTACCAACTCATCCGTGCAATGTCACGGTTAGCCTTTGCCCATTGATACTGACGATACTTACCAAACTGACCAGTCTTTTGCCACTCTTCTGCAACAGCATCTAGAGCGTCCCAATCACGGCTTTGCTGGAAAGCATAATCTTTACGGGTGGTCTGCATCATAAAGTCATAATCTTTATGTGTCTTGACCATTCGTGTAGCAGCTGCCCTTAGAGCACGTGCTTGGGTTTGAAAATCAGCAGCGTGATAATAGAAAGCCCGTTTAAGTGGTTCAACATCCTGTTCAACAAGTGCTCCAATACCATGACCCATAATAGAAGTAATGGGCTGAAGAATCATAGAAGCAACGTTACCTTTAACAGCGTTAAAAGTAGACTTGATAGACAGAACATTGTTCATAATCACACCCCAAGCACCTTTGGCAAAGTAATTCATTTGCCGACGGTCACCAGGGCTGATAATCATGCCCATAGGGCTAACTTGTTCTGCTGCCCAATTAAACAGTTTTTCAATGGTATCAACGTCACCATCGGTCTCACTAAACATATTGTAGAATGTTTTAGCAAGATCAGGGTTAGTCTTCTTAACCTCTTCAAGGTTCTCTCGGAACCGTTTAATACTAGCGTGGCGAGAGTTTAACGCTTGAGTAAACTCGTCGTTAATCAACTCAGCAAGTTCACCAGGATTAGACGATTTGCGCATACGCTGAATCCAATCTTGGTTCTTAAGCTGCCAACCTGCAATAAACTTGTTAAGACCAACTTCATTCATCAGGTACTCAAGCTTATCAGCGATAATCTCTTGAACCCGATCATCATTAACCATATCCTCAAACCGAACACCAGCCTCAGCAGCAGATGCAATCTCACGTCCAAGGGTGTCCATAACCCTAGCACTGGTTTCGGTAACCTCCCGACCCAAGAACAAATCAGTCAAATCAGCCAAAGCGGTTTGAGCCTGTTCCTGTTGTACAGGGTTAAGGTAGGTAATCTGAAGGTCTTCAGCAAGGGGAAGAACAGCACGGTTCTCAGCAAACAGCTTAGCCACGTCTTCCTTGGAACCTGCACGGATGATGTCTCCGTAGATATCCCAAGCAGCGTTCTTCATGTCTTGCCGTGTAAGCCTGATATCATTGACAATTGCATCAAAGTCACCAGCGTCTCTTGCAGCTTCAGCCAGACCAGCCACAGCTTTACGTGACCGACCCAACACCAGACCACGCTTAAGGAACGGCCCTGACAACATAGGAGCCGGGTCACCAGTAGAAATACCACGCTTAATAGCGGTGGTGTCTACCATGTTTTTAGCGATAGCCTCAGGTTGAATGGTTTGACGTGCAAGCTGGTTAGGAGAGGCAAGACCAGGAGTGATCTCAGGGACAAAAGTTCCAAAGATTTCAGGATCAGCTTCCAGCTTAAGAATAGCCTCTTCGTCAAGTTGATCCTGACGAATCTTCTCATTCTGCTCTACAGCTTTCTCTACACGACCACGAGTAGTCAGTTCAGAAGAACCGGTTTCTTCCAGTTGTGCACGGAGACGCTTAGCCTCTTCCTCCAACACGGCTGCATTAGCACGGTTAGGTTTAGTAGCAAGAGCCTGTTCAATTTCTACCAGACGAGAAAGGGTTTCAGGATCGCTGTTGTCTACAATGTTTTGCTTGTAAGCTTTAGCAACATCATCCTTTGGTTGGAACCACTTCATCTTACCGGGAACGGTAGAGAGAATACCAAGAACGTCAGCTGCAAGACTGGTTACACCAGCTTCCATCATGTTACGCCATTTGGTAATCTCAGTAGATTCACCGGGTTTAGCTACCCAGGAGTCAGGGATAGGAAGCCAGGGAGCTGCTTTTGCAAGACGGCTAATACCAGGCTCTTCCAACCCTTCATCACTAAGACCCATAATAGCTGCTTCAGATACCAAGGTGCCACTGGTAAGTGCTGCAGTGCGAGCAGCGCCAGTCATACCAAGAGCTTTGGTACCAAGACCCAACAGGCGACCTGCACCAAAACCAGGAAGAGCAACAGACAGGAACTTACGAACCTGTTGCCGCCCTTCAGTGTCTTCTTTAGTCAGGTTATCCCACTGTTTATTTAGAGCCTCAGCATTCAGACCTAAGCGGTTACCAACCGTAGTAGTGGCATCAACAAAAAAATCTGCCATCGCCTTAGCGGGCAGACTCATGTTTTTAGCTATTTCAGTTGGATCGTATCCGAAAGGAACATTGGATGTGTAAAGCGGTCTAAACTCAGATTTAATGTAAGGTCTGTCGTTTAAATAACCTAGGTGATCTTTTTTAACAGTTAGACCGCTAGCAAGCTTAACAGTATCACTAGGGAGTTCTTCTGGTGGCTGTTCAGGAACAGTTACAGGAGCAGCTGACCCAGCATTAGGGTCGTCTACCATACGATCATCTTGTTCGATATCAATCATTTAGTATACCCCAAGATTTGTTTAAGTATTTTAATGTCATCCATAGTTACAGGTCGGCGTAGTCCTCCAAGGTGTAGGTGGCTTTCGTGGTTAGGGTCGTCATCTCCTGGACCAATCACTTCGTTAAATAGATTCAGCTGACGAATAGCAGCTTTAATACGTCCAGTTTCTTTGATATCAGCTGCTCTGCCTTTGTCTGTTTGTAGATAAACATCAGCCGCTTCCGCATGAGGATGATAACCTTTAGAACTATGTCCAGTGGTCATCTTACCTTGTTCAGTAATAACTAAACCAAGTTCTTTGTTTAAAAGATTCCAGGCATTTTCATACTCTTTAGGATATCTATCATACTCCAAGTGACCGTAAGTAGGATGACGTTGGAAACCATCGCCACCAGCCCTATTACGAAGATACTCTGCTACACGAGGACTGCTATATCGGTCAAAATCGGTGACTCCCCCATTAGCAGCAGCAGCGGCATTACGAAGTTCAACATTGGTACGTGCCCTTTGAATTAGGTTTAGGATACCTGGATCTGTTGTTTGACCACGAAGAGTCGTCTTAAGACCAGGCTTAAGAGTATATGTCTTACCAAGTGCTTCTTTAATAGGATCCAAAGCCAGCTGAACGTTTACAAAGTCCTCAATAGTTTTGTAGTTTTGAGGATTCTGATGGTAAAGATACTCAAGGAAAGGAGGGATGCGAGGGTTAGCTACATCGTTCTCAATATCTTGAGCTAGTTGTTGTGCTTGCTTAGTAGTAATATACTGAGTAGTTTTGATTGACGCAGGGTTTTCTTGGTAGTCAATTGCCAGCTGCCCATCATTACCCGCAAGGGGAGAGCTGCTGCCAGACATAGTACCACGAGGCGTTTCTTTAGTTTTAGGAACAAAGGCGGGGAAATAAACACCAAAGGGTTCATCCTTCTGCAATTCTGTTACTTCAAACCGACCAAACTTACCTTCACCGTTTTGAATCTTAGTCTTGACTCGTGCAATAGCGCCTTGCTGATCAACTTTAAAGTTAGGGTTATCAGCGTTGTTTCTAATCTGTGCAGCGATATCTTCGTTGTACAGCTGCATAGCATGAGACAATGCCAGCTTTTGACCACTCTTATTGACAGGCAGTTTAGTACCAGCCAACGCTGTAGTCAACGCAGCATTAAGATCAGCAGACACGCTTTGAGCAGCAACATTCAGACCTTGACGTGCTTTGTCTTGACGAAGACCTTCCTGGAAATACTCTGCTTGTAGCTGTGGAGAAGAGTTAGAATTCATGATCATCTGAGCACTCAGCTGACCATTGTTACTAGCCTCTTGGAAGACCTGGGTCCAATACTCGTCGTTGGTCTCTTGGTTGTTGCTAATGATTACACGGTTAAGTGCAGAAAAATCAGAATTAGGATATTGAAGCTGCAGCTGGTTTCTAATGTCAACTAGGTCTGCAGGGCTACCACCACTCTGTGTCCACTGTTTAAGTGCCTCAATACCGATGTCAGTACCTTTACGGGCTTCTTCCGCACGTTTACGGTTTAACTTACTGAATTGAGCTGTATCAATCTCATCAAGCGATTTGTTGAGAGCTTGGACACGCTTGCTGTAGAACTTAGAATGAGAACGTTTTTTAGGATCATTAGCTGCAGGATTCTTAAGCAGCTCTGTAATCTCTTCCCGACTCAAACCAACACCAGTAGTCTTCTTTTGATAATAAAGATTGGGCAGATACGCTCCATAGAAATAATCAAGAGCGTCAGCATAAGAACGCCTAGTACCATCTTTAGTGACAGTACCAGTCAGTTTAGAGATAAACCGATTAGGATCTTGGTTAACATAAAACTCTTCCTCAGCATTCTTAATGATAACTTGTGCATCATTAAAGTTCTTACGCTGACGAACAGCAAGAGTATCCTTAGAGTCAACAGCATCCATTGAGCTGTACAGCAGCTGCATTGCGGCATTGTTAGGATTAAAATCCTTACCAATACCAACATTGTCAGCAAGGAACAAACGTCCAAACGCTGCAGTCGCAATGCCGTGCCTTACAGGATCATCACCAACTTCGCTAGGCGTAAACTGGTTACCATCAGCATCATACAGAAGATATTCAGTATTAGAGAAGAATGCATCTTTAGCAGCACGGTATTCAGTACCTTTTTGCTTCAGATAGTATTCAGTAGCTCCAATCTGTTGATAACTGCCAAGAGATTTGATATAGTTAACAGCCTCTTGAGGACCGCCTTGCTTAGCAATTTGGTTAGCGTATTCACTGAGAGCAGTGTCAGACTGTTGAATAGAAGCCTTCTTAGCGTTGTACTCAGCTTGACCCTCTTGGGAGACACCGTAGTTATTGGCTTTGCCAAAGCTACGCATCTTAGTCTTACCTTCAATGATTTGATTATCAATGTAGGCAGAACCAATAGTTTGGGCAAGCTGCATTGCCTTTTCAGAGAACGTACCAAGGGTGGTGTACAGTTCTTGGGTTCGCTTAACGTTAGATTCTAACTCAGCCTTTCTAGCATTGACTGCTCTACCGAGATTAGTGTTAGTAATCTCCATGTTCTCCCGTAGGAGGGGAGTTATGTCGTATGCCTGTGAAGGTGCAAACCCTTGGGCTTGCGCGGCACCACGAAATAACTGTTGTTCTTGAAACTCTGCCATTGTTAAGCCTTCATCAATTTATCGAGCGAGAACGTTGTTTTGTCGGGTGCTTTACTGATACCAAGGAAGGAGCCGCCCTTAGGCGTAACATCCCAGCCAGCTTTAAACGCGCTCATACCAGCAGAACCAATCTGCAGAGCAGTGCTAAGCCCGCTAGGAGCAAAGCTTTGGAAGCTAGGCATTGCCATAGTCGTCTCCATTTCAGGAAGAACAGACACAGAAGCCATTGCTTGTTTGTTTGCTGCCATCACTTGTCGTTCAATGTTAGACAAGTTACGCTCAGATTGACCTTGCTCACTTATAAGTTGAGCTGCAAGTTGTGCTTGGGTTCGCCCGTAGGCACCCATCACAGACACAGCTGCACCCCGTTGAGCACTCCTGCCGTACACCTCACGAGCTGCTGAAGTACCCATAGCCTCAGCCAGCTGTTTCATCATGTCAGCTTGCTTGAAAGCAGACTGATCGTAAATTTCATTAAGCCGAAATTGTTCGGCTGCATAAGCTACTTGTGCTCCCTCAGCGTTGTTCGCAATTTGATCACGAACCATGTCAAGCTTAGCTTGGAACATCTCTTTACGCCTTTCGTTTCTCATGCGAATCATGTGATTCTGCATAAAGTTCTGATAAGACGTTTGGTAGGCGCTTGAGTAAGCCTGTTGTGTAGCTGCTCTGTCCTTAGCGAACATGCTGCCGATACTTAAAGCCAGCTGACCGCCAGCAAGAGCTAAGCCAACAGGGTTAGCAAACATACCGGCTTTAGCCGCTGTGGATGCCATGCCTCCCCCTGCTGATTTTAGACCTGCGCTAAGTGCACTAGTGGCGCTAGTACCTGCCCCAAAAGTTAGGCCGCCAGTACCAAAACCACCACCAAGCCCGGCTATTCCGCCGATTGCTCCTATTGCCATAATCGTACAATCTCAATAGAGTAAACATTGTCAGGTCCGTCAGGAAACACCCGTAGAACCTTAAAGCCTAAATACTTAGCTAAGTTAATTAACTCAGTATTTTTAATATCAATAGTAGTCCAAAGATAAGATTTGTTTATATGTGCCATCAAGGCTTTACCAAATCGAACTGTTGTCCTTGGATTTTGTTTTACTTTGTTTGTCATTTGGATCCATACCATGTTGTCTTCCGACACACCGTATGCACCAAAAAGACTCCCGTCTGGTCCGTAGATCAGATAGGAGTCATCATAATGAACATACAAAGCAAGAGAAAGGATAGGGTGTTGTCCTACCCTTTCAAAATCTTGTAACCCTCGTACCAGCATTTGACTGGCTAACTCAGGCACATCGTTTATAGTTGCTGGCTTAAAGGTAAAACCACGGGTGGATGCAGTCATTAGGATCGCTGGTAGAAGCCTGTCTTGTAGTTACCTTCCCAGGTCAGACTAAGAAGAGTCACCGGCAAGGGTGTGTCTCCAATAATCTTCAAAGAAAGGTTCTCATTTCGTTGATAGAGTGGTACGGTATGAGTAGCATCAGAAGACAGGTTAACGTTGTTCAGATCATACACATAAGGTGCAACAGCTTCAATCGTGTTGCTCCACTCAGGTCGTCCGGTGATGTTCACTTGATACTTAACAGGACCGCTAAGACCGGTAGACACTTTGACTCTGTGAATGATAAGATCAGAAGTAAAGTCGGAGACGGATGTATTCTCTTGAGTTGACGTTACAAAGAACTTAGGAAGATCAACTTCCATATTGTAAACGTAACCAATGATCAGATCTCGCCCACGATAGTCGCCATTAATATCAACGTAATCGCCGTCTGTATCGCTCTCTACGGTGGGGTAAAGTACTGCGCCTACCGATGCACTAGTAAGAGCATCAGAAGCCCCTATGTAACGCCCTAGAAGTACTACAGAGAATGTACCACCAGTGACTTCACTATACGGTAAACGGATGCGAGTTGTGTCAGCAGCATCGTCGTAGGTTCGATAAGGATTAACGTTCCAAAGATCGAGGCAAACATCGGTTTTTTCTCCAGAGGGAAGTGTTAAGAAGCCTTCCTCACTAGCCTGTGTAAGATCATAAGACTGAACATAAACTTCAGTACCATTAGCTACAACAGCGTAGTAAGAGCTAATATCAAAGAATTGATCCAACAGTGTACCAGTCAGATCCCACTTATACCATGTATTAACCGTTCGCTTATCCCCTTGCTGGATAAACCTGTACTGATAAACAGTTGAGTTACCAACAGTACCCAAAGAAACTACGGATAGTGCAGGCGAAGCAATCATACTGTTGATCGTAGCTGGAACCAACTCAGGAACATATTGAGTCTGTTCCCCCATGACCGGAGGGTCTGTAGTGCTAATCCTTGTAATCTCGTACAGTCTGCTGTACAAAGGTGTCTTAGACAGGAACGCCAGGCTAGTACCAAGGGTAACAGGCTCTACAGCATTGTCACACTCGTAACTTGACAACTCGTTAATCTTAGACGTTTTAGGGCTAAGAATGTCAGAGTCAGTACTCAAGATGAACTGTTCGGTATCACTAAATAGTACCAGACCCACACTGGCGGGACGAACAAACCGAAGGTTAACTGGTTTAACAGACGATGCACTAATATCAATAGGGTCGTCGTCAGTAACAGCTAGAGCAGTAGTAGCAAAGAAGTTAAAGTAATCACCAGCCCTACTCAGAATAACGGATTCATTAGCCAGGAAACCAAGGCGGTTACGATAGAAGAAAACGTTACTGATCGTTGTCCCGACAAAGCTAGGATCAGGGTTAGTGGTTAGATCACCGATCAAACGGTCTTCCCAGGTAATAGGACCAAAGGTAAATGAACCGTCGGTCTGCCTAACCAATTGATGAGGAAGGGTTTGAGGATCTAACTCATAGGTAATACCCCAAGCGTTTGATTCTTCCCAGGTACCTGAACCATAAGTAGACCCACCATCAGTGACAAACTCCACGTACATATCATCAACGTCTACATCAAGACTGTTGACCACACGTACCTTGTAACCATTACGGCATTGAAGGGGTAGGTCAGACACATTAGGAACAGTATCCTGGAAAACCGTCATAGCGGTTTCAGCCGGACCACCGACAACTTCAATAGTAAAAGCAGCGGTAGCACTAATGTAGATACCAGGACCAACACGGGTAGCACTAAAGGTTGTACCACCGTAAGTGTTACCGTTGATATCGGAAACAAGATCGTCTAGAATAGCATCAACGTCACCGCCAGAACCAGCGTTGTAAGTAGCACGTTCGGTGCCATCCAGTTTAATGCGGTAATGACCAGTACCGACTACCTGCAGAATAACGAAAGCTTCGTTAGGTTTAGCGGCAGTGGTGTTGCTAGTCATGGCTACAGTCTTTGCCTTGTTAAGAACAAAGGTGTAATCATTCAAGGTGAGAACTTCAATGTCAGCAGCAGTAGCGCCGTTGAGATAACCATTGCTAGGAATCGAAGTAATAGCACAATTAGCTACCTCATCTTGATAGTTTGACAGAGCAGTTGCTTCTGCAGTAACTGCATTGTTGTAGTTGGTCTGAGCAGTATCCATAGCACTTTGTGCTGTGCTAAGATCTGATGCATCATACTCTGCAGCAACAGTTAGAGTAGCTTTGTAGACACGGTTACCTTGTGCAGCAATGAGCGGGTGCTCATCTGTTACTTCAACACCTAACGCATAATTAGTAGGCAGTGAAGTATTAGCTTGAACAACAGTGTTATTATTCTTAGTTACATATACACCATTAGATTTTTTCAAGATACCTGAGACTAGGTACTGCTCAACAGAACTAACAGGGTAATTGTAATTAGTCGCAAACAGTTCTTGTTCAGTACTGTTTTGACCGTCTAAAACTTCTTTGTAAGTAGCTTGAGCTGCATGAAGCAAAGCAAGTTTATTAGCTGTATCTTCTACCGCATCGTTGTAGACAGCAAGATCAGCTTTGAGATTGGTGAGATTGCAGGTGCCTGGAACACCAGCAGTGCTCCCCATATCAACAGCACGGGGCGAACCTTTTAGACCAAGACTTGTTTCAAGCAGGCTCCAAATCCGAAAGGTGTTATCATCGTATTGTGCAACGTACTTTTCCTGAGGATCCCTAAGGATGGAGAACCACTTACCACTGGTAGTGGCTCCTTCAAGGTTAGCAGTGAACTGACCACCAGGACGCTTAAGCAGACCAAGAGCGTAGTCTGGGAAAGCATTTACACAATCTTTTAGTTGTCCAGGAAACTTACGGTTGTCGGGTTGTTGTGAAATGCCAAGTAGGAAATTAGGAATCCTTTGGGTAATAGTACTCATCGCATCAATGCTTGGAAAGGTTGATAGCTGTTGTAATAATTTTCTCCATCACGGAATCCAAACATAGAATAGTCACCTTGATTACAATCGTATTCAATTGCAGCAGCTCGTGTATTCAGCTCTTGTTCTCCAAGCAGCTGATACAAAGTGCTATCTCCAATCATTTTGGTAGCACACATTTTAGCTGCACGGGCAACAATATAAGCTTGGATAGCAGGAGGTACATCGGTAAAATCAAAGTACCATACTACATCTGCTTGGATAGTATCAGTAAATGTATAGGTATGATTCAAACGATCATACAGTTTATTACCACGTTTTACTACATCATATTTATCTTTATGATACCTAGTGTTGGTATCAATCTGTAGCATATTAAATGGGTATGCAATCTCGTTTGTTTCAGAGTCAGGAGTCAGCTCATAATGACGTTCAGTATTGAAGATCCAGCCTTCAGCTTGAACTTGACGGTTAACTTCCCGGAGAGTGTTAAGTACAATAGATACTTCAGGGTTCTGTAGATCTAGTGTGGTGACAGGAGCCTGTCCCACTGAGCTAAGTATTTGATTTACAGCATCCAGTTCGGTGGACACAGCATAAGTAGGAAAGGGCATAGTTACCTATCACAAAGTAAAAAAAAGGGGAGCCGAAGCTCCCCCAGTATTAACCAGAAATAAAATCAGCCGAAAGCAGCAGGCTTGGTGGTGGTACCGGCAAACAGTTCCACACAAGCAGCGGGGTTCAGGTAGTCAGCGCCCATGGCGAGACGACCCACGATCACATCACCTTGGTAGATGATGGAAGCGTCACCGCTGGTGACTTGGACCTGAGGACCGATAGCCTCAACACAACCAGCAGCTTCGCGCTGGAAGATCAGACCGCAGCTGTTAGCGAAGTTACCGTCGGTGGTGGTGCCAGCGTCAGCACCGTCAACACCGCCTTCACCGTAGTTGTTACCACCGGTGTCTTCGGTCTTAGCAGCTTCCATAGCCTCAGCCACGAAATCACCAGTACGACCGGGATCGGTCACACCAGGGTTAGTGCCAGAAGCAGTACCATACTTGGTACCGTAGTTGCTGAAGAACGGAATGTTCATCGACTTGTAGATGTCGATACCAGCGATGGAGATCAGACCCTTACCGGACTGCAGGGCATCACCCTGAACGTCACGGTTGATCAGACCGTTGCTGTTAACAGCTTGGATCAGAGCGTAGTACTGACGAGGGTTCAGCACAGCCACACGACCGTCCTGAGACACGCCCTTCTCATCAAGAGCAGCAGCAGCGTCATAGAAAGCGGTCACAAGAGCAGAGGAGCTAACAGCGTCAGCACCGCTAGAACCAGCACCCACTTGAATCTGGGTACCGCCGGGCTCTTCAAAACCGGAAGCAGTCACAGGGTTTTGCTTACGAGCACCCTTGGTGATTGCACGGAAGATCAGACGATCATACTTTTCAGCCAGAGCATAGCCGATCTTACGGGAGATCTCACTACGCAGGTCGTAATGGCTGAGGACTTCATCCAATTCGTACACGAATGCACTGGAAATCAGAAGGTCGTCGCACACAATGGTACGCTCAGCCACCGGAGGTGCACCCAGGTCATTACCGAGGATGCTGTTGCCCGGCGTATGATATTCCGCCGTGGTACGACCGGTGAAGATGAATTGCAGAGACTTACCATTGCGCAGGGTGCGCTTCATGATAAGGTCACGAGCGATAGTATTATTTTGGAAACCCTTGAACATCTCACCGCTGAAAAGCTTGAGATAAAGGGCACGAGCGTCAGAACCCAGGTTATCAGCACCCGGACGGGTAAGCTGAGCGGGGTTGGTGCTCGACTGGTGATCAAAAGTACCAGGATAAGCCATTGTTAAAAAGGAGAAAAGTTAAAGTTACTTGCTCCCAAACGTTTGGAAAATTTTTGTAGCATATTGTGTGGTCTATCCCACCG
>BCSF01000339.1_pt1 | contig 19396 bp, 21 predicted proteins | sample 1016431 | NCBI WGS metagenome assembly BCSF01 (sample SAMD00045685;SAMD00045686;SAMD00045687;SAMD00045688;SAMD00045689;SAMD00045690;SAMD00045691;SAMD00045692;SAMD00045684;SAMD00045690;SAMD00045691;SAMD00045692;SAMD00045684;SAMD00045685;SAMD00045686;SAMD00045687;SAMD00045688;SAMD00045689, study...
CTTAATAGCAGCAACAACACCAGCTAATCTGTTATTGTTTTGATGTCTTCCCATAAAGCGTTCTCTTCTACGTACCCAGTTAAGTACTGATTCACTTCTATCTCCAGATTGATATTTAGTCCATCTGTTAAAAGCATCATTACCTGTAAATGAGGTAGGAGGGTTTCCACCATTTCCACCTCGTCTCCATATTTCTGGGTAATTCTCTTTTAGATTTTTTGCATAACCATAAGGAAACATTTTATATTTTGAATTTGATATTCTTACAAGTTTATCGTCACCAGGACTTGGAAAATTTGTTCTATCTTTTTTAGGTTTTTCTTTTATGTTCTCTGGTTCCATCTCGAAAACTTGCTCCATAACTACTTCTGCTTCTTCTGTTGAAACTTTCAACTCTTCGACTATACCATCAATGAAAGACTTTTTAGTTCTTTCAAATGATTCGTGAGAACTACAAGGCATGTAATAAGTCATGTCTTCGATTTTGTGAGTATGAGAACCTTCGCAACCCATTTGTTCTGCTCTCTCTTCAGCAGCTTCTCTAGTTGTAAACATAAACATATTTCTTGAAGGTTTTGGTGCTACTGCTTGTCTAGTAGTCTCTGGTGCGGCATCTACACTATCCATTTTTAAATCAAATATTTGTCTTAACATTTTAGCTTCGTAACTTGCTTCTGATGAAGCAGCTTCTAACTTTGGTTCCTCATCTGGTTCTTCTACTATTGGTTCAGAGCCATCAGCAGGTACTTGTAACATGTTTAATGGTCGTAAATATACTTCGTGCTTATCATCGACATCCAAACCAACTACTTTTCTAGCTTCACCGATTGTTATCCAACCACCTGAAACACCCATGTTTACTCGTTTATAAAGAGCATCCATGTCAGTTTGTAAGGCACGTACATTCATAACATCATAATCACACATTAAACTTGGGTCATTAAAGTCTGGTATTAATAATTGATGTGTTAATTCATTAGCAACTGTTTTCCATAAAGGAACTAGTTTCTGTTCTGTAAAAAATTCTCTAAGTTCAGCAGTATTGTTGTAAGTAGCCGCGTCCAAACCAGCTCCGAGTCCAGCGAGTATTGCTGGGACACCTAAAACAGCAGAAACTCTTTCTTCTGGTAATCTTCTAAGTTCTTGTAATTTCATTTGGTCTGGTGAAAAAGAAACAACTTCTACAGCCATTGAGCCAGATAAAACCATTGGAGAACCTCTATTAGCTCCACCAAACTTTTGTTTGTATGATTGAGCGATAGCTTCAGCTTCTTCTCTAGTAGGACCACCCATTTCATCATTTCTTGGAGATAGAACAACACCAGGTACTGCTAAATTAGTTAACAGAGCAGACGCATACTGACCAGCGGCTTCATCACCAATTAATTCTCTTAATATAGATTTAAGTGGTGCGTGACCTCGTCTATGGTCATTCGGGTCAATGCCTTGTCTAATATGGATAACATCTTCGTTTTTAATCTTCATTGGTTCACCTGAATTGGAACCGTGAGCAAAATATTCATAATGAGTAATTAACTTGTTTTCATTACCTCTAACAGATACAAGTTCAGGCATTAATGGAACTAATCCAACTACTTTACCCTGACTGTTTCTATTTTTATAAATAAAAGCATCACCATGAGCACTTATTGAAATAACTATGTAATGAGACAAAAGACTTGCAGACATGAATTCATTAGGTCTTCTATACAATTCAGCAACAGGGTGTTTATAATCTACTTCCCTATCACCAAACTTTTGGTCTCTTTTAACAACCTGTAACATTGGCTCAGCAAATGAAGTTGCAAGAACATTTAAACAGGCGACAACTGCGGAGTTAGCTGTACCGTCACCTATCTCTTTTAAATCTGCTGTTTCCCAAAAACCTGCAGATGAATTTTAACCAATAATAGATGTGTTTCTACTAGACGATGAATTTTGATGGTAACCAGCCATTTTTCTAAGTGAAGCTTCACTTGGGTTATTTAAATATTCTGTTGCTCTTTGTAAAAAACTTTTATTCTCTGCCATTTAATATGCTACCCAGCTTCTCCTCTGTACTAAGCTCTGTGCACCTAATACTAATGCGTCAACAATGTCATCATGTCGACCAACGGGAAAGGTCATTAATTCTCTCTCTAGTTCTTCTAACCACGATGCATTACGACGAAATAGCACATCGCCTGACTCCATCCTAGCTGATAAAGGCAAAGCCTGTGTTATTTTATCCTTAGAAGTATCCATTTCTCTAACTCTCATTCCAGTACGTTGTGCTAGTTGTGTAAAGTTTTTAGTAAAGTTTTGTTTTTCTAAACATACATGAGCCCATTTGTATTTGTTATATAATTGTTGAATGGTTGGAACAATATCTGGACCTTCTATCTTGACTCTTATCATATCTTCAACAAACAATTTCATGTCTGGTGAAATAGCACAAGATAAAATTACTGTATAATCTGATTCGGTTTTAGTAGTAACAGCTAAGTCAGCAGTTCCAAAGTGAAGCATTTCTGCTGGATTCCACTGAGAACCTCCACCAATATACATTCTGTCTCTAATATCAAAATAAGACATCCATTCTGGTTTTAACATACCTTGACCAGCATCAACAAACTCTGCTAAATATTCTTGAGCAAAAACAATAGAGCCTACTTCATCTTTAGCAGAATCAATTTCTTCATCGTCTATCATTGGATTGTCATATGTAGAAAATCTAAATCTTTCCCAGTTAGGTGCTTTTTCAGCAGTTGTCCACAAATCGTAAAACCAGTTATCCATACCCATTGGTGTACTAATAAATAAAGCAGAACCTTTTCTTTCAGTAAGTGTAGGTCTTAATACTTCTTGCCAAACATCTGGCTTAATAAAAGCAGCTTCGTCCATTACTAAAAAGTCCAAACCTTCACCACGTAATCTTTGAGGGTTGTCAGCAGATTTGCAAGCAATAGAACCACCATTAGGAAATATGACTTCCATATTAGCTAATGATACTTTAGGTCTAATTTCTTCAGGGAAAGAATAAGCAGCATTTTCTAATGCTCTCCAACCAACTCTAGCAATTGCAAATGTAGGTGCTACCCACCATGCTCTACCACCATTTAAAGCTCTTTCCATACACATGTGGATTCCAAGTCTTGTTTTACCAAAACGTCTACCAGCACAAAGTATTTTCCACCTTGAATCTGAACTAGCTACTTCTTTTTGATTTTCATGAAGTCCTGGAAGTTCTGGTACGTATACAGGCATTTTATGTTTTAAATTTATATTTCATATTAAGGTAGCCAATTAACAATTCTCTATAAGCTCTTTTACTACCTTTAGTATCTCTACCATCATAAATATCGTGATGATATTTACATAGTATGCAAACATTATCTAAATCATATTTCTTATCTGCACTTCTTCCACCCATTCCTATATCGAGTATATGTGCAAGTTCTAACCATTGTTTACTACCACAGTCTTCCCATTCACATGCATATCTAGCTCTTTGTAAAGCTTGTTCTCTTATTTTAGATAAACCACCTTCAGGTTTTACTGCATTTTTCTTTTTACCTACACCACCACGCATACCTTTACCTTTTGTACGCATTTTAAATTCTTTGTGAGTTTCTTTATCGGGGTCCCAGAACTCATAATTATCTACCATCTAAATTTCCTTTTCTTAGCTTTTTGATACTTCTGATAAGAAGTAGCTGTTAAGTCGCTTGGGTCTTTTTCCCATTCTACATCAACTGGAGTTTCAAACATGACATTACGAGAAATTTGTCTTTGAGTAGGACTTGCACATTTGGGACAATTTATTTTAGGTTCTTCTTTTATTCCGTAAGTAACTTCAAATAAAAATTCGCAAATATCCTTTATACATTTGTGTTCATATCTAGGCATACCAATTAGGATAATTCAGTAGGGTCGTACATGCTGTATTTAACTGTAATTTCTTCTTTGTCTTTAATATCTTTTAAAAAGTACAAATATCTTATTCTTTGAACTTCTACAATTTTTGCATTAGGTTCTTCACTATGATTTATAAAACCACCTAAAGGTGTTCTGTATAATTTTTTAGTTATAGGGTCTTCTATATGAGTAATACCAGCATTGACACCTTTTTCTATATCTCCTACTGCAAATAACCCTAATCCATCAATGTTGGACTTATCAATTGTAAGAAATTCAGGTAAAGGTCTATATTTCATTATTAAACCAATCTAAAGGTACATGATTGTTATGTAAAGATTGTTCCTTAAAATCTACATTCATCCATTTTTCGTATCTTTTGATAGTTTCTTGTAACTCTGGGTCTTCATAGTATCTTATAAAGTTTTGCATTTCTTTTTGCTCTAACATATCTTTTTCTTCAGGATTAACGAAGTGATGCCAATAAGCCCTTCCTCCACCCTCAGAGCTTATCTCTGTGTTATACATATGACCAACAATCGGTTTTGTATTTGGATAAACAAGTTCCCAACCATCATTAAGTAACTTAAAGGTCTTACACATATCTTCTTCCATCATCAGCATTTCTGGGTCTTCATCATAGAGAAAGTTTTCACCGCTAAAAGAAAAGTTGTAACTAAACTTACCAGTAGGAATTAACTTTCTATCATCTTTCATAGTATCTTTTACCATCCAAGGTAAGCAATACTGCCATATTGGTTGTGCTAAGAAAGGATATAGTTCTAAGTCCCATTCTTCTTCCCAACCAATGTACGGATATAAATTCTTTTTATCTAAAAAAACTCTCTCTTCATTTTTATAAGTGTATTTTGAAGGATACGCAGTAATGATTGATTTTTTATTACCAGTTAGTCTACTAGCATCTGCATAGAGCCAGGCTAACTTTTCATCCCAACCCTCAGAAAACTTAGTATGACTATCAATAGAAAGAACAAAGTCTTGTCCGTCATATAATTCAGATACACCTTTCCTAGCTTTACCAGTACCAATCTTGTCTAGTCTGTTACCTTCATTTATATAATCGAAGTAACCTTTAATGTTTCCACCAAATGTAGAAATAAGAGTTGATAGTTTCTTTTCTTCGTCTGGTGATGATGATAAAAATCTTATTCCAAAATGTATGTCGTGTGATTTTGCATTTTCAAATGCATCAAAGACTGTAGGTAGTAATTCAGTATCGTGCATTGTAGGCATTGCTATGAATATTGACATCTTGTAATACTAACAGGTTTTTGTTTTAGATACAGCTCTCCGAAGAGAGCCGATGATGGGAGGAGGTCGGTGTGGATGCCGACAATTTAACTTTAGCTCTTTACTGAAAAACCCGTGGTATTTGACAAAGCAGGGTAACTGGATAAAACAATAAAAGATATTCTATGAACTGTTTCTTCTGTGCTTAGTCCAACAGGAATTCTAAAGGTATCAACTACTTGTTTGCTTTTAATCATCTCTACGGAAATACTTTCTAAGTTATCTTTAATTGGTTTTGTTTTAAATCTTAATCCGCCGAGAATGTAATCCATAGTTTTATAACTCTATCACAGAAACTTTATTTAATATGGATTTAACATTTAATACAACAACAATCGAACATTTGTTCTAATATTGAGAGCTATGGATTATGTAATTGGATTTTTAATAGGATACACAATTAAAGAAATTGGTGCACTCCTTAATAGATTAAGTAACTGGGATTATGATAACCGTTATAGTCCTGATTATGAACTACGTCCATTAACAGAAGACGACTTACCGTAATAAATCTCCTAAGCCTGTATCATCATCATCTTTTTCAACTACAGGTTTCATCTTACGTTCTTTACGAATAGCTCTACGTTCTCTTTCTGACTTTCCACCCCAAATACCAAATCTCTCACCTCGTTCTAATGCTTGTTCTAAACAAGGCTCTATTACTGGACACTTATTACATATTGCTTTGGCTTTTTTTGTAGAACTACCTCGTTCTGGAAACCATTCATCTGCGTCTAGTTCTGGGTAAACAACAGTATTACAAGCGGCGTCTGAATACCACTCTGGTATACCTAAAACATCTGCTAATAGGCTAGTCATATAGATAACTCTAAACAAATCTACTAACTCTTAAAAGGTTTATTAAGAAAACTAAATGCGGATTGAAATGATGTCCAATTAAAGAAGGGATGAGGTCAGGGGTAACATGGGACACAAGAGACACAAGATGTGTGTAGTTATGGTATGACATGGAAACAAGAGATATTCGTGGGAGGTACTAAGCTCAGTCCCCGTATGAAATTTCAAATTTAATAGGCTCCCCGCCTTCGCCACCTATCTCTACGCTCGACCTCTTTCCCCATTTCTTAGGGAAACTTCGCTCTAACCACCAGGCACTTGCTTGCCATACTCCATTATCGGAAGCCCTACGTATATTACGTATGTGAGCACCCTCTGCTTCGGCTCTTGCTTTTTTTACTGCCTCCGAAAACTCCGAATAAAGGTCTAACACTTCACCCTCTACAGCTGCATCAGCTGGGACTATCTGGACATCATCCTCAGTGTTTGGTGGGTTTAACATCTTATTGTCTGCCATTTCAATGACCTTATCGCCTCTCTTCATCCATTCATAGTAAGTTGAGGGCGAAATACCAACCATAGTGGCAGCATCTTCCTGATAATAGCCGAGTTTAAGCCAATTTGTAATGTCCTCTATAAGCTGAGGTGTTAATTTAGTAGGTCTAGCCATCTTGAAAACCATTATATCAGGTTTAAACCAAGGATATAGCCTTATATAGAGCAAAGTGTATAGATGGTCAGACTCGAAAACAAGAGATTTTTGTGCGGGGTGCTTAGCGTTATAGTTGTGTTACAGTAGCGATTTCTAAGGTACCCCCCCTACCTTCCCGAAATCGAGATTGAGCCCGAGCGAAGCGAGGGCAACACGATTGGTTAAGACAATACCATCAAATTGTCAGGAAAGGAGACTCACTATGTTGGGTTTCTGGAGAGTACTTATGTACTTTCTACTTAAACCTGTAACTAGTTGTGCTAGTGGTGAAGCCTGTGAAGGTAAACTACTTATCAACTGGGCTAGAGACGTATGGGATGTCACTTGTTCATCCTGTATCAATCTAATGTGGTGTGAAGCTCACTGTGACCAATACGGTCATGTGAGTGACTGCGTCGCTTAGACTGTCTCTTAAAACAGTGCAGATGCTGGCTCTCTGTATTACTCAACCAGTACTGCTCACTGACTATCAAGTTTGACTTGGTAGTTAGTGGGTAGATAACATGGTTAAGACAGTACCATCAAACTGTCAGTACCTAAGGAGGTATATATTGCAGAATGCAATCACTGTGTTGTTGGACAGTATAAAAACCAACACTGTAGTTTCTTTTAGCTACAGCAACGGGATAATGCAAAAGCTTATCTCACTTGGTGCAACTGGGCACCACTCTAATGGAACTACTTATGACATCAACGTTGGTGGCATAAGGGTTACATATGATGACTGCTCTAAACAGTGGTACATCAGCTGTAAGTGTTCTAGTGAGTCTTACTTCAAGTCAGGTAGTAACTACTTGTCTGAAGATAAGACTGCTGAGCTTGCAGAAAGGTGGATGGCTAAAGTGCAACTTGTATTAGAAGTACAAGAGCACAAGCTTGAAACTGCTCATGAAAACTGTATAACAGTTGAAGAGCAAGCTACGTCCTTAGACGAAGCGTTCTAACTTAGTGTGCCTGAATGGGCACACGACACCTAGGGGGATGACTACCCTCTAGGTGCTTGAGCGTTCTTATACTGAACAAAAAGTAAGTATATACGCTTAGAAAGGAGAGATTAGATTGGAAACAATCGTCGACTTCTATGTTGAGCTCGTTAACTTTACCGAGTCCAACATTAGTAGAATTGATACTCGACTCAACAGCTTAGTTGATTTTACAGAATTTCTGTATAACTTTGCTTTTGGTTTGTTCGTATTTGTATTAGTTCTAGCTTATATGACCTATAAGTTAAGGAAGCGTAACGAAATCTTACAAGAACAGATTATTGCTGTTCAACGTGAGGTTCGTGAAGCTCTTAATCCTTTTATTTATAGTTAATTAAGTAATTACTATCTAGTACTTGTATACGTATCTGAAATGTCTAGTCAGCTATAACGATACGTATTTCAAGTACAACCCAAACCAGAGCAGGACTGGTATATAACCTGCATATCATAGAGCCACCCAAACACTAGCGGGTGGCTGAATGATATTAGTTGTCTGACTAAATGGTCAGACTGTAACTACGCCAGAGGCGTAGAGAAAGGAGGCACACTTATGTGTACCCCAAATGCCGATAAGGCAATTGGCTTTGATACATGTAATCAGCGTCTTGAAGAGTGCGAGACACTCTTTGAACTCACTGAGATGCAAGCATCAGGTCTTTACTAAGCAGCTTAGCTGCTGAGCCAGTCTGGCTTAAAGGTCAGACTGGTAATACATTTCACCCATGACGGTCTTCAATCAAGTTCGACTCTTGATATGGGTACAGCGTCCTATAAAATCCGACTTGTTCGGTGGGAGCAGGCACTCAGAGGATACTTCTGAGGAGGGTAGCAACCTAAAACGCTGCAGTAATGTAGTGACAAATTAGCTTATAGCGTGATAGTCTCACGTGGTTGATTCAAGAACATCCGTAGATGTTTAATTGAAAGGCTGAAAGAAGCCGTAGTAATCTTGAATCGTAAAGCTCCAAACTTCCACTAATAGACTATACATGTATTGCGTCCGCAACTACTGGACTGACGCCCCAGGCTGGTTACTGTAGAGTGCCAGTGGTTGGAAAACCTACAGTGTGTGTGGCTCTATCTCCTTAGGGCGTGACACATTGGGAGACTTCCTCCCAGATATCAAGTTCCAAGCTTGATATCGAACAACCTAGATGAATCTTGCCGAGAGGGAAGTGTGCTGTTCAGTCAGCTTAGTCGAAGCCATATCTCCAGTATGGTTTTAGACCACCTACCCTCCGTCAAGCTCTTCACTAGTGACCTAGCTTGTCGTATAGCTTGTGCTACTTCAGTAATGGAGTAGCCGAAGGTATACAACAGTATATCAGATAAGGAGAATCAAATGATTGCTTCTAAGCAAACATGCACTCAATGCAGAGATGACAAACTAACTCTTAGACCAAGAGCTAAGTTTATCTGCAATGATTGTAAAGAATCTCTTCACGATAAACAGTGGAGAGACTTGCAAAAGATAAACAATGGAAACATTGTGGAAAGGAGAAACATATGACGCCAACACATTGGATATATCCACTTATATCATTGGCATTCCTAGTAGGAATTGCTTTGACATTGATATCAGCATGGATATGGTTATATGCAACTGAATACCTAATGGAGAAGTTCAACGTAACTGACCCATTAGATAAGTACCGACCTTACAGGGAACTGTTTGGTACGAAAGGTACTAATTAAAAGCTGGGAGTAGTCGATGCCCAATACGAAAGTTCGACAGAACAGGAGACTGTATTATGTCCCAAAAAGACAGTCCTAGGACACTGTTCCTAGATACAGAGACCACTGGCTCGTGGTTATTCGGGAATTCGTTCTCGAAAGTAACTACGGCTGGAGACCCATACAAGTGGGATGACCTCACAGAAATAGCTGTCTGCTCTGCAGATGGTGAAACTGTGTACAGGGAATATGTTTGTCCACCAAGCATATACTTAAAACAACTCACTAAGTGGTACCCCGAAGATAAGCCAATCAGTGCTAAAAACACAGATTGCTCTAAGGCTATGATGGGTATCTCTCCAGCTCAGATGCTAAAGGAGCTTGCTCCGTTACTATCTGAAGCCAGAGTTGTGGTTCACAACTTAGACTTTGACCGAAAGGTTATTGAGGATAGTTGTGAGGTGTCCACTGGCGTACAGGCTTCACTTGAAGACTTGTTCCCGACAACAGATTTTATCTGTTCGAAGAAACGAGCTCTAAGAGTGTATCCCAAGGCAGAGGTTCACTATCCAAATTGCGGGAAATTTTGTAAAGGTCACAGGTTGACCCATTTACATCACCAGCTCGGATTTGGAGATTACGATGAGCATGACCCTTTAGCAGATGTCCAGGCATTGGCTAAGGTTTGGTCAGTGCTTGGTTCGTAATCAACCACAGCCGAGGGGTTGGTTGGCTAGTTCAAGTGCTAGTCAACCATCCCTTGTGGGAATTTTTTACAACAAACAGTAGCCTCTTGCGAGGTGCGGATTACTGAGAGCATTTTCAGCTGTTCCGACGGATTGCAGCCCGTCGGTGGTCTTTGTTCAGTGCTCTGAGTACATCCTCATTTTAGGCTTTTTCACCAACGTACGGAAATTCAAGACTTACCGTATCGGCGGGGGATAACTGTATCCAAACACATTTTGGACCAGCCCTTTCTGATAATTGTAAGAAGAGAGAGAAAGGAGACTATATGCCAAGTATCGACACAAAAGATATAGTGCGTAATCCCAACGCATTAGAAGCTATGTACGATATTAGCTAATAGCTCGGACTCCATGGTGCAACTTGAACTGTGGAGTCTAAGGTATTAACACAAGGTTAATCCAATACTAAAGGAGAGACATGAATCTAATCATGAGAGTAATACATGCAGTACCACTGTTTGTATTTATGGTCATTCAGAACTATCGTTTTGATGGCATTAAGCTCGTTACCAGTTTGACACACTGGTGGCGACAAAAGGTATATACAATCACTGACTATAAGAAATATCTTATTGCCGAAGATATTAAAGAGTTCAGTGGCTGGTATGGACCTAGACGTAGATATAATCATACAAAACATTCTTTAGAGAAGTTAGAGAGTGTTCTGTTTGAAGTTGAAGAAGAATTGCGTAGACAAGCAATACTTAAAATCAACGGATTAGAAGTGGTTGAATATCTAAGTTAATAGCTCGGAGCTCATTTCGGTGAGCTCTAGGGTGTTAGCAAAGTGCTAGCCCATAAAGGAAAGGAGTCTTATGACTGAAGCTCAGTTAAATAAGATGAGAAGCCGTGTTAATAAATTGGTCTGGAATAAATTAGACCAAGAGAGGAAAGATGAAGCAGTTCGTGATTACAAGAACATCAAGGCGATGATAAAACGCACTGATGACCTTGAAATAAGAAATCACTTACATGAAGCTGCAGAGTCTGCCAATCATAAATTAACAAATACATGGGATGATGCTTTTATAGCTGTTATCTCAGAAACTTTAACTTCTCTTGATGCTACTAGAAAGTTGAACAGAGAAATTAATAAGAAGCTATCGGAATTGCTTTAATAGCTCGGAGCTCATTGTAATGATGGGCTCTAGGGTATTAACAATAATACCACTAAAAAAAGGAGAATATATGAGAAGACCGCTATGGACTAGATTCACTTACATGATTGAGTGTCTCTATAGCTTAGCTACAGGTAGATATACTACTGACATTACAGCAATGGATATTGCTATAAATGTATATGGAAAGTATCTATTTGTTAACTTTGGTGTAATTCAAGACGCACCTAAGTTCATGCTGTTCTCAGCAGAGTGTGAGAATCACTAAAAGATAAGGAGGTATGCGTTGAAGCAAAAGCAAAACGTTATCCTGTACCTCAGAATAAATAAGATTGTACCCAAGCCATTGTGTACAGGCTTATATACAGTTGAATCAAAAATTGCATTTAATGATGTAATGTATGCATTTAACTGTGGTAGATGTTCTGATGTGCATCTCATAGCTAGTTAAATAGCTCGGACCTACTACATGTAGTGGGTCTAGGGTGTTTAACACCAACATTATAAATATTGAGTTGACGTAGCAGTATTGATAATGTAAAGTAAAAACTACAGATTGAGCGTCAACCTCAATCCGTATAACCAATTAAAAGGAGAACAATTGAAAGTAACAAACCTTCCCTTCGGGGAAATGGTTCAGCATTTCATAGACGCTCTTAATACACTTGACTATGACTGTCATGAGGATTCAATCGGATGGTTGTTTCCAGAAGACGGTTGGGACACTTGGGAGTTCCTAGAGATGAGTGTAGAACAACAGCGTCTACAGTTCAGTAATAGAGTAAAAGGTATAATTAAAGATAGACAAAAATCTTCATTATATTCTTCTACTGGGTTAGCTAACGATACCGTTAATGGTGTTCGTTATCTTGACAAACTGAACGAAATAGCTGACAAAGTTATCAACAATACCAAATGGGAAGTCGAAGCTAATGACGGAACTCTAAGAGTTAGATTCTATGAGTTTGTTCCTGCTCGTCCTGATATGAAGCACTGGTTGTTTCTATCATATGATGGGGAAGAACGACGTTATGGTTCAATGGCTACTCACTATCGTATCGAACAACATAAGAACAAGTTGACGGCTGGTGCAAGCATAAGAGGTGAATCTCGTACAAGAAGGCAATGTCCTGAATGTGGTAGCGTGTGCAATCCTAATACAGAAATGTTCACAGTTGAGCGAAGTGGTAGATGGGGCAATGTTAGACCACATAAAGTATGTGTAATATGTACAACATACTTTCATGACTTCTACGATATATCTACAGGCAGATTTCGATTTGTCGGTAGTGAAGTAGAGTCAATTGAATTTGACATTGATGATTTGAGAACTCAAGATAGAAGAAATCTACAAAGATTCGACTTGATGAGTTTCATTTCAGACAAAGTTGGTACCTTACCATTTATGCCTAACGTTAGGCATGAAGATTACAGTTATGAACTTAACTGGAGTTATTGGACAAAGAATCAAAACGGTGAAGTAATAGCTATACCAAGCGACCGTTATGGTAACAATATACAACGTGACCGAGTTCACGAATCTAAAGAGTATGCAAAACAAGGCATTCCTTTAGGAATGGAGCTCGAAGTACAGTATAGAGAAACAGACCGTAACATTACGCAAGGTATATCTACATTCCTTAATCCTCTACATAAGGACTTTCCTTATGGAAATGAGAGATTGAGAACTCAAAACAATCAGTTAGCTGTCGGTACATACGACACCTCAACTGGTAGACATGGTATGGAATTCAAGTTTCAACCTATGTCATGGGAGTTCTTGAAAGGATTGCCAGATGACTTCTTTAGTACACTACAGGTGAACTTCAGAGGATATCACGCTAAACGTTGTGGTATTCATTTGAATATACCTAAGTCAGTACTAAGTAGTGGTCAGTATTGGTTCTTTATAGCATTTCACAATATGGTTATGTTTAATTACGAACATACACCAGAAGGTGATGACCCAACTATGCTAGGAGACATTTATCAAAGAGTAGATGTTGACTATGCAAAGTGGATGTATCTAACTGAACCAACATTTCATAATAGAGGCGTTGTTTGTTGTACTAATCATCCTAATCAGATGACTATGCAACATCGTGTCGCTTGTGCAACTGCTCAATATTTAGAACAATATAGACGCAGTCCACAAAGAAATTGTTGGCTTAACATAGATAATCCAGGCAGATTAGAAGTTAGAGCCTTTTCTTCAAATACATTGAAGGATAGACTCGTTAAGAACTTTCAGTTCATGGAAGCTCTCTTACTCTACTCTGATGCTGTAACTTACAATTATCGACCGTCTGAAAGTAGGAATGGTATTAGTTTTAATATCTTAGATTCCTTACAGTCAGATGAGTTCGACATGGTAAGTAAAATGTTAGATGAGAGAATGTTCCTTAGATGGTATGTAATGACTGGACTTGACAACAAGTACAGTGAATTGACTTCCTATCTAAAGAGGACTGGTCATCTATATGACGAAATTACACTAGAGGATATAGAGGGCTTAGATATAAGTCTTCTAAATACTGTAGTTAGCTACACGTAGATAGCTTGAGCCCATCTGAAATATGGTGGGCTCTATGGTATCTAATAGTAGATACTGGGTTAAATACGATACCCAAAAAATTCGTATACAAATAAGGAGGTACACAAATTGTGTATTATAGCTAGTGTTCCAGCAGGAGCACAAGTAACCGAAGCACAACTTGAAGAGATGTGGAATCGCAACTCTGATGGTGGTGGTATAGCGTACTTTGACAATGGTAAAATTGTCACAGAAAAGTCTATGGACAAGAAACAGTTCATAGCTAGAGTCCTTGAGATTCAAGGAAAGTATGGTAATCGAGACATGTTAGTTCATATGAGGATAGCAACTCATGGTTCTGTATGCCTAGATAACAACCACCCATTTCAAGTTAACAAGAATACAGTAATGGCACACAATGGTATATTGCCTAATGCATTTATACCACCTGCCAAGTCTGACTTGTCTGATACTAGGTTCTTCATAGAATACTTTATGAAGCACGTACCAGTATCACAACTTGATGACCCTTACTTCTGTGACATGGTTGACGGTATGATTAACCAAGGTTATGGAAATAAGTTGGTGTTTATGACATCAGCTCCAACTAAGTACGATACTTACATTATCGGTGATTATCACGGTACTTGGGACAAGGGTATATGGTTCTCCAATGATAGCTACAAATCACGTAAGTGGTTAGGTGTCAATCATGGTAACGGAGGACTCACCAGAGTTGGCTCAACAATGGTATCTGACAATTGTGAAATTGTTGGTATCGATGATGAGTTTGACGAGGTCGAACCAGACCAAGTCAACGACTGGCTAGTGTGGCATGCTGACATTTGGAGAGAGTTCCAAGAAGTTGGCATACTCAACATGGAAGAGTTGTGCAACGAGTTCAAAGTCAAGATGACTTGGGACGGTCTAGTTTGCACCGAATGTGGTGAAAAGGTAGAAGGTGTTTACAGTAGATATTGTGAAATAGACTGTGAATCAGTATCACCAGTTTTAGATTGGTGTTATGCAAACCTTAACATGGACGATGCAGACCTAGACCAAATGCTGTACGAAGAAACTCTATACAGAGGGAAACGTGCACCAGTAGAACAACCTAAATTGTTTGATAACAAAGAAGGTGTCTACAAAAACAAAAAAGCTAAATCTAAGACTAAAAAGTCTAAGAAAAAAGCTAAAAAGTAACAACTGGTAATCAAGTCCTGCCCTACGGGGCAGGCAGATTATCTATACTAAAAGGAGAAACATGAATAAACAAATTCCTAAGTTCCTTCATAAAACATTGAAGGACACTATTGGAAAAATTCGTACTGTGCTTTTCGCACAAAGCGATATTGGTAGTATTGCCCTTACCTTTGAAAGACAATGGGATGAACGTCACATTGTTATGAGAAGAGTAACCTATCAGCACACAGAAACTATTGAATTGCATGAAGTAATTCAATACTGTGACAGATGGGGTGAATGGTTAGATGCTATGGAAAATAACCAAACTGATGTTGCATACGCAATAGCAGATGAATGCATTCAAGAATATGAGGACTACTTTGTAGATTCTTCAGACGGTTACGGTGATATCATTGATGAAGATGATTATGACCAAGAGTTTGATGAACACATAGATAGCGATAACAATATCTATATGGAAGGTATTCGTCAGCCAAGAGAAATTAAAGTCGAATTGGAAAGATACAGCAGTGTATTGCCTATAAACAATTCAACATGGTACTTAAATCCTCTTAGGTGGATATTCGGTCTCAAGTTAACACCGTTAACTGAGTCAGCTGAAGCAAGATGGTTAGAAAGTAGACAAAGAACGCGAGATAGCTAGTATCTCACCTCCCCCTATATAACTGTGGGGGGAGACAGGTACTAGTACCCGTTAAGTATTACTACGTTAATGTAATACATACTAAATAAAGGAGAAACTATGTGCATTGTGGAATGCTTTAGTGGGATGAATCTCACTATTCAAAACTACTCACATAAACCAGAAGTTAGGTATATACATCTCAGGACACGTGAAAGCAGTGGTGAAATTTATTTCGACACTACTAGAAGTGACCATGGTGTAGATTATCTACCTTCAATTGTAAAAGCAACTGAAGGCTTTATTCCTATGGGAGTAGAGTTGGAAGTAGAACATATCAGCGATAACGAACATGGACTCGATAGACATGAAGCTACTGAGGAAGCCATTATGGACTTTCACCGTAACATTCCTTGTCTATGGAATGACATTGATGATGTTGTCTCGCAACTAGTAATTGCTAAGACTGATGGTTCTTTGAATCATGGTGTTGAGTTTGTTACTCAACCTTTGACATTGAAAGCACACCAACAATTAAATTGGAATGCTACTCAAAACAAAGGGTTCTATGCTTGGAACGCAAGTACTGCAGGAATGCATATACATGTACCCAAGTCATATTACACAACTACTCAGACATGGTTATTGTTAAAGCTATATCAATCCCTTTGGAACAATAATACTGATTGGTTCAATTGGATAGCTGGTAGAACAGAAAATACATGGGCAAAACGTAACTTGCCACATCGTATTGATGCAACTAACAGTTTACTTGCTGTAGCTTCAACTAAGTATGATGACAGGCGAGATAGGTATTCGGCTCTGAGCTTTCAGAACCCATACACTATTGAGCACAGATTCTTTCGTAGTAATATGAATGAAGATGGTCTCATGAGTAGATTGGAATATATCCAAGCTACTTACGACTTTGTTGTAGTACTTAGTAGGCTTGAAAAAGCTGACATGTTCGATGCTATATCAAAAGGATTAGGTAAACAGTTACATATGTTTATCTGTGCAAACTCTAATGAGTATAAGAAATTAGCTCATAGGTTGCTAAACACCAATAAGTTTGGTGTAGAATCTGGATACGTTTCCAGAAGTGAAGTAATCCCTTCACTAATCAATGGCTTAGACCAAGCCAGAAAGGAGGCTTAATTGTTAAGCCTGTTTATGATTGGCTTTGTCATGCCTATCCTTGTTATATCCCTTATAACATGGTTAAGGTCTGACGGTCCAAACCCTAACAAGGATGTACGAAAGTATTTCCCTGACCTTAGGGACATGGACGAATAGTCCAATCAGTAACCCGTAGCTAGTCGGTAGCATTGGGGGGTTCGATTCCCCCCACGGGTTCTAAGGAGAAGGATAACCTCTTGTATAAAGAAGCGAAAAACGGATAAAGCCCACCTTACTAAGTTATCTTAGACCCACTGAAATGGGAACGCCATACCCTACTAATATGTTTGTCAGGCATATGGGTAGCACGACGGGGGAGAGGTGCGTCCAAACTGAATTTCAAGTTTCACCGATTTCTCGCCATCAGGCACCCTTTTCTGCTCTCTGGCTTCCTCAATGTCCAAATTTATTTAGCTTCTTTTAAGGTGTTTTTAGTCCTAAAAGAGATTCAAGATATTTTCCCAAGACTCCCGATGAAAATGAACTCATATCTTTAGGGTATTATCAAGACTCCCGATGATTTTAAAGCCATATCTTTAGGGTTATTATTCAGTAATATGATGTCGAAATGCGTTGCGAACCTGCCATTCTTCTGTGTTTCCACAATGTATTAAGATATAGATAAATCTATTAACGGCAAGACGGGGGAGAAGTGTATTCAAAATGAGTTTGAACATCAGATTTGACATCAACCTACTATATATAGTGTATTTACGATAAAGTGATGTCGAATGTCGCTCCGAACCTGCAGAAAGATGCTTCACAATGTCCTTAGCTTGTGATTCTTAATAAATCTATTAGCCCGTAAAATCTAAACTCAGAAGCCAGATGGCGAAGACGGAACATCAAGTCAATGTTTATAGGCTTTTTAAAGGAATCTCAGATGGTAAAAGGTTTTATCTTGGGTACGAATTATTAGGCTTTTAAAGGCAAAAATACTAAAAGATATAGCTTCGCCAGAGGATTCGCCCTTCGTTAAAATTACGACATCACTTATTTAGATAAGCCTATTAAGGCAATAAATATAAGATTTTTGTAGTAACCGAAGTTGTGTCCGACCTCATTGTCAGACGTGGCGACGTGTTTCCACTAATTTCTCTAATTCATCTTTTTTTAGTGGATTTGTTTTATGAACATTGAGGGTTTGGTTGCCCAGACCCTCGCAGTCCTATACTAAAAGAAAGGAGGCTACATGTGAATGTAATCTCTTTACAGTATTAAGACTAGCAAGATTTTTGGCTATGTCAAGCCTAATTGATTTTTTATCCAATCATTTATTTCATTGACTTCTGATGTTTGAGTTTGAGATTTAACTGTTTCTTCCCACTCGTAAAAACTTTCGACATCTATTTTAAATTTGTAACGACCAACTGCTATTTGAACTGTTGTTTCGTCCTCTACGGAATTGTCCCCGTACTCTCTTACCTCAAAAGAACTTCTTTCCATATCAGCTATGATGTCCTCGATTGAGTCTAAGTCCCAACCTGTTCCGTCTAATGAGCCTGTTTCTTTGATAACTTCCTGTAATGAGTCCAATAAATCCAAGTTATTGTAACCACCTATCTCAACTAATCTATTGTCAGCAAGAAGATATGCCTGTGCTTCGGCTTCATTCTCTATTGTTGCTGAATATAAGCAGGGTACTAACCACTCTCCGTCGTCAGCTACTTCAATGTTTGCAGGTACAAACTCTCCCTCACTTTTAATCATGTGTAGAGTTTTTAAGCGTCCGTGTCCTGCTAATAGCTTATCTGTTGTCGAGTTTACTAAAGGGAATGCTACAAATCCAAAGCGTTTCATACTTTGATATATAGCACCGACATCATGGTCTTTGGGGTTTTTATCAGCAGTTTTTATATCTGATAGCCTAATTTTCTTTAAAATAGTTTCGTTTTCGCTCATGTTTCTAACTCATCTAAGTAACTAAAGTCCTCTGCGTCAATGGATTTTTCGACATCAACTAAGTCTTTACTAGGTAATTTAATGCTCAAAGGTTTGTTGTCCTTGGCATTCTTTTCTAATTTTTTTTCCATATTCTTGATATCATCGTTATTTCTAACCATGTAACCAAAGGATTGGAGTTCTTCAATTTGTAATTCAGTCAGTTTTCTCATAATTATCCTTTATCTCAGCAAACTTATGCTCATATTCTAGCAGTTCAATTAGCAAATTTGGATTTTCTTTATAGTCTTTATTCTTAAACTTTACCCAATATGATTTACTTGTCATAACTCATCATCTAAATCGTCCCAACCATAGTCCTCATCATACATTATTCCTCCTCATCTAAAGAAAGACCTAACTTAAATATATTTTTCTTGAATCGTTCTAATTGTTGTTCTATATTAAGCAACTGACTTGCCCATTGTGTATGCTCTGCATTTTGTTGCAGTTTAGACGGCTCTAATAAAAGAAAGGCAAATGGCCACAGGGATGGCCCCGCCTGTGTTTATCACAGCGGAGTTAAAGCGGCGTCAGCGTATGCGTAATGAGTACAAGCGCAGAGAGGCACAAGATATGCCCACTGTAGCTGAAGAGGTAGTGATGGCTGCGGGTATGCCACAAGTTGGTATTGCTGATGCTGCCAGAGCTATGGCTCCAAAAAGTTCTATTG
>BCSF01000340.1_pt1 | contig 19383 bp, 20 predicted proteins | sample 1016431 | NCBI WGS metagenome assembly BCSF01 (sample SAMD00045685;SAMD00045686;SAMD00045687;SAMD00045688;SAMD00045689;SAMD00045690;SAMD00045691;SAMD00045692;SAMD00045684;SAMD00045690;SAMD00045691;SAMD00045692;SAMD00045684;SAMD00045685;SAMD00045686;SAMD00045687;SAMD00045688;SAMD00045689, study...
GACTCCAACTCTCTTACTAATAGTAAGGTCGCCATAATTGACGTTGTTAGAATCAATAATTCTAACTTTATTTCCTGCGGCAAGACCGTGACCTGATGCAGTAACAATACCTGATGTAGTATCAGCACTGAATGATAGTGCTGGTCCAACAACATAAGCATAATGATTAGCAGTAATTACTGGATCACCAGTTGTTCTTGCGATAGAGATTTGATTGGTTGCACCAACACCAGTGATACGATGATAAGTATCAGATGTTGTTCCAGCACCAGTGAATTGAACAACTTGTCCAATCGCACTTGAAATACCTGCTGTTGTGATTGTAAGATCCGCACCAGAGAATCCTTCAAGATCTAATGTTTCGCCATTAGTATATCCAGAACCAGGAGAAACGATAGTAACAACTCCAACTGCTCCACCAGAAACGTGAATGTTTGCGGTAGCACCATCCCAATCTGTTGTTCCATCATTCAGAAGTCTTACGTTATAATGAGTTCCATTATCAAATCCACTACCAGCGGTGTTGATAGTTGCCTCTACAATGCCCTGTAATCCGTGCCCTCTACCAAATGTAATATCTGGCGTGGTTGTTGTGGAATCTGCAACGGAAGAAATATCAAGACCAAATCCTAGTTTGGTTGAGAGTAAATCAATACTTTCTCTGGTAACACTCTTTTTCAGGTCATTGGTTACAACCTGACCCAGTGGTGTTCTCTTTGCATATGATCTTGCAGAACCTGGGTTATCATTAACATTGTCTCTATCAAGTTGTGGATAAAGATCATTAACATTCTGACTATATTTCAAGTCAGTAAATTCGGTCTCAATTGCATTACCTGCATTTGTAACATAGAGGTGATAAATTCCATCTTTCTCACCATCAACATACTCTTGGATTACCTCGTTTCTATAAACATAGAAGTTTGATTGTAAGTCGTTTCTTTCAAATCTTGGTAAGTTATCACTTCTAATACCAACATTATTTGTAAATCCACCTGGGTTTTGATCCGTTATTGAATATGTAAAGGTCATATCATCAACAACAGTCGCATCAAAGGTTCCGTTATATCCTTTGTTGAACGTAGCAATACCAGTATTGATCAGGTCGTCTGTTACGTTGCGAATAATAATGCTGTCGCCAGTGGTAAGATTATGTGGAAGTTCTGCTCTAACAGTTACTATGTTTGATCCACTATCAAAGGAGCAAGTGCTAATAAATCTTAGGTTTCTACCATAATCATAATCATCTGCTGCTGTAAGTGTAGTTTTATTGAAGTCAACTGCACCTACACCACGATATCCAGTAGAACTAGATTCTTGAATAATAAATGCACTTTCAGGTGTCTTTGCATTAGAAATTTCTTTTGGAACTACTGCTCTAACCTTATAGATTTTTTCATCCAAACTTCTTGTATCATCAATTCTCTGTATAAATGTTGCTTCGGATGGACCAGTTCCAGAAAGATTGCTGTAAATATCACTAGCAGCATTTGTTGTGATATACCACTGCTCATTGGTAGAATCCCACTGAACTGGGTGTCCAATATCACCCGCAATCTTGTCCGATACTCTACTCAGAACTGTGAGGTTTGTTCCGCCATATACAGTGATTGGAGAATCATTGTCTGCATCATTCTTAGATGCGGCAAGTTTGAGTGTTGTTGTGCTTCCACTTGGAACGATTGCATAATAAACAGTATTAGTCTCTAAGTTTTCTGGAAGATCTCCATCATCACTGGTAATAATTACTTTTTCACCAGTTGCTAGTGTATGAGTTCCAGAGGAAAGTGTAAAGATATTAGATGATGGTGTTCCGACAGAATACTCTTTTACGGAACTTGTAGAACCATCGGTCATCAAAATGTTTGCCGAATAATTTGTTCCGCCAATATTCAAATACAACTTATCATTTGCTCTTGCACCAATTCTGTATCCTTGTGTAAGAGTTGGAGGAACAGTATCTTCTGCCTCAAATCCGTTCAGATAAAGATTTGTGTTGACTGCATTTGCAAGGGTATTTGTAATATCCAGAGTCAACCAATCAATGTTCTGCTCTGTTAGCGTAATTGACCTTGGTGGAATAATGTGTGTGATGTAAGCATTATCATCCTTATCAAATGCTTCTTTCTTAAATCCAGTAGAGGTTAGTGCTAATTGTCCAAAGTTTGAGTTTGAGTTGGTGATGGATGCGTCTCCACCAGTATCACAGAAGAAATGTTTGTTATATCCAATTGCAAATACTGAAACAATTTGAAGGATAGCATCATTTACAATTGAAATGTGTGTGCTTTCCCAACCACTTCTATAAATTGCATTCTCATCTGAGTGATAAACTGTTCCCTTTGAAGAAGAGTTTGCAGAAAGTAGTGCACCATATTCTGGTGTGATGGAAATACTATCATCATACAGTCTTGTAGCAGGATTATATTTTACAAATGCTCTATCGTCTTTTTGAAGCGAAACACCCGTAAACTGGGCAACAACCATCGAACGGAAACCAGTGGCATTATTACCATCAGCCTTCATTCCTTGCATACCCCATACGGAACGCATAGAGATATTGAAGATATAAGGAGATGCACCAGAGACAGTATCAGTCTCAATAGTTGCAAATTCATCGCCATCGATGACACCTGGTGTTGTCATCGTTGATGGTGCATAAAGTAAATTGTAGTAGAAAATATTAGGATTGTTTGCATCAATCTCACTAACCTTTACAGAGACATTATAGTTTGTGTCTCCGCTGACTGGTCCTACACCACTAATACGAATAGGAGTTCCTGCCGAAAGATTATGTGGTGTTTCTGTAGTTACAGTAACTCTGTTGGTTACTACTCCACCAGTTCCAGCTTCAATGCTGGTGATTTTCAGTGGATCGGCAGCAAATGCACCAACAATTTCATACTCTGGTCTTTGTGGTTGAAATCATGTTGGAAGTGTTGGGAGCTGATCGTCAACATCTCTTCCAGAACCAGTTCCATATGCGATAGAAAGTTTCGCATAATACATCCCAAGGTCTGTGAGATTGTAATTCGAAACTTCATTTACACCGTCCGCATACTCAAAACAAGTGAGTTTGTGGTGTGAGAATGTTGGAACTGCTTGATTAGATGTGGCAAAGTTATCATTCTTTGTATAAACCAGTGAATTTTCATCACCATCAAAGAATGAGAACTGCCAGAAGTAGCAAGCACCAGTGATTCTAAAAATAGCACTTCTAGGAGTATCAGCGTCACTAACAGTTGGGTTTGGAACATATTTTGGTCTGACCTTAGTTTTTCTAAGATCTAAACCAACAATAGACACACCTCTGGGAACAATTACACCACCATTAACACTGTTGAATCTATGAAGATGGTTTGTTGATTGAGTTAAATCAAAATTAGACTCTAATGAGAGGTAAAAGTCTGCTGGAACAACTTCTGATGAAGATGAATCTGAACGAATAACCTTTGCCGTTCCACCATCATTGAAGATTGACCATCCAGGTCTGTTATCAACAATGTGATCACCAGGCATCAGGAGAATGGTGGTCTTCTCCGTCTCGTCGTTACTATTTCCCTTGATATATGAGAATCTTGCTGCCTCAATCAGTGCTCTCTGAATCGTTTTGAATGGACGAGCAAGTGAGTTACCAGTGTTGAGAATGCTATCTGTCGAATCTAAATCTGCTGGACTTACATAAAGAATTCGACCTTCAGTGTTCTTGATAAAGTTTTCTAACTTATTCAGAGGCATTGTATTATGACTTCTAGGATATTTCTATGTTTTATTTATCAGCCCATTAAATCCTCCTCATCATATTGATACTCATAGTCCTCCTGTGGCATATCTTCTGGGTTTTCTATATCCATTGGAAACAAACAGGGATGTGCCTCCTCATCTATGAGATAGAAAGAGCTTCTGTATAAGTCTTCTGGTTCAAAAGATGTTTCTTTATTGGCAAGTTCTATTAAGTCTTTATCAAGTAAATGACCATCAGGTAGTTCATCAAAGGTGAATGGCACCTGATTGATAAAGTACATCTTCACTATCATACTACCGTTATCATACCAACAGTATGCAGTGTCTATCTTATAAGACATAACTTACGGGTTTTGTCTTATTTATTTTAGTGCGAGTAGGGAGACTTGAACTCCCACGGGCGCAATGCCCAACAGATTTTAAGTCTGGTGTGTCTACCGATTCCACCATACTCGCAAGGTGCTGGTTGTGGGGATCGAACCCACCTTAGGCGAATTATGAGTTCGCTGCTTTCGCCAGAGAGCTAAACCAGCACGATAGGAATACTGGGAGTTGAACCCAGACTACCCCGTTATAAGCAGGGCGCTCTAACCATTAAGCTATATTCCCGCAGATGATTTACTGAGCTTCGTTGTTATTCTCAGTGTATATTCGGTAAAAATCATCATCTGCTGGTATCATAACAGCGGCAGTGCCATCTTCCTTTACGATACCTATGTGCTCTCCACTCTCTACCCTTTCGAGAAGAGAATCAAAGTTCTCTTCCCACTCTTGAATTGTAAATACTTCCATCAATACTCTTCTCCTTGAATCGCAAGATCTGCATACTCAATCTGATCCTCATCAAGGTTAGCAGTAACGACTTCAAGAACATTCATAAACTCTTGAACCGTGTCGCACTGAACCATCTTTTCATTGCCCTCATCGCTCAGCAGAAGGAAGGAGCGAGTGCAGACATCAATAACAATACCGAGAACAGATTCTTGTGCGGTGCCCATGGGGTGTTCCGTTGATTACCTTAGTATTATAGGGCATCTGGGTGGGGGTGTCAACTGTGCCAGTCAGGAAACTGGTCAGGTCTTCATAATGAAGGCAAGTGCATAATATGGTGGTCTGTTTTCGTGGTAGTTGTTTCCACCAGTGCTTCCAGAGTTCCTAGTAGAAGTATTATCATTATCACCAGATCCCGAACCTGCCTGGTCTTGACCGCTGGAGTTAGTGTTATATTGCTCAGTGTGAGTGTGTGCTGCTAATTCTGCGACTGTCAGTTGATGTGAAGTTTCTCCACCAATATCACCAGGTTCATAAGTATCATCAATAACACCAGTAGTAGCATTAAATCCTGGTCCTGTTTGCGTTGTAATCCCTGTTTTGCTGGCATCATTAGCACCAACAATAAATCTATTTCTTAAATCTGGTGTACTATTAGTTCCATCACAAAGTGCCCATCCAGAAGGTATTGTAGTTCCGGACCACATTACAATCACACCAGTTGGAATAGAAACAATTCCTGTTAAGTCTGCCCCATTCCCAACAAACTTTGTTGCGGTTACAATACCAGAAGATACTTTTACATCATCTCCAACTGAAAAAGAATCTTCAACTGATAGAATTTTTACCGAAAGATTATCATACTTAAATTCTCCACCGATCGTAACGTCTTTGTAAAAGGTTACATCACCAGTAAAATTAGTAGGAAGTGAAAAATTATTAGTTTCAGCCATTTTACAGAAGTGCCGCTACTGGTTCACCAACAATAGGAACCTGTTTGATAAGACCTTTGAATAAATCTGCACCAACAAAACTACCCTCAAACACTCGTTGACTAAAATCGCCAATGGTTGCCGCAACCAAGTTTCCTTCATTACCATCAACATCAATTGCATTACCTTCAAGGTAAGTTCTTCCATTCTTGGAAATGAGATTTAGATTTCTACCCGCTTCTATATTGATATCCTCATCTGATTGAAGTTCTATACCTTGCGCCTTGATTCTGACTGTACCATTTTTCAAACAAGTGATGTTAATATCACCATTCATACCAATAATTTCAAGGTCTATATCACCAGGAGCATTCTTTGAACCAGCAACAATTTCAATTGCTCTATCATTGTGCATATGAAAGATTCCACTTTCATTGAACATCTGCAAATGAACATCCTGGTCATCAGTAAATCCATAAAGAGTATAGACATTCGTTCCATCCCCATTCATTTGGGGATTACAGAAGTCCATTCTTGCCTTTGGACCCCAACTTATATAACTTCTTGCTTCTGTATTTTGATTAGGTCTTTCGGACATATTATGATACGCAGTCGATTACGCTTACAACTTCTTTCTGTGGATTATATGGTCCCATCAGTGGTTTGATGAGCGCACCAGTGCCAGTTCCATTGACGGTAATTTTTGGCAGATCTCTAACAATGTTACTATTTATTGGAGATGCAGCAATAATTCTACCATTATCAATAGTCAAATTATACTCTGTTCCATTATCATCAGTAGCAGTATCACCAGGAGAATATCCAGTTCCAGAATTGAGGATGTATGCCTCAGTAACCGCATTTTCCTCATCATCTTCTACTGGATAGTTTTCTCCTTCGGATACAATATAAACACCAGTAATTTTTCCAGTATTGTAATCAACAATAGTTCTTCCAACTGCACCATATCCAAGACCACAAGAATCTTCAAAGGTCACCATTGGTGGAGCATAAGAATACCCACTTCCAGGATCTGTTATTTCTACACCAATAATACTTCCAGTTCTCGTAACGGCAGAAGTAATCTCACTCAAACCTTCTGTATTATTCACAATCCCTCCCATAATTACTTTACCAGCACCACCAATACCATTTCCACCAAAGAATGATACTTTTGGACCACCACAACTTGATGGTGTTCCACAATCTGGTTTTGTATATGGAGAGTTTTCTTCACCAGGAACTTTTGGTAATAATCTTGCCAAGTTTGCGTTTTCTAGTGCCTTATCAAGGGCTTTGTTTGCTGCTGCTCTATTCTTTGGTCCATAACCAATTGTCCACTCTTTGATTCCTGTGCAAGATACTGATTTTGTTTGATTGCAAGTGAAGAATCCTTTTACAGTTTTGAGTATCTCTGCGTCAACTGTAACCAATTCTAATACTTTGAATGCTGTTGGTAGAATTTTAGATACGCCAGAAAGTGCGGAATCCAAACCAGAAGTTATTTGATCAATTATCCCATTCAATAATGAACCACAAAATTGTTCTGCTGCACAAACACCAAAATTAACAACTTCCAACAATGTTGACTCTACAAGACCTTTGATAGTTTCTCCAAGACCATTGATAATTTTTCCAGCAACACAAGCCATTGCTTTTTGAAGTGCTGCAACTGGTCCAACCATTGCTTCCTGTGCAGCAACTCCTGCTATGTGTGCGGTAAAGAAATTACCCGTTGCTGCTAATACCGATGCAAAAGTAGAATCATAAAGTGCTTTCAAACCTGTTTGCAACAGTGGTATCAGTTTCTTATATAAAGAGTTGAATAAATTACCAACAAACCCATTCGCAAGGATTTGTATTTTCTTTATCGCACTTTGAACATCACCAAGAAAATTAGTTGCCTCACTCGTAATCTTTATAAGATTTTCTAAGATGTTGGTAATCTCAGTAACAAAATTATCATCACAAGTATCGGCATGTGTTACGGTTTGACCAGTTGCCTTTGATGCTGGTACTTCTTTTGCTTCACCCTCTTTCTTTTGAGCATTGAGTTGTTCAACTTGTTTTGGTTCAAGGTTTCTTTGTAATTTTTGATCGTCTCTATTTTGTCCCGAAGATTCTTTAGTATCTCGTGCCCCATCTGGTTTCTTTATGTTTGATGTAAATCCAGTAAAAGGCATAAATGGATTTGAAGGTTCCATTGAAGGAACATATGGAGTCTTTCCAAAAGATCCCATTATCATAGGAATCTGTCCATCATCACCATCAAGGAAGAATCCGACTACAACATCACCTTGAGCAATTTGAGCACTTTGTGCTTTTTGAGCGCCACCACTACCAGCAGTTGTGGGCATCAAAACTCCTGCCCACGGTAAATCATCATCAGAAAGTTCTGAGGTATTATAGGGATGATATCCAAGTATTCTTACTTTATACCTATGACCCCATCCTCTTCCATCTGCCTGTGCTTGCCATGCAGAAGTTGGGGCAATCTGTCCTATCCACCAACGAAAACCATCTCTCCCCAGAAAATTACTTTTTAATGTTGATTCTTCTATCATTTCTAGTTTTGTTTTTTGCGGATACCAAAATTATCTCTTACTAATTTCAAAGAAGTATATGAACTATTAGGTTCAAAATGATGACACAATTCTTTTATCATATATAGACCACTTGTTTCAGTATCAATCTCGTTAGGATCTTCCGATGAAATTTTGGGGAATTTACATTCAATCACATCTCCTGCTTTTAGATCTGTATTGCAGGCAACCATCATACTTACAGACTGTGTAAGAAGAATATTATATCTCATTATAGACTGTGCCTGATACTTTTCTGGGTCAGCATTAGTATCTGTTGATATATCTTTATCAAGTGTTCCGACACTCACAACACCAGATAAAATTCTGGAAGGGACATCACCCAAAGAAACATCAGATCCCTCACCTACTGTTGGTAATTGAACTTTTCCTCTACCACCAAGATTTTCTAATCTATCTTTATATTTTGCAAACTGAAACTTTCCATCCTCCCAAGGAGTGAATTTAAATGTTAGTGGATTGAAGAACATTCTTTGACTTGCATAAGTTCCAAGTCTCAACTTTTCAATTAGATTTTGATTCTTATCTGTGCGATAATTTAGAATTTTGAAATCGTTATTCTGTTCTGCTGAATTGACATTTATCTCACTATAATAATATGTTGCTTTTGGTTTTTGTTTGATCAGTTCATCAATAGACTTAAAGTAGAATCCATCTTTCGTCTGATAAAAAACAAATCCAGCGGTAGCATCACCAGAAGAAACTGGAACTGCCTTTGATGCTAACCAAACCAAAGTTGTGAAAGGTTTTTTCAGATTACCGATAAATGAATACTTGTTTGAAGACTTCTCTATGTCTTCTGCCTTGAAAGCATTAGTTTTCAATATATCTTTCAGAATTTTATTTACGGACTCGTCAATTGTTCCCGTATATTTTTTTACAACTCTCGTAGTCTCATTTGCAATTGCTTCTTTTGAAACTAAGTTGAGTGAGAAACTTTCTCTCTGTGCCTCTGCTATTACATTAGTAATACTAGAAACATAGAGATACTTTTCTGGTTTTGATGAAAAATCTAATCCTTTTTTATTTTCTCCATTATCTAACACTTTCATACGAAGTCTTTCTCCACCTCTCAGTGGAAGACCATTATAGATTGATTGTAATTTATCATTCTTACCAGTAATAGAGTCGCCCGTATTGACGACTTTTATTTTAGCAGTAATAGTTGGCGAAAATATGTCCTCATAATAATCAACAGAAATAGCACCCAATTTTAGATCAACAGTTCTCTGTTGATCATTAGATTCTAGTATCAAAGTTTCGTAAAGGGAAGAGCCTGCTGCTGACATTTAGGTATACGCTAATGATGTTAGAAATTGTTTTGTTATAATACTATTTAACGGTTGTCCCATAATGACTGTGCCACCACCTCCACCAGATTGACTCATCATCATAGGTGGTGCCTCCTCTTCTATAACTATAACAGTGTTTTGTGGTTGTCCTACACCAGCACCCATATCCATATTTGATATGGGCATTTTATCTACACTTCCACCACCTTTGAATGATACGTGGAGGTGATCATAGTGCCCACTAGTTCTCCATAAAATTTCAGCAATTCCAAGTGCTCCTTTGTTTTGTCTGAAATAAGAGGCAAGTTTATCAAGTTGTGCCGCACTATTATGAGACAGTGGATAATCAAGTGCCTCACCATAATTGTGATAAGAGTTATAACTTCTTCTCATCACTCTTTCTCTTCCAGATCCAGTATAACCAGAATGAACATTGAAGTCTGGATGTTGCCATGCTCTATATCCTTGTCCTTCTAATGCACGACCAACATTAACTGCTCTTTGATATGCTGGTGTTTGATTCTTACCTCTTGCTAGTCTACCATCACCAGCACCAACAACACTTCTATTAGATCTCATTATATCTTTCAACTTTTGAGAGTATCTGGGATCAGTCGCATATCCTTGTTGTTGTAATTGATCAGCAGCCTCTTGTGCACTTGACGCACGATTTACTCCTTTATAACTTCCATAATCTTTATACCATCTATTAACAAGAGTATTGACCGATTCTTGTGCGCTTCCAAAATTCATAAATTTAGCACTGGTTCCAGTCTTCACACCACCGTAATACTCTGTGGTTCCCATTGTAGCACCCGATTCGGAACCAGTTGCTTTTAGTCCAAAGTAATTATTAGCACCAGATATTGAAGAACCATATCCAGATTCTAATGCAAATTGTGCGGCAACCAATTCTGGATATTTTGCACCTGCTTCTTTAGCCATATCATAGAACTGTTTATATTTTTCTGCATCAGTTCCTGTAACAGGAGCACCACCACCACTATCAGAACTTGTTTGCTCTCCACTGACGGCATTTTTCATACCCTCAATATCAGACTGCATTCCTCTAAATGCACTCTCCATACCTTCCATTGCTTTTTTGATTTTACCAGATTGGTCGGTAAAATCAAAGTTTCTCAAATTATCAAGAGTGCCTGTTAACAAACTTCCAAGTGATCCAAACCATCCAGTGAGATTACTAATAAAACTTTGCAGACTCTTTACAAGTAGTTTTATCCTCCGTATAATCTCCTTCACCATTTCTATAATTTTAGGAAGATTGTTGACTAACCATCCAACAAACAAAACTCCAACAAAATCTAATACTCTTTGAAGAAAACTTTTTCCTGGAATTGAACTCATTCCAGATTTTCCTTTACTCTTCATTGCTTCCAACAAAGATTCTTTATCTCTTCTTTTTCTTCTCTCTACTATTCTTTTGTTTAGAAGATTTCTTCTAGCAATATTTTCTCGCTTTACTTTCGTCCTTTTGAGAACTGCTTTCTTCAATACTCCACCACTCTTACCGAGCATTGAACCTATTCTTAGTGCTCCTGCTGCTATTCCTAATGCCATTTTAGGTCACCGCGTTGTATGCTATTTGACTATACATTGTATAGAAATTATCTGGATTTGATGATGAAATCAATGGAACGTCTGTTGCACTCTTAGATGCTTTTGGTGATCCCATAACCTGACCAGAAGAAGGAACTTTTTTATAAATCACAGTCGTATTTCCAGAAGCAGAAACAGGACCTGGTGGTTGCATTTGTGGTGATGCTGGTGAGGCAATGGAAGGTACGGAAGATGTAGAAGTAACAGAAGAAGAGGCAGTAGCAGAAGGCGAAGAAGATGTTAAGGATGCCGAAGAACTTTCAACACCCTCTCCTGGTTTTTCAGTTGAACCACTTGTACCACTATATGGAAATACACCCTGCAGTGCACTTCCAAGAACACCCTCAGACTGTAATGAATAAATCGTATCGTTGAAGTTCTTTATTCCTGGTGCTCCATCCCACGATGGTTTCCAAACAAAATCTAAAAATCTTTGAACTTGAATTCCTAAGTAATCTCCCAACCAACTTCCAGCAAATGCACCAAGGAATGAAAGAGGACCACCAGCAAGACCAATACCAGCACCAAGACCACCACCAACAATACTTCCAGCAAGAGGGAACATCGCTCCCAAAATTGATTGTGCTGGGGTCATTCCTTTTGTCGCTCTATCTCTAACAGCCCCAACAAAGAATGCTGCTCTTAATAGTGGTAGTATTTTTTTACCAAGGTTGCCAAGTGCTCCAAATATTTTAGCAAAAACAGATTTTGGTTTAGTTGCAAGATCTGCTGCAAAATTAACTGCTTTATCCTTTGGAAATATTTTTTTTAGTTTAGAAGCAATCCGTTTGAAAAGACCTGGTTTTTTATCGTTACTCAGCATTCTTTCCTGAGTAACTTTTTTTCTTGCTTGTTCTAAATCGAAACGAGATAGTGGTTTAACTGGTTTTCCACCACTAGTTGCAACCCTTGCACTTCCGGGTTTTCCTCCTGATGGTTTTGGTGTTGGTGTTGGTGTTGGTGTTGGTTTTCCCCCTCCTCTAAATGCATCGATTAATGCTCTAAATGGTTTGGTGAGAATTCTAGCAGTAATACCGCCAATAATTCCCAGAATGGTAAAAAGTCCTCCATTCAAGATTGCAAATATAGTACCAACAGCGGCTAGATCTTTTAATACCCTGTCTCTAATTTCTTCTAATTTTGATTGATTACCTTCTTCCTTCGCTTTTAGTGCAAGAATTCCCTGATTCGTTAACCACCCAGCAAAAAGAACGCCAAACACTTCTAATAAATTTCAAAGCAATCCACCAGTTTTTCTCCCAATAGATTTGACGGAAACTAATAATTTTTTAGATAGTCCTTTCTCTAATTTCTTTTCTTCCCCAGATCTTAATTTTTTCTCTTCCTGTTGTAGTGCTTTCTTTTCATAATCTCGCTGTGCCTTTCTATCTAACTCTGCTTCTTTATCCAATGCCTTTGCCAGAAAGGCAACTTGTTTCTCTACGGCAATGACTCTGACGTTCAAGACTTTAACGTCAATATCAGAAGATCCTACCTTTACAATTGCTCCTGGTTTCGCAAAGACTTTACTGGAACTTATATTACTTTTTCTGAACAGTGCTTTTCTTTGTGCAGCAGACAAATACGCTCCGGTAGAAGGATCTACACCAGATACGGCAGGATCCATACTTGTAAATTTTGATGCACTTATTCTTGCCATTTACATACCGTTCTGTTGTTTCTGCTTCAAGTTCTCCTCTTCAACGTATTGTTGTAATAAAGTGAGATAAACTTCCCTCTCCCAAGGGATCATATTTTCCAATTCCGTTAATGAATATTTATGATGCTGCATCAAGGCAAAATTTGTCTTGTAGTATGACGCAAGATCAGCGTGCGCCATACCTATGCGAAAAAACTAGATAAACCTTCCAATACAACTTCACTTTCAACTTCGGTATTTGGATTTTTTACCGTGATAGTATGAGATAATTTTGGCATTGTATCAAAGAAGTTTTCAATTTCTTTGAATTGTTTAGTATTCAAGTCTTCTATGAATGTAATCATTTCTTTTTTGGTGCAGTCAGATGCACTCCAAGATTCCTCCTCATTATAAATTTGTTCCACACAGGAAGCAATCAATTGGAAAGACTCATCAACACTCATTCCATCTTCAAGACTAAAATTGCTCTTGATAAATTCGAAGTTGGAAGGATACTTCATTCTCATTGTTAGATTCTCATCTAACACAATATCTCTCGTATGTTCTGGACTACTCTTAACCTTGATAGCATCAAGATCAATTGTTACTGGAACTTGTGGTTCACCATCAGCAGGGCAAGTGATCAAGACTTCAACAGTCTCCCCAACAGACTTTCCTCTAATGTTTAGAAAGAGATACTCAATATCAAAAGTAGACAACTGATCTACTTTGATACCTCTGGAAAGAACACAATTACTAATAACATTTTTGATTGCGTTAGTAATTTGTCTTTGATCTTCAGACTCCATCGCCATAATGAGAACCTTTTCTTCCTTAACTAAAAAAGGTCTATATCTTATTTTTTTCTGCGTAGAAGGAATTTCCAACTCATATGTTGGCGTCGCAATCTTTGGTAAAGGCATAATAACCCAAAAAATTCAGTTACAATTATTTATTAGCGATTTACTGATTTGCTTTGAAATTTCCTTCGGGAATCTTAGTTCCTCCTCTATTCACAAGTCTTCCTTGTGTATTAGGTCTTGCTTCCGTCCTCTTACCTTTGTTGTTATTATTTCCTAGAACTTTATTCTTGCTCGCAGTTTTTCCACAAACATAACGCTCATAGTTGAATGCAACACTTACCTTCAATACATCAGAGGCTTCATATGATATTGGAACAGAAGACATATCGATAGGAAATAATCCAACAAAATTATATTCAATTTCTCTATTATAATCCCTATCAAACTTGATAATTTTTGTTTTATTTGATTTATAGTCATCTGGATACCGCATTCTATAATAATAGGCATTATCATCAGCAGAAACACTGGAACTGGAATCAGATCCAGATGAAATAAACTCCATCCAGTGCTCTAAAAACTTAATCATTCTGTAGTCAGAATCCACATAGAACTCTAGCTGCATTCGAGTGAAGATTCTGGTGTGTGCCATCTTTTCCTGCACACCCATAAAATTTCCATTGATATCTGCGGTTGCTAGTGTGCTGCCAGGAATAGATGCGGAGGAACATAGCAGTCCAGCACTATTAGTTATAAATCTCGTATCAACTCCTCTCTCATCTAAGTAAGATGATAAATCACTATTCAGTCCACCAAAGATAACTTGGTAATGTGATGTCTGAGCTAAATTTGTAATAAGTGGTTTGAAATCAGATATCTTTCTTGGTATTGGCACTCTAAATACCTTATACGAGTATTACATTATAAAGTATTTAGATGTCATATAAAGGAAAATACAAACCTTCATATCCAAGAAAATACAAGGGTGACCCAACAAATATAATCTATCGTTCCTTATGGGAAAGGTATTTTATGAGATACTGTGATATGAATACGAATATCTTAGAATGGGGAAGTGAAGAGATTGTAGTTCCATATCAGTCTCCTATTGATAATCGCTACCATAGATATTTTCCAGACTTTTATATCAAGGTGAGGGAGAAGAATGGTAAGATCAAAAAAATGATTATTGAAATCAAACCATATAAACAGTGTATTGAACCCAAAGTTCAGAAAACAAAAACTAAGGGATACATCTATGAAGTTATGGAGTATGCGAAGAATCAGGCAAAGTGGAATGCTGCTAAAGAATGGTGCCTAGACCGTGGTTATGAATTCAAAGTTCTTACAGAAAACGAACTCGGTATTAAGTAATGCCAAGAAAAACTCTAAAACAGAGAAGAAATCCAACAGACGATAGTAGTAATCGTGTGCGTGATATTGTTGATGCTATGACAGGTATTGAGAACAAAGCAGATATAATGAAAGAAATACAAAGAACACTAACACCTAGCAGTAGTAGAAGTGTTGTTTCTGGTGGTCTTTATACTTTTGTTTATAATGCTAAGACTCCTGGAATCATCTATGATCCTTATCCACTTGTCGGTGTAGAAAGGGTATTTGATTGGGGATTCATCGGAATCAACTTACACTGGGAAGACAGAAGACAATATACCTGGGATCAGATTATTAGTCCCGTCTATGAAATTCAAGAAGAAGAGAGAGTAGATATGGAAAGACTGTCTTATGGTGATTTTTCGCAAAGTCCTTCTAAATAACTAAAAAGCAGATAAATGCCACCAAGAAAAACTGGAAGTCAAAGGAGAAAAGAACAATCTTTGATACGGGCAGAAAGGAATGCTTCTGCATCTTTTTATGGTCCGGGAGGAGATCCTGCTGGAACAGGATCCGGGCAAGCACAACAAAAACCACCAACGACTGCTGAACCAGGAGCAAAACCAACAGACAAATCTCTAAAATCACAAGACACTCCAAAAAACGGAATAACAATTGGTTCTAAAACCAAACCAGTCAAATCCAGAGAAAAAGTACCGGATAATTTAAGATATCCAGACAAAGCAATACACAAGGATACTGATTATCTTAGAATTGAAATTTTGAAGTATAAGGGTGCAGACTTTACCGATCAAACAGATTTTCTCGTAAAAGGGGTAAATCGGGCATCAACAAATATAAAAAAGACAATAGGAACTATCATACTTCCGATACCCCAAAATATAAAAGACTTGAATGCTGCTGGATGGGGAGAAGATAGTTTGAATAGTATGTCTGCATATGTTGCATCAGCGGCAGGCGGTGTTATGTTTAACGAGGGAGGTTTCGTTGGGAATCTAATCAATGCCGCATTACAAACTGGACAGGACGCAGCAGCAGTCGCAACAGATGGTACAGGACAAAAAGCTATTCAATCACAATTTACAGCAGCTGCCGCAAACATAGCTGGTGCAAACACTTCGGCAGCAGGTCTTCTTGCAAGAGCTACTGGAGCAATTCTAAATCCAAATAAAGAACTTTTGTTTAATGGTGTAAGTCTTAGAGATTTTTCTTTCGTGTTTGATCTAGCACCAAGAAACAAACCAGAAGCAGATAAAGTTCTAAGCATAATTAGAACTTTGAAAATAAATATGGCACCAACTACATCAGATATAGAACTAACAAGGAATGGTGAAAGTATTACAGGAAAGGGATTATTCCTAAAATCACCGAATGTATTCCGATTGACTTATATGACTGGTAGTACTGAACATCAATTTTTGAATAAATTCAAGTTGATGGCGCTTACAAATATGAGTGTGAACTATACTGGATCTGGAACTTATATGACTTATGGTGATAAAAATAAAACTCCCGTACATATGCAGATGATGCTCAACTTCAAAGAGTTAGATCCAGTATATTCGGAAGACTACGATGGCGTAGGAGGAGTAGGTTACTAAAATGGGTTATTTCAGAGAACTACCAAACTTAGAGTATCAGTCATTTCTTTCTGATAGCATTTCTTCCAAAAGTTATTTGACTGTCAAAAACTTATTCAGAAGAAACAAACTTCGTGATGATCTAAATGGTGTCTTTACTCTCTTCAACAAATACGAGATCCCAGAAGGTTCCAGACCAGAACTCGTAGCAGAAGAGTTCTATGGTAAGGCAGATTTGGATTGGGTCGTTCTGATGACTGCTGGTATTTTGAATGTAAGAGATGAATGGCCATTATCCAACTATCATCTCTATAAGTATGCCGATGAAAAATATGGTTCTGCACTGAATGATATCCACCATTATGAAACCAAAGAAGTCAAGGATTCGAGTGGTAGATTAGTGCTTCCAAAGGAAAAGGTTGTAGACTCTGACTTTACAATTCCAGATCCTAGTGATTATAGTGCTACTCTCAATCCAGTTAGAGGAGTATCAAACTGGGAATATGAAACCAGAGAGAACGATAAGAAGTCTTCCATCTATCTACTGAGGAACGAATATCTTCAACAGTTCCTGAATGATATGAGAGAGATTATGTTGTATGATCGTTCTTCTCAATACGTTTCAGAAGAATTAGCAAGAACCGAGAATACCAGAGTCACTATTCCAAAGTAATTTTAGTTTCTTATCAAACACCATTACATATCGGTGCTTGCGAGATCGATCTCTCCATTCCCCATCATATCCTTTAATACTACCTCGGGAATGCTTTGTTCCGTCTGCAAAATAAAAATCTTTCTTTGGTTCTGATAGACCGCAGTACTTAAAATTGCAAGCCCGATAAATTGTGCCGTGATGATACTCGCTATCAGCGTATGAGATGATCGCTTTGACTTCTGTATCTTTTCTAAGTCTCTTAATCGCCTTTGAAACGAACCAAGAAGTGATATTATACTCTCTCTGCTGAGTATCGGGGTGGATACAGAGTCTTGAGAGTTCGAAGAGACCGTGTTGTTCATTTCTTTCTAATCCAAAGGCACCTTTTGCAATTTCTGGTACAGGGAGTCCAGTAAAGATGCAGATTCCCTGTATACCTCCAATATTTAGAGGCGAAAAATCGTTGTTTTTGTATAAACCGTAATTATAACCAGATTTGAAACCTTTTGATATGTCCTTAAGATAATGATACCGCAGAAGTAAATCTGCGGCATCAGACTTAGTTACACGGTCTATCGTGTAATCAGACTTCATCGACCAAACTTACGATCCATACGAAGTTTGATGTAATACATACCGATGACCCAGAGGGAGAACAGTGCTCCCTCAGCGTAGGACATGGTGTTCCATGCATGAACTGCTTCACCCATATCAGTCCTCTGCCAGTTTGGCGAAATAGGACATTGCATCGTCTTCTTCTTCCTCATAAGCAGAAGAAGAACGAGTGGGTTGCAAGGAGTTCAGATCACTGCGAAGATCTTCGGTGAGTTCGCGGGCAGAACCACGATTGCTCTCTTCTCCTTCAAACTCTTCATCTTGCAGACGGGGAGTGCCCTTGTTACCAAGAACATAATCAAGACGCTTCTTCAAGTCATCATAGGTCTTGAACTGATCAGCAGCAACGAGTTCTGCAAGAGAATACTCACGCTTCCAAATTGCTTCCATTGCCTCATCATCGTCCAGAAGTGCATCAGGACGTGCGAACTCAGAAGAGTCGTAGTTACGATAACCAGCAACGTTCTTTGCCTTCAATTTGAAGTTAGCACCTGCCCAGAAGTCAAAGGGATCAATTGCTTCCTCGTCTTCAAACTCTGGTTGCATAGCAGCAGTGAGTTTATCGAAGATCTTCTTGCCGAACTTATACAGGAAGACTTTACCTTCGTTTGCAGGGTTAGCAGGATCCTTGACCACATAGACGTTAGCAATGTAGGTCAGTTTACGCTTCTGCTTTCGTGCTGCTTCCTTACCAGCATCGGTGCCGTTATTCCACAGCATCGTGTTGTGCTCAGAAACAGGATCTTTCTGACCAAGGGTAGTCAGAGAGTTCTCAATATACCAACCACCAGGACCTTGGAAGGCGTGACTGTAGAGTTTCACGAAAGGAAGGTCCTCACCATCAGGGGCGGGAAGGAAACGGATAACGGCATAACCATTGCCGCTCTTATCACATTCCAGTTTCCAGAGACGCTCATCGCTGCTGGAACCGCCATTGTTATTCATTTTTTCGACTTCCTTGACCAGTTTTGCGGTCAGGTTGCCAAGCTTAGATTGCTTTTTAAGGTCTGCGAAAGACATTAGGATTACCTCGGATTGATTTGGATTCGGGGGATTTACTCGGATAGTATAGCAAGGATGCCCTCAGTCGTCAAGATAGTCTGTGAGGGATTCAATCGTTTGTTTCATACTGTCGAATAAAACTGACATATCGGTATTTGCTGGGAAACCCATCATAACTACCGATTTGCGTAGGTTCTCTTTCATTTCAACCGCTTGTGGGTCGTCTGAGAGAGATAACCTAGTATACATGATTCTTTGCTTTTCTAGCAAGACTTTCAACTTTTCAACATGTTCCAATCTGGTCTCACGATCCATTGTATGGAAAGTAAGAATACTTCCATAGATTTCTTCTTGAAGACTATTGATCTCTTCAAGTTCCTCTTGAATAATATTGGATTTAAAAAAGTTAATCATTGATAATAGACCGTAAGATTTTCTTGTAATGAAACATATCAATATTTAGAAACGGAGAATACTTCTTCAATTTCAAACTGACGGTTTCCCACACTGGATCAGTCAACTTCTTATCAAAGTTTTTTGAGAAATGGAATATTTTGTCGAAGATTGTGAAGGTTTCTAGAGATACGTTCCCGCTTAGATACTTTTTGAGTATTAGAGGATGTCCCTTGGTACAGTTGAACAAAGTCTCTAACTCGTTCTCCGATAACAATTCGTTGCTTTGCTCTTTGAATAAGTACGTCAAACTCTGTTGGCGTTTCATCCAGTCGGCGTAATTTCTTTCGCCAGAATTGATAATTTCTCCAATCCATAGGT
>BCSF01000341.1_pt1 | contig 19368 bp, 18 predicted proteins | sample 1016431 | NCBI WGS metagenome assembly BCSF01 (sample SAMD00045685;SAMD00045686;SAMD00045687;SAMD00045688;SAMD00045689;SAMD00045690;SAMD00045691;SAMD00045692;SAMD00045684;SAMD00045690;SAMD00045691;SAMD00045692;SAMD00045684;SAMD00045685;SAMD00045686;SAMD00045687;SAMD00045688;SAMD00045689, study...
CTTCTAAATTATATACTGATAGCACAGGTGTCTATGTTGTAGGTCATATTAATTCTGATAGCAACGGTGGTATTATATTTGATAACTCAAATAATAATAATGCATGGTATATAAGAAACGGTGGGAGTAATTCAGCTACACTACAATTTGGATTAGGTTCTAGTCCTGGTTCTAATATACAGCACACATTTAACGGTGATGGTAGTATTGAATTTGGTGGTGATGTCTCTGTAGCAGGTACTCTAACAGCAGAGCAATTCAATACCACAATTGTTAGCTCTTCAGTTATCTTCCAATCAGGTTCTACACAGTTTGGGGATACTCTAGACGATACACATAATTTTACTGGTAGTCTTTTATTATCCGGAAGTGCTACTTTTGATATAGGAGGTCGTGACATAGCATTTACTAACCTTAACGGACATCCTAAAATAGATGCAGAAGGAACATTATTTTTAGATGCTACAGGTCAAATACAATTACAAACTGATATTATTCCAGATAGTGACAGCAGTCACAAGATTGGTCAATCAAATAGGTTTTTTAACTCCCTTTACGTTGATCAAACATTTATAGGAAATCATACATCTCATATACATACTATTACAGGTAGTGCTAACCTATCTGGTTCTTTAAATTTATCGGATAAGACAAAAGCAATATTTGGTACAGGAGATGATTTAGAAATATATCATGATGGAAATAGTTTTATTAGAAATGTAAATCATGATTTGTATATTAAGAATGAGGCCAACGACAAGGATGTTATTTTTGAAACAGATGACGGTAATGGTAATATTGCTGAGTACCTTAGAATGGACGGTAGTCAAGCAGATGGTACCTACAGATATACAAGATTCCCAGACTACTCGGTAGGAGCATTTGGTAACGGTAATGACTTTCAAATATTCCATGATTCATCGAATACCAGATTAGAAAATAATACCGGCGAACTAAGAATAACTCAAAAAGCCGCAGGACAAGATATCACATTTAGTTCAGGAAGTTCAGAATACTTTAGATTAGATGCTAGCGCAAGAGCTATAACTGTATCATCCGCTATGGGAATGTACTTTAATGACGGTGTTGCAGCTAGATTTGGTACAGGAGGAGATTTAATTCTTTATCACGATGCTGCTAATTCTTATATACAGAATTCATTAGTAGGTGACTTAATTATAGAAAATCAAGTTAATGATAAAGATATCAGCTTTAAATCAGATGACGGATCTGGTGGAACTACAGAATATTTTAGGTTAGATGGTGGTGCTGCTATAACTGTTGTAAGTAAAGAATTTAGGTTTACAGATAATGTACCTATAAAACGCGGTTCAGGACCAGATTTTCAAATGCTACATAATGGTAGTTCAACAAGTTTTGAAAACAGTACAGGAAATTTATTAATTACAAATTTTGCTGATGATTCAGATATAATTTTTAAATCAGATGACGGTTCTGGTGGCATAACTGAATACTTTAGATTAGATGGTGGTACGGAACAAAATGTATTTTCAAAAGATATACTTGTCACAAACGCTTTAGTACCTATCAAGAAGATACAGGCGTAGATACAGGATCACATACAGTAGCTTCGATAGCTCATGCAAGTTATGATGGAGCCTTCTTTGATTTTGTAATCAAAAATGGAACAAATTTAAGAGCTGGAACGGTCTATGCAACACACGACGGTACTAATGTAGAATTTACAGAAACATCTACAAACGATTTAGGAGATACTTCTGATGTAACTCTATCAGTTGATATCTCAGGTGCTGATTTAAGATTAAGAGCAACAACAACTTCTGATAACTGGACGGTTAAAACTCTGGTTAGAGGTTTATAAAATAATATAAATGGCGTTTTCAAGAGGACCTAGCATTGTAACAGATGGATTAGTGCTTGCCTTAGATGCGGCAAATCATAAGTCGTATCCTGGGTCTGGAACACTATTGAGCAACTTAGGGGATAGTACGTATAGTGGGAGTTTAAATAATGCCACAGTTTCTAATAATGCTGTAGTTACTGATGGATCAGATGATTATATTAGTATAAACTATGGAAGTGGAGTAAACCCTACTACTCAAGATCTTAGTTATGAATTATGGGTAAAACAAACTACAACTGGTACAGATTTGTTTTTAGTTCAAGGAAACTGGTCATCAAGTAGTAGATTTTACGTAGGTTTAAATGGAGGTAATCTAGCTTGGGGGTTACAAGAAAGAGGTTGGGCATCGAATAATACAAGCTTTTCCCCTGCTTTAAATGATTGGTTTCATGTAGTTATAACATTTAATGGTTCTACAGCCCTACTTTACGGTAATGCAGAACAGCAAGCTAGTGATACTACTTTAACTAGTTATACATTTAATCAAAATTTAGTATTAGGATCTGGTAGACCAACTGACGGACAATATGATTGGTTTGGTGAATTAGGACCTGTCAAAGTATATGATAGAACCCTTTCCCAATCAGAAATAGAACAAAACTACAACGCAACTAAATCTAGATTCGGATTATAATGGCAACAGCAGGAGGAGCAAATACAGTAACAGACGGATTAGTGCTTGCCTTAGATGCGGCAAATCATAAGTCTTATCCCGGTAGCGGGACTACTTGGTATGATCTGTCCGGGAATGGTAATAACGGTACTTTGACTAATGGTCCAACTTTTAATTCGGACAATGGCGGGAGTATAGTTTTCGATGGTGCTGATGACTACGCAACATCTTCCGCTCCTCTTTCAGCAGGGGCAAGTACCTATTCTATAGAAGCTTACTGGAAAGCACATAGCCTTAAAACACAGGTAATTTGGGAACAAAACTCTTCTACTTTGATAACAGGAAAAAGAGTATGTATGATATTACTCAGTAATGGAAATGGAGGATTTAATGGTCAAAGTGCGGATTTTCATTCATCTGTACCTTATTCTATTAACACCTGGTATCATTGGATAATTACTGTAGATACAAATTTAGGAAGCAATCAAATTAAAATTTATGTAGACGGTAATTTTTACGTTCAAGGTAATCCTTCGTCTACTTTAAATGCAGGGGCAGATGAAGCTGCTGTTGGACATAAAGTACCTACTGATACTGAGGAATTCGACGGTAATATAGCATTAGTTAAAGTATACAACCGAGCATTATCAGCCTCAGAAGTACTCCAAAACTACAACGCAGTAAAAGAACGATTTAGTTTATAACAGCATATTTATATAAGACCCCTTTTGGACAATGAAAAAAGGATACAATTATGGCCAACGAATTTAAAATTAAAAAAGGCCTGATCGTCAATGGATCAGGTTCCACAGTATTAGATATACAAGGAGCACAAGGTCAGCTATTCTCAGTGACCGATTCACTATCCGGTTCCTTATTTGCAGTAAACGATATTTCAGGTATCCCAATCCTAAAAGTATTCTCTGATGATACAGTTAATATGGGTACCTTTGGTGCAGAAGCCATAATAGCATCAGGGTCAGACGTAAAACTACCAAATGTACCAGCCGGTTCAAGCGAAACTAAAATATTATTAGCTGATTCAGACGGTAAAGTAGTCACTAGAACAGATCTTTCATTACAAGGCGCTACAGGTACTCAAGGTACAACAGGTCCACAAGGAGGTACTGGTTCACAAGGAACTAATGGTACTCAAGGAACAACAGGTCCGCAAGGAGGCACTGGAAGTCAAGGGACAACAGGAAGTCAAGGTGTAACCGGAACTCAAGGTATAACAGGAACTCAAGGAACTAATGGTACCCAAGGTTCAACTGGACCTCAAGGAGGCACTGGAAGTCAAGGGACAACAGGAAGTCAAGGTGTAACCGGAACTCAAGGGATAACAGGTACCCAAGGAACTAATGGGACACAAGGTACAACAGGTCCTCAAGGAGGAACCGGAAGTCAAGGAGGAACCGGAAGTCAAGGAACAACTGGTACTCAAGGGATAACAGGTACCCAAGGAACTAATGGGACACAAGGTACAAATGGTACTCAAGGAACAACAGGTCCTCAAGGAGGAACAGGTAGCCAAGGTGTAACCGGGTCTCAAGGTATAACAGGAAGTCAAGGTATAACAGGAAGTCAAGGTACTAATGGGACACAAGGTACTAATGGGACACAAGGTACTAATGGGACACAAGGTACAAACGGTAATCAAGGTACAACAGGTGCACCAGGCACTCAAGGAACAACTGGTCCTCAAGGTACTACTGGAAATGATGGTAACTTTGGAGGAGCTTCTTTTTCATATAATTTCGATACATCAGTAACTAATTCAGATCCAGGCTCTGGTGACTTGAGATTAGATAACCCTACTCAAAATGGGGCAACTGGAATTTATATAGATGATCAAGATAGTGAAGGTACGGATATTCAATCTTTCATGAGAACAATTGATGATTCTACTTCTACTATAAAAGGTCATGTTAAAATATCTAATAAACTTGATGCTAGTCAATTCATAATATTTACAATATCAAGTTTAACTGAAAATACAGGTTATTTTGATATAACTGTTTCTGCTATAGATTCAAGTGCATCCAGTCCATTTTCTAATGGTGAAGAAATTATAGTTACTTTTGCTAGAACAGGTGATAAAGGGGATACAGGTTCTCAAGGTTCAACCGGACCTCAAGGAGGAACCGGAAGTCAAGGTACTAATGGTACCCAAGGTACAAACGGTACGCAAGGTACTAACGGAACCCAAGGAACAAATGGTACTCAAGGAACAACAGGTCCTCAAGGAGGAACCGGAAGTCAAGGTACAAACGGTACTCAAGGTACTAATGGTACTCAAGGTACTAATGGTACACAAGGAATAACAGGAGACGACGGACCGCAAGGTACAACCGGATCGCAAGGTATTACAGGTACTCAAGGTATCACTGGTACGCAAGGTACTAACGGCACACAAGGAACGACAGGCTCTCAAGGTACAACAGGTAGTCAAGGTACAACAGGTAGTCAAGGTGTAACCGGAACCCAGGGTATAACAGGAACCCAAGGAACTAACGGAACTCAAGGTACTAATGGAACTCAAGGAACAACTGGACCTCAAGGAGGTACTGGAAGTCAAGGTACCACTGGTACACAAGGAATAACAGGAACTCAAGGTACAAATGGTACTCAAGGAACTAATGGAACTCAAGGTATAACAGGTGCACAAGGAATTACTGGAACTCAAGGTATAACAGGTGCACAAGGTATAACAGGCTCTCAAGGTATAACAGGAACTCAAGGTACTACTGGAATTCTTCCTCTAACAGGTACAACCACAAATGGTATAATTACTTACGATGGAGATGGTACTGGTACAGTAGAATCAGATTTAACATTTGATGGTTCATCACTCTACGTTGGTGGTAATATAGAATTAAACGATTCAGGAGGAGATACTACCTTAAGCAGATTTTCTGCTGGTATAATGGCAGTAGAGGGAGATAGAGTTATTGTACATGATACAGGACTAGGAGGAGCAACTAATGAAATACCCAGATATTCTGGTGCAAATAAAATATCAGGTTCTCAAGAACTTACTTTTGATGGTACTACTTTATATGTAGAAGGATCTGGTTCAACAATTCTAGACATACAAGGATCTCAAGGACAGTTATTCTCAGTTACAGATGATCTAACCGGTACATTATTCACCGTTTCAGATATTTCAGGTGTACCTATTTTATCAGTTTCATCATCTGCTACTACTATTATAGACAATAATATTATTATAGGTGAAAATAGCAGTATGGAATGCTTTTCTCCATCAGTAGCGTCCTCTATATTAGGAGGTTCTTCACACTGCATAACAGACGACTATTCTACAATAGCAGGAGGTTGTGGTAATTGTAATTCAGGTGGTGCAGGTACAATAGCAGGAGGAAGCGGAAATACAATTTTTCATAGTAATTATGGTGTATTTATTGGTGGGGGATGTAATAATGTTGCTGGATTCTGCTCTACAATGAATGCAATTGTTGGAGGATGCAGTAATTCAGTAAGCGGACCACAGGCAAGCCCTCAACCGGGAAGATACAATATAGTTGGAGCAGGAAGAGGTAATTGCAATTCAGGAGGAACCTCTGGTATATTAGCCGGTGACTTTAATTTGATTACTAGTGAAGGAGTAGGCGGCAGCAACGTTAACTCTTCAGGAAGTTTTATCGGAGCAGGAGCACGAAACATCATAACTGCTGCAGACAATACAGCAATCGTAGCAGGATGTTTAAACTCATCCTCAGCCGATTATTCGTTTATAGGTGGAGGTGAGGAAAATTATATTACAAGTAATCAGGGATTTATTGGAGGCGGTTGTTCGAACGAAGTAGGACTTACTACAGCCACAGCAGGGGTAGTCGTAGGTGGATTTAGTAACTGTAATGGATCGGCTTATGGGTTTATAGGTGGCGGTAGAAATAATTTAATAGATGCTTATAATACTGATAGCTTTATTGGAGGAGGGTCAGGTAACACAATACATGCAAATGGTTTTAGTTTCGACACTGCTAGAGCTGTTATAGTTGGAGGTTGCCTCAACACAATACAATGCATCTCAGATTGTAGTTTTATTGGAGGAGGTTGCGGTAACATAATACAATGCAATTCCGTTACTAGTACAATAGCAGGTGGTTGCGATAACGAAATTGGCGCAGCAGTATGTGCAGGAACAATAGGGGGCGGTATAGCCCACACCCTTTCCGGAGCACAGTCCTTTATTGGAGGAGGAAGAAATAATTATACCAGCGCTACGGTCGCAACAATAGCTGGAGGATGTAACAATACCGTATCAAGTGGATGTAGCTTTATAGGAGGAGGTTGTGGCAACTCAGTCTTAGGTCAGTGTAGCGGTATACTTGGAGGTGTTAATAATACTACCCAAACTAAACATAATGCATTTATTATAGGTTCAGGAATTACTGCATTAGGTGCATGTACAACATTTGTAAATAATTTATCATATGATGGATTTACAGTAGGTACAGCTAATACAGCAGGTGAAATTGTTTATTTTGGAGGTGGAACATCATTAACAGCTGGGGATGTACATTACCTAAACTCTTCAGGAAACTGGGTAGCAGCAGATGCTGATGCAGCTTCATCATCTACTGGCTTGTTAGGTATTACTTTAGGAACAAATGGTAGTGATGGTGTGCTATTAAGAGGATTTGCTCGATTTACTTCAAATTCTAATTACACAAGCATGAGTACTATAGGAGCACCGCTTTATGTATCAACAACAGCTGGAGACTTTACTCAAACAGCTCCTTCAGGAACAGGTGATAGTGTAAGGGTAATAGGATATGTAGTTTCAACTACAGACGATAAAATGTACTTTAACCCAGATAATACTTGGGTAGAAATAGCTTAAAAATAAAAAATGGCTACAAAAAAAGATTTCGAATACGACTCAGGATATAAAGAAAGACCTCTTACTTTTGAATCGGATAAAATAGTTTTTTCTAAAAATGGAGAAACTTTTCAAGTAATGATGGATTGGGAAACCCCAATCATGAAAAGATCAGCTGAATGGGTAACTAATGGAGGAAAAGCAGAAAGTGTATTAGAAATAGGATACGGTATGGGTATAGCAGCATCATTTATTCAAGGATACCAACCAGACCAGCATACAATAATGGAATTACACCCAAGGGTAGCAGAACGAGCAGAAGAATATGCTAATCAAAGAAATAAGTATTATAGTAGTTCCAAAGCAACAGCTCATAAAAGGGTTACTATAATGGGAGGTAAAGACTGGTACACTGAATTTCAAAAAGACTTTGGCAAATCAGGACTACAAGAATTTGATGCTATTTTTATAGATACATATAACGATAATAATTTATACAAACTAAAAGAATACATTACTAAAATGTTAAAACCAGGAGGTAGAATGACTTGGTGGAATCCTATGGAAGATAAACTACCAGACATTAATATAAGAAAAGCAAGAGGAATAGAATACGAAATGATTAAGATGAGTGACCATAAAATTAAAATTCCTACTAATAATTACCACAATACAGACGTATATTACATGCCAATGTACATAAGACAGTAAAGTTATGCCAACAGTACCTACATCAAGACAAGCCGCCGGCGCCCAACTCCTTAACCAACTTGATAGTACAGGGTATACCTGGGCAGATACCAGAAATGCTGCTACTGCTACAGGTACAAGCCCAATAAGCGGTCAAACAATGTCAGTTCAAGCTTATAAAATAACTGGTGGTAGAGGGAATTACTGGGTTATTGGAAGACCAACATTTGGGTTTGACTTTTCCAGTGTTTCAGGAACTATTACTTCTATGACTTTAAAGTTATATAAAGGAACTACAACTACAATAGTATCAGATGTAATTGTAGTAAAAAATTCAAATACATGGGCATCTCTCCCTGCAAGTGATGATTATGATGTAGACCTTGGCACAGCATATTCTAGTGCTTTTTCTATGAATTCAGCCGGCGGGCTTGGTGATCTTAAATCAGTGACTCTTAACTCAACAGCAATGTCAGATGCTGTAGGAAATAGTGATTTTAACATAGCAATTGTAGATAAAGACTATGATTACGATAATGTAGCTCCAACAGGGCTTCGTATTGATCAATGTGTATTTTACTTCTATGATGTAACTTACTACCCTAGAATAGAATACACTGCAGTAACCGGATACGGAAATACTGTAATGGGGGTAGTATCTGCTAATATAGGAGAAGTAACAGGAGTTGCAACAGCAAATATTGGAAAAGTAATAGGAGTACAGTAATTTGGAATTTAATAAATAAGTTCGTATATTACTGGTACTAGAAATAGGTTTTAATGAAAAATAAAGTTAGTTGTACTATTGTATCTATTATTATAGGTAGAGAGTTTTCTATAGATAAACTCCTAGACTATTTTTCTAATTTATCTATCCCTAATCAAATAAATCAACTTAATTTAAATTTAGTTTTAGGATGTGACAATAATTTTACAAATCAACTTAAAAGTAAAATTAAAGAATTAAAACTATCTGACAAATATAATAAAATAAGTTTTATAGAAGGTAATAGAAGGTGTCACCCTGATTTAAATTGGGAAGAATGGGAACAATATACCCGCAAAAAAGACATGCTTGTTAAACATGATTCTGCATTACAAAATATTAATATAGGATTGCAATCAGTTAAAGAAGGAGATTTTATTCATTTTGTAGATGATGATACTATTCCCCCTTATTTTGCTTTAGAAGATCTTTTTAATGCTTACTATAAAATAGAAAATTGCGGTATAGCAAGCGGAATTTATTTTAATAAAGAATGGTTAGGACCTACAGTAGTTACAGAAAAACCTGAAACAAAAAGACGTATAGTAGCAAGTGTAAGAAAAGATAAATGGATAGAAACCTCTATAGATGATCTTACAATCATAGATCATACTGATATAGGCTTTGTAGGAAACGGATGTATGCTCATCTCAGTTAAAGACATAGAAGAAATTTTACCTTTAACTGAAAATCGAGACTACTTTGATACTGATGCTCCTCCAGATTCTAAAATATGCCATAGAGTAAGACTATTAGGAAAAAAGATTAGTATAGTTCCTTCTATAGTATGTAAGCATTTAGATGACAAAGGAAATCCAGTTGGACTATCTGAACAATACATAGAAAAAATAAAACATTCTGAAACTCCTAAAAAAGTACTTTTTAGCAATTTTGATTATAATATAGATTACAATAAGTTAAACTTAAGTTATGACGAAATTGTTATCTTAATATACGAAGAAACTATAAAAAGTAAATACAAGAATAAACTAAAATACTTAGAACAAAATACAAATATTAAATTAGTAAATAAAAGTATAAAAGAAGTTGTAAGCCACTATAAACTAGATTTTAAAATTATACACAATTTACTCGATTTGCTAACTCTACAAGAAATTTACTTATATATCAGTAATAAAAATGAATATAAAATATATGCTCACAGATCTGAAAAAAATGATATAAACTTAGTAGCTACATTAGATAGTTTTAACTTAAAAAATTTATTAAATACAAAATTATAAATGATAACTAATAACAGAGAATTATCCGATGAAGAACTAAATATAGGTTCTTCGTTACACAACAAGAGAATAGAATACTTAATACAATTAGGAGAAATTAAACTTTCAGAATTAGAAAATGAAAGAAGACTGGAACAAGTATATACTAATATAGTAGAATTAAATACTAAAGAAAATCTATTTCAACAAGATATGTTTTCTAAATACGGTGAAGGTCAGGTAGATTTAACAAGCAAAATGTATGTTAGAAACGTTTAAATTAAAAGGGTTTATTCATCTACGTTCTGTTCTAGATAAAGATCTTTTAAAATATACAAGAGATCTTGCTGTAGAGATGAAATATAAGTATGCTTCATCTGTAGGGCAGTTGAGAGAATGGGGTACTGGTGTGTTTTGGTCAGGGTATGAAATGGCAAGTAAGTTAGATCAAAGGTTATACGATTCCTATACTAGTCCTTTAATGTATGAACTATCTTCTTTATTATTAGAAACTGAACAACCATATTTATTTAATGATCAAGTAGTAGTAAAACTACCAGGAGAAGGATTTGCTTTTGAAGCACATTTCGATAATCAGTACGGCCCAGATCCAAAAGCTGCTTCTGAAGGAAAATATAAAACAGTAAATATATCTTGGATATTAGATGATATGCCATCTGAAACTGGACCTCTTATTTGTAGAAATAATCAAACAGGTGAATATGAAGAGTTAGTGGCAAAAGCAGGAGATATAGTTGCCATAGAAGGAAACACTTTACATGGATCTAATTTAAATACTTCTAACAATATTAGAGGACTGTATGCATGTGTATACTCAACTCATCCAATAGGAGATTTTCATAATAATATCAATTATCCGTACCCACATTTTAAAGGCTTTTACAATGAAAAATTCCCTAAGATTTAACCCACCAGAAAAATGGAATTTAATGACATCAGGAAATAGGTACTATATAGGACTTAATTTACTTATAATAGACGTATTAAACACCCTCAGTAATAAAACTAATTTAAAAATGCTGGAAATTGGTTCTTATAAAGGAGAATCTACTTTTATGTTTGCTTCATCTGGTATATTTGATGAAATACATTGTATTGATCCACATCAAGGAAATGAAGAAGCAAATGGAATATTTAATGACAGCTGGGAACAAATACAAAAAGAATTTAAATTAAATACAAGATATTTTGATAATATAATCTTACATCAAGACTACAGCTATAATATAGTTGATAAATTCGAAGATGGTTATTTTGATTTTATTTATATAGACGGTTCTCATAAATATAAAGATGTAAAAAAAGACTTAGAACTATACTTACCAAAAACCAATCACCTTATAGGAGGACATGACTATCAGAAAGAATGGCCTGGGGTAGTTAAGGCAGTAGAAGAAGTAATAGGCAAGCCGCATAAGACGTATATAGATGAAAGCTGGGCTTATTCTATAATTTAAATGTATAAAAGCTATTTATAATAAATTAACTTAAATGGGATTTCATAGAGGACCAAATATTGTTAGAGATGGATTAGTATTAGCTTTAGATGCTGCATCATATAGATCTTACCCCGGTAGCGGTACTACTTGGTATGATTTGTCTGGGAATAACTTTGATTTTACACTTGATGGTAGTGGTATCCCATGGCAATCAAATGGGTATTTTTCCCTCCAAGATGGTGGTGCAACTTATGCAAATAATATTACAGATAGTACTGATTGTACTTTTGTATTTTGGATGAGAACAACTGACACCCAAGCACTTTTTTGGCAGGGACAAACAACATCTTACTACTTAGGTGCTTATAGAAGTGGCAATAAAGAGTATTACAATGGATTTGGTTCTGGAATTGAATTTTATATGGATACTGTAGATACTTCCAACATTTATGATAATATAAGAGATGATGAATGGCATATGGTAGAGTTTAAAAATGTGGATATGAGTGGTGTTACCCAAAATAACTTTAATCAATATGGTGGGTACACATTTGGTAGTGGAGATGTAGGTATAATACAAATATACAACAGAAATCTTACATCAGCAGAATCTACACAAAACTATAACGCACAAAAATCAAGATTCGGATTATAAAAAATAAAAAATTATGTTTGAAAACAGAAGATGGTTGGTCATACCAACAAGCCTGACAAGCTCGATTGACTTTAATCAAGTATTAGAATCATCAGCAGATACTTTACGTCTATCTGTAGACGGTACACAAACTTTTGTAAAGTATGAAGTAAATGAGATAACAGCATCATATGAAGAATACTATGAAGATGTTGATAACCCAGGTTCGTTTTTAACTTCGTCGATAGAAGCAGGAGTATACGGAAGACCTTCAATCTACGATACCCAGTACACAGAGTATAGTCATTCAGGTATTTTAGAATTACTTTCTGGAGAAGAATGGGTAATACAAGATGAATTAGCGTAATGCATACAGGACCAGATATAGTAAGAGAAGGATTAATAAATAGCTGGAATCTAGCTTCAAATAGAAGTTATACTTCTGGTACAACTATTTACGACCTAGTAGGAACTGCTAATCTAACAGTTTATGGCTCACCAACATATAGCGATGAACAAATAAACGACGGGTATGGATTTATTACTATGACCGATAACCAGATAACTAAATACCTACAAGTAAGTAGTTTTTCATTTCCAACTACTGCTGTTTCAATAGAAATATGGTGTAGAACTGCAGATGCAACACAAAACCAATCTTTAATAAGCTATGCTATATCTGGGGATTCTAACGAGTCCTTACTTTTTTATGCAGGTTCCAGTTCTCAAAAAATGAATATCTTTGGACCTGTAGGAAGTCATTCATCTTACCAAGCCCTTACAGAAGATGCTTGGACTCAAGTTACATATACTAGATTAAGCTCATCAGGACTAACTAAACTATACTACAACGGTGCACAAGTTAGGTCAACTACTATGGCAGCCGGTACTAATTTTACTTCTGGAGGTACTCTAAATTTTGGTCAGGAACAAGACTCAGAAGGAGGAGGATTCGACAGTAGCCAATGCTGGGTTGGTGATTATTCTATTATAAGGATATATAATAGAGTTTTAGAATTAGAAGAAGTGCAGTTAAATTATAATGCACATAAAAATAGATTTGGAATATAATGGGAACAGCTGGAGGACCTAAAATAATAAAAGATGGATTAGTATTAGCTCTAGATGCTACAAGTACAAGATCATGGACTCCAGGAGCGTCTACCTGGTACGATTTAACAGATAATGGAAATAATGCAACAGCTTCTGGTGCTCCTTCTACTGATGATACTAACACTCCTATAAGAAGTATTGCTTTTGATGGTACAAACGACTATTTCACAGTTACTGCAAATGAAACATCTCTTAGTTTTAAAGGAGGTCAAACCGTCTGTGTTTTATCTTACCACACATTTACTTCAGGTAGGAGAGTAATATGGGATCAAGCATATGGCGGGTATGGTACCTGGACACATGAGTCTGGAGCAAATATAAATTACTACCACGGTTCAAATGGAGGAAATGCATCATCGTATGTAAGTAGAAATTCAAGTACAACAACTAGAAGTAGTTGGAATTATTTAGTTTGTTCAAGAGATACTACTAATGTTAAATGGTACATAAACGGATCATTAACTTCCTCAGGTACTGCTCCTTATGGAACGCTAACTAATACTACAACTAATGATATAAGAATAGGATTAGGATACACAAGTACCTATTGGATAGGTAATATGGTATTTGTTCATGCATACAATAGAGGGCTCACAGCAGAAGAAGTATCGCAGAACTATAATGCTATGAAAGGCAGGTTTGGAGGTTAGAAAATAAATTCGTATATTAGTTATATAATAAAAGTTATCAATGGTTAACAATTTAGCTAAATTATCAATAGAGAATGGAGGTAGTATATCTCCTTCTGTAATTCCGGGAGACTTGACAGAAGGAACAGGGTTGTGTAATTCATCTATTTTCATAGATAGTAACGGAGATATTCTACTCAATTTGAGACATGTACACTATTCCCTATATCATAGTGAGTTTGAACAAAAATACTATAGCGGTTGGGGATGTTTGGCATACCTTAACCCTGAAGATGATATAACTCTTAAAACAGGAAACTACCTATGCAAACTAGACCCAGATACTTTTTACATAAAAGAATATATTAAAGTAGATACTTCTAAAAATGATATTAAGCCTATATGGGAATTTATAGGATTAGAGGATGCTCGTATTTTCAGGTGGAATAAGAAACTGTATATAAGCGGGGTAAGGCGAGATATAAAAGACAATGGAGAAGGTAGAATGGAGCTATGTGAACTTCATTATACTAAAAATAAATGTATAGAAAAATCTCGTTTAAGAATTGAAGTTGAACCTCATACGTACTTGGAAAAAAACTGGATGCCTATTTTAGATATGCCTTACCATTTTGTAAGGTGGTCAAATCCTTTAGAAATAGTTAAAGTAGATCCAACAAAAAAATCTAAAGTAAAAGTACAAGAAGGTAAAATCACAACTATTCCCTGTAAAACCGTGGTTACTAATGACTTTGAATTTCCAGATATAAGAAGTCAAAGAGGAGGCTCTCAAGTTATACCTTATAAAGGGAATAGAATTGCAATACTACATGAATGTGATTATTGGATTAATGAAGGAGATACCAAAGACGCAAAGTATTACCATAGATTTATAATATGGGATGAAAACTGGAATACTGTTAAATTATCTAAGCCGTTTAAATTCATGGATGCTCAAATTGAGTTCTGTGTTGGTTTAGCTCAAAAAGGAAACGATTTATTGATTACATACGGATATCAAGATAATGCAGCTTATGTATTAAGAATGCCTGATAAAGTATTAGATTATTTAGAATATGAAGAACTTACAACAGCAACTACATAAGTATATTCAAGAACCTCTAAATCCTGAATATAACTTCTGGTTAGGTTACGAATATGAAATAATAGGTCAAAATGCTTCTGCTTTATCTTATTACTTGAGATGTGCAGAATTATCTGATGATAGAGACTTAGTATATGAATGTCTTCTTAAATCGTGGTATATGCTTAATAAGACAGGTAGGAGAGAATGGTACGAGCATCAACAGCTACTTACCGCTTTAACCCAGCATCCTAAAAGACCAGAAGCGTATTTCCTTTTAAGTAGATTACACGAAGCAAAAAGAGAGTGGAAAGAATGCTACTACTATGCTAGTGTTGGATTAGAGTTATGTGATTTTAGTTTACCTGATCTAAGAACAGATGTAGACTACCCTGGAGAATTTGCTCTTAAATTTCAAAAAGCATTTGCAAGCTGGTATGTAGGTCAAAGAGAGTTAAGTAAAGAATTGTGGATAGAGTTATCTTATAGAAACGATTTACACGGTATATATGAAGAAGTCCTTTATAATAATTTAATTAATTTTAATCTATTAGATAAAAGAGATAAAAAAGTAACTTGGCATGAACCTCTAGAATACTTACAAAAAGACCATAGTAAATTAAAACTTAAATTTAGAGACTCAGATAAGATAGAGAAAAACTATTCTCAATGCTACCAGGATTTATTTGTTCTATTCTGTACTGAAGGTAAGAAAGACGGTAAATATTTAGAAGTTGGAGCAGGCAGGCCTTTTTATGGTAATAATACTGCTTTACTTTCTAAATTAGGTTGGAAAGGAGTTTCTATAGATTTAGATAAGAGTTTAGTAGATTCTTGGCATAGAGAAAGACCTAATGATAAATGTATTTTAGAAGATGCTACCCAGCTTGATTACAGTAAGTTAATTAAGGATAATAATTTAGGTACTTATATCGATTATTTACAACTAGATATTGATCCTGCAGAAAATACCTTTAAAGTATTAGAAAAAATCCCATTTGATACTATAGAGTTTGGAGTAATTACTTACGAACACGATTTTTACGATGATAAAAATCCTAAATGGAGGAATAAATCTAGAGAAGTACTTAAAAAGAACGGATATACTCTTATAGCTGCTAACATATCCCCTGACGAAAACAGTCCATATGAGGATTGGTGGGTAAATACAAAGTATATTAATGATAAAGTAGTAAAGGATATAGTTAACACTAATTTAAATGTACTTTATGCAAAAAATTATACAATTAATAGTAGTAATTTGTTGTATAGTAAAAAATAAGTTCTTATATTAATAAATGTATACATAATTAATTTAATATATTAAAATGGCAAATCAAAAGTTATCAAAAGAAGAATTAGAACAAATTGAAGAAATTCAAAAAAGAACACAGGCAGTTAAGACAGAGCTAGGTCAGTTAGGTCTTGCTGAAATTGATCTTAAGAATCGTAAAACTAACGTAGAAGATTATTTAATAGAGACTCAAGAAATTGAAAATTCATTAGTTAAGAGTCTTGAAGAGAAGTATGGTCAAGGATCGATAGATTTACAGAATGGTGAGTTTATTCCTAGAGAGTCAAAAGACACTAAAGAAGTACTACCTACAGTAGAATAGTTTTATAGTATTTTAATGTTTTAAGCAGGGGAGGGTTTTACACCTTCCCTTACTATTTATATACAGATAACTACCTATAATCAGTAGGTACGGTTTACAAAATAAGCTGATATTTATAAAAGACATTTAAATAAACTTCATTAAACATGGCAGAAACAATTATCTCTCCAGGTGTATTCACAAGAGAAAATGATATTTCATTTATTCAACCAGCCCCTGTAGCAGCAGGAGCAGCAATCATTGGTCCAACAGTAAAAGGACCGGTAGAAGTACCAACATTGGTTACTTCTTACAATGATTATGTAAGAAAATTCGGAACTACATTTGCTTCTGGATCTTCCTCTTATGAATTCCTAACTTCATTAGCAGTAAAAAACTACTTTCAACAAGGAGGTAACTCAGTACTAGTATCTAGAGTTGTATCAGGCTCAGGCAATTGGACTAGAGCTATATCTACAGATATTAACAACAGTACTACAACTACTGGAGATGCAACCGCATCAGGACAGGGAACTTTGGCAGCTACTGCTGTACCCGGTCAGGAATTTAACGTTGTAGATTCTTTAAATAATGTAACTTACAATTTTACAGGTATTACTAATGGAGCTACCCTACCAGATAACGATACAAGTGCAAACTTATACTTTTTTGACGTAGGTACTTCTGCAGAAGAATCAATCGATAATTTAGGAAATGTAATTAACTTAATCGACTTACCTTTCGATGCTGATTTAACTTCTGCTCCAGCAACTGCTATTGCTTTATCTGCCTCAAACGCAGGTACTCCAGGTAATTCTTTTAGCTTTATTACTGGATCAATTGCAGGAGGAGATCCTGATTTTACGTTATTTAGTTTAGCAGGCGGTACCGATACAACTACAGCTACTACTAATTCATTTTTGTTAGAAACATTAGGTAGAGGAGAAATATATAATAATGCAACAGGATCAGCAGACACTGGAGGTCAAAACAGTGATAGCTCTTTAGTATCAGGTTCTGCAGATAACCTTAGATGGGAAATTGCCAATGTAAATGAAGACTTAGGTACTTTTACTGTTGCAATAAGAAGAGGAGACGATAACTTTAAAAATAAGATAGTTCTAGAAACATTTAATGACTGTTCTTTAGATCCGAACTCTCCTAACTATATAGAAAAAGTAATAGGGAACCAGTACCAAGTACTTAACCCATCAGAAAACTACATTCAAACAGTAGGAGAATTTGTAAATAATTCAAACTACGTAAGAGTTTCTCAAGTAAATACAGCAACTATAGACTACTTAGGTACTGACGGACTTACTGTTAATACAGATAACGAGAATGTATCGTATTCTGCTTCTTTACCAGTAGCTTCATCAGGGTCTTTCCACAGTGCAGTAGGTAGTTTATACCACTTTACTGAAGATAATTTATTTTTTGATAATATAACAACAGGCCAAAACACACAAGGGCTTGAAGCTGGAGATTATGCTAATACAATTGCTGTATTAGAAAACACTGAAGAATATTCATTTAATATAATCTCAGCACCTGGTTTAGTATACAGTTTTGCAGATCACGGTACTCAGTTGGATGGTATTATTTCATTAGCTGAAACAAGAGGTGACTGTATTGCAGTAGTTGATTTAGTTGATTACGGTTCAACTGTTAGTCATACAACAGGCCAAGCAGGTTTATTAAATTCATCTTATGCAGCTTCATACTGGCCATGGTTGCAAATGCAATCAGCTACAGGTAAAAACGAATGGGTACCAGCATCAGTTGCTATTCCAGGAGTATACGCCTTCACAGATAATAGTTCAGCACCATGGTTTGCACCAGCCGGACTTGTACCACCCATGATAAGGTTTACGTCGACTGTTTCTGCATCCGCGAGTAAGTCAAATGATGATGTAATATCGCCATGTGCAGGAGCGTTATCACTTACACCGCCAGCTAATATTGCTGAAACGATAGTATCTGATGTTGCGAAAGCTTGTGCATTGACAAAATTTCCACCTGCTGCTGAAGTTACTGGATCTGTACCAGCATTAAATGCTGAGTTATGACCGCTCCACCATACATACTCGGATAGATTATTAATTACGTCTTTATAGTAATTGGTTGTGCCATCTGATTTTTTACCCTGAGGAGATAGCGATAAGAATTGGAAAACTTCAAGGACTGTTCCTTTAGTTCCGCTCCATACACCATCCTCATCGATCACTGCTACGTGGATTTCATCATTTGTTGCACCGACAGCTGCTGCACTATCAGAAGTTCCTGGTGCTGCGTCAAAGCTATCTTTAGGATCAGGTAAAGAACCTGCTCCTGTCCATGCTGTAAATGATGTAGCATTTGAACAAATATCCACTCTTAGGCTATCGCCTAAAACACCTGGATATTTTGCTACAAATGTTCCACTCAGTGAGCTAAGGGAATCATAATGGTCTTCGTTTTTAATTAAAAGTGCTGTACCGTCTGTTGCATTTTTCATGTCAGACTTTTCAGCACGTACTACCTTAAGTGCGTTTCCATACTTTAAGAATGAAGCAGCAGTTAAGAAGTGTTTCGCCGGAACTGAGTCTGGTGAACCAAAGATACGAGCTAATTCGTTTTCTGAACTAACCGTAGTAACTTCTTCGACCGGACCCCAATTAAAAGCACCTACGAATCCACCAATACTGGTAGAAACTGCAGGTACCACGTTCGTTGCGTCAATTTCTTTGACTTGAACGCCTGGTGATACTTGAAATGCCATTTTTTCGTCCTCTCAATTTGAGTTAGTTAATATGTTTTCATAATACGGTTATATTCAATAGTACTATTT
>BCSF01000342.1_pt1 | contig 19337 bp, 9 predicted proteins | sample 1016431 | NCBI WGS metagenome assembly BCSF01 (sample SAMD00045685;SAMD00045686;SAMD00045687;SAMD00045688;SAMD00045689;SAMD00045690;SAMD00045691;SAMD00045692;SAMD00045684;SAMD00045690;SAMD00045691;SAMD00045692;SAMD00045684;SAMD00045685;SAMD00045686;SAMD00045687;SAMD00045688;SAMD00045689, study...
ATGGTAGCCTGGTCACGTCTTCTTTGGTCCGTGAAACGACTGAGGATGTGAGCCAGAACTATGGATACAAGTTCGGACAGGAAGAAGAAACCTATAACATTGTTGCCGCCCATGGCTACTTCGGACGACTTATTTTCCAGTACGCATCCTTTAACAATAGCCGTAGCCTTCACTTTTTTCTGGCTGCTTGGCCTGTTGTCGGTATTTGGTTTGCTGCTCTGGGTGTGTCTACAATGGCTTTTAATCTTAACGGTTTCAATTTTAACCAGTCCCTACTGGATAGTCAGGGGCGTGTTGTGCGTACTTGGGCTGACATCCTTAACCAAGCTAACCTTGGATTTGAAGTCATGCACGAACGTAATGCTCACAACTTTCCGCTAGACCTCGCTTCTGTTGAAGCTACCCCGGTCGCACTGACTGCACCTGCTGTCGGTTAACCTGCAATGCCGTCCGTTCATCCCACACGTGGGACGCATGTCACCTGATCATGGAACGGGGGTCAGGTACTTTCATCTAGAACAATGACTCAAGTCGAAGTAGATGCCCGTGTTCGGGAGCAAAAGGCAGCTGAAAAGGCTGACAAGCTGAAGTATCGCGGCATTGCATACAAATCTCACGCTACTAAATTCTAAGTAGCATTGGAGTCAGGCACCTCAGAGTCGGACCTGGCTCCTCTTGGCGTTGGCCCTTACGAGGACACCCTTCGCCGTCTAGACGGTGGGATAGACCACAATAAAAACTTAATAACTCTGAACGTTCAGAGAGTCGATACTTTATTAACTCTCTTCCAAAACAATGGCACAACAAAACTCTAATGAGCCGTTGGCTGACCTTACGTCACCTGGTGCTCTTAATGGTGCGATCGCTACTACTGCTGAGCGACGCGCACTTTACCTGAAGCTCTTCTCTGGCGAGATGTTCAAGGGCTTCCAAAACAATACGATCGCTCGTGATCTGGTTATGCGCCGTACCCTCAAGGGCGGTAAGTCTCTCCAGTTCATCTACACCGGTCGTACTAAGGCTGAATATCATACGCCTGGCAACAGCATCCTTGGTAACTCTGATGCTGCACCCCCGGTGGCTGAGAAGACCATCACCTGTGATGACCTGCTGATCAGCTCTGCTTTTGTGTATGAGCTGGATGAAGTCCTCAGCCATTACGACCTGCGTAGCGAAATCTCTCGCAAGATTGGTTATGCTCTCGCAGAAAAGTATGACCGTCTGATCTTCCGTCAGATCGCCAAAGGTGCACGTCAAGCTTCGCCTATCTCTAAGGCTGGCTATATCGAGCCCGGCGGTACTCAAGTCCGCGTCGGTACTAACGATGCTCTGTCTGATGCCTACAGCGCCACTGCACTGATCTCTGCATTCTATGATGCAGCAGCTGCTATGGACGAAAAGGGTGTGAGCCAAGATGGTCGTGTGGGTGTCCTGAACCCCCGTCAGTACTACGCTCTGATCCAAGAGGTTGGTAGCAATGGTCTGATCAACCGTGACGAAACTGGTGATGCCCTGCAGCGTGGCAACGGCATTGTCGAAATCGCCGGTATCAAGATCTACAAGTCGATGAACATTCCGTTCATGGGCAACTACGGTACTAAGTATGGTACCACTGGCGGTACTACTGACCCCAACGTTGCTAGCCCCGGTAACACCGGTTCCTTTGTCGGTAATGATTCCGAGCTGGAAGATGGTGGCAGCGTGACCGGCATGAACAACAACTACGGTGAGCAAGACGCTTTCGATACCACTTGTGGTCTCATCTTCCAGCGCGAAGCTGCTGGTTGTGTGGAAGCTATCGCTCCCCAAGTTCAAGTCACTTCCGGTGACGTGTCCGTGATCTACCAGGGCGACGTGATCCTGGGTCGTCTCGCCATGGGCGCTGACTTCCTGAATCCCGCTGCTTGCGTTGAGCTGTACGCTTCTGCTACTGCTCCTAGCGCCTTCGGTACTACCTATCCTGCTAACGTCTGATAGGTTCTATATTTTCTTTCGGGAGCTCCTTCGGGGGCTCCTTTTTTTTATTTCTTTATTGAGAATAAGAATCAATGCCTTTTCCAAATACTGGCTCCAACACTGAGCTACAAGCTGTTAATCAGATCCTGGCGTCAGTTGGTCAGGCTCCTGTTACAACGTTGACAACTGAAGAAACTCTTGTTATCAATGAGGTGAGTCGTTTTACTGGACGTATCGACAACCTGGCTAGCCCCGCTGCTGCAGGTACGACCCTTACTACTGAGACTGCTAACATCCCTGTTGGCACGTACATTGGCGGTACTGGCGTCGCTAGTGGTACCTCTATTGCTACCGCTGGTGTCGAACAAGCCACTACTCCTGTGACGTATCGCTACACTGTGAACATCTCGCAGCTGGTGGCAGAACGCACCATGACTCAATCTATTGTAACAAGTAGAGTTGAAACTCAAACCAACCCGGACGTTGCGATTGCACTCAACACCCTTCGGGAAGTCTCCCGTGAAGTACAGGCAGAAGGTTGGACGTTTAACAAGGAATATAACTATAAAATCACACCAGACAATAACGATGAAGTACTGATTCCTAACGATGTACTTCAAATGGATCTCAACCGTGATCACACTGGAAACCTTAACAGGGATAGTGTGAACCGTGGTGGTAAACTTTATGACCGCAATGCTCACTCCTACAAGTGGACAGATGACACTCTTTATGTAGACATTATTTGGGAGTTGTCTTGGGGTAGCATCCCTGAACCTATTCAAGCATTTATTATAGCACGTGCTGCTAGCATTGTGTCTAGCCGTATTGTTGGTGATCCTAACCAATACCAAATGCTTCAACAAAAAGAAGCGTTTACCCGTGCTATGGCTATGGAGTACGAATGCACTCAAGGTGATTACACTTACTTCGGTAGCCCTAAAGGTCATAATTATTATCAAAGTTATCAACCTTATCAAACATTGTATCGATAATGCCAGCAGTAACTCAACTCGTTCCCAATTTTCTTGGTGGCGTATCGCGTCAAAATGACGACAAAAAATTAGAAGGACAACTTACTGACTGCGTTAATGGTTATCCAGATCCTACCTATGGTCTTCTAAAACGCCCCGGTATGCAGTTCACCAATGTCTTAAAAAAGGCAGACGGTACTGCATTTACTGAGTCTGAGTTAGAAGATGCTGTCTGGTTTTTTATCGAGCGTGACGCAGAAGGTTCTTACATTGGTGCTATCAAAGGTACCAATATTTACGTATGGAAAACATCTGATGGTACGTGGTGTACCGTCACTAACAATGCTTCTAGCTATCTGAGTGGTACTAATTATCACTTCCGTAGCATTCAAGATACCACTATTATTACAAACCGTGGTACCACCACTGCTATGCAAGCAGCAGGTTCATTCACTGCTAACTCTGTAGCTACGCTCAAACTTGTAACCCTTATTGATGGTTATAACTATTCTGTAACTATTCAAGGTGATACTGTTAGCGTAGCCGCTCAGTCAACTACTACGTTTGATGACATGCTATTGTATGATAGCAGCTCTACAAACACTAACCACCACCTTGTTGATGCTTTAGTCGCTCATTTAGAAGCACGTCAAACAGCCAACGATACTGATTATGACGGAACCTGGTGTATTGAAGGTTACGGTAATAGTCTTGTAATCAAACGGTTTGACACTACCACTGATCAAGTACTTACTGACTACGAACACGCTGACGGGACGTTTACTGACGATGGTACTCCTTTAGCTTTCACTATTTCTGCTAAAGGCGGACTCACTAATGATGCTATTGAAGCATTTACTGATGAAATTGTCAGTGTTGCTAAGCTTCCTAATGAATCTTTCCACGGTCATCAGGTTGAAATCCTGAATAGTGATGGTCCAGAAGATAACTATCACGTTATTTATGAGGCTTACAACAGTCAACGTGGTCGTGGTTACTGGAAAGAAACAGTAGCTCGTGATGTGTCTCCCGGTTTAGATGCATCAACCATGCCTCATGAGTTGGTAAACACTGGAGATACCACCTTTACCTTTGGTCAGATTACCTGGGATGCTCGTGCTGCTGGTGATGATATTACCAGTCCAGTACCTGCTTTTATTGGTAATGCAATTAATTGTACTTTCTTCTACAACGATCGCCTAGGCATTCTGTCTGCCGATAACATCAACTTTAGTGTAGCTAATGATCCTTACAACTTCTTTGTTAAATCTGCACTGACTGAAGTTGATTCAGATCCTATTGATTTGAACGTGTCTAGCATCAGACCTGTTACTTTGTCTGATGTTCTTCCGTCTCCTCAAGGTTTGATTGTGTTCTCTGAGCGTCAACAATTCCAAATCTTTACCACAGATGGTAGCACGTTAACGCCTAACTCTGCAGTTGTGCGTTCTATTTCTAACTATGAAATGAACACTAACGTTGCACCTGTTGATGTTGGTACTACCGCTGCTTTTGTTAACAACGTTCCTGGTTACAGTAAACTCTTTACTCTTCAACTAAGGGACATTGAACAGAACCCTATTGTGGTTGACATCAGTAAGGTGGTGCTTGAGTGGATCCCTGAAGGAGTTGATGGTTTGACTGTCAGTCCGCAGAACTCAGTAATTATGTTGGTCGATAGAGATACTTCTTACCTTTACCTCTATCGTTATTACAACAACGGGGAGAAAGATCTTTTCCAAGCTTGGACTAAGTGGCAACTTCCTGGTACTATTCAAACTGCTAAGATCATTAACGACGCTGTTATCATCATTTCACAGCATGAAGATGAGTACACCCTTGGGCGTATCACACTCGATGAGATCCCCACAGGAGACGTTGTAGCGACCGCTGATGACATTCTGGGTAACTCATGCCTAGACATGGCTACAAGGCCCGTCAAGCCCCACGCAGACGTGGATGCGGTGGTGTATGATGAGACAAACGACGTAACTAAGATCTACGTACCGTTTACTCCGTTTGAACAGACTGAAGCAGTGATGCTACTTGCTGTTCCTACTGCTGATAACGGTACAGATGCAGAGATTGATGCTGATGCTGGTTACTGGGCAACTGCCTACGAACGTACAGAAGATAGTACCAATTATCGGTACTTCGAAGTAAAAGGTAACTTCACTGATTATGCAGATGGTATTGTTGTTGGCTACGGTTACGACCTAGAAGCAACTCTACCTAAGTTCTATTTCAGAAGGAACCCTACTACAACTGACTTTACTGCTGCTCTGACTATTTCCAGAGTTGTGTTCTCCATTGGTAGAACCGGTGCAGTCAAGTTTAAACTGAGACCTACAGGTCGTAAGGAATGGGTTGATGTACAACACACAGCTATTGCTGATTACTATGCTGGTGACAGTAATCCTGTTGTGTCTGAACGTCAGTTCACCGTTCCTATCCATCAACGTAATACTAATTTTGAACTTAAAGTGACAAGTAACTTACCATACCCTGTATCGTTGGTGTCGATGATGTGGGAAGGAAACTATTCACCACGATTCTATAGGAGGGCTTGAAGATGGCAGTAGCCGCTATTTTTGCAGGCATTGGTGCTGTAACCGGTATTATTGGTGGTATCGCTGGATCTCAGCAAGCCTCTGAGCAAAACCAAGCTGCTCAACAAAACTACGAAGAGCAGAAGCGTGTTCAGCGAGAAATTGCTGACAAAACTAACGAGTACAACCGACGGGTATTCCAAGCTGATCAGACTAACTACATCAATCAGTACAACTATCAGTGGGAAACTGCTCTTCAAGCTTGGAATCGTACCAACGAAATTGATGACTTTGAGTACCTACAGAACCTTCGTAGGTATCAACGTGATCTGACTATTGAAGCACAGCAGCTTGATTTTAATGATCTTGGTGCTCAACAAGCTTATGCTGCAGAAGACGCTGCATTGACTGGTATCTTTACTCAACAAATGTTTGAGCGTGAAGACCAAGTTGCAGCTCTTAAAAAGACTTTGTTTGAAGGAGATATTAATCGTTACGCTACCCAAGCAGAGTTTAACGCAGCTACCGCTAAAGGTAAACTAGGTCAACTGTCTATCCAACAAGCTCTTCAACAGTACACCGAAGAAACTGCTTTTAAAAAAGAAGCTGCTCTTGTTGACAAAATGAGAGCCGAAGGACGAGCAGAACTGCGTCAAGCAAGTCGTGCTAAAGGTAGGCAATCTACTGTGGCAGAGTTCTACCGTGGTATGTCTCAACTAGAAGCTTCTTTGTCTGGTCGTCAACGTCAAGCAGCAATGCAGTTGATGGAAGCAGGTATTGATACCTCATTGGCTCAAACTCAACTGGGTGTTCAACGCACTAAAATTGAAACTGGTATGCTTAACTCTGTCCAAGACACTGAGTTTAACATGCGTGTTCTGGACGCTGACATTGCAAGTGCAGTTAATCAGTCTCTTCGTAATAAGAAGGACATTGCTCTTCGTCAGTACGGTGCTGATATTAATGCTGTTGCTCAGACAATGATTCGACCGGAGAAGCTTGCCTATTCACCTGCTCCGATTAAACCACCTGTTCGTGTCTTTGTTGAACCTATGGAAGCTATTCCCGGTGCAGTACCGATGCCTGTACAACAGAGTACTTTCGCTCCCATTATTTCTGGTATCAGCTCTGCTGCTAGTTCTCTTGGTAACAAAAGTCTTTGGGAGTAATAAATTATGGCACGAATTAAACACAGACCCTCTACACCGGATTCAGGTTTCCGTCCTATCCAACTAAGTAGAGCAGAAATCTCCCGGATGCAGCAAGAAAGCAACCGGGTTATTCAGAATATGGAACGCAACAGGCGTTCTGAAATGGAGCAACGTCAGCAGATCCTTCAAACCATGAAGGAAGATGCTAACTATGCTAAACAGCAGGAAGCTAAGAACTTTGAGATTCAACAAAGGAATCTCCAAACCCAAGCCCTTCAAACGCAACTTGATGCAAAAACTCAAGCTGCACAAGCTAACATAAATATTAGAGAAGCTGAAGCTATCTTTGGTGGTCTTGCTAAATTTAGCCAGTCTGCTGCTCAAGTTGCTGCTACCGTTCAAGCAAACCAAGAGAAAAAGAAATACGAAAACGATACAGCTAAAGCTATTGCAGGTCTTGATGAAGAAAAAAGTTTAGATTACGTTAACATTGAGCGTTCTCTGACTACTGTTCAGCAAGAGGAATACGCAAGTAACATCAGGCAGCAAGAGGCAGAGGGTGCTGATCCAAACGCTGTTGCCAGAAGCCGGGTAGCTAGCCCAGCAGTTACGCACATGACTAACAAAGCCAGTGCTAACTACATTCTGGAAAATCAGTTTCCTCAATATTATGAGAATGCTCTAAATAATCCAAACCTTACGTTCCAGTACGAAGGTAGGACTGTTACTGCTGCAGAGGCTAGAAATAATCCTAGACTTGCCCGTGATTTAGGTCAGGCGCTTCTAAATGATTTTATTGTAAAAAAGAACTTACGGTTTGAACCCCGTATGCTTCTGCCTGGTCTACAAGCTGCTGATCGTTTTATTCAAACTAAAGCCAAAGCTGCTAGTCAAGTAGAAACTAGAAACGCCTACTCTATTTCAGAAGATCAGGCATTCAGTATTGCTGTACGTAATCCTGCAGACTTCCCTGCTAATGCCATTACGGTGTTCAGGATGTGGCAGGACAACCCAACTTTGGGTAATGAAGGAGCTTTGAACAACTGGGAAAAGCTTGCTACTGCACGTAATGCTGATAATACTGGGTTTGCTATTCCTTTGGAAATGCTCCGGCAAGCCGATCTTAAGGCTAACGGTAAAACCTTTGAGCAAGAATGGCCCCTCAGGTGGTCTAAAATGAAGCAAAGTCGGGTTGAAGCAGAGATTAAAGCTGACAAACAAGCTCTTACTATTGATAGCCTAGCTTACAACAAAGACTCTGCTCGTATCCTCCAAGGTCTTACTGACGATCCTACACAGGCAAACGCTAATAAAGCTGTTGAGTTCTTCCGTAGTGAATACGGTAAAGTTCCTGCTGAGATTACTAAATTTCAATCTTCTTTCACTAATGAAGTTATTGAAAAGAAAGCAGCAGCTGACCGTTATCTTGCTATCCCTAATGGATTCTTGACTCGTGAAGCTGTTGCTGCTGGCGGTGCTGTAGATGCAGAGCTTGGTAAAGAGCTTCAACGTCGTTATGACGCACAGGAAGCACGTTACAACTCTGGTATCTACAAAGAGACTTCTGATGCTTTTAAAAGTACTGCTAACGGTATCACAGCTTACGGAACTAACAAACCTAACACTCCTTCTAGTGTTTTCTTGCAAACCATGATGCGGGCTGAGTACCGTAAACGTGTAGACCAAGCTGTTGCTGGTGGGGCTGATTTTAATCAAGCAGCTACTACTATCGGTCAACAGCTGGACGCAGAAGTCAAAGCCGGTGCACGTGACCAAAACAGTATTTGGTATCGTAAAGCTGATGCTCCTGGTGGTGCAGCTTCCTTCCCTAATCTTAACAAAGGGATGCTAAGCTCTGTTGAAAAGGCTAACCGTCGCTACGACACTCTTAAGCAAAGTGTTAAAACTAACGGTATTCAAGCTACTATTAACACCAAAGATGCAATCATTACTGCTCCTGAGGCAAAACAGATAGTAGATGCTTACGGTAAACCTGGGTTTGTTGTACCTCAAGACGTGTTGGCTGTGTCCTCTATGTCTAATGGTCTTGATCCTATGGTTATCATTAACGCTCAACTGGCTCAACAGGGTATTCCTCCTCTTCAACCGCCTCCGTCGTTGTCTTCTGTTCAACAAACTGTCAGCCCTGCTTTCCAGAAACTGCTTTATAAAACCCCCAGTGTTAACAGGTCTGCACGTGGTTTAGGCACCTCTAACGTGTTTAACCCTGCTATCGTTCCTAATAACATGGGTGCTACTATTCAAACTGATGCACAAGTAACTGGTATTAATCCTTCTTACTTGTCCGCATTGTCTGAAACTCATGGTAACTACACTCCTGAAGTTGTAGCTAAGTATGCTGATTTGATTGAACGTAGTGGTAGTCCTGTAGCCGCTGCTATTTCTTTCTTTGCTGACCAAGGTTTTGTTGGACCTGCCCTGCTTAAAAAACAAAAAGAGTTTGCTATTGCCATGTATAAGTATGGTGGTGGTTTAGAAGCACTGCAAGGTATGCAACGAAATGGTTTTACCAATAAGATGGTACAACTGGTTCACGGTAACGAAGCAATGAAGACCTATAGAGGTGGTAGTGATGGTCGTGCCGTGTTCTATGATGAAGTATTGCACAGCGGTGCTAACGAACACGTACATGCTCAACTCAAAACTAAAGAGGATGTAGCTGCTCTGAAACAATTAGCATCTAATACTATCGACCCCTTTAGTGGTAAACCTTATCGCGTAACTAGTGAACTGCGTCCTGGTGATCCAGGTGCTCATGGATCTGGTTTGGCTCTTGATATTGCCCCTCCTGTTAACCTTCCGGTTGAACACGAAGCTGCGTGGTATCACGAATTCTTTAGACAAATGGGGATGAATCCCTTCAAAATTAAGTAACTAAACTATGGAATACGATCCTACAGAGATGTTTAGGGTTGATCCGGGTGAAATGGAACTCTCCCCAGAGTTGCAGGCTGAGATGGAGCTTGAGCGCCAAGCTGAAGAAGCTGAGGTAGCTCAAGCCGCTCAGGCAGAAGCTGGAATGACTACTCCCACGGGAGGACAACCTGAACAACCTCAACAACCCGCTCCTGCTACGGCAGAGCAAGAACAACAATTTCCTTGGGAACCTGGTTACGATTTAGGTGATTACGCTAGACAGACTGCTGAGGGTGCATTTGCTGCTCAAGCAGGTATGCTGGACTTTGGCGTAGATGTCATTAACAAAGTTTCTGGACAATCTTTCCCGAAACTTAAACAGTTTGAAACCGAACACCTCCAAGCATTAAGAGAGATTTCTTCAGTTGTTCTTCCTACACTTGGTCTTTCACGACTTGGTATGGCAGGAGGAGCTGCTGCACAAACCCGAGTGGGTTGGTCTCTTGGTAACAATGCTTTTGTTAAATGGGCTGGTACTCTTGGTGTCGAATCACTTGCTGGTCTTGGCGTTGGTGCCGTTAGCAGTGAGTACGAAGAAGAAAACATTACTGGTAGCCTGAAACAATCCTTCCCTAAAATCTTTGACTGGATTCCTGATAGTCTGGCAACGATGAAGGATGATGACGTTGATACCAAACGGATGAAGAACATCTATGAAGATCTTGGCATGGGGACTTTTATTAGTCTTGCCCAAGGTGCTTATAAGTTTGTTGCCGCGCTTGCTAACGCTTCTAGTAGCCTTAGGAAGTCTAACCGTTTGGTCGGTGAAACTCCTCAAGCACGTAAATGGCTAGAGGCTAACTCTCCTAAACCTACTTCCGCTGATCCTGAAGAAGCAGTCCTAGAGTCTGCTATTCGACAAGAGGAGGCACTGGATGAAGTTGGTTTCTACAACCTTTCTGAAAACCCAAACTCTGACGTAGCTCTTCGGGGTGTTCATGACCTGTTTGACTACGGTGAAGTCGGTGTACGTACTGTTGACGACTTTGGTGTCGTTGGTGCAGCTATTGACTCTGCACGTATCGCTAAGAACCTGGACACTACTTACGGTCGTCTAGGTAACATGCTTTCTGAGCCTGCCCTTAAGTTTGCACTTAAGAGTGGTAATAACGCTCAGGACATTGTTCTTGGTCTTGCTGATCAGCTTAAGCAAGCTGGTGAGATTGGCATGGAAGGTGCAGGTTGGAAGGTATCGTTTAAAGACGTTGTTGATGCTAACGAAGACCTTGCTATTCAACTCTTTGATCCTCGTATGAGTAAAGAGGATGTCCGTCAAGTTCTTGAGCCGTTCATTACTCGTGATGACTCCGGTAAAGAAGTGATGGCAGAGGAAGGCTTTGCTATGGCTGCTAAAGCCCTTCGTGGCTTCGGTGCAGACCTTACCAGTATGGATGTAGCACGGGCTCAGTCCCTGCTTGCTGGATCGCTTTCTGGACGCATCTCTGACCTTTCTGAGGGTGCTCGGATGGTTGAAGGTACTGCTGCTGTGGAAGCAGCTCAGGACAAGATTATTGACTTGATGCAGTACGTTACTCAACTTGCTGGTTCTGCTAAGTACTACAAGAACCGTAAGATGAATCTTGTTCAACTCGTTAAGAATGGATTCAAGAACATCCAAGGTTATAATGAATCTACGGTTGAAGGCGCTGGTGAAGTAGCTAAGAAGATCTTTGATGATTCCCAACGGTTTGCCAATACTATGCGGCAGATCGCTACTAATCAACCTCAGTTGATGGATCAATTCCTGATGGCTTATGAGTTGACTGATGGTAAAATTGATACCATTGTCAAAATGAATAAATACATCCATGGGATGACCGTTGACCTTGGTAAAGGTATTGTTAACATCAACCCTGAAGTTGAAAACAAACTCCTGGCTGGTGTTTGGTCTAATGTTTACAACTCTATGTTGTCTGCATTTGGTACTCCTATTCAAGCATTGGCAGGTAACTTCGGTGGAATTATTTCTCAACCTATTTCTCACTTTGCTGGCGCTATGCTTGCTGGTGATCTGAAAGCTGTCCAACGTGGTTGGGTTGCTTACAGTTCTATTGGTGAAACGCTTCAAAAGGCAATGCCCTACGCTGGCAACATCTTTATGAAAGCGTCAAAAGAACCTGATTCAGTTCGTTCTGCTACACGTATTGACTTGCTTATGCAGTCTGAACGTGAGTTGGACTTCCTGAAAGAAGCAGCACGTACCCAAGCAGCAGAAGGGAACGAAGGTCTTCAGTACATCGTCAATCAAATTGAGATGCTGAATGATCTCAGTAAAGATCCTGTACTGCGTTTTGGTAGCAATGCCATGACTGCTTTGGACGGATTCACTGGTGTGTTTAACGCAGCAGCTGAGTCACGTTTCCGTGCTATGGATGAGCTGATTGCCAATAATCAACCTATCACTAAAAAGACCGTCAAACCTATTGCTGATAAGTATTATAAGCAAATGTTTGATGAAAGTGGAATGATCAAAGACGAAGCTGTCAAGTACGCTACTGGCGAAATGGCGCTTAACCTTGATACTCCTTTGGCTCAAGGTGTTTCTGATCTTGTCAGGACTATTCCTGGTATGCGGCCTTTCCTTATGTTCCCCACTACGGGTATGAACATCATTGATATTGGAGGTAAGTATGGTCCTTGGCAACCGTTCCAACGTGATGTAAACGAACTAGCTTACGTTAAGTTGGAAGATCTTCTTAGTGATGAAGCCCGTGTTGATGAACTGCTTCGTGCACGTAACATCAACGTAGATAACATGGATACTGTTGCTAAACAGACCCGACTTGCTGATCTTAAGTACACTACTCGTGGACGTAAGGCAGTGGGTGCTATGGCAGTGACCAGTGCTGTTGGTCTTGTCATGAATGATCGCCTGCGTGGTGATGGTCTTTATGATCGTCAAGCACAGCGTTCTCGTGAACAAAACTCTAACTGGGAAAAGCGTACTATCAAGGGTCTAGATGGTAAGTGGTATTCCTACGAAGCTATGGGTCCGCTGGCTGACTGGATGGCGTTTGTTGCTAACGTGGCAGACAACTTTGACATGCTTGGTGAAGCTTTGACTGAGAAGTTCCTTGGTAAAGCCATGTTTATCCTTAGTGCTTCCATTACAGACCGTACTGGTTTGTCTAGTGTTAAGCCTTTGATGGATATTCTTGAAGGTAACGAAGGTGCTATCTCCAGGTGGAGTGCCGGTTTTGTCAACAGTCTTGGTCCTTTGGCTGGTCAACGTGGTGAATGGTCACGTATTTTTTCTGAAGGTTTGAAAGAAGTAGAAGGTGATTTCTTCAGTCAACTGGAGAACCGTAACAGGTTTATCACTGGTGCTCTTGATTCTGCTAATCGTCAACCTTACATTTACAGTCCTGTAACTGGTGAAAAGGCTAATGGTTATGGTCTTCTGCAACGTGTGTGGAATGCCTACAGTCCTATCAAAATTCATGCTGAACAATCTGATGAAGAGAAGTTCTTGGAAGCTATTGAGTTTGATATGAGCACCACCTTTAAAACCAGAAACGGTGTTAAACTAAAATCCAATGAGCGTTCTCAACTGTTCCGTCTTATGGGCGAACAGGGATACTTCAAGAACTCTGTTAATGAGATCATGAGGGACGCTGGTGATTGGAATAGTATTGCTAAGCTGCGTTCCTTGCGTCGTCAAGGTGTAACGTCTGATCAAGCTTCTCTTGATAAGTGGCATGATCTTCATGTCCGTCTTTCAGACGCTAAACGTGCAGCTGAAGACTTTGCGTTTGCTGGGTTGAATCAAGAAACTATTGTTGGTATTGAACAACGTCAAGTTGAACAAGAACTGACACAAGAGGCAAACATTGCCGGTGAACTTTTAAACATTCGTAATTAATTAAAACAATGTCGTGTGCTGACGTACAAACAATTCAAGCAGGTGACGGAACTAAATCAGAATTTTCTTTTGATTTTCCGTACCTTTTTAAATCTGAAGTCAAGGTTTATTTCTGGAACCGAGTAACAAAAGAATACGATGAGATCGCACAGGACGGTAGTGGTTGGGGACAAGCGCCTGCTAACACGATTTATCCGTGGGAGATTTCAGACGCTAACCCCACCATTGTACATTTTACTGAAATTGATTCAGGCGGAAATACAGCAGCGGTTCCACCCTCACCTGCAGCTGCTGTAGATCCTAATGAGGAAACAGTAGATAACGTCAAGATTAGGCGTGAAACGAGTATTGATGATATTCGTGCACTGTTTAATCCTGGTTCTGCTATTCGGTCTGATGACCTGAATAAGAACTTTGAACAACTTCGTTATGCTATCCAGGAAGGTAATTGCCAAGGCATCACTGATGATGTCTATGAATACCTCAAAGATAACTATTGGGATCGTTACGACAACACCCTTTATGAAGACGATGCTTGGGTAAGTGACGATACTAAAATTGCTACCACAGCTGCTCTTGATAAGCGGTTCCAAGATGAAGTAGCAGAAACTATCACTAGTTCGGAGAGTTGGCCTGACAATGACGATACTATTGCCACGACTGCTGCGATTGATAACCGCATTGATACTGCTATCACTAATGATATTGGTACCGATGGTACTGGTATCACCGTAACGGACGATGGTGACGGGACTATTACTCTTGGTCTTGGGGCTGGTTCTATTGATTTTGACCGAATCAAAGATGTAGACATCATTACCCAAGCTGAACAAGACGCAGGTTCGCCTGCTGCTGCAGATAACAATTTGTTTACTGCTCTTGCTGCTGCTAAACGATTTGACACTATTGTTCAAACTACTACTCCCTCTGGATCTGATTGGGAAGTAGGTAAATCCTGGCTGCAAAATGATGCAGATAAAACCTTCTCTATTTGGGATGGTGACAGCTGGGAAGGTATTAGCTCTGGTGGTACGTTTATTAACCAGCCTAAGGTTGTTTATGTTGACGCTACCAACGGTAATGATGACAACGACGGTCACCGTATTAGCCGTCCTAAAGCAAGCATCAAAGCAGCTATTAACCAAATTAACGCTGATTCTACCTACGGTGATGGTAGTATCGTTGTAGTTGCTCCTGGTGTTTACCGAGAGGCTGCACCTATTCAAATCCAGAAGCGTGATGTTTCTGTTGTAGGTACTTCTCTTCGTAGCTGTGTGGTGCATCCTACTCAAGCAACTGAAACTAACACGTTGTTTGAAGTTAACAGTGGTACTTACCTGAAAAACCTTACCTTTACTGGTGTTAAGGCTAGCGGTACCCGTGGTGAAGCCGGTTCTCTTTATACCGACGCTACTTACGGTCTTCCTGCTACCCAAGGTTGGAACGTTGCTTTCCTTGCCGGTGCAACTATTGTCAAATCTCCGTACATCCAGAACTGTACTAACTTCTCGGATAGTGAGATTGATAACACCGATCTTGGTTTCTACGATGGAACTGAAGATAAAGGTCGTGCAGGTGACGAAGATTCTGCAATGACTGGTGGTGGTCTGCTTGTTGACGGTTCTGTACCGGCAGCTACTTCCCCACTACGTTCAATGGTGTGTGATAGCTACACCCACGTTGGTCTTGATGGTCCTGGTATCCTTGTTACTAACAATGGTTACGCACAGTGTACCTCTAGCTACGCATTCTTTAACCACTTCCACATTGCTTGTATCAACGGTGGTCAAGCAAACCTTGCAGCCTCTACCTCTGACTTTGGTCGGTTCTCGTTGATTACTGATGGTCGTTCCCCTAACGCTATCTTTACATCTAACGTTGATGGTGCTGCAGACGATGGAGCTATTAGCTTTAACATTAATGCACCAACTGCTTCCACTGATCTTTACAACGAAGCAGGTACAGAAAATGATAATGCTTGGTGGGGTTCTGCTACTCGTCCACAACCCAACATGCTTGTTGAGGTTAACGGTGTAACGTATCCTATCTTGTCTGCTACCGCTAATACTGATAGTGAAGGAGGTGCTGGTTGGACTGTTACCATTAGTCGTCCTGATCCTAACAACCGTTCTACCAACCTTGGTCTTAACGGTGCTATTACTGACGACGCTGCTGTGTCGTTCTTCCTTCGTTCGATGATTGCTTCTAGCGGTCACACGATGGAATATGTGGGTTCTGGTACTAACTACTCTGCACTGCCTGAGAATGGTGGTGTGCCTAACGATAGTAACCAAATCATTGAACTTAACAATGGTAAAGTCTGGACTGCTATCACTGATCACAACGGTAAGTTTCGGATTGGTGGTAACCAAACGACTGACCCGATCTTTGAAGTAGATCAACAGCTTGGTTTTGTTACCATCCCCGAAGGTTCTATTGCCTTTAACTTGCTGTCGGATTTGACTCCGCAGCTGGGTGGAGATTTGGATGTTAACGGTAATACTATTACTGGTCTCCCTACCACTCCTACCTCTAGCACTGAAGCTACTTCTAAAGCTTATGTTGATGCACAAATTGCTGGTATTGACGAAGTTGTAGAAGATACTACACCTCAACTTGGTGGTAACCTTGATGTTAACGGTAACGAAATTGTAAGCGTTAGTAATGGTGACATTGTTATTGCACCTGACGGTACTGGCAAAGTTCGTATTAGTAAAGCACTTGCTGTTGATAGCACTGCTACTAATGCTGACCTTGCTTTAGAGCCTAAAGGTACTGGTTCTGTTTTTGTTAACAGTAGCCGTATTACCAGTGTCTCAGACCCTACCGATGCACAGGATGCAGCTACTAAGAACTACGTTGACACTAATTCTATCAATAATGTTGTAGAAGATACTACACCTCAACTTGGTGGTAACTTGGACGTTAACGGTAATACTATTACAAGTGCTAGTAATGGTAATGTTGTTATTGATCCTGATGGTACTGGTATTATTGAACTTGGTGCTAACGTAGGGGTGGGCACTACAAGCCCTGGCGCACCTTTGGAAGTTGAGTCTTCCCAAGATATTTTGATAAGAGCTGAAAGCACAGATCGATTTGCTCATATTGATCTAGTTGACAATGCCGCAACCACACGTTTTACGACAGACGGTAGCACTGGCACGTTGAGGTTGCGAGCTGATAACGGTAATGCCGTTGATAGTTCAGCAATTCAGTTTGAAATTGATGGTTCTGAGCACGTCCGCATCGACTCCTCCGGGCGTGTAGGCATAGGGACTAGTTCGCCTGATGCCATATTGGTGACTAAACCAAGTGGCGCGTTTTCAACTGCTGTAGATACGTTTACTGGTGACGGTCTTTCCATTGATTCCACTAACTCAACAGCAGGCAGTGGCAACTTCGGTCCTGGTATTTCTTGGCCTTCTCTTGGAGTTTCGGGAAACCGTCAAGCCGGTATTTGCTCGCATCAAGATACTGCAGACGCAAATCGAATTGGCTTAGCATTTTTTACTCATCCAAGCAATAGTTCTACTGACCCTATTGTTGAAGCACTTCGTATATCGTCCTCCGGCAACGTAGGGATTGGCACTACGAGTCCAGCACAGCCAATCGACATTGTTACTTCTGGCTCTGACGCTTATATGCGTCAAAGTGACGGCACAGTTACGGGGTTTGTTGGCGTAAATAACAATAATTCAGCTTTTGACATTTATACCTTTACAAATCACCCAACACGATTTTTTACCAACAATACCGAACGCGCCCGCATCGATTCAAGCGGCAGGCTGCTGGTTGGGACGACTAGTGAGATTGTCTCAAGCACAGCCAACTCCTCCGTACATCTAGTTGACGGCGGTGGCGGCAAAATTTATATGATGCGAGACGACTCTGGGTCTACTGTCGAAGGAAATGACCTAGGAATGCTTAGGTTTTATTCCAATGACGGCGGGGCTCAAGAATCGGCGCGTATCGAAGCAGAAGCAGACTTAGACCACGGCACAGACGATAAACCAGGTCGTCTTGTCTTCTCTACCACCGCCGTCGGCGCATCAACGCCAACCGAGCGGATGCGGATTAAAAGCTCTGGTTCGGTGTTGATTAACAATACAAACTCTACGCAAGGACACCTACTGCAAGTCACCGCAAATAACGATGCTGAAGCCATTCTTATCAATGGTCGATCATCAGATGATATTGGTGAGTTGTCATTCTTTGAAAACGATCGATCAACGAAACTTGGTGAAATTCAATACCGCCAAGATGTTGTCCATTTCAGGCATCGTGTTGGTGACATTGCTTTTGCAACTGGTGGCGTCACCGAACGCGCCCGCATCGACAGCTCGGGTCGCCTCTTAGTTGGCACGTCTAGTGCTCCTTCTGGTTCAACAGTTCTTTTCTCAGGAAATAGCTTTGATGGATCTACTGGTGATGGACGGCTCTATCTAAACCGTGGTTCAGCTCCTAGTGACGGTACACAAATAGGAGCGTTGTATTATTCAGGTAATGCCGGAGCCGATGCAGGAGCTTCTCTTATTGCAGTAAGAGATGGTGGCACTTGGACTTCTGGATCCAGTCATCCAACCCGCCTAGTGTTCTCCACTACGACGGATGGCGATTCTTCTCCGACGGAGCGGATGAGGATTAAACAAAATGGGCAATTGTCCACGTTTGATTCTGGCGGATACGGACACGTTATTGAATCTTCAAGAGGTGCCAGCACTAGCGATTATTTGATTTTTGGGCGTTATAGCGCTACCAATATTGTTGGTTCTGGAGGAACGCAATCATTCGGTGTATATACCAACGGCAACGTCGTTAATACGAACAACTCTTACGGATCACTTTCTGACATCAAGCTAAAGGAAAACATCGTTGACGCCTCTTCTCAGTGGAATGATCTGAAGGCAATTCAGGTTCGCAATTACAACTTCAAAGAAGGTCAAACTCATACCCAAATTGGTGTTGTTGCTCAGGAAATTGAACTTGTTTCGCCTGGTCTTGTTACCGAATCTCCTGATCGAGACGAAGAAGGTAACGACCTTGGCACCACGACCAAATCGGTCAACTACTCCGTGCTTTATATGAAGGCTGTCAAAGCACTTCAGGAAGCAATGGAGCGTATCGAAACCCTTGAAGCCAAAGTGGCAGCACTGGAAGCCAACTAGTCCACGCCACTACAAGGTGGGCAACCGACCTTAACTGGTTGCACCCTTTTTACACCCATAAACTTTACTCATTACTAATGGCTAACACTTTTACTTGGAAGGTTAACAACCTTGAACGATCCCTTCCTGATAACCGTGTGTACACCGTGCATTATACGGTTTCCGCCGTCTCTGACGTTGTAAATCCTGATAGCGAAGAAGGCGGTTTCTACTCCGCTGGCGCTTATGGTTCTGTTGGTCTTGACGGTGAAGTGTCTATTGACTTCACTGATTTGACTGAAGAGACCGTGGTTGGCTGGGTCAAAGAAAAGCTTGGCGGTGACGAAAAGGTTGCCGAGATTGAAGCTGCTCTGGCTGCCCAAATTGCTGAGAAGCAAACTCCTACTAAGGCTGTTGGTAAGCCTTGGTAATAAACCTTTACCCCTTTTAGAACAATGATTGCACTTATCCGTCCCGTTCTTATGTCGTTCCTTGGTAGCGACAAAGTGAAGCGATTGATTGTTGACCTGCTCCGCAAACTGGCTGAGCAATCTGATAACACTGTTGATGACCAAGCCGTTGATTTCATCGAGCGTGGTCTTTTCGGTGATAAGTAATGGACTTGGGAGCACCACCGGTACTGCCGGTTCTACGGCTCCCTGAGGCGCCTTTACTACCCCGTCCGGTACTGGAGGTACCACGAGCCACTTTACCCACCTACAAGCCGCTTGTAGTGCCTCCTAACGACCTTCGACCGCCTC
>BCSF01000343.1_pt1 | contig 19329 bp, 25 predicted proteins | sample 1016431 | NCBI WGS metagenome assembly BCSF01 (sample SAMD00045685;SAMD00045686;SAMD00045687;SAMD00045688;SAMD00045689;SAMD00045690;SAMD00045691;SAMD00045692;SAMD00045684;SAMD00045690;SAMD00045691;SAMD00045692;SAMD00045684;SAMD00045685;SAMD00045686;SAMD00045687;SAMD00045688;SAMD00045689, study...
ATCTTTAGGTTTTGTATTTCATATATTTCACCTATCTTACCTGATTTACTTATAACAACTACATCATGCTCTTTGTTATATCCATACTTCCAAGCTTTCTTTTTATTTAGTCTATGTATTGTTGTACGCTTAATGGGCTCAACAATTTTATATAAAGTTTGCTGATAACTCATTATTTTGATCGTTTTTCTGCAAACCCTTTGAAAGCTTCTTTATTTTCTTGTATAGGTTTATTATTTAATATAGCTTCTTCAGCTTGTATCCTATTTAATATTTCAAACGCATCGAATATTGCTAGCTTTTTTGTAGCTGCTGCATTTTTTAATCTATCAGCTGAAACGTCATCATCGGTTTCAACTATAGGTTCTTTTGCAACTTTAACAAGTTCATCAACTGCCCTATAGCCAGCTTGGATTATATTCGACTTCTTTTTCTTTATATCCATATTTAATTGAAATATCATTTAATTTTATTCTATACAATCTTTTATTGCCAACAATAAATTCAAATTCAGAATAAGGTGTAAAACCTACAACTTCATTCTTAGTCACAAAATCAGAACCATCTGTATAAACTACAATTCCTTTTAAAGGCTCTTCTTTTATTTCCCATTTATCATCAGCTTGTATTGGATTTACAAAACAGTAACCTGGCATTGCTATCCAATTATTATTTCTTTTGTACATATATACCTGATCTAAATAACAAAAGTACATATTATCTTTGAAATAATTTCCACTATTTTTTTCTTCCCCTCTTACATCATAGTACCTTCTGAATATATTGTGATGTACTAACACTTCATCAGACTCGCGTAGAGGCGTTTTAAACGCGCCAGGAAGAGCTTTTACTATTGCTTCCTTACTTACGTACCTATAGTCACTAATTGACGTGTTTAAGATCAAATTTTTATCGGATACTTTTTTGGTATTTTTATAGCGGTTTTCTTTTGGTTTTATAATAAGTGCATATGGGTTATTCATAATCTAAATTATACTCTACACTTATTCCCATGTTTTTGTTAAAAGATTTCCAAAGTAATACTTCTTTATTCTTTTTAATATATATTTCGTAATCTGTATCTTTTTCTAGTATATTTGTGATCACATGGTTACCATAAACTTCCTGACCAATTTGATAGTGCATCGCGTTATCTTTATAGTCTCTCCCTATACTAATCTTCCTTATTAGTTTCATTTGATTCAATTTTCTCTATGTCACCGGTTTCAACATTTATATTGCATTTGCCATATATTTCTTCTAAACCAGCTTTCATAGTATTTAATTCTATTTCTAATTGTGAAAACGCATGAGCTAATTTATGTCCATTAATAGTATTTAACCCAATTTCGTTTTGTTTTGTAGACATTTTTTCTACTAAAGCTTTTAAATTATCAAGCTCTTTTTTCTTTAATTTCATAAGTTATTGAATTTGATTTAATTGTATTTTTTATATATTACGCGTTTTAGTTTATTTTGAATGCCGCGTATACATATGTATATCCATTTTCATTTAACATTGCATCAGCGGTGTCTTGATGTGGGAATGAAAAACCTGTAGACGAAAAAGTAATAGTATGCAAAGCGGTATTGGTTTCTGCAACATTTCTATTAGGAAATAAAGCTTTTTGTGAACCTCTTACCGAATCCAGTATAGCCCAGTGTTCTGTATTACTTGACGATTTAATTAAAACAAAATCCGGTTGAAAACCTACATTTACAGTTACTCCTGTTGTTGAACCGGTATATGTTCCTATTTTACTAAACCCTGCTATTGAGCGGAAAGAATACATTATATAGGTTTGACGCCCATTTGTCCACTGATTTCTTACACCAGCAGCGGTTACTGATGGGAAAGAATCAGCTCTAGTACTAGCTCCTCCATCATCTTCTAATTTAAGATATTTGCCTGTTCCAACATTAGCGTGATAAACTTGCCAGTTGTCTGTTGTGCTTATAGCTTTTTGAATTACAAATTCTGGAGCAGCACCTAATCCATGAGGAACTGTATCCATACCTGTAAAAGTTGCTTTAGTAATACTAAATCCAGCGTTAGCATTTACACTAGCGATACCTGTAGGAGGCCCACCAAAATTTAAAGTATCATTATTAGATGTAGCTTCTGCGTATAATTGATCAATAGCATATTGTCCTAAAACACCTTTATAATATCTTGCTTGATCTATTTGAAAATCACTGTTTGCGTTACCATATTGCCCTCTACCAAAATACCAATTATTTCCTCCTTGTAGTGCACTTCCTGTTGCATTACTTACTTGAAGATGTCTTACTTTATCAACATATAAAGTTGCAGTTTTTACTGTTTTAACAAATACAATATGATGCCAATTACTATCTCTTAAGTTTATTGTTTTAGAAGTACTGTTATTTGTTGCACCCCCTAATATATCCACAATATATAAACTATTACTGCCACTATATTCAAAATTCTGTCCTACATCACCGCTTGAATTAGTACAGGTTAATATTCTATATCCTGTATTTGAACTACCAAACTTAACCCAAAAAGACCAAGATTCATTTGTGCCAGCTGTTATACCTGTATTCATACTAGCTGATGTACCTGTAAACTGTACCCCTTTATTAAATTTACCACTTGAAACAAAAGATGTGCCAGATGTATTTGATCCATTATAATTACCTGTTACATCATTATAATTATCTTCAAACTTGTAAACTGCTGTAGCACTTCCTTGAAGTATTGTTGGCTCATCATCATTACCTTTCCAGTTCCAAGCAATATAAGTTTGTCCATTCTCGTTATTTGATGAGTTAGCTGATACTGTAAATCCATCAGCATCGAAACTTGGAAATTCACTACCTGAATATTCCGCATTTGTGCCATTTGAATATATTACCTTATTAGGGCCACGAACTGTATCATATAGTTGATGGCTATCTGTGCCGGTTCTTTCTTTTAACCACGTAAGACTAGGGCTAAATCCTAGCCCTGTTACATTTTGTGTTGAACCTGTACCATTATAAGCTTTTGCATTAAAACTATCCGCAAGTGTTGGTGCTGTCACATCTGGGTTTGTTGCCCAAGCCATATAAAGATAAGTTTCACCATTTTCATTTAAATTAGAATCAGTAGTAGGCCCTATTTCAAAACCATTACTTAAAAAATTTACAACTTCAGTTGCAGCAGTATCCTCAGCATCACTTGAATTCATTTTTAAGTTTTTTGTTCTAGGGTTAGATGTGTTTCTTTTATTATCAAACATCATCCAATTACCACCAGTTCTTCTTTTAATTATAAGAAAACCAACTTCAAAACCTGTTTGTACAATTGGCCTATCAGTTGTGCTACCTGTTCCTACGAAAGAATCAAAACTAGAGTGCCCTTCTATACTTGTAAACGCCCAACAAATATGCTGTCTACCACTACCATTAGGAGGAACTACATTTCCTAAATAAATTACCGACGAAGTAGGTTCTTCACCCTGCCAAATGCTACCATTATTTTGTTCACCTCCTGTACCAAATTCCATATATTTGTCAGCACTAGATAACCCTTTATGCCATATACGCCATCCTCCTCCATTATATCTATCCATCATCATAAACATGTCTGGTTTTTTTCCAAGTCCATGCCCTATTGTACGCTCTGCTCCAGCACCACCATATGTAAACATTGAAATTCCTTTAGCGGCATTTACTTCTACATTAGTAGTAGTAGATCCGTCGGTGTTGTTTGCTGATGTTCCTCCGTTCACTTTCCAGCAATATGCTACAAACGTATCATTATTGCCATTTGTTGCAGCCGCCGACCCTAGAGTAAACCCATTGTTATTATATGAAGTAATTATGTCTGAAGCAGTTAATCTACCCGCTGAATTATAAGATGGCCTAAAGTATTCACCAGTTCCTACTCTTGATGTATTTAGCATTTGTTCTGCCCCAGCATTTCTCTTTTTTAACCAAACAAAATCTGGTTGGAATGAAAGACCAGTTATAGTTTGAGTCCCTCCGTTACCCGTATATGTAAGAATATTAAAAGTATCTGTTGGTAAAATTGGATTAACTGTTATGCTGTAAGCTCTTGCAGTAGATTGATTTTCGTTATCTGTTGCAGTAACTGTAAAATTACTAGTTGTTGCTGCATCCACATCTGGTGCTGTTCCTGTAATTGCAGCCGTCGATGTATTAAAACTCAAGCCTGACGGTAATGCTCCTGACGTAATAGCATAAGTTATAGTCCCACCATCCGGCTCGGTTGCCGCTGCTGATAAATTAACAGTAGTCCCTTCTGTAACAGCTCCTAAGCTTCCAGCTGCATTAGTAAAGGCAGGTACACCATTATAAGAAACAGCACTATTTGCGGTAGCATTACCACCATCAGTATTAGTAAATTCTAAAGCATATGTTCCAGCAGATTTTGCAGGAGTTACAATAGTTATTTGCGTTACGCTGTTTACAGTCACAGAAGATGCGTTTGTTCCTCCTACTTTAACATTAATACCAGTAAGAAAACCTCCACCGTTTATAACTAGATTTTGTCCTCCAGCTGGATCTAATGCAGTATCATCCCCAGGATAATCCACAGATGAAAATGAAGGTGGAGTTGTTGCCGCTCCCCATTCCATTGTACCATCTCCTTTAGATTTAAGTACATTTCCTGCTGATCCATTGTCTCCCCCAACCATATGAAGGTTACCTGATTTTAATCTTGTTTGTGCCATTTATTAATTGTTTATTTATTAATCACCATTATCTGCAAAAGCTATATAAACATATTTTTCACCATTATAATTAGTTGCAGACCCTAAAGAGTTTCTAGGCTGGAAACCATTGGCTAAAAAATCCATTCCGTAATATGTTTCATTATCAAGCTCAGCGTTATTTGCTCTACCAAGAAATATTTTTGACCTTGGATTTGAGGTATCTCTAACACTGTCGTATATATACCATTCGTCTGTAGCACTTATTCTTTTAATCCATAAAAACGCGGGTTCGAATCCTGTCGTTACTACAGGGCCCGTTGTACTACCATTACCAGTGTAAATTCCAAATTTTGAAAATTTATCAACCGAGTGCATTGCCCAGCAAATAAATGTTCTTCCTGATGCAATTGTGTTACCTGAATTACCTACTGATATTACACTTGATGTTGGTGCTGTACCATTCCAAGGATTGTTATCTGTATTTTCAGCATAATTTTCATTCATTACAAGACGATAACTTGCGCTTGTTAAATCCTTATGATAAACAGGCCAATCTGATGTATGGCTTGCTGTTTTTACAACAACAAATTCCGGAGCTGAGTTTAATCCATGTCCAAGAGTTCCTGCGCTACCGGTACCCGTATATGTAAATGTACTTATACCTAGCTCGGTATTTGCTTGTAAATAATTAGTAGTTATAGTTCCATCTGTATTTGTAGTAACGTCGCTGCTAGTTGTATATTCATTTATTTTCCAGCCATATGCAATATTTGGACTTGAGCTTTGATTATTACCCGCATTACTACCGAGTGTAAAACCATCTGAATTAAATCCAGTTAAACCTTGCAAAGAATATTTTGCAGAAGTACCACTTGGTTCTAATGCCCATCCAGCCGTACCTGTACCCCCTGATGAAAAATATATATTATGCTGATAAGCGGTATCTCTATCTTTTATCCAAACTATATCTGGCTGAAACCCCATTCCTGTTACAGTTTGAGATCCCCCATTCCCCGTAAAAAGCAGTGGTCTAAATCCTACAGGACCTGAAGGTGCTTTTCCACTAATTATTCTTTTGTTTAAACTCATAACTATATAAAAATATCGTATTCTACTACAGCTTTTTTAGTTGTTAAATTATTTATTTCAGTTTCTTTTGTATCACATTCAGAAAATAAATTATTTCTTTCAGTAGCTATATCTGATGGCACATCAATGTCTCTTTCAAATTTTCTTGTAATATACCAATCAGTTTCATTTAATTTATTTTGAATATTAACTTTTAAACTTGTTATCCTGAGTTGTTTTAATTCATCTAATGTTTGACTCCATGTTTTTTCATTAACAGTATAAGTAAATACTTCATTACTTGCGTCCCAAAATATATCCGATAATTCTTGTGATTTAGAATTATAATCAGGAGTTACAACATCATAAAAACCATATGCTTTTATTTCTTCATCAGATAATTTACTAAAATTACCCATTACTCCTTTCCAAGAATTAGGAAGTGCTTTATATACTTTTATTTCTCCGTTTATTTCTATTGCTTTCATATTATTATGGTGTTGTATCAGATGCTACTGTAGCTACTGAGTAGTAAAATACTTCATTTGCTGAATCGTCTGCAACAACAATTTGTATTAAATTTGTGGCAGATCCATCATAATCTACACCCCCTACTTTATTAAACGTAGCACCGCTCATTGCTAAAGTGGGTGTATGATTACCCGACAATATTAAATCTACTACTTGACCTTGTTTTGGATTAGTTATAGTAAAAGTTGCATTGCCATTCATTGTTGCTGTAAATGTAGTTGCTGCTGAAAAATCAAGAGTTTGGTTTGTTCCAGTGCCTAATGCACTTAATACAGTGTATCTATTTTCTAATTTATCATGAGTTATACTATTATCTGCTATTGAGCTAAGACCTGGTGCTGTGTAACTAAAAGAGCCATCACCATCCGATTGAATTAAATGCCCTGAAGTTCCATTACCAGATATATTTAATTTAGTAGCATTAATTGCATTATCCTCTATTAAATTTGTTGTTACTTTTGTTATTGCCATTTTTGTTTACTTATTAATTATGTTAAATGTTTGAATGCCATGTATAAGAATGTACGCCCACTACCATTTAAATCGCCATCATTACCAACAGTCCACCCATCGCTATCAAAAGATCTTAATCCATCATTCCCAACTGATACTTCATTAAATTCTGCTCCATCACTATTCCATAATAATCTTTTTGCAGCACCCCTTGCGGAATCGTATATATGCCATCTCGTGGAATTAGCTGAAGTACATTTTATCATTATAAAATCTGGTTGAAATCCTAAGCCTGTAAAAGAACGAGATGAACCACCTGTTCCACTATAATAACCTATTTTACTAAATCCTGTTATTGAACGGAAAAAATAACCTATATACGGACTTCCATTACCATTTGTATAAGGGCTGGCACCCACAGTTAAAAGCGATGAGCTAATAGCACTCCATTTATTATTATCATCTGTTAATGCGTCTGTATCAAATTCTAAAACATTTCCTGTAGAATATCCTGATAAAAGCAGAGGAATTGTCCAGTCCCTAGTTCCATCTAATTGCTTGATAAATGCAAGTTCTGGCGCTGCACCTAGTCCATGCGGCACAGTTTGGTTAGCATTTTCATTACCTTTCCATCTAACAACACTAAATCCAGCATTTTGATTTGCGCTAACAAAAGCAGGTAAAGTACCTGATGTGTCATATGTAGGTATTCCTCCCGCTTTCCAAGTCCAACCAACATAAGTGCTACCGCTATTATTCATTAATCCATTTCCACCCATAGTCCAACCGCCACTATCAAACGAGCTAATACCATTTGTACTAGTTTGTAAAGCAGAAGTTAAATCTGAATAAAGATATTTATTCATACCATTAAGAGAATCTACTAAAGCGTGCTCTTGGGAGCTATTTCTTCTTTTCATCCATACTAAATCAGGTTTAAAACCTAATCCAGTTATTGATTGTGTACTACCATTACCACTATATGTTTTTGCTTTAAAACTATTTGCTTTTGTGGGTGTTACTGTATTTGGTGATTCAGCAAATGCTAAATATATAAAGGTTGTTCCATTGCTGTTTGTTTGACCTTGCCCACCACCTGAACCTCTTATTTGAAACCCATTTGTTAAGAAATCAACCTGAGCACCAGGTTCACTTGCTTCAGCCGCATTGCTATTAGCAAATACTCTAGTTTTCCTAGAATTATTTGTATCTCTTTTATTATCAATTACAAACCAACTATCTGATCCCGTTGTTTTTATCATTAAAAATGCTGGTTCAAATCCTGTCGTAATAATAGGCCCCCAATCATTCGCATTACCAGTATAACTTCCAGCTTTTGAAAATCCAGTTTTATTTGCAAAACAATAAGCTACGTGACCATAGCCATTACTATTGGTTTCTGTTCCAGCCCCAATAGAAAAAACAGTTGATGTAGGTGTGGTATCATTCCATATACTTGTTTGTGTTCCTTGTTGGTCCGCTGTATTTAAAACTAAGTTTTTTGTTGCACCTGAAGCTGAATTATATGTATACCAACCATATCCATTTCTTGTTCTATTTTTTACAATTATGAAATCTGGAGCCGCATCTAACCCATGCCCAACAGTAGCTGCTGATTGGGTACCTGTGTAGGTTACTATAGAAAAACCTAAAGTGTTATTAGCCTGCACTGTAGACGTAATACTTCCATTTGAATTACTACTAGTTGAACCTCCGTTTGCTTTAAAACAGTAAGCTACGTAAGTTTGGCTACTTTGATTCCAAGCCCCATCATTACCTACTGTAAATCCATTTGAAGTAAAAGTATGTAATGCTTGACCATTTGTACCCTCTACGCCTGAACTATTACTTGATAAGAATTTAGTAGCTCCTCTTGAGCTATCTATCCATTCATGACTACTAGTATTTGATCTTTCTTTAACCCATACTAAATCAGGTTTAAATCCTACTGTTACTGTTTGAGAAGACCCATTACCTGAATAAGTTATTACTCTAAATTCATTTGCAGGGTCATTATTAGTTACTGTAATACTATAGGCCCTACTTGTAGATTGGTTTTCATTATCTGTTGCTGTTACCGTAAAGTTGCTTGTGGTATCTGCTGATACAGAAGGAGCGGTCCCTGTTATAGCGCCTGTAGAAGCATTTATACTTAGTCCTGTTGGCAATGCCCCCGATGTTATCGTATATCCTATAGCACCCCCGTCTGGTTCGGTTGCAGCTGCTGAAAAGTTTGCGGTTCCTCCTTCCGCAACACTACCTAAACTACCTGCTGCATTTGTAAATGCCGGTACGCCGTTATACGAAACAGCATTTGCAGAAGTTGATGTTCCCCCATCTGAATTTGTTATAACAAGCGCATATGTACCTGCTGACTTAGCTGGTGCGGTTACAGTTAACTGTGTTGCTGAATTTCTTGTTATACTTGATGGCGTTGTTCCGTCTATTGTAACTGTTACTCCGGTATTAAATGTACTACCGTTAATTATAAGGGATTGTCCACCTGCAGGATCTAGAGCTGTATCGTCTCCTGGATAGTCAACTGATGAAAATGTAGGCGGTGCAATACCCATTCTTTGCCAAGCTGTTCCATCATATACCTCTGCATCTCCTATTGTTGTATTAAACCTAAATTGACCAGCAGCCGGAGAACCTGGCCTCTGAGCTGTTGTACCTGAAGGTAATTTTACAAAATCAGTATCATCACTGAATCCTAAAAGGTTTTTATCTAATTTAGTTAATGCCATTATTCAGGTTTTGTAGGTTTTGTTTCTGGAAAATCAGCTGTTGAAGGCCAATCTCTTAATTCCTGTCTATATGTAAGCCATGCATCTCTGCCTGGATAATCCGGTGTTTGAGCAATTAAATCTGTAAATCGCAATTCATCATCTCTCCATTCTCTAGCCTGCTCTTCTGTTATAGGTGGTTCGTTATAGGAAAACTCTCCATCTACATAGTCATAACCTATTTTTATTGAATCATCTTCTAATAATATTAAGTCATGCTCATAACTTTCTGCAAAATCTGCGTCTGCTATAATTATATTTTTTACTTTATTGTTTTCTATAATTCCGTATCTAGCCATTTTAATATATTTTATTCAAACCAAGTTATTCTTACAAACCCAGAGCCTCCGTCACCTCCTTGTGTTCCATGCCCCATATTAGCTACTGCAGAATTTACTCCTCCTGCGAAGTCCCCACTAGAACCACCCCCAGCTCCATACCCTCCAAAAAAACCAGGATGTGCGGCAGCGGAATTAGCATAACTATGGCTAGTGTAACTCCAAGATCCATGATTACTTCCATTTGATGGCCCGTTTAAACCATTTCCACCATTTGCCGTTACAGCTGTTCCTCCTGCAGAATTAAAAGCAACTGAACTATTGCCTCCATCAGCACCAGCTGACCCTGTGCCTCCTGCTCCTATTGTTACAGCGCAACCTGTTGTACTTGTTAAAGTCGCATAGCCTACTTTTACCTGACCACCTGCACCTCCATATTTCTTAGGCCAAGAAGATTCTCCTTTTTCCCCTCCTCCGACTATCATATATGCTACTCTCCCACCTGCATCAATTAATGCCTGTGTTGGTGTAAATGTTCCGCTAGATGTAAATTCTTGATATTTTGGTATTCCACCTCCACCACCTCCGCTTGCTGCCGGAAAAAAATCTGTAAAGTTACTCATATTATTGTCCTATTATTACCCATCCTTGGGCTGTTCCTGAATATATTAATTCAAAACTTGCGTTTTCGTCGTCTAGTGTCATAGTAGTATTACTACCCATTATTTTATTTGTTCCATTTGGAACTACCGTGCACGTTGTAGTAGCTGATCTATTACTAATTTTAATTGAATTACCAACAACTCCTGCTGGTAATGTTAAAGCTGCACTTCCTGTAAATACATATAAAGTATTTTTAACAGCTGTTGTTGCTGAATTTATTACCGATACATTGTAGTCTAACCCAGTATTTGTAACAACAAAGTTGCCTTCTGATGGATTTGCAACACTTATACCTGTTCCCGCTGTTACACTTGATGGCGAAACAACTGTTGTCGCATTTATACCACCTATACTTCTTATTTCAATTGACGCTCCACTTGGCGGTGCCGTACTAAATGTTAATGTATTACCATTCAAACTTAAAGTACTATTATCTTGTCTTAATCCAGATATATAAGCATTTACTGCGTGTAAGCTGGCGGGTGTAACGCCTAAAGTATAAGCTGTTGTTGAACCATTACCTGTAAAGCTGTTTGTTATTAAAGCATTTGTAGTTACAGATACATTGCCTAATTTCATTACTTCAATACCATAACCATTTTGCGGTGCTGTTGAAAATGTAAGTGTAGTTCCTGAAATGCTATACGTACTCTTATCTTGATATACACCGTTTATAAATACCCACGTATTGTTTTCATCTGTTACTTCCGCTCCTAAAGTAAATGCTGTAGCACTTCCGTTTCCAGTAAATGTATCATTACTCATACCAGATAAAGCCAACTCTTTAAAATGTACTAATTCAATATCTGAGCCGTTTGGCGGTGCTGTTGAAAATGTTACAGTACTACCTGAGGTAGAATAATTACTTTTTGATTGATAAACACCATCAATGTATATTTGAGTATTGTTTTCATCGTTAATACTCATACTACCTGCAAAAGCAGTCGTACTGCCATTACCTGTAAATGTATCAACTTTTGATAACCCACCTGATAGTGTTGTAAAATGTATTACTTCAATTGCGCCTGTATTAGGAGGCGCTGTGCTAAAAGTTAATGTGTTACCACTTGTTGAATACGTATCTTTACTTTGGTAAACACCATCTATATAAACTTGTGTTCTTGCTTCATCTGCAACTGTTGAAGTTAAGGTATATGCTGTTGTACTTCCGTTACCTGTAAATGTATTTTTTTGTGCTACTAATTGTGATGATCCACTTCCTGATGACGCAATTGTAATTGTATCCGTGCTTGCATTAGTAGTTAAAGTAATATTGTTACCTGCTGCTAAAGTTAATGTATCAGTTGCTCCATCTGCTACTACACTTGATTGGCCTGCAACCGCTATTGTTTTAAAAGCTTCAGTTACACTACCTGTTGCTGTTGATGCTATAGTTATAGTATCACCTGTTTCTGATATACTTATATTACTTCCAGCAGCTATAGTTACATCATCTGTTGATGAATCACTCCCAGTTAATCTTATTATTGCATTGTTACCGCTTGTAACACTATTTATTGTATATGTTGTATTTGAACCAGCAGCTGTAGCCGTACCAAATTTAACGTAACTACCCATTAAACTATGAGAGCTACATTGATAAAATAAAACAGGAGGTGTTGAAATGGTTGGTATAATTTGAGTGTATGCACCTGAATTACCCGCTGTACCACTTGTTGTTACTCCTGTTGTATATGCTGTTGATTTAGCAGCATCTGTATAAAATCTTAATGGATGCCCACTATTAGAACTATCAGATTGATCAAATTTATAGGTATTCCCTGGCGTAAGCTCTAAGTAAGCTCCTTCAACACCGTCTATTGTATATCCGCTAGTACTTCCATTCCCGTGCTCTGGATGCGCAGCTGTTTTAGAAATAACTTTAACAACTATAGTTTGCGCTGCATCTGTATGTAATATTGCTCGATGCCCAGAAAGTTCTAGTGGTGACTTAAATTTTACACCCATGAATTATATTTTAAATTTTTCTAATCAGAACTCTAATATCGTTTGATGACGGAGCAACTGTAAATGCTACTGTTACTACACTTGTAGATGTTCTTGTTACATCAGCTATAACTGTTTCATAACTTGAAGCATCATAAAGCTCAACTAATACATCTCTTGTTCCTAAGTTATGTGTTACATTATAAGATGTAGCAGAACCATCACCTATTGATGCTTTGAATGAATCCGCAGCTGTTGATATATTGTAATAATTTGAACCATCAGTTGTTACTTCCCAGTCGTCATCTCCTTCATTCCATCTAAGCGCAACATTTGTAGAATCACCTCTTTCAACTTCAATACCAGCGTTTTCTGATGGTGTTCCTGTTGCGTTGCTATTTAACTTAATAATGTTATCAGCAAGTTCAATAGTTTCTGTATTAACAATTGTTTGTGTACCTGAAACTGTTAAATTACCTGTTACTGTTAAGTTATTACCTATTGTAACGTTGTTTGGTAAACCAACTGTAATAGTATCACCTGATACAGAAGTTTCAATTTCGTTAGTTGTACCTGCTATTGTTAATGTATCTGTTCCTAAAACAACACCATTATCCGTTCCTGAATCTGCTGCAATATCAAGTGTTGTTGTTATTGAAGCTGTTCCAGCTGCTGTTAAACGACCGTCAGCATCTACTGTAAATGTTGGTATTGCTGATGAAGATCCATAAGATCCTGCTGTTACTGATGTCGCAGCTAGTTCGTTTGCACCTATACCTCCCGCTTTTACTCTTAGTGCATCTGAATTAATTTCTATTGTAGAATCATCTACCGCTACGTTTAATGTTACAGAACCTGTGTTTCCTCCACCTGTTAAAGCATTACCTGCAATAACTTCAGATATATCACCTGAAATATTCGTCCAAGCAGAACCGTCATAAATATATACTTTTTTATTTCCTGATGTGGAATTATAATATATCTGACCTTCAGTTGGACCAGAAGGTGCAGTTCCAAGCGGGTGGATTACTGCATTTTGTAATTGATTCTGGTTTAAATTTATATGTGTTAAATATTTTAAAGCCATTTTTGTTTAGTTTATATATGCTTTTCCTGAAAATGTTGAAGAAAAACTTACTGTAAGTGAATTATTGTTTGTATATGTTATATCTCCAATAACAACATTGTTAGCAGAGTCGACCACCATTACTGATGGAAATTTTTCTAAGTTATGATTTACTGTCCATGTATTAGCTGCTGTGCCTTGTGTAAAAACAAACGTTTTATCCACATCACTTGGCGCTTGAACAATACCATACCTTTCTGCTCCTACTAATTGTCCATTACCTTCAACAAAAACAAGTGTTGCATCAAAAAATGATGTTTCGCCTGTTCTGTCTGTTAATGAAGTTAATGAATATCTACCGAAGTTATTTGGATTGTTTAGTTGATAAATAAATATTGACCCATCTTCTAAGTACTGTAAATACTCAGTAACTAAAACACCTCCATTAGTTGTTTTACTTAATACTAAAGCGTTTATAGCAGAAAAAGCAGTATTATCACCGCCTCCAGCTGCAAAAGTCATAGTTCCAACTAATCTATTAGGTGAACCTTGTAAACTAAATATATAAGGTATTTGACCACCTATACCTATCTTACCTGTGTCATTGAAGTTATCTGCTAAACCTTGAGGGGTAAAATTTCTTGTTTTACCTGTTAGCGTGTCTGTTCCAATCCACTTATCACCATCTTGTATGTTGGTGTCGGTTAAATAGGTATTTAGTTTTGCCATGTTATTTACTTATTGTTTTGAATTTTTCCGCTCCACGTGAACCAAAATATGCTACGTAAACGGTAATAAGAAGAGATTTTAATAAATCTACCCAACCACCATCAACACTAAAATCTAAGCCAGTTGAGTCTATAAATATCAATAAGACCATCGCTACTGTTAAAAAAATCAGTGTCAAAGGTCTTGTGTTTTTCGAAAGCCACGAATCAGATTGCATATCCGCCTGCCATCTTTTAGATACTTCTTGCATTTCTACAGTATCTTGATGTAACAAAGCTAATGCTTTTTCTTTATCTTCCGCTGGTAATTCTGGGTCTTTTTTGATTAGATTTTTAACTAATCCCATTACTCCTTTGTCAGGCAGGACGTCGCCTAAACTACCTATTATGTTTGATCCAGCGCCTGCTAAAAACTTACCAACCGCTGTATCTTTTAATTTTTTTCTATTTTTCGACATTAGCTTTTCTTCCAGCTCTTTTGCCTTTCTTTAAAGATTTTGGTAAATCTTCTAATTGATTACCTACTTCTTTAATTGATGCCGCTACGTCCTTTAATTCAGCTTTTAATCTGTTTAATTTGTTTACAGCATTAACTTGAACTTCTTCAACTTTTGCTTCAACTGAATCTGCGATAAAATCGCCATCTGCATCTTTGATTTTTCCTGAATGAAGCATAATCAAATAAACTATTGCTATTGCTTCTAATATTGCTATTATAATTAAAATGTTCATATTATTTTTGTTTATATGGGAATATTTTATTTAAAGCATCTTTTCTGCCTTCACAACCACAAGGTATATTTAAACCTTTTGATACAATGTCAACAGCAGTTTTGATTCCCGTTGCTTTTGTGACTTTTTCAATTGAGTCACCTAATCCTTTTGATTTCATATTATTGGTATCTATCTACTAACTCTTGAATTTCCTCAAGTTTAGTTTCTATTTTCATGCTCAAACCCGCTTCTAGTCTTGCTATCGGCTTTCCGTTTCTAAAAATAATTATTGTCGGAACTGATTTGATACTGTTTTTTAAATCTTCACTTTGTTCTTCAACAAATGCTTTTGAAACATTAGCTCTTTTAATAGATCGAAGTTTTGTATAATCATTTTTTTGATTCCATTTGTAATTAAAGTGAATTACACTAATGTCTTGAGAATATGTGGTAAAAGCAAATAATAAAAGTAAAGTTGTAATAAATTTTTTCATTAGTTTCTAATTATTTCGTATAATTTATTGTCGATGTCCTCTAGTTTTTTACCGTTTTCTTCGACTTTTTCTTGAGTATTAATAATCGTTTCACGTATTAATTGATCTTTAAGATCATATTCCGTTCTAGAAACTTCTGGCTCGGGTAACTCCTTAGCGAGCTGGATGTCTGCTTGCAAAGAATACCACATACCGACCACTGTTACAACAACAGCACCAATCGTTATAAGGGTTTCTACGCTAACGTTAAATTTAGATTTTTTAATTTTTTCAATATCTAATTCGCTCATTATTTTTTCTTTTTCTTTTTAAGCATTTTAAAATCAGCTCCTGTGATTTTATTAAATGGTGCAGCCATAGCCGCTATTCTTTTTTGCTTAGGTGATAGTTTTTTCATATTAACAATTCCATCTACGTCTTGCAGCTCTACCTCTTTCAGATGTCCATCCTTTTGATCTTGCACAAAATGATTTTCTTCTTTTAGCAGCTTTGCTACCTTTTTTTAATTTAGACGGTGGCGTAGTCACCGCTGTTTTTAATTTACTCCCTGGATTATCACGTCTATATTTAGCAACACCCTTTTTAGACATACCTCCACCCGCTTTGGCGCCGGTACCTGTTTTATTCGCTTTATTATAATAACCCAAAGATTTTCTTCTTGAGGGTGCGTTTTTACTTGGCATAGTTGCTTTTTCTTTTTTTCATCTTAGGGCTTTTCTTGTAGGCTTTCTTAACTTTAAGACCTCCTCCTTTTTTTGATTTTCCTGGCATGTTATATAAGTATTAGTATTAGGGTCATAACCCAAATTATTATTAAATCTTTCATCTCTGTGGATCTTTTAACATATCATCTATAGCTTTATTAAAAACTTTATCAGTATATGTTTTATTTTTATAAAAGACATTTTGTTGTGACACAGGAATATCTTCCTTGCCTAACAAGATATTATAAATTCTTGTAATAAGTCTTTTAGTTTTAAATGAAGTTTGGAATATAGAATATTTAATTGTAGTGCGGTTACGGTGTCTCCATACATCAATCCAGCCGTTTTTTCGTAGTCTTTCCCAACGTGCTTTATCCCAACTCATGAGGTATGTACCGTTAATGTAATCATTACGTGTAAATCTCCCAATGCAATCAAAATGAATGAGTAATTCTAAATCCGCATCTGTAAGCCCATGTGTTTTACAAGCCCACTTTCTAACCAACCTATAGTATTTAAAAAGCTGTAGGTCTCTTAGGTCCGATGCTTCTAATCTCATTCTACAATTACGACGTCGTTTTGTTTTATAACAATATACGTTTTTCCGTCAAATATTATATCGTGCCCGGCGTGTCTATCATAATGTATAATATCACAACATTTAATAGCTTCAGTTTTTTCGCCAACACTTACAACTTCACCTTTTAAATATCTAAATTCAGTTTTATCATCTTGCATAATAAAACCAGATTCAGTTTTTTTCTCTTCTTTAATCGGAGTTATGATTATGTAATTATTTACTGCTTTCATTTATCCTTATATTTGAAATTACACAATCAGCTGAAAGAATTGTAAGAGCTACTGATACTGCATTAATAAGCGCTGTTTTAGTAACTAATACTGGATCTATTATTCCCGATTTAACCATATTTACTGTTTTACCAGTTGTAACATCTACTCCGTTCCCTATATCTGAGTATGGCCCGTATTTAATGCCAGCATTGGAAAGTATTGTTTTATATGGTGCTTTTATAGCTTCATATAATATTTTTTCCGCTGTGCTTTTGCATTCTACACTATCTGCTGCATTATGGAGAGCAATTCCTCCTCCTGGAACTATACCTTCTCTTAATGCTGCTTTTGTTGCGTGTATTGCATCATCAACCCTGTCTTTCTTTTCTTTTAATTCAACCTTGCTGTTTGCACCAACTTTTATAATACCAACAGCTCCTGATAACATCGCGAGCCTTTGTTCTAACTTTTCTTTAATAAAACCGTTCTGTTCTTCTTTAATTTTCTTCTTAACAGTTTTTACTCTTTCTTTTGCCGCTTGCGGCAATTTTTTTATAGTAATAACGGTGTTTTTATCATCTGTAAGACATTTTACCGCTTCACCTAAGCAATCAGGTTGAATAAGATCTAAATCATCTCCTAAATCTTCCGAAATAATTTTTGCTCCGGTTATTGTCGCTAAATCTTCTAGTGTATCGTGCTTGGTCGCTCCAAACCCGGGTACGTCTACGACGTTAACCTTTATATTACCCTTTACTTTATTCATTATAAGTGCAGACAAAGGTTGCTGATCTAGCTGTGCTACAACTAGTAAACTTCTCTTTTCTCTTATAACGTGTTCAAGTATTGCTTGTATCTTTCTTATATTAGGTACCTCAGATGCTACAATCAGTACGTAGGGATTATCTAGTTCTGATTTACTTTTATCATCGTCGGTAGCAAGGTGCTGCGATTTAAGGCCTGAATCGAATTGTACTCCATCTACGATTTCAACGTACGTTTTCTCGTCGTCAGACTCTTCCATCAGTACAACACCGTCACTGCCAACGTTGTTATATGCGTCAGCAATTATCTTACCTAATTCTTTATCATTATTAGCTGAGATAGTTGCAATACTGTTCAGCATATTATCTTTTACCTCTATCTTTACTTCATCTAAATATGTAAGTACTTTATTCTTTGCTTCTTCTACATACTTCTTTATTGTTCTTAAATCTATAGAAGAATCTAAAGCATTCTTTAAGATGGCTGAAGCCAGCACGGTCGAGGTTGTGGTACCGTCACCAGCTTCTTTTACTGTTTTTTGGGCTGCTTCTTTGATCAGTCTTGCCCCTATATTTTCTACAGGGTCTAGCAGCACTACGGAGTTTGCAACAGTTACACCATCTTTGGTGATCACCGGTTTCCCCATCGCATCTTCATAGATGACGCATTTACCCGATGCACCTAAAGTTGTTTCTACGGCGTCAGTTAATTTTGTGACACCTTTCATTATTTTATTTTTAGCACTTGATCCAAATGCTAAATCTTTTACTATCTCACTAGGGTGATTGTATTCCATTTAATTAAATTTTTGTAGTGGTTACTAAAATGTTTTTATTACCTTTGGTCCTTTTAAGAAATCCAGTCTTTTCTGATAGTGATCTATAGATGCATCAATTGCAGCTTCACATGATTCAACTGTTTCTCTTCTTGTTACCCCTGTGTATCTGCAATCGCAGTTTTCTTTATCAGGGTCACAATCACAAGGATCAGCACATTCGGCTTGGTAATATCCATTTGGTAATTGAGTTATTCTCCAATTCTTCTTATTGGCTAAGTGCTCCCATTGTTTTTTGTTTGCCTCTACTACTTGGGAGTCATTAGTGGTTGAGGTTTTGTAATAAAAATATGTCATGGTATTTATGTTTACATGGTTAATATTAAAGACTATTTGGTATTGTTTGTAGTCTTCGTCTTTGATCTGTTCTTTTTAACAGATATGAAACGCTTAGTATTATGGTCGTAATCTTTACCCTTAATATTCTTCCCAGCTTTGATAGCGGCTCTCCTTTTTCTTTGGTTCTCCGCTTTCATCTTACGTCTCCTGGGTGTTAGGGCATATTCAAGATCTCGCTTACGTTTTGCAAGCAACGCCTTTTTACTAAGTTTCTGTTTCATAATATATTAATTACGCCGTTAAAAAATTTTTTAATATGACGATTGAACCCTACTAATATTATTATACAACCTATTGTCGCATTAGATGTATAGAGGTTTTGTATTATATACACATTTTACGTGACACCACCTCATACCGGAACGACTTTTTTTACCCCCACGGGGCCTTGTTTTGCGTGATTCCCTGTGAAAGTTTCAGCTTTTACCGTGCAAGCCGGGCGAACGGGCTCAGCTATCCGGGTCCGGATGCTATACGTGAT
>BCSF01000344.1_pt1 | contig 19307 bp, 31 predicted proteins | sample 1016431 | NCBI WGS metagenome assembly BCSF01 (sample SAMD00045685;SAMD00045686;SAMD00045687;SAMD00045688;SAMD00045689;SAMD00045690;SAMD00045691;SAMD00045692;SAMD00045684;SAMD00045690;SAMD00045691;SAMD00045692;SAMD00045684;SAMD00045685;SAMD00045686;SAMD00045687;SAMD00045688;SAMD00045689, study...
TCATGTTAAAAAATAATTAAATGTAAATAGATCGTTTATACAGACTTTGTAAAAACAAAAATTAAGTTTTTGTTTCATAGTATTTAAAGACTCCATAATTTGTCTTTGATTATCTACATCATAATCTTCTTTTGGTTCAGGTATGTAATTAGTTATTTTGGCCATTAATAACCTTGTCTACCGGTGCTTCGTTTAGATGCGAACTGACCACTACCTAATGATGTCCCTGCTCTATCTGCACGTTGTGTACTAAAACCACCTCTATCATTTGTAAAACCTTGTTCTTTAGCACTTCTATAAACATCTGGCATAGCTTGTTGTGCTCTTTCCCCTTGTTTTCGTTCTCTTCTTAACATACCATATTCTGCTCCAGTTCTAGATCTCCCAAAATCTGATTGTTGAATTCTTTGATTTAAACCTCTAAAACCTTCAAGGCCACCTCTACTTATATTTTTTAAAAAACCATATCCTGGTACAGCTATGCTCATTATTAAATCCATAATACCACCTGACTTTTTTTGACCTGGTAAAAATTCTTGTTCAACATCTTCTTCGTTAGCTACACCATAAGAAGGTGTTATACCTCCAAGGTCACTTAAAGCAGGTAATATATTACTAGGAAAAATAGTTTGAGTTCCGCTGTCATAACGAGGCTGACCCATAGAACCTATCTGCATTCCTTTTCCTAAATAGTTTTGATTAGGTCCAACACCTATAGATCCTGTCATTGGTCCATCACCTAAATAATTTAAGTTAGGTCCTATCCCTAAAGACTCTACACCTCGCATACCTTTTCCTAGATAGTTTTGATTTGGTCCGAATTGCCCTATTTGAAAACCTGTATCTGAAGGCAGGTAACTACTTTGTAATAAATAATTTAATTGATCTTCGTCCATTATCTTCTTCCGTCTGGTTGTGCATCTAATCTAAGTGTGCCATATCTCCATGACTCACCTACTGCTGTGTTGGCTATTTGTACAGAAACTAATCTGCCTCTAGCTCTTGTATCTACTTTATCAGTAGAAGTAGTTATTGTAAAGGGTCCAAGAGGTGAGCTGACAGCTACATCATCTGGGTAGCTACTTACAAATAAAGTTACTTGAGCATTACCTGTTTGGTATTTAAAGTCAGGTATAAATCTTCTAACAGACATAAAGTATTCTCCATCACCTCTATAGTCAGCAACCCCTGTTGCCTGACCCAAGGCGCTTTTACGTGAGGTAATGTCCCAATCTCCAGACCTAATAAATGCATCAATAGAAGTTGTGCCTGAGCTGTTAACTTGATCAGTGCCTGTTTCATGAGCATAGTATATACTAGCTCCATATAAATTTGTAATACCTAATATATCTGGAAATACAGGTGTAGCTGTTTTAGTATACTCTGTTGCATATGGAACATTAAACACACCTTGATCTGTGTATGTAGTTCTAGCTAATGATGAAGTTGTCCAAACATTTTCTGAGTAATTATACGTAACACATCTATCAATTTGATCTGACCCTGACTTAGGATAAAACCAATTTATTTCTGTGTATAAAGAATTAGGTGAAGAGTACACAACATCTCTTGAGTCTAAGTTAATACCTAAATTATCTCCATCCGTGCTAAATACAAAATCTTCTACAAGGGATGGTAATGTTTTGACTGTACCATCATATACAAAAAATCCACCTTCTGCTGACATCCACCATACAGCACCATTTGCATAAGACATAGCGTGTTGACCAATACATCCACAGTTAGTACCAACTTGTCTAACAGAAAAAGTAAATGGCGGACCAACAAATTGAATTACATAAGCTGCAAGATCAGTTGCTACAAAGATATAATCTTTACCTTGTATAGCTGCTCTAATCTGATTACCAGTATCCAATCTAAAAGTCCCTGCAGTATTAGTTGCTGTAGGTGCATATGTATTTAAATCTTCTTGGTTTGAAAATCTTACAAACATAGGGTCTTGTGTTGTAGGATCACCTATAGTTGTTTCTGTACCTAAATGAAATAAGTGTCTATCTCTATCTGATACAATAGAAATTCTTGTAGCCGTTGGATTGTTTGTTGTGTTAAAATTAGTTGTTGATTGTGAAGCTCTTATACCTCTAGGTCCTGATGCTCCAGCGTCCCAAGTAAAAGTTTTACCATCAAATATAGTTGCAACAAGAACTTCACCAAAGTTATCAAGGCTCCAGTTGCCTGGATCCAGAATCACGTTACTTACTGTTCGTTCCGTTCCCCAAGTTTCATTTCCCCATAAATAAGTTCCCCAACCATAACCTGCAGTTTGAAACGTTGGTCCTACTTCAACATATGGATTAACAGTTGCAGCACCCGCTGCAGTCATACCTGAGCCTCCTTCTGCTCGTGAAGCTTGTATTGTAAACTTGTCTACATCAGGGACAGTTAATATTTCATAAACTTGTTCTAATTCAGCTGGTGTATAATCTGAAGCAGCTGTTACTGTAACAGCTGAAAGGGTTACATATCTTCCTTTAGCCAAACCATGAGATCCTTTATTTATAGTTACAGTGTTTGAACCATTAACAGTTGTTATAGTGCATCCTGTGATAGCTGTATCCAATGGTGTAATATCAAAAAAATCATTGCCATAATATAAAAACAAACCTTGTGACGTTCCAATAGCTGTATATTTTTCACCTGCAAAAGAAGTAAAAGCGTGTTGTTTTCTAGCTGCTCCTGGTAATGTCTTTGATGCAGCTGTTAATTGATTCCAGCCACCTATTTTTTCAGGTAATCCATATCTAAATCTAACAAAATCACCATCTGTCCATTGCCCCTCGGCACCAGATTCTGTATCTTGTTTATTGAAACCAGGCTTGAAATTTAATTTTTGTAGCATATAATAGACTATATAATAAAAATCTAGAGAATGAAAGATACAATATAATGTCCTTTAACCATAAAATACACTACAATTATTATAATTGGGGTCCTTTCCTTTATCACGCTTCTTTACAACCAAAAGAATTAATAAGTATTAAAAATTTATGTGAAAAAAATAAGGAAAAAGATGCTAGACCGAATTTAGCAGGTTTAATAAAACATGAATATACAATAGACACTGAAAAAGTATTTGAAATAATCTCTCCCTACATAAAGAGTTATGCAGATGGTTTTAGTAATTATCACCAAAAAGAATTATCACCTAATATAAATATTATAGGCGCGTGGGTTAATTATATGACTAAGTTTGAATCTAATCCAATACATAAACATTCAGGTGATTTATCTTTTATAATATATACTAAAATTCCAGACGAATTAAAAAAAGAAGTTAGTAATAATAAATCTAGATCAAGTTGTCCAGGAACAATTAATTTTATGTATAAACTATTGCATTGTGATCTGTCTATTAGTCAACACAATATACTTCCCAAAGTAGGAGATATTATCATTTTTCCTGCTAGTTTAAATCATTGTGTTAATCATTTTGAAAGTGATGGAGAAAGAATATCTGTCTCAGGTAATTTGGAAGTAAAATAATGAGTAGAATATTAGCAGTACATAATTCCCATAATGCATCTATATGTGAAATCAACAATAATGAAGTTATATATCATCAGGAAGCTGAAAGATTAGATCGATTTAAAGGTAGTAAAAACTGGTCTGTATTATTTGATAAATACAAAAATCAAAAATTTGATAAAATAATTTTTGTTGAAGCTGTTCATGTAGATGAATATTTGAAAGAACCTACATTAAAAGATATTAATAATCTGCTTAATATTTTAAATATTAAATGTTCAAATGTTATTTATAAAAAAGGTGAACATCATTTTCTTCATGCATGTTCTGCTTTTTATAATTCTGGATTTGAAAAGTCCTATGTATTTGTTGCAGATGGTGGAGGCTGTTTTAATAAAAAAGATGAAGATATAGAAATGGTTTCTTTATATTATTTTAATAAAAAAAAATTTAAAACAATATATAAAGTCTATAAAACCACACGTTCTAAAGGACACAAGAATAAAAATAATTACCATATAAATACTGTAAGTTTAGGAAATTTATTTGAGATAGCTAGAGATGCTTTAGGATATAAAGAAGTAGGATCTGTAATGGGAATGTCTGCTTATTATAATTTTAAAATAGACACTCGTAATATGGGCTTTAAAAAATTCAAACATTTTCAAATAAATCAAGACAGGTCATTATTTTTATTTACCCGAGCATCAAAAAGCACGGCTCCAATAATGTGTAAAGCAGTTCAACAATATTTAGAAGAAACAGTATTTAAATATATTAAAAATATTCTTAAAGGTAAAAAAAGAAACATATGTGTTTCTGGAGGAGTTTTTCAAAACACTGTTTTAAATAGTAAATTATTGGATATTGCTCCTAATTTATATGTAGATCCTTTTGCTGACGATAGTGGATTATCTATGGGAGCTGCTTTTTGGGAGGCCAATCAAGAAAAATATAAATGCAATCAAATAAAAAATTTATTTTTAGGAGATTTACCTGATTACAGCATACTGCCTTTAAAAAATGGTCTTAACGTGTCTCCAAAAGACGTAGCTAAAATAATAGCTAAAAAAAATATTGTTGCAATTTATCAAGGTAGAAGTGAAACAGGAAAAAGAGCACTTGGAAATAGATCTTTTTTATACGACCCAAGGGATTTTTTTGGAAAAGAAAGATTAAACATGTTGAAACAAAGAGAATTTTTTAGACCCACGGCCGGAACAGTATTACATGAACATGCTGATGAATGGTTTGACATGAAATCAAAAAAAGAAACTCCCTTTATGTCATACGTTTTTAGAGTTAAAAAAGAAGGTGTTCCTGGAATGACTCACATTGATAATACTTGTAGAATTCAAACTTTAAAAAAAGAACAGAATTTTCATTATTATAATTTAATAAAGGCATTCTATGATCTTACTGGTGTTCCAATGGTATTAAATACTTCTTTTAATTATGCCGGACAACCTTTAATTAATACTGTTGGTGAAGCCGTAGCCACCTTACTACCTATTGAAACTTTATATGAAAATATATATTTTCCAGAAATAGGTAAATTATATTCAACTAAAAATTTTTTTAAAAGACTTTAATGAATTTAATTTATCAAATACCTGATCAACTTTATTATATTCAAAATTTTTTAGATAGAGACACTTATAAAGGAATTCATAATTCTATATTTAAAGAGCGAAATAAAATAAATTTAACTTCATCTAAAGGTATATGGGACGAAATATTAATAAAAAATATAATTCCTCCAAAAAGAGTTGGTGTTTCTAAATACACTCCATTTGAAAAATTAAAAATATTAACTAAACACAATAAATTTTATCAATTAAAACTAGATGAAATTAATGCTAGTATTCATTATATGGAAAAGGGAGCAGGTATTAATTGGCATAATGATGCTAGTTGGAAATATGGAGCTACTTACTATTTGAATAATAGATGGAATCCAGATTGGGGAGGTGAGTTTATGTTTACAGGTGATAATGGTCATGGATATATTCCTATTGTTAGAAATTCTTTAGTTATTATAAAATCTCCCTTTAGACATAAAGTAAATCCTGTATTAACTAGCATTGTTCCCAGAATTTCTATACAATTGTTTATGAAATAAGGTATTTAAAAAAATGAAAGATAAAACAGTTAATATAACAAATTTTATAGGTGTGTACGATAACTACATAACCGAAGAAGAATGTAATAAAGCAATTAAATTATTTGAAGACCAAAATAAATTTAACAACACTTTAAATAGATTAGATTTTGAACAAGCGCCAGTAACACATAAACAAGATCAACAATATTTTGCAGGTGCAAAAAATATAAATGTTTGGTGGGAAGAATTAAAACCTATGATAGTTAATTTTGATATAGCTTGGAATCATTATATAAAAAATACAGGTGCAAATACTGCCTATGGTGATAATGCTTTTCATTTTACAGAAATGAAAATTCAAAAAACTTTACCTACAGAAGGTTATCACGTTTGGCACATAGAACATGGTAAAGGACATGATAATGAAGCTAGAGCATTTGTTTTTTCAATATACTTAAATGATGTAAAAGAAGGAGGAGAAACAGAGTTTTTACATTTTTCAAAGAGAGTACAACCTAAAACAGGTAGAATAGTTATTTGGCCAGCAGCTTTTCCATATTTACACAGAGGAAATCCACCATTATCAGGTAAAAAATATATTTTAACTTCTTGGATAATGTTAAGATAATTAAGAAGAATAAGAAGTAGGTCTTGGACCTTTTTCAGATTCGTCTCTTTCATCACCATCCCAATCTGATTGAAGTTTTGCTAAATGAGCTGCATCCCATCTAGTAATAAAATCTTGAAAGTCACCTAAGTTAGCATCTTCCCAAGTAGAGTGAGGTGTATCATCTCTATATTCTACAGTGTCATTTGGATTTGATGTTCCATATTGGATAGCCCAAATGTTTGAAAACTTACCTTGTCCCCAAAAATCATTATCATCAATAACATATTCAGTATCTAAACTTTGTTTAATAATTTTTTTGTCATCAAATATTACAGTCCATTGAGCGTTTGTTGCCATATTTTCTCCTACGTCTTAATTATATAAATTACTGTTAAATAAGGTTGTACAACAGATGTTGCATCTCCTGAAAAGTTTGCACTCATGTTGTGAGAGTGACCACTACCAGAACCTGTGTTATTTGTACTCGCATTTCTAGTATTACCTTGTGTCTGGTTTGTAAAAAAATTACCCCCTGTTGTTGGTTGATTTACAGGTATTGGGTGTGAGTGACTAGCAAGTTGTGCTGTTGATAAAGATGCGTTTGCAGTTGAACCAGCAATGTTTCCAGTTGGAGCTACAGTGTTTGCTCCACCCGTTGATGCTAAAGCTTTGTTATTAGATTTTCCAACTGCTACATTGTCTTGTAAATCAGGAACGTTAAAATTACCGCCCCCTGGATCACCGTAAGTTGTACCAATGATCGCATATAAAGCTGCGTAAGTAGATTGACTTACTGCTTGACCATTACATTCTAAAAATCCAGATGGAACTGATGCTGAAGACCACGGCACAATAGTTGCTGTAGGAATTCCCTCGATACCTGTAAGGTTTGCTCCATCAAAATCGTATTTAGTTGCTTCGTAATTTGACATATTATTTCTCCGTGTAAGTCCATCCTGTTGTAGCGTCGCCTGAATATACTAATCCAAAAGCTGCACCTTGAGTATTAACTACAAGATCAGATGCTGCATTAGCTATATTAGAAGAGTTTCTACCAACAGTCAATGCGTTAGTATTGAAATCATAACCTTGATCTACAAAATGTACTTCATCTCCTGTAGCAGGTGAGGCTGGTAGCGTAACTGTTACTGCTCCACCATTTGTATTTACTAAAAGTTTAGCGCCAGCTTGAACTGTTTCTGCTGCTGAAACTGCTCTCCAGTTTCTTTGTTCATGAAGTTTTACAACATTAGTTCCATCAGAATATAATGTGTAATTATTTCCTTCACATAATAATACACCTGTTCCAGATGAAGTTTTAAATGTTAAAGTATTTCCAGCATGATCACATGCATCTTCAACTAAGTAAGTTTTTTCAACTGAGTCTGGAATACTAACTGTTAAGTTAGAAGCTAAAGTACCTGTTAATTTTATAACTTCGTTTTTACCATTTGATAAAGCACCATTAGTAAAAGTTAAAGATCTAGCAGCATTAGTTATATTAAAAGTAGTGAAACCACCAATAGCTTGTTCTAGAATTAAAAGGTTAGTATTTGTAATTTGTCCCCAAGTTCCTGAGTTTTCCCCAGTTGCTTGTACGGTAAGTTTTAAATTTGCTGATGTTGAATTCGCCATATTAAATTCCTTATATCGTTTATTTTATTAAAATAAAGAGAAAGTGTCAAACTCTTTATGCAACGACTTCCCTCCATCCAGGAGGATCTATTGGAGCAGAACCTGTATTTATTTGATTCCAGATAAGAGCATTAGCACTATTTATGTTCATAGTCAATCCAAAACCATTGAAAGTTGCAGTAACATCTGTAAATGCAGATACTGAAGCAACCCTTGCTAATAGAGGATTTCCAGTAACATTTACTTGTTGATTTAAGTCTACTGTTACACTTCCTAAGTTAGCGCTTAATCCAAAACCTGTTACAGTTGGTGCAACATCTCCTTGCATTCCAAGAGTACCTAGAGAACCTATCATAAAGTTTCCAGTTACTGCTGCATCAGGTGCAGGGTCTACTTGACCTAAAGTTATTTGAGCTACGTTTAAAGTATTTGCAACAATAGTTGCATCACCTGTAACTTCTGTTGGAGATCCTAAAGCTGCAGTCATTGCAATTCCAGAAACAGATGCTATGACAGAACTACCAGCATCACCCCAATCATTTATACCCCATTGAAGTCTACCCCAACCTTCATTATTAAATGCTTCAACTGTACCAAGACCCATGGTAGCTGCAACACTTGTAGGCATTGCATCAGGACTAGCATCTACTGTTCCTAAATTAGCTGTAAGCGGAATACCTGTTGCATCAACAACAGCTAAACCAAAAGCGGTTACGCTTCCAAGACCTGCGGATAATAATTGATTATTGTTTGTGGATGGACCAGTGTTAGCATTTGCTGTTGTAGTAACACTTCCAAGACTTGCTGTTAACGGAAGACCTGTAGGAATAGTTGTGCCGGCAATACCCCAACCTTGAAGACCCCATTCTTGTCTACCCCAACCTACATTAATTTCAGTTGAACTTGACTCGTCACCGAGTGCTGCAGACATAGCAAATCCTGTAGGGATAAGCGTTGGATTCGCATTATCGCCCCATTGATTTTGACCCCAAGAGCCAGTATTCCAAGTTCCGGATGCCATAGGAGGTTACCTCCTAATTAACCAGAGATTCTTAAAATCGCTGCTGTTGATGTTGGTGCTGGAAACTGAACTGTAAACGTACCTGAAGTAGCTGTTTTATCTGCTCCGAAATCTAAAACACAAACTGCAGAGTTAGTAGTCGCAGATGATGTGTTGTAAATTAAAGCTCCTCTTGCTGTCAACGTAACGTTTTGAAATGACAGATCAGCAAAGTCTGCTCTTGCAACACCTGCTGTCAAAGAAGTAGGATTGTTTACAAGTGCTCCACCACCAGATGTATAGTTCGCTGATGTAACTTCATTACCTGTTGTAAATGAAGTAGTTGCTGAGTTAAGAGTAGCTGAAGAAGTATAAAGAGCTAACTTATATTTATCACCAGTAGTTTGTGAAAAGTTTGAATCACCTTCTAGTAATAATTTTTTAAAGTTGTTTGCAATTGCTTGTGTTATAGCCATAATTTATTCTCCTATTTACCTATACGAGGAACACCACTTTGATATTCGTCTCGTCTTCTTCTTCCCATTTGTTCAATAGAGAAGCCTTCTACCACTTGTTTATACTTTTGTTCGTATAATTGCAAGAGGTCTTGTGGCCCTTTTAAAAAACCGTAAGCCTCGACAAGGCATGCATATAAAAGCCCGTTGGGAAAATTCTGACTTATATATGTTGTTGTATTTGTACTCGATAATCCAGGATCTTTCAAGATATAATTTAACTGAATTGTGTAAGTTTGATCTGGAGTAGGTGCCACAATAATTCTATCTTTGTCCCACCAGCTGTAATATTTAGGAGTTCCTGTCACAGCAGTAGGGTTAAATTCAGACATAAAACTAACATCTCTCCACTGTAAAAATTCTCTATTTTGATCTGTGTCAGGTAATGCAGAATCTACAATTTGAGCAGATCTGATTATTAAAGCGTCTGTTGGAGTGTCTATAAATCTTGTTGATGCTATTAAATTAGCTGATGCATAACGTCTATTATTGTCAGAATCTACATCTCTTAATATTCTAAATTCAGCATCATTGATTAAACCATTACAAATAGTGTCAGATAATACTGTTGATCCAACTTCTGTATAGTCTCTAATTTTTTGTAATAATTCTGTGTATGTCATAATTATAAATTTGTACTTGTGAAGTTATTATTAACAGGACCTGCGAGACAATTCAAGCCTCCTCCTGGTCCATATTCATCTATAAAGAAAGTGCCTTCATCATTCTCTTTTAAATTATAACTATTAGCAATAGTTATTGTTGAAGGTTGCCCTGCTTGACTTTGAGTTGTTTCATTTAAAGAATCAACTAATCTTGCTCCAAATATCTTGGCTCCGGCATTATGGGAACTAGCTGTAGTATTTTTAGGTTTAACTCCTCTAAATGGAGCGTTAGTTCCTCTAACTAAACCTGATAATACTTTTGTAGAGCTATCATATGCTGTATATTGAATTACTTCATTTTCAAAAAATCCTGTTGTAGAATTTATTTTTTCAATAACTACATAACCACCATCTCTATAGAAACCAAGATTATCATCTACAGCCAAAGAAGTATCTGTAGAAGTTATGCTAGATTTTAAGGTGGTTGATAATTCTAATGCTTGAATACTTATTTGTAAAGCAGTTGTGCTTGATGATAAATTTGATTTTATACTCATTAGCCTCACTACATCATTTACTAATATTCCACTGTTAGGTTGAGTTACAACATAAACAGCAGTCCGATCACCATCAATAAGAACATCACTTGTAGTAATAGGATTTTCTGGTAATAAATCTGGAGTAGGTAAAGGTGCAACTTGTGGTCTTGCTTTTTCTAAACCTTGTGGGTCAGCAACAAATGGTCTTGGCTCAAGTTGTGGTTGCTTACGTTCGAACTCTGAGTAATGCACAAACGCACCATTCCATTCTGTAACCATTTCTCTCCACGGAAAAGCTAATCCGCTTCGGTCAGAGATTGCTAAAGCGTGTTTCCCTTTTGCAAACTTTGCCATTAGATCTCCGGATAATAAGTTTTAGGTGATATGTAAACACTTGAAGAAGAACCATCTTCTTGTAATGCTCTTAATAATTCATCTTCGTATAACATTTTCATTTCTTGTGTTCTTTGAGGCGCTTTCTTTTGAGATATATAGTAAGCTAAACCTGCACACATACAAGGTACAAATCTATTAACTACATCTGCTTCATTTGTATAAGCTCCTGCATCCTGTAATCTTTGTATGTAGTAAAAATACATAAAGTCACCAACTTGATCAGAACCTGGAGTTAAGTATAAAGTAACGGATACTCTATTTATAAATCTTTGAACCCAATATTGAGAAGGTTGACCTGTTGCTGTTTTATTTGAAAAAGCTGAATACTGTGATCTGTTTACTTTTGATAAAGGTGAATCTACGTTAGCAGAAGTCCTGTAGCTAGACTCTAAAAGATCTGAAGCCATGTTAACAAAATTATTTACTGAATCGTTTTGTGCATGAGAAGCAGCAGTTGTGCTGTCTATTCCTCTATCTGTAACCGCTGATAAAATTAAATTATTACCTGAGATAGAGCTATACTGCATTATTTCATTATTGATTTTTATTTTTCCAGAGTCAGGCATCTGGGCCACAGAAGCAACTGGAATAGTTAAATCAGTGGCATTTATTGCAGAAGTTAAAGTAGTTGTAATTCCATCAGAAGTACCATCACTTGGTGATCTAAAAATTACATATTCGTTTTGACCATTAACTAAACTAAAAGCATGTTCTCTAACTTGCCAAAAATGAATACCTCTATTGTCCCATTCTTGAAGCATTATGTTTAATGATCTTCTAGCTGAACGCAGGTCATTACCTGAGTAATCAAAAAAACCTAATCTTTCAAAAGCTTCAGTTATAATATCATCGATCGAGAATGTTTTCTCGAATGTAGTTGTGCCTGAAAAAGCCAAGGTGCCTCCTACGAGTTACTTCCGCCGCTATGAAAAACAGTTATAGCTGTAATCTGTTCAGTAGTAAATCCAGAATAAACATCTGTTTTAAATAAAATTGGTACAGGGAAATTAACTGTCATATCATGAATATGAGCACCCTTATTTAATTTTACTTTTGATGTTCCACTTGCTCCACCATCTTTAAGCTCTAAAACTCCAGCTGCGTTAGGACCAGATATATGAACTCCATATACTCTAGTTCTTCCAGTCTGAACAGTTTTAGTTTCAGTAGTTACGTTAGTTGCAACTCCATCAATTGCTGATCCAAATGTTGACATAATTTAATCTCCTTAAAATTTATATGTGGGGCCGAAGCCCCACACTAATTATTTATTACGTATCACTAAATGGTGTTACGATTGTACCTGATCCAAGAATTAAAGTATTGTGTACTAAATACTCTGCAGATTGTAATGCAGTTACTTGAATAACAGAACCAGTGATACCACCAGTTGTAGTTCCATTCATTGATAAAACATCATTACTTGCTGCTGGGAAAAAAGCTTTTTTAGCTCCATCATCTACTGCAATCATTGCAGCACCAACAAACTTATCAGTTCCATCAGTAACAATTTGAACATCAGTTGCAGTTGTGTCTACGTAAAAATAGAAACTTGCACCAATGTTATTTAGATTGTTGTAGTCTGTCTCACCTGCACTTGCTCCATTAGCATTTGCATTGATTGATGGTAAAGTAAAGATACCATCCGCGTCTTGTGTTAATAAGATTCTTCCTGCGTGAGCATTTACAGTTAATGAAGTATTAGCTGTTAAAGCAACAGTTGAACCTGGTCCAGTACCTATAAAGCCATTTTTAGAAATGACCGGTCCTGAAAACGTAGTATTTGCCATAGTATTATTCTCCTAGTTTCCGTCTACATAGTCTCTAGGCCGTCGACTGTACGCGTCTATGTAAACTAATTAAATTATACAGTGGTTTTTTTATATACTAGTTTTGAGTAGAGTGCAAGAGATCCTGCAGTGTGGAGTGGATTTTTCCAACGATGTAGCTTTTTAATTAAGTAGCTACGGAAACTTGCGGAGCAGAGTCTTCAACTTTATTACGCATGTGTTCTCTTTGCGCTTCTGCCATCTTAATATGACTTAAAACATCTCGAACTTTTCGATCTATCTTAACCATATTGAGAGTATATCTACCCTCTTTAAGATGCTCTTGCTCCCACTGTAAGTCCAGACCCCTCTTTTGCTTGTAAAGGTCGTTTAAGTGTTGCATCATTTTTTCCATCGATAACCTCCTCATAGGTTATTCTATTTATCTTGTCACTATAAGAGTTTCCAAGATTTTCCCAAACTATACTTTTTTCTCCCAACTTGTCAAGTATAGCCTGTTCTAGTGAGGCTGGGTTATCATCAGCTACAACATTAAATTTAGCGTAATGATCATACGCCCAGATATTTACTAGAAATTTTACCATTATTCTTTCTTTCATAGAATTGTGGCGAGACTATGTCCCGCCACAAAAAATTACGATTAACTTGCTCCTGAAGATCCGAAGATACCTCTATAGTCAGATACACCGAATCTGTATCTTTCTCTAGCTTTGTATCTTACGTTTCCAGTATCAAAATCACCTTCCATTGCTGTTCTAATAGGTGTTCTTTCAAAATACTTCATTCCGTTAGGAACATCAGTAATGAAGAAGTACGCATTAGGATCAGTTAAGAAATTGTTCACTCTGTAACCTTGAGGAACCATTCCCATAGAAACGATTGCATTGATATCGTTATCAGCAGTGCCAGTTCTACCTTGAGACTTCATAAGTCTTTCAGCTTGGAATTGAAGCTCAGAAGGAACGATCATTTTCATTCCTCTAGCAGCAATTTTAAGACCTCTTTCGTCAGTCATTGCAGCGATGTCGATTAAAGACTGCTCCAATGAAGTTTCGTTAAGGTCAGCCTGTGTAGCCAAAGTGTTTGACACAGTTCCAGCGATCGTTGGGTGAGCTGTACTAAATAATTGTACACCATCTCCAGAAGTGAAACCACCTCCGAAACCATTGATCAGTGGATTTACTGATTTGATTTGTTTAGTATTCGCCATAGATCTAGCTAGCGCTTTTGTATATCTAGACGCAAGTCTGTCATACAAGTTGTCCTCAATCGCTTCTTCAGTGATTGCGAACGCAAGCGCAACAGTTTCCATAGTGTATCTAGCTGTGTAAGTCTCTTGAGCATTGTCAAAAGTTACGCCAGAACCTTCAGGTTTAACTGCAGCATTAGCAAAACCAGATAACATAACTTCTTCTTCAAACGCTCTGTCTGAAGTTTCTGTTGTGTAGATCTCAGCATGCTGATTCTCATAACGTTTATATTCCAGTCCGAATAGTGCATTCAGGCCTGGTTCTAGTTCTTTAACTAGTTGTCCTCGTGATATAGCCATGTTTTTTCTCCTATTCTAACTATTATATTCCTGCCGTAGCAGAGTTGTATATGTGTTCGTTAATCATCACTACCCAATTAACATAACCAGATGCAATATCGCTATTGTCTATGTTAGTTGATGGACCTATGATTTTTAACTGACCACTTGTTGTTGATAGCGTACCATCATCTAACATTGAGTTAGACACAAAGTTTGCTGCAACACCTGCTGAAACAACGATATCCGCATTCATGAATACATCAGTCTGCGCTGAAGCAGTTGATATATCAGTTTGGATTTCGAATCTTTCATAAGGGTCATCACTTACGAATGCTACTATATCAGATGCTGCAACTTGAGCATAATGATTAGCAAACGTAGGCTTACTTGTATTTGGGTCTGTGTAGAAAACACCATTAAGTGATCCAAGTAATCTGTCTCCAGCTGCAGCTTGTTCGATAGTTCCGCCAGCTACTGGTTTTACAGCATCTTGAAAATAAATAGTAGTCGCATAGTTATTTGCAATACTATATTCACTTAAACCTTGGTTGTCTCTATTTTGACCAACTTTTCCGATCGCTCTTAGACCGAAAGGTTCGTTTTTATTTGCCATAGAGGCCTCCTTATAAATGTACCTGCCCTTGCGGGCCTCCAGTACGGGTTAAATGAACTTTAATGGTTAGGAAATTTTTTAAGATTTCTTTGAGCCACCAAAAGTTACACGAGTCTGTCTATCAATATCGATAGGCATACTTGGGTGCTCTTCCTTCATCAGATCATGATCCATTGCTTTGACCTTCTCATTATGCTGTGAAGCATAATATTCTTGTCTCTGCTTAATAATCTCTTCCGGTATCCTAGCGAGCAGTAGGCCGCCAACTCCGATCACTCCTGAATATTTCCCGTCTTCAATGACTGGAAATTGTGAATCTGGGTATTCATCAGCACGAACTAATTCGTATCCTTCTCTTAACGAGGCAGATACATTTTTCGTATCTTGAAATCCCATTGACTCAGCTCTAATCCATCTATGTTTAAAACCTGATGGAGCAGGTGGTGAATCTAAAGGTGATGGTGGAGTCCAAACTTTTTTATGAGCTGTTTTTTCTCTAGTTTGACTCGCACGTGAGGTCTTCTTATCTATTGTATTTTCCATATGCTTATCCCTCCTTCGTGATATTTAATTGTTTCGCATACTCTTCGAGTGGCACACCTAATTTTTTGGCGATAGTAACCTGTGATGGTGTGAGCCTCACAGTTTTGCGACCAGTTTTGGTACTTCGCTTCGCCGAAGCTACTGTTTGTACCGGAGCAGGTCGTGTATCTTCTCCCGAACTGCTATTATTAGCAAATTTGTGCGGGAATTCAAGTCTTATTCTCTTATCTATTTCAGAATAATACTCATCACTCGATGGGTCAAAACCCTCTTGTTCAGTTAACTTTTTGTGAAGATCAAACGCTGTGTAGGTCATAGCTGTATCTTGACCAAACCATGAATTTTTTTCACTCCATGCTTCAGCCTTAGGATCAGGTGAACCTTGAGCCGCTTGTTGTCTTCTTAAATTAACCTCAGGTCTTGCTTGTGGTTGTTTTTCTAGAGTTTCTCTAGCTATTTTTGCTTCTTCAAGTCTAGCTTTTTTAACACCTAACTCAGAGATAGCTGCCATTGCATCTGCTTCAGCGTCTAGATCATTTGCTTCTCTAGCTGCTGCAAGTTTAGCTTTTGCTGCTGCAACGCCTGAAGTAATACTTTCTTCAGACACAGAAAGAAAATTAGGTTCTATTTTTTTTAATTTTTCTTCTGTTTGTTTTTTCTCTTTGATAGTTCTTTCAGCGTAAGATAAAGCTTCTTCTTTTTGTCTTTCAGCTTCTCTCCACTTCTTAGTTAATTTAGCTATTCTTTTTTGTACACTATCACTGTACTGTTCTAATTCTTCTTTAGGTTCTTTCTGGTCATCTAATTTGACTTCTCTTTCATTATCCTCTGTTACAGGTCTTACAGCCGGGTTTTCTTCTTTTATTTCCGGTTGCTCAACTTCTGCTTGATCTTTTTCTTCAGGTAAATCGACGTCCATTGCTGGACCAGAGGTGTCGATATCAACTGTTTTTTTCACTTCTTCAGTGTCTGGCATAGTTTCCTCCTATGTTGTTAATATTGATGAAGTATATCTTCAGGGTTATCGATTGTAGCTAATACTTCATCATCGTTTAGCAATCTAACTTCACCCCCGTCAATGTGTATTCGGCTGCCTGCATATCTTGCAAAGACAACCCAATCACCTTTTTTACACCAAGGACCTTCTGGAAATTTTTCTTTGTCATAACAATGAGGACCCATTGCTAAAACCAAACCGCATTGTGATGCAACTTGTTGTTTCTCCAAAGTTTCTTGTCCCAGGATTAAACCACCTTTAGTTTTTTCTTTCATCTTGAAAGGGAGAAGTAACATTCTCCAACCAGTAGGTTGAGGTAATTTATCTGATTCTTTTGATTTTAATCTATCGTAAGTTTTTTGTTCTTTATCTTCGATCTTTTTATTTTCTTCTTCGTATTTATCTGCCAAAGCATATTTAATCTTTGGTGTCTCCGAATTTGATAACTGTTCCTTTTTCGTCATTGTGCTCCTTCTTGTTTAGCAGGTTAGAGATATCCTGTGATATTTTATAATAGGCATGTGCCTGTCCCATCATATACTTATATTTTTCCATATTGTCAACACTACCAGAAATCATAGCATCGCCAATCTGTTGATATTGTTCTTTCAGTTCTCTCTGTATTTTAGTTATTAATGTTAGTTCGTCCAGTTGCATTTTTATCCCTCCTTTTCCTTTAATTTTTTTAAATTAAAAGCATAACAAATTCTTTTATTTAATCTTTTTTGAGGTAAAACATAATGAACTAAATCACATGGAAAAATTAAAAGATCAAACATTTTAGGTTCTATTTCAAATGTCTTGTCCTCTTTTACAAAAACAATAGTATTATTATCACTAGAAAGATAATAAACTGCAGAAAATGATACATCATCACTATTATGTCTATGAGGATTATTATGAGAATCACTACCTAAAACATTTAACCATGAGTGAGTAATATCTAAATGAAAATTATTTTTTACGTAAAGATTTAAAAAATTAGTTAATTCTTTTTTACCTTCAAAATTTTCATGAAATTGAAATCCTTTTATACAAGATATTGTATTATCTTCTTTATATTCATTTTTTACAAATGAAATAATTTTTTTGTGTAAATCTATTGATATAGGTATTGTGCAGTGTGTCATTGGTACTGCAAATAAATTATAAACATTTATCATTTAAATATTTTCTCCTACATATTTTACAGACATTCTAGCTACATAAGGTTTATTAAATGCTAAACCTAAATGTAAATCCTCTCCGTTTTGTTCAATTAATTTTCCCTGACCAAATTTAACATACTGATTTGTTGGTTGATGAAAAAACTCTCCTCCCATGTCTTCATAGATGTATTCATTAGCTAACATTAATATAAAAACAGATTGATTTGCAGGTCCATCTAAATGTAATGTGCCGTTCATATCTTTAAATTGCAAGTTAGCGGATATTTCCATTAATTTCATTTTTCTTTTTACTTTTCTTTCAATAGCTCCAAAAGAAGCTATTAAATTATCGGCTAATTCAGTATTTTGGGAATATCTAATTTTATTATCTCCTAAATGTAAAAAATGATAATTTCCTAAAAGTAAATGAGTTCCTTTTTTTCCATAAGGGTAAGTTTTTCTATTAGCTATATTATCTGCAAACCATGGTTCATTCATTAATGTAAAACTAAGATCATCTAACCATTTTTTATCAAAAACGTCTTCATGGATTTTTAACATTTGCTATTTTACCTTTGTTATTGCCTTTCTTAATTACGTATTTCTGTGTGCCGTTCGCACCTGTCTCTACTTCTTTACGAAGATTTTTAAACAGGTTTTTTTCTTTTTCTTCCTTTTCTTTTTTTATTGAAAAGGTTTCTAATAATTTTGTATCCCGCATAACATACACTATCTATTTTTAATGCAATATTGTCAAGACCAGCAAAAAATTTATATGTTAATTTATCTAACATTTCCATCTTCTCCTAGCTTGTCTAATTCTAGAATTAGGATCGTTTCTTGTTTTAGCAGAAGATCTTTTAAGCTGACCTAATGATCTTGCACAATAAGACTTTCTACGTTTGGCATCTTTAGAACCTTTTTTAACTTTACCTGTTACAGCTGTTTTTAATTTACTACCAGGATTAGCTCTTCTATATGCAGCTACGCCTTTTGCTGTCATACCCGCACCAGATTTAGTGGGTCTATAATTAGCTCCAGGTCCTTTTTTAGTTTTTCTAATCATTATTTTTTCTTTACAAATGTTTTTACGTTAGTTGGCTTGCCGCCGGGATTACCCGCTGCTCGTTTTCGTTTGACAGCAGATGCCTTTTGTGACTTTGTCATCCGTGTGGCTTTTGCAAGTGGTACGCATTTTGGATACTTTCTTTTCGATCCCTTGCTTCTTCCACAAGGTTGGTATTTTCCATTTTTCTTTGGTGCTCCAATGTCTACCCATTTCTCGGATACCCATTTTCTTAATCCACCCTCTGAATAATATGAACGCATTAGACATCCATCATCGTAGTCATGTCAACAACTCCACCTATTGACATTTTTTTACGTTTTTTCTTTTTACCACCTGGTGTAACTTTACCTGAACAAACTGCTGATGCATACATGTTAGCGTACGCCGAAGGGTAAACTTTGAATTTACGTTTCGCTGCCGCTTTTCCTCTTGGACATAATTTAGCCATAACTATCCTTTTATAAATCCTTTAGGTACTGTTCCTTTAGGGTAATAACTTTCAAGATTTTTATTCCCTACTCTTACTCCACCTAAACTAGAACCACCCATAAAACTACCATTGTAATTTGCTTGAGCTTGTTTAATCATAGGATTAGTTCCATCAGAAAAATATTTTCTACCTTCTAAAGCAGCTACACGCGCAGGTTTCTTTACCTGTTTCTTTTTTTTCTTGCCTTGCATAGAGGCAATAAGTTTTTGTATAGCTTTTTTAGATCTGGCCATTAC